>Ga0302319_10016186_pt1 | contig 13762 bp, 14 predicted proteins | sample Bog_T0_2_FD_203319 | JGI IMG/M metagenome (GOLD analysis project Ga0302319, IMG submission 203319) | Peat permafrost microbial communities from Stordalen Mire near Abisko, Sweden - Bog_T0_2 | ecosystem: Environmental > Terrestrial > Soil > Wetlands > Peat | place: Sweden: Abisko, Stordalen Mire...
GTTCATTTTGTTGGGCCATTTCTAGAGTAGTTGCTTTAAAAAAGGCGCGATCCACAAAATCTTGTATTTTGTTTTTTAAAGGTGTAAAAATAAGTGCAATTAGGATCGAGGTTATAATAGAGGTTGTTACATGTTGATAATGGACTACCTGGTTGAAGAAATGTTCTGAAATAAGAACGGTGGTAAGAAAGATTAATGTGATTGTTGTAACTAATAATGAGTAGATTAAGCTTTTACGTATAATAATATTAACATCCATGAGATTATATTTAAGAATAACGATTGTCATTGCTATTGGGAAGATAGCTACTAAAAAGTTTCCATAAGGGTAAAGATTAATTCCGAAGGATGGAAAAAAATTAGTTAGGCCGCCAAAATACCCAATTGTAGAAATAATAAAGAAATATTTAAATTTATTTCTTTTGCTACCTGTTGTTATTTTAATCTTTTTATACGCTAGTTTATATGTGTATATAAATGTGATTGCCCAAAAAATAAAGAATATTAAAAATGGGGTTGGAGGGTCAGAGGAATAATAAAATGAATTGAATATAAATTTTAAGTGGGATATCAGTTTTCCGGAAAGTAGTAGAATTAAGAATATTGTGTCAACTAAATAGGTAATGACAATTAAAGATCTATTTCGATTTTCTAAAAAATAATGACTAAAGTGAAGAAATAATACTGGTAAAAGAATTACTCCTGTATATCCTATTTTAATCCATAATAAAGCGAAATTTGTATTATTGGTTGATCCTTCGAAATATGTGCTCAGTCCCCATAAAGCAATTATAAAATTAAAATAAGCCCACAATCTATTTTGAAAAATATTAGGTGTTTTAATCAATACAAATATCCCTAAACTCAAGCTGGTAATTAAAATCAATAGTCCAGAAAGCGCAAAGGGATTCATATAGGGTATGAGTGTTTAATTAGTGAATTAAGTTTCCAGGTTTTTCTTAACTGTATCTAATATTTCTTCTGATTTGAATGGTTTGACGATATATCCGCAGGCACCAAGGCGGCTGGCTTCGGCTGCGGTTTCGACCGATTTATAACCGGTGACCATGATGATTTTGAGGTGAGGGTATTTTTTCTTTATTTCTTGCAGAGCATCTAAGCCGCTGGTTTTGGGCATCTTAATATCTAAAAGCATGACTTTTATTTCCTTGTTGTGTGATAAAACTTGCAGGGCCATGTCGCCAGAATCTACAGTTATAAGGTTATAATGATCGCCTAAAATAAGTTTTAGTGATTCGCGTATGCCTTCTTCATCATCGCAGATAAGGATCTTAGGGTTTGCCATATGAGTTTTTCCTTCCTGCACCCACGCGATCAGCGGGGCGGCTTGATGTTTTGTTTAAAGGGATACGGGTGTCCCTACACAGATGAGTTTAACTACTCCTTTTCCGGAATTTTTATAAAAGTGGGGTAGTCCAGCATCAAAATAAAGGGTGTTGTATTTGTGTAATGTAAATATTTGATTGTTTATATTAATATCAACGTGCCCATCAAGAACAAAGATAAATTTTTCAGTACCACCGGCGTTTTGTTCTTTATTAGTTTTTCCGCCTTCTTCAATGCGGACAAGTGTCGGCATCATTTTCTTGTTCATAATATTCTTAGTTAAGATCTCAAAGGAGGCTTCATCGCTATGAGTGAAAATGTCTGTATTTTTATCATTACCAAAATCAATAATGGCGTTTTGAGCGCTAATTCCTTTATATAACTCAGTGACATCAATGCCTAAAGCTTTGGCGATTTGGATGTGAGATTCAAGAGTGCCAACCATTTTTTTATTTTCTATACGGCTTAAGGTTGCCATTTGAACGCCGCTTTTTTCGGATAGTTCAGTAAGGGAGATTCGTTTAGCTTTGCGAACAGCGTGTAATTTTTCACCGATATACATAATAATCCTTTCTAATTTTATGATGATTCATCAATCCTATCATTTTTTGATTAATTTACAAGAAATAATTTTCAAAATGAGATTTAATCAAATTATATATTGACAAATTATCAAAAAATGTGTATATTACCATCAATAAATATACCCCCCTAAAAAGTGGAGAGATGCATATGTCATTAGAAACTATTGATATCAAGGTTGTTAAAATTCATCGCTTATCACAAGAAAGCCGTATAAAAGCTTTTGTTGATTTAGGGATCAATGGGGCAATTTTAATTAAAGGTGTAAGGGTAATACAAGGTAAAAGAGGTCTTTTTGTTTCTATGCCTGTAGAACAAGGTAAAAATGATCGTTGGTATGAGCGGGTTCGCTGCCTTAATTCAGATATAAAAAATTTAGTTGCCCAAAAAGTGCTTGAGGCTTATTCACCATAAACAATACATTTATTATGCTATTCGATAGTGCCCACTGATGGTAGCAGAACGCTTAAAGGCTTCCGGAAGTTGATAAGCTACGGGGGCTGCTATTTGATCAATGCCGAAAATTCCGCCGGGCACTTCGAATAATATATATTTCACCCTTTTGATTTGACACCTCAGTATCCCTGCGCTACGATATATTTTAATGTTCCACGATCTGTTAACTAAATTTAAACCTAAATTAACACAAAATCACATGAAGGTTTTGGTCATTGATGATGCTGAAGTGGATCAACGTGTCGCATGCGCTGCCGTTGAGCGGGGCGGGTATAGTGCTTTTAAAGCCAGTGATGGTAAAAGCGGGCTTGAATTAGCCATTCAGGAAAAACCCAATTTGATCATCCTTGATTATAATTTGCCTGATATCAAAGGCCCGGAGCTTTGCAAGCTATTGAAAGCTAACGTGGATACTGCCAGTATCCCTGTTTTGTATTTAACAAGCATGACAGCTCCAGCGAAAGTGATCAATTGTTTTGAACATGGTGAGAATTATTTAGCAAAACCAATTTCTGTCAAACTTCTACTTAAACAAATCGATTCAATTCTCAAAAAGAATTAATCAAGGGCCACTGAGAGCGTTCAGGGCTGACGGGTGTAAAATATGCATGATTTAAAATTTATCCGCGAAAATCCAGACATCGTTAAAGCTGGCTTATCTGCCAAACGATCTAGCATTGATATTGATGGTTTATTGCAGTTGGACGCTTCCCGCAGACAGCTTGTATTCAAGATTGATGAATTAAAAGCTAAAAAGAATGCGGCTAATGATGATATAAGCCGTTTAATTAAAGAAAAGCAAGACCCGAAACCAACCATTGCTTCAATGAAGACAATTGCTGCTGAAATTGATGCACTTGAACCTCAAGTGAAATCTATGGATGAAGAACTTCACGGTATACTCTTAGGAATACCCAATCTCCCGCATAGTTCGGTCCCAATAGGTGGGATGGAAGCTAATCAAATTGTAGCGCATTGGGGAGATAAGCCTGTTTTTGATTTCAAACCAAAGACTCATATTGAAATCGCAGAGAGTTTGGATATTATTGATTTTAAACGCGGTACAAAATTAAGTGGTTCGAATTTTATTCTCTATAAAGACCTAGGTGCCAGGCTTGAGCGAGCTTTATATAATTTTATGTTAGACCTGCATACAAGCCAGCATGGCTATCGTGAAATGTCCCCACCGGTGGTGGTGAATGCTCAGACCATGACAGCTACTGGTCAACTTCCTAAAATGAAAGATGATATGTATAAGCTAGAAGGGGATGATCTGTATTTAATCCCAACAGCTGAGGTACCTGTAACCAATATCCATCGCGATGAAATGCTTAATGAAGATGAACTTCCTTTATATTACACAGCGTATACCACTTGTTTTCGTCGTGAAGCAGGGTCTTATGGTAAAGACACGCGTGGTCTTGTGCGTATTCATCAGTTTGACAAAGTGGAATTGGTTAAGTTTGTCAAGCCTGAAACATCCTACAATGAACTCGATTCACTTTTGTGCAATGCCCGCCGAATTTTTGAAATTCTGAAGATTCCTTACCGTGTTTTGCTTTTAGCAAGCGGTGATATCAGCTTTGCAGCAGCCAAATGTTATGACATTGAAGTTTATGCGGCAGGATTGGATAAGTGGCTGGAGGCGTCTAGCTGTTCAAATTTTGAAGATTTTCAAGCCCGACGTGGGAATATTTCATTTAAGGGCAAAGATGGTAAGAAAAAAGGTTTTGTTCATACCTTAAACGGTTCAGGGGTGGCTTTACCTCGCACCATGGTTGCGATCCTGGAGAATTATCAAACACCTGACGGTGATGTTATCATCCCAGAACCTTTGCGGCCGTATATGGGCGGTTTAGATAGGATCACACGCCGTTAAGGAGATTTTGTGAAAGATGTTTTATTAGTAATTTTAAAAATAGTCGGATTTATATTAATCCTTCCTCTAATCATTGCTGCCTTGATCGCTTTTCAGAATCAAATCCTGACCTTGCCTTTGAAGAAAGAAGTTTGGATTCTTTGGGGAGCGGGTTCATATGTTGCGGTGAATTTATTTGTTTATGATTTTAAAAATGCCTATGATTTTGGGAAATCCATCATCGAAAAGATTCTGACTTTCTTTAAACCTGCAGGTTATATTGTTCCAATTTATTCAATCTTTTTGATCTTTTTTTACGTTATAGCGATTATTTTAGGAAAGGGAGTTTCATTACAACCGTATTTTTTGTTTGCAATTGCTTTTACGCTGGCTATGCATTTAATCTTAACGGCGCGTGATATCTATGATTCAGATAGCAGTATTCTCAAGGCTCATTATCTGTTTACTTTTGGAATTGTTTTCATTGTTAATTTATGCATTATTTCCCTCCTCTTAGTGTGGGCAATCCCGGAATCTTCTTTTATTAGCTTTATAAAAACTTTTTCTTCTCAAACCTGCCATTTTTATAAACTGGTCTATAAAGCTCTTTTTATAGATTCTTAGATTTTACCGATTTAATCAACAATACAGTCTGCAGGTAATGTTTTAGCCATTAAATCAGCAGTAACAGGGTTTTCTTTAAGGAGGGCGATAATCGCTTGCATGCCGATGCGACGATGGAAATAACCAACGCTTTCTTGGGGTTTGGCATTAGTTTGCCAATTTTTGAGAAGAATATCAATAACTTGAGCCACGCGTTCGCGGGGGATGGATCTTAAGTGAATGCCGTTGCCGTCTTCTGTGAGCATGGGTAAGCCTTGATGACGGCCATCTTCGCTTCCCAATAGTTTTAATTGATAGCGGTTAAATCCGGATCCAATCAAACCAAAAGTTTTGGTCGCAGGCCTAAAGCATTGGCGCTCACAGCCAGTAATGCCGATAGATTCGTGTAAATCTCCCCAGCCTAAAACTTCTAATTGATCAATGAGTTCAGGTTCAAATTTTTCTGAGTCAGTATAAGTTAATCGGCATGTATTACGGCCAACGCAAGCTCCCGAAAGGCGGCGTAGAGTAGAATAAGGCTTACCATTGCGTTCTCCATATCCAAACTTTTTGAGATCAGCTTCGAAAGACGATTTCAGGGAATCGGGTAGATTGATAAACAAGGCATCCTGATTGGGAGTAATCATGAATTCAACGGGGTAGGTATTCATCAAATGTTGGCAAAGGCTTTGTAGTTTACCATTTGTAGAACTTTCAATAATACGGCCATTTTCAATGTACATGCCAAAGGCCCATAAGCCATTAGGTTGCTTAATCCAGCCATGATGCATATGGCGAGGGCCAGGGTCTAAGTGGGGGTCTGGTAAATCTAACTTAAGGCCAAGAACCTTTTCGACTTCTTGGCGAAACCATTCAATACCCATTTTTTTAATGACAAATTTAAGGCGTGCCCAAATGCGATTTTCACGATCACCCCAATGCTGGTGCACCTTAACAACGGCATCCATGGTTTTAAGTAAATTAGCCTCATCAACTTGAGCTAAAGGTTGGGCAAAGCAGGCTAAGGAAGGTTTGCCATTGCGTTCACCTTGACCACCACCTACAAAAATTTGATATTTGACTATCCTGTTATCTTTGATAACAGGAACAATGCCCATATCATCGCTTAAAACTTCAGCGCAATTGTCAGGAACTAGGTTGCCGTGCTCATCTTTATGGACAGTGGCAAAACCGATTTTAAATTTGCGGTTAAGTAAATTCTTACCATAGCTAAATGATTCACCGGGTTTACGGATTTTATTGGGATCAATTTGCCACACTGAAATAAATGGTTCAATAGGCAGTTGGAAATAAGCGCCGCATTTTTGGGCCAAGGCATTGGTGTTAATGACATCAGAAAAATGATCAATGGGGCAACCCATGACATTGCGGGTGTTGTCCCCACAGCCGTTTAGGGTATTAAGCCCTGATTCAGCTAAGGTTTTCACCACAATCGGTACATCTTGCTTTTTAATCCAATGGAACTGAATATTTTGGCGATTGGTTAGCCGTATAGAGGGGATGCCGTCAGGATCTTTGGTGTACTTCTGGCTGATTGCTTCAACAACATTATATTGTTGTCGAGTTAAAGGGCCGCCGCCAGGAATGCTAATGCGCAGCATGTAGATCCATTCTTTATCGCCAGTAGCTTCTTTGTCACGATTAAATTCCAAATAGATACCATGGGATTTTGCTAAAGCTTCAGTTTCCCAAGCAATGTCTTGACGGCTAAGATCAGCAAAATCCGGGCGCACGTTACCTGCTATAGAGCCTTCAGCTATTTTATTGAGCTCTTCTTTAGCGAATTTCTCTGGAGGAGTATTAAAATTGGGGGTACAAGGTTTACGGTTCATAATGAACATTTATCTTATCGTAGACCACACGATTGTCAAACAAAGTTTTCAAATTTGAAGCAATTGGGCCTTTTCAAGATTTTGCATTAGAAGAAATAGGGACTTTCGAAGATTTTGCATCAAGATTCATTATAGCTTTTGGGAATTTGGTGGAATCTTGATGATTTTATGCTATCATGAAAATCTTATGAGGAAATCTTTTAAAAGTATAGGCATGTACATCATGCGTGGCTTTTTAGCCATCATACCCCTGCTTTTGTGTGCAGCAGCTCTTTTTCTCTTATACGACTTTATTGATAAACAGGTTATAAACTTTTTATCCCAGTTTGTTAATATTCGTCATATTCCAGGTTTGGGAATATTACTGCTTTTAATTATTTTATATTTTATAGGTTTGGTATTTAGCAATGTGATGGGGCGGCAAATTTTTAAATTTTTTGATAGTATTTCTGAGCGCATTCCTATCATTAAGTTTATATATGCTGTTGGTAAACAGCTTTCCGAAACCCTATCCATGACAGACCCAAACAAGCAGGCATTTCAGAAAGCTGTTTTTGTTAAAACATTGGATGGCAATGGATGGATGTTAGGTCTTGTGACTGGCAATATTAAAGATCCAAATGGAGAAGAATTACTAAAAATATTTGTTCCTTCTTCTCCGCATCCATTGACCGGTATCGTTTTTATTGTCAAACCTTCCCAAACTCTAGAGTGTGGATGGACCGTCGAAGAAGCTCTCAAGATGATCGTTTCCCTTGGCATCATATCACCGGATGAAATTAAAAAAATATTATAGAATTTATGCATTATCTGGGACGTTATTGGAATAAAACCGATGATGGCCGCCTGCAATGCCATCTTTGCCCACGCTTATGTGTTTTAAATAAGGGGCAGAGAGGGTTTTGTTTTGTCCGTCAGAACATTGACGATAAAATAGTTTTAACTACCTATGGCCGTTCAAGTGGTTTTTGCCTGGATCCTGTTGAAAAGAAGCCACTTAATCATTTTCTCCCAGGGACATCATGTTTATCATTTGGAACTGCCGGTTGTAATTTAGGTTGTAAATTCTGTCAAAATTGGGATATCAGTAAATCTAAAGAATTTGATCGACTGACAGAAGAAGCAAGCCCCCAGGCAATCGCCCAAGCTGCTCAACGGTTAGAAGCTAAAAGCATTGCTTTTACCTATAATGATCCGGTAATATTCGCTGAATACGCCATAGATACTGCCGTCGAATGTCATAAGTTAGGTGTTAAAACTATCGCAGTCACCGCAGGGTATATCACTCCTCAAGCCAGAGGTGAATTCTACGAACATATGGATGCAGCCAATGTCGACTTAAAGGCTTTTTCAGAAGACTTCTATAATAAAATCACTTTAAGCCATTTACAGCCTGTTTTAGATACTTTGGCTTATTTAAAGAAAAAAACAAAGGTTTGGATTGAGATTACTAATTTAATGATACCTGGGCTTAATGATCAGCAGCAAGAAACTCAAGAGATGTGCCAATGGATAGCTGATCATTTGGGGCCTGATGTACCTTTGCATTTTACTGCTTTTCATCCTGATTATAAAATGTTGGATGTAAAATATACACCTTTTGATACATTGCAAAAAGCCCGTGAGATTGCTTTGTCCAAAGGTTTACATTATGTGTATACAGGAAATGTGCATGATAAGCAGGGTTCAAGCACTTATTGCCCATCGTGTAAGAATTTATTGATTGAACGTGATTGGTTTGTATTAGGAGAGTATAATCTTAGCAATAATACGTGTAGCTATTGCGGGTACAATATTGCAGGTGTATTTGCGGCAAACCCAGGTCATTGGGGGGCTAAAAGAGTGCCAGTTAAATTATAATTTTGGAGAGCAATAAATGAGAATATTATCCTGGAATGTCAACGGCATCCGTGCCATGGAGAAAAAAGGATTTTTTGAGTGGATTCAAAAGGAATCTCCAGACATCCTTTGCTTGCAAGAGACCAAGGCTCATCCCCAACAGCTTTCAGAAACAATTATGAAACCAGAAGGTTATTACTCATATTGGTCAGCCGCAGAAAAGAAAGGGTACAGTGGTGTTGCGATTTACACTAAAGAACAACCAAAGTCTGTTGCCGAAGGTTTGGGGGTAGAGGAGTTTGATAATGAAGGCCGTACGTTAGTGGCTGATTACGGCGATTTTATATTATTTAATATTTATTATCCAAACGGTGGATCTGGGAATAAACGCGTACCATTTAAAATGAAATTTTATGACGCTTTTTTAACGAAGGTTGAAAAGTTGCGCAAAGCTGGTAAAAAAATCATTGTCACTGGTGACGTCAATACAGCTCATACTGAAATTGATTTGGCTCGTCCTAAAGAGAATGTAAAAAATACAGGTTTTCTTCCTGAAGAGCGTGAGTGGGTTACCAAATTTATTAACTGCGGTTACGTGGATACGTTTCGGCACTTTACCAAGGACGGCGGTCACTACACTTGGTGGGATTATTATACAGGCGCCAGAGCTAGGGACGTTGGCTGGCGCATTGATTATTTTTTTGTGACTGAGAATTTAATGCCTAAACTTAAAAAGGCTTTTATCCTTAAAGATGTCATGGGCTCAGATCATTGCCCAATTGGTATTGAGATTTAACCTGCCTTAAACCCTGTATATCTACGTACTTCAAATACGTATATTCACTCATTTCCTAAAATAATTTGATCCTTTAGAATTATCGTGTTACCAATTTTTAAATAGTAGCACTAAGGAGCAGATGAGCACTCTCATTCGTTTTGGTATTTCACTTGATCATGAACTTTTAAAGAAATTCGATGGGCATCTTTATAGAAAGAAATACGCCAGTCGTTCCGAGGCTATCCGTGATTTGATTCGAGAAGACTTGGTTAAAGATGAATTGGTTCATGAAGATAAGGAAACTGCAGGGGCCATTGTTTTGATTTATGATCATCATCAAAGGCAATTGTTGGAAAAGATTACGGATATTCAACATGATTTTCAACCCTTGATTGTATCTACCCAGCATATTCATTTGGACCATTCTAATTGTTTAGAAATAATTGCAGTCCGAGGGATTGGAAGAAATATAAAGCAATTAGCCAATAATTTGAGAGCCCTTAAAGGGGTGATGCATGGGTCTTTAAGTTTGTCAACGGTAGGTAAAAACTTGCATTGAATTTTGATATGATTTTAATGGAAATGCCAATAAGAGAAGTTATGAATAGGCCTACCAATGTTCGAGCTGGGATCATTGCTACCTATTCTCTAATAATAATAGCCACCGCTATTGTATGGGTAGGTGCTTTTTATGAATTTTCAGCGTATCCGCTCTTGCTTGGTTCAGCATTCCTGGCCTATACATTGGGTCTTCGTCATGCGGTAGATGCTGATCATATTGCAGCCATAGATAATGTTACCAGAAAGTTAATCCAGGAGGGGAAACGTCCTGTTGATGTTGGTTTCTTTTTTTCTTTAGGTCATTCTTTAGTGGTGATATTAACATCGGTTGCAGTGGTTTTAACGGCAGGAGCCTTTAAAAATAAATTTAATTCGTTTTCATCGTTGGGAAGTGTTATTGGCACCTGTGTTTCAGCAGGTTTTTTACTTATACTTGGTGTAGTTAATATTGTAATTTTTATTAAGATTTATAAGACCTTTAAGAGAGTAAAAGATACCGAAATATATTCTGATGAGGATCTTAATATTTTACTATCTAAAAGGGGATTATTTTCACGTATTTTTCGCCCTTTGTTTGGAATGATCCGTTGCAGTTGGCAAATGCTGCCCATTGGCTTTCTTTTTGGTTTAGGTTTTGATACTTCTACTGAGGTTGCGGCCATTGGGATAGCAGCCACTCAAGCCGTTAAAGGTCTTAGCATTTGGTCAATCATGATTTTTCCAGCTCTTTTTACAGTAGGTATGACCTTGGTTGATACGACGGATGGGGTGCTTATGTTAGGGGCATACCGTTGGGCTTTTATAACTCCGATTCGTAAATTATATTATAATCTGACAATTACAGGGGTATCTATTATTGTCGCTCTCGTAGTGTCTGGTATTGAAGCGCTTGGATTATTAGGAGATCAACTGGCTTTAAAAGGTGAGTTTTGGGGCTTTATTAGTAGTCTTAATGAAAATTTTAATTCTATTGGTTTCTTTATTATGGGGGTATTTTTAGCGGCTTGGCTGCTATCTGTATTGATCTATCGGCTAATGCGTTATGATGATCTTCAAATTAAGGCTGTTTGATAAGAAAATCTTATCAATAAGATAATATAATTCGAGTTGCTTGGGGCCTATAAAAGAGCTACCATAAATTATTAAATAAATTTTGAATAGATCCCCATAAACTTATCTGGGGAAGAAAAACTGGAGACAACTGTGATTAATCTTAAATGTGCTTTTGAACCAAAACGCGTTGCTATTATAGGTGCCTCGCCGGATCCCGCTAAAATCGGTCATCAAGTGATAAAGAATGTTATTGATGGCGGCTATCAAGGTGAAATAATTCCGATTAATCCTAAAGCTGTGAGTGTTTTAGGGTGTAAGGCTTATAAATCATTAAGTGATGTGCCTCCTGGTGTTGATCTGGTAGTTATCGCAATTCCTGCAACCTTTGTTGTAGCGGCGATGGAAGAATGTGCCAAATGTAAGGTTGGAGCAGTCGCCATTATTACGTCTGGTTTTAGTGAAGTTGGTAATTTTGAAGATGAAAAGAAGTTAACGAAAATTGCAAATGATAATAATATTGCTTTGCTTGGGCCAAATATTTTCGGTCTTGTTTATCCTCCTTCAAAATTGAATGCTAGTTTTGGTCCTAAGGATATTTATCCAGGGAAGATTGCGTTTATTACTCAAAGCGGTGCCCTTGGTATTGGTCTAATGGGTTGGACATCAATGAAGAAAATTGGTTTAGCCGCACTGGTGAGTATTGGTAATAAAGCGGATATTGATGAAGAGGATTTAATCACTTATTTTAATCACGATATAAATGTGAATGTGCTTTTGATTTATATGGAAGGCCTCAAAGATGGGCCTAAGTTTATGCGTTCTAAGATAGAAAAGCCAACAGTAATTCTTAAAGTTGGTCGTTCGACAAGAGGGGCACAAGCAGCAGCATCTCATACGGGTTCATTATCAGGTTCAGACAAAATTTACGATGGTGTTTTTAAGCAGTTAGGTATCCTACGCGCTTCAACCTTTATCGAAGCCTTCAGTTGGGCGCGTGCTTTATCACTACCTTTACCAAAAGGTGATGATACTTTAATTATAACCAATGGTGGCGGTATTGGAGTTGCTACGACCGATGAGTGTGAAGTTCAAGGTATTAAAATTTTAGATGATCCTGCCTGGTTGGAATCAAAATTCCGCTGCACCATGCCTGATTTCGGCAGTACCAAAAATCCCATTGATATCACTGGTGGTGCCGGGGTTGAAGGCTATCGTCAAGCTTTGAAGGTTGCTTTTGCTGAAGATCGTGTCAAGTCGATCATTGTGCTTTATTGTGAAACAGCGGTCACTGATCCTATGGATGTTGCGAAAGCAGTTAATGACGCTTTTGAAGCAGCTGGAAGAAATAAACCTGTAGTAGTGGCAATGGTTGGCGGCGAGCGGACCCGCGATGCCCTAGTTTTTTTAAATGAAAAGTTTATTCCTGCTTCAAGTTTGGTTGATATTTCTGTTTCAGCCTTGAAAATTGTTTATTCCTGGGCTGAAATTAAAAATCGCCCTGAGTCCAAAGCTGTTTTAGAGCAACCTCCTGCTGAAGTTCATCAAATTATGGACGCGGTTAAAGCGGAAGGTAGAGATATTTTGATGGAGCATGAGGCTCGTCAGGTGATGGAATTGTGTGGTGTCCCAACACCTAAATGGGGATTTGCGCGCAGTGCTGATGAAGCGGTTAACATGGCTGATGCAAAGGGAATTTATCCTTTGGCCATGAAGATTGCTTCTCCGGATATTGTTCATAAGTCAGATGTGGGAGGGGTTGTTCTTAATATCCGTGATGGTAAGGAATTAAGAGACCGTTATGAAGCTATGATGACACGTATTAAATCGGTAATGCCCAAGGCAAATTTACTTGGTGTTAATTTGATTCAAATGGTTAGTGGTATTGAATGTATTGTCGGCATTACGACTGATCCTCAATTTGGTTCAGCGGTGATGTTTGGTTTAGGTGGTGTGTTTGTTGAAGCGCTCAAAGATGTTACTTTCCGAGTTGTGCCGTTCGATGCTGCTGAGGCTGGCCGTATGGTTGGAGAGATTAAAGCTAAAAGGATTTTAGAGGGATTCCGTGGGATGAAAGCGGATAAACCATCTATTATTAAAACTTTGGTTGCTGTTCAAAAATTGGCACCTTATGTTAAAGAAATTGATATTAATCCTTTATTGACCAATGAAAATGGTTCTTATGCAGTTGACGCGAGGATTGTATTAAAATGAGTAATGTCACACTTGTACAGGCTTTGCAGGCTTCAATTGCTCCGTGCGTATTAATTTCAGGGGATGGGCTTTTATTATTGTCCTTATCGAATCGTCTTTCACGACCCATTGAAAGGATTCGGCATTTGTGTGACGTGATTAAAGCTCATCCTCAACGAGAACAACAAGCTGCGCATGAGCAGATCAGTATTTTATACAAACGTAGTCAAATTCTTCGCTCCGCAATTTCATGTATTATTTATAGTATCGTTTTGGTGTCTTTTATTGTCCTAGTATTATTCTTAGGGACATTGTATTCTTGGCCCATTACCTTCTTTATTTATGCATTCTTTGTCCTAAGTCTAGTCTTTTTGATGGCATCAATGATTTTTTTCTTGATGGACATTCATGGAGCTTTAGACTCCTTAAAAATTGAAATTCGTCATTCTCAAGGAATTGTTTAACAGGTTAAGATTTAGAGAGGGTTTCCAGGAAAATCTTGGCAGCTTTGGTGAATACTTTCTTGCTGCAGTGAACGATGGCGAGGGGTCTTTTGAGATCGAAGCCTTGTAAGTGAACAATTTCCAGGTTTAAATTTTTAAGTTCTTTGGTAATGGTGGTTTTGGGTAGAATTGAACAACC
>Ga0302319_10016189_pt1 | contig 13761 bp, 11 predicted proteins | sample Bog_T0_2_FD_203319 | JGI IMG/M metagenome (GOLD analysis project Ga0302319, IMG submission 203319) | Peat permafrost microbial communities from Stordalen Mire near Abisko, Sweden - Bog_T0_2 | ecosystem: Environmental > Terrestrial > Soil > Wetlands > Peat | place: Sweden: Abisko, Stordalen Mire...
ATTTGCGCCTGGGAAAGGAGCAGGCGGCCCGGCTGGAGGTCCGGGCGGACCGATTTGGCGTGGCGTGGCGCGCTCATGAGAACGCCCAAGCAAAGAGGTGAAAACGGGAGCGGGCAAGCCTGGATGCGCGGGCCACGTCAATATCGACAAACAACGGCGAATCGCTAATTTCCCTTAACCCCATGTCCAATCGCATCGCCCAACGTCGCGCCTCCATGAAGTCCAAACAAAAGCCCGTCTACAAGCGCATCGTCCTGAAGCTGAGCGGCGAAGTGCTGAAGGGCGCGGAGGAGGTCATCGACGCGCGCGTGGCGGACCAGATCGCCGAGGAAGTGGCCGAAGTGCACGCGATGGGCGTGCAGGTCGCGGTGGTCATCGGCGGCGGCAACATCTGGCGCGGCATTACCTCGGCCAATCGCGGCATGGACCGCAGCACGGCCGATTACATGGGCATGCTGGCGACGATCATCAACGGCATGGCGCTGCAGGAAGCGCTGGAAAAAGCGGGCGTTAATACGCGCGTGCAGACGGCTATTGAAGTGAAAAACGTGGCCGAGCCGTTCATCCGCCGCCGCGCCGTGCGGCATTTGGAAAAAGGACGCGTGGTGATTTTTGTCGCGGGCACGGGCAATCCGTTTTTCTCCACCGACACGGCAGCTGCGCTGCGCGCGAGCGAGATCGGCGCGGAAATTTTGCTGAAGGCGACGAAGGTGGACGGCATCTACGATTGCGACCCGAAGAAAAACCCGAATGCGAAGCGGTTCACCAAGCTGAGCTACGGCGACGCGCTGGAAAAGCGGCTGCAAGTCATGGACTCGACCGCGTTCGCGCTCTGCATGGACAACGAGGTGCCGATCGTGGTCTTCGACATGTTCAAGCACGGCAACATCCGCTCGGTCGTCATGGGCAATAAGATTGGGACGCTGGTTTCAGCGGAGGGGTAATGGTATAGTATCGCCATGAGTGTCGAAGAAATGAAGCAAGAGCTGGCGACATGGGATCCGGCCCTCCGCAACGAGATTCTCGCTTTTCTTGTCTCGCTCAATGATCGCGATAATCCTGAACGTCTCGCCAAGATTTCCCGGATTCTCGATGACAAGGATCCGTCTCGCTGGCTGACGCTTGAGGAAGTTGAAAAGAGGCTTGGCCTGGGGCCCTACGCCACCTCGGAGTGAAGCCTTTTGCGCTCTTGATCGACTCCACTGTTCTGGAGTTCCTCCAAGGACTAAAGCCCCGTGAGCAGCCCTCCCTTCTCGTGCGCCTGATGCAGATCCGGGACTACCCAGAAAATTGCACCAATTGGGAGGAAAGGGACCAAAGTGGCCGTCTCATTCGAACTTTGATCAGGCCCGATTACACAATTTCCTTTCAAATCGATGACGCGGATCGCGCGGTGAAGATTGTCGAAGTCCGGCGCCGCTAAAGCGTACTCATCACGCCAGCCTCATGCGCATCCTCCTCATCAAGCCGAAGCATATCGGCGACACGCTGATCCTGACGCCGACGATTGCGGCGATCCGTCAGGCGCACCCGGACGCGGAGATATGGGTGCTGGTGCGCGCGGGCACGGAGGGCATTTTGGCCGGCTGCCCGGACATCGCGCGGGTGCTGACGCTGGCGGGCATCGAGAAAAGCGACCGCAAGCGCGGCGATGTCTGGCGGCAAACCGGCGTGGCTTTGAAGCTGCTGGGCACATCGTTCGATTATGTCTTCGAGCTGGGCGACGGCCATCGCGCGCGGCTCTTCGCAATGCTGGCGCGGGCGAAGCGGCGCTACTCGGTGAAGACCGGCAGCCCGCTCAAGCCGCTCGAGGCGCGGCTGTTCACCATGTCGACGTTCGACTGGCACGCATGTCATCGCGTGGAGAAGGATTACCGGACCGTGGGCGAATTTCTGCCGCTGCCCGCGGAAATTCCGCCGCTGATTTTTGATCCGTCGCGGATGAAGCCGTGGGCGCCGGGCCAGGACCTCACTGATTTTTGCGTGGTGCAGTTGGGCTCGCGGCAGGGCTTCGCGCGCTGGCGGCGCGAGGGCTGGCGCGATGTCTGCCGGGCGTTGCTGAAGATGGTGCCGAATATTGTTCTGACCTGCGGTCCCGTTGCCCACGAGCGCGAGGACGCGGCGTGGCTGCAGGGCGAACTGGGCCGCTGCGTGCGCAGCACGGACGGCGGCGCGGCGTGGCCGGAGATGGCGTGGCTCTTTTCGCGGGCGAAACTTTACGTGGGCCCGAGCACGGCGGCGATGCACTTGGCCGCGGCGTGCGGCTGTCCCGTGGTCGCGCTGTTCGGCCCGACGATCGAGGACCATTGGCATCCGTGGCGCGTGCCGTACCGCATCGTGACGCAGCCCGGCTACGAGCCGCCGGCCGATCCGGAGGAACGCTACGCGCTCGCGCGCCAGCGGAAGATGGAGGAAGTCCAGCCGCGGCAGGTCATCGCCGCATGCGAAGAACTGCTGGCTCAGGCGCGGGCGCGACGCTGAAGGTAGCAGACCAGCGCGAGACCGCCGGCCAACAGCGCCCACGTCTGCGGTTCGGGCGTGCTGCTCAGCTCGTAGCCGAGAACATTCATCACGTCGAGGTCCGTGGTCGACATCAGATTCTCCACGCCGGGACCGGTGAAGGCGTTAAAGGTGTCGTTCGTCTGGCCGGCCCAATCCTGCGGGTCGCCGCCAAGCAGGGCGCCGTCGTTATAATTCAGCAGGTCCGTCTGCCCGTTATCGACCGAAAAATAGACGCCCGCGCCGTTGTCGTTCACGGCCAGCGTGCCCGGCGCCGTGAAGCGAAAGAGATCGTAGGGGAGGTAGTACGGAAAACCGGGCTGATCGAGACCCGGAATGCGGCCCATGATTTCCGTGATTTCATGCTCGGCCACGCCGATGAAATCGAATTCGCCGGGAACGGCGCGATTGTTCGGGTCGAGTGCGTAGGAGAAGCTGGTGCCGAAGGTGAAGGTGCCGTCGGAACCGGAATAATTCACGAGCCCGAGCGCCTGTGCCTCGGCCGCCGAGATCAGGAAGGTCCCTCCGCTGGTGGGGTCGGTGACGGGGAGATAGCCATACGCGGTGGTCTGGAGGGAATCGGTGGCGTTCGCCTTGAGGGACGAAACGACATCGCTGTAACTGAGGTAGCCGAAGAGGTTCGTGCTGCTTTGGCCGAGCACCGATGGGTCGGACGATGCCTCGATATTGATGTGCAGGACGAGAGGCGTCGAGCTGGTGAAGTCGCCCTCGATCTGGCTGATGGCGTAGTTGACCGCCGACTCGAAGGCAGCCGCGTCGGAGAGGCTTGTCACGGAAGAGTCAAAAGTTGGATCGATGACGATTTGGGCACGCGCGCAGGCCGTAGTGAGCGCTAGCGCAAGGGCCGCCGAAATGGCGAAAGTCCAAGCGCGCGAGGAAGATAGTCTACTGCTTGCTACCGGCTGGTGACTCGACATGCACCCTCCCGAGGTTCAGGTTGGTTTAGTTTTTAGTCGGGTTCTGCTAACTGTCGAGCGCTAATTTGTGCACAAAATCGAGCGTGCGCGCGATGGCTTCGCGCAGCGGGATGGCAACGGCGAGGCCGAGCTCGGTGCGCGGGCGGGTGACGTCGGGCAGGTAGATGTTTTGCGGGCCTTGCGGCTGCGTGGACTGGATGGTAACGGTGGCGGGCGGGTTCACGGCGGCGGCGATGAGACGCGCGAGCTCGGCGGTGGAGACGACTTCATCGGAACCGACGTTGTAGGCGCGTCCACGCGTGCCGCGCACGAGGATGCCGAGGAGCCACGTGACGAGGTCGACGGGATGGAGGTACGAACGCAAGGCAGTGCCGTCGCCGCGGACGAGGATGGGGCCGCCGCGCATGGCGTCGCGCAAGAAATTGCCGGCGGCGAAGTGGGCGTCGAGCGCCAGGTGCGGGCCGAGAAAGGCGAAGGCGCGCGCGGTGACGAAATCGGCGTGCGATTCACCGCAGAGCGCCTCGGCCTCGCGCTTGGCCAGGCCGTAGGGCGTGACGGGACGGGCGTCGTTGTAGTCGGCCTCGCTCGCGCCTTCGCGTTTGCCCGCGGCGGCGCCGTAGACCGCTCCGGAACTGATGTTGAGCAGGCGCGCGCCGTTGCGCCGGGCGAGATCGAGTACGTTCTGCGTGCCTTGCACGATGGCGCGGGAGCGTTCGTGCTCGTCGGCTTCGTTGGTGAAGGCGGTGGTATCGGCAGCGCCGTGTATGACGAAGTCGAATTTATCTTCGCTGCTGGTGAATTCGGCGACGTTGCCGCGCAGAAAATTCAAGGCCGCCTCGCGATCGATCCCGGGATGCTTTGCGGTGAAGGCGGCGGGATCGCGCGAGAGGGCGACGATCTCGATCCGCAAATCCAACTCCGCATTCGCGTTGAGCAGCGCCGCGAGCAGCCACTTGCCGAAAAAGCCGGTGCCGCCGGTGAGGAAAATCTTTTTGCCGCGCAGGGCGGAAAGGTCCGCCGCGCTGGCACGCAGGATGTCGTCGATGTCCCGCGGGGGAATGGAGAATAGTCGCTTTTGAGCTTTGCTCACGATGCCGCCCCGTGGTTAATACTGCGGTGATTGCGCCAGAACCGGCCGACGGAATCAATCCGCAAACCACTGCTTCCTGGCATGCCTCCGCCGCGATGAAGGCCGCGCAGGTCCCGGGCGCCGCAAAAGCGAGCCGCTCCTTCCAGTCGTTGTTGCTGCACGCGCTGGCGCTTTCCGCGGTGATTTTCGCGCTGCTGGAGGTCTGGCGCCCGTATTTTTTCCTGACCGACGACAACCTCGACGGCGGCTTTCCGATCTTCACCGAGATGGGGCGGAACATCCTGGCGGGGCATTCGCCGTTCATTTCGCATCATCTCTTCGGCGGCGATTACAATTTGTCACGCGACCCCACTTTTTTCATGTGGCATCCGGTGTACCTGCTCACTTCGCTGCTGGTGGCGACGCCGCTGCATCTCGCGATCATCGACGCCAACGCGTTCTTCATGCTCATGCTGGCCACGGCAGGCTTCGTCACGCTGGCGCATCACCTGCGCCGGGAAATGCCGCTGAAGATCAGCGATAACTGGATCATTTTCTACGCACTGAGTTACACCTACACGATGATCGCGCTGACCACGGGCGCGAGCTGGGAAAACTTCCTGGGCAACGTCGCGTCGCTGCCGTGGCTGGCCTTGGGCATCTTCCAGAAAACGTGGTGGAGGGGGACGGCCATCGTCGCTCTCTTCGTCATGAACCAAACGCTGGGCGGCCATTTCGCCCCGACGATTTCCAACTCCATTTTTCTGTCCCTCTTCGCGTTGGGACTGAGCATCGGGCGCCGCTCCAGCCTCCCGCTGGTCATCTGGCTCGGCGGCTATGTTCTCGCGGTGATCATCATGTCGCCGCTCCTGGTCCACGTGGTCGACGGCTTCATCCACAGCGGGCGCGCCGGGGGCGTGGACATTCAGGACATGGGGCAGAACAACATTCCGCTCGACGGCTTCCTGTCGTCGATTCTCCTCGGCATGGCGCTTTGGATCTTCCACCCGAATGGGCATCCGTACGTCACCTACACGCTGGCCCTCGGTGCGTGCGCGTCCGCGTGGTGCCTGCTGCCCGCGCTGGCCAGCCGGGCGCGTTGGCGCGGGACTGAGGTGGTGTCGCTGCTCATGGTGGTCTTTGGCGCGGTGATGGTCATCCGCCCGATGTTCATCAACGAAATCATGATCCAGTTGCCGCTCTTGAAGTCGTTGCGCTGGCCGTTTCGCGAACTAGTCCAGTTCCAATTCTTCTTCCATCTTTTCCTGCTGGTGCGCCCGCCGGGGTTCAGTCGCGGAGGCCGCAGGTTTTGCGCGGCGTTCGGCATCTTCGTCTACGTCGTGCCGCTGCTGCTTTATCCTTTCGCGCCGACGTTCAACACGCTGACGTGGGACCGCGAGCTCATCATCAGCGGCCGCGACAAGGACTATTGGGCGCATGTCCAGCGCTACCTCAAGCCCACCGATCGCATCGCGGTGATCATTCCGCTGGAACTCTATACCGACGACCGCTTCGAGGAACCCTACAGCCTGCTCGGCACTTTCAACTACGCCTCCTACGAGGGCATCATCAACGTCTGGGGCTATTCGCCCACGGCACCGCTCGACCGGCAGTACACCGTGGTCAACGCCTTTTACCCGTTCGGCGCCTACCATCCCGCGGCCAGGAAGCGGCTGATGAAGCTGAATCCCGAGCTCAAGATCATCACGCTGGAGAGCCTGCACCCGCTGCGCATCACGCTCAGCTCAAGCGACGGGACGGTGATCGACCTGACGCCGTTCGTGCCGCCGCGCGAGTCGACGGTTCCGCCGCATCCCCCTGGCCTGCCTTGAAAAGGGACAAGGGCAGAGGGTAAAGGGAAAAGGGACTGAGGCTGGCAATGAGCCTTTTGCTTTCCCCTTGGGGAAATGATTTGCTAGGAAGAGACAAGCCACCTCAAGGACGCTCTTGGAACAACCCTCCGCCTGCATCGCCCCCGCCGCGCGCGACATTCGCCCCGCGAACGAAAAGCTCATCAGCGTCGTCAGCGGCTGCTACAACGAGGAGGAGAATGTCCGCGAATGCTACGCGCAGGTGAAGAAGGTCTTCGCCGACCTCGGCACCTACCGTTACGAGCACATCTTCATCGACAACGCGTCGAAGGACAAGACGGTCGCCATTCTGCGGGAGATCGCCGCGGCGGACAAAAATGTGAAGGTGATCGTCAACGCGCGCAACTTCGGCCACATCCGCTCCCCCTACCACGCGATGGTCGAGGCGCGCGGCGACGCGGTCATCAGCATCGTCTCCGATTTGCAGGACCCGCCCGAGCTGATCAAGGAATTCCTCAAGAAGTGGGAGGAAGGATTCCGCGTGGTCGTCGCGGTGAAGGCCGCCAGCGAGGAATCGCTGATTTTCTTCTCCATCCGACGGGCCTACTACGAGCTGGTCAGCCGCCTGGCCGAGGTCGACCTGCTGAAGAATTTCACCGGGTTCGGCCTCTACGACCGCCGCTTCATCGACATCGTCGCGGAGATCGACGATCCCTACCCGTACTTCCGCGGCCTCGTCTCCGAGATCGGCTTTCCGCTCGCGAAAATTCCGTACCACCAGCCGGTGCGCAAGCGCGGGATCACGAGCAACAATTTCTACCGCCTCTACGACATGGCGATGCTCGGCATCACCAACCACTCGAAGGTGCCGCTGCGGCTGGCGACGATGATCGGGTTTCTCGTCTCGTTCCTGAGCCTGTGCGTTGCGTTCGGCTACTTCATTTTCAAGCTGCTTTACTGGGACAATTTTCAGCTTGGGCTCGCGCCGCTGGAAATCGGCTTGTTCTTTTTCGGCTCGGTGCAGCTTTTCTTCATCGGCATCCTGGGCGAGTATATCGGCTCGATCTACACGCAGGTGCAGAAGCGGCCGCACGTGGTAGAACTGGAACGCATCAACTTCGAGGATTATTCATGAAAGTCGTCATTCTTTGCGGTGGACTCGGCACGCGCTTGCGCGAGGAAACGGAGTTTCGCCCGAAACCGATGGTGCCGGTGGGCAATCGCCCGATTCTCTGGCACATCATGAAGTACTACGCGCACTACGGCTTCAAGGAATTCATCCTCTGCCTCGGCTACAAGGCGGAGGTGATCAAGGAGTACTTCTTCAACTACCAGCGCCACTCCAGCGACGTGACGCTGAAGCTGGGCGAGCTGCCGGAGATCATCTACCACAACAAGCATCCGGAGGATGACTGGTCGGTGACGCTGCTCGACACGGGCCTGACCACGCAGACGGGCGGACGCGTGCGGCGCGCGCTGGCGCACATTCCCGACGACGAATTTTTGCTCACGTACGGTGACGGTCTCTGCAATGTGCCGCTGCCGGAGCTGATCAAGTTCCACCATGCGAAGAAGGGGCTCGCCACGCTGACGGCGGTGCGGCCGGGCGGACGTTTCGGCGAGCTGCAATTGCTGCGCGGCGAAAAGGTCGTGAGCTTTCGCGAGAAGCCGGAGGACGGCAGCGGCTACGTGAACGGCGGCTTTTTCGTGCTGAACAAGAAGATCGGCGAGTATCTCTCCAAGGACAGCGACATCTTCGAGTTCGACGCGCTGCCCAAGCTGGCCGAGGGCGGCAAGCTGCACGCCTTCCGCCACGACGCGTTCTGGCAGTGCATGGACAACCCGCGCGAGATGGAACAGCTCAACAAGATGTGGGCCGAGGGGCAGGCGCCGTGGAAGGTGTGGTAGCTGCTGGTTTCACACGGAGGCTCGGAGAGCACGGAGGGTGAAGATTATTTCAAGACGCCGTCGGGCGTGAGTTGGCGGTAGGTTTTGCCGTCGGGCTTGAAGTCGGATGGGATAAAGTTGGGGATGGTGCCGTCAGGGGCATTTCTTGTGGTCGCAAAGCTTGCGAGGTTCATTTTATAGAAGACGGCGATTCCATCGAAGTGTGGGTATTCAACGGTGCTTATTCCTAACATCTGCTCGTACCAGTTGGGCTTGCGCTCGAATCCGTACTGCGGCGACGGCATGCTCAGCGGCGTGGCCGCGCCACCAGGAACGTAATTGACCTTATAACCGGTCATAAAAATTAGCGGCAATCCCCCTGGCGAACTGAAGTCGGCTGGCGTCGTCACGTCCCAGCATACGTTTTTGGGCTTTAGCTTTTGGCCGGGCAGCGGTCTCTCCTTTCCCGGCATGGGAATGTAGAAAATTACCGGATCGGTGACGTAGCCACCATCGATAAGCTTCTGGAAAACCTCGGTGGAACTGGTGCCCTCCGGGTACTGTTGATTGTTATCGATCGCGCAGGAATAGAGAGCCAAGCCCAAGGCGTGCGAGGCCTGTACACAGGCGCTTTCGGGACCTCTCTTGATGCCACCCGGTGATGGCTGCATAAAGGCGACCCAAAGCAAGATGACCGTGAGGATTGCGCTGACCCACATGAGCCACCGGTAAATGGCAAGCGACCGTGCGGGCGGTTTGGTGAAGCCGGAGGTCTCCACGTGATCAGCTTACGCCCGCGCCGCGCGGGGGCAATCCTTTGTGGTGGCGCGCGGACGGGCGGGAGGCCGTCTCTTCAGCATGACCGGCGACGGTCATAGACCGCCGCTACAACTGAAGTGGGTCAGGCCGGAGGCTGACCCTCCGCAGCTCAAACGAGATCAGGGAAATTCTCGAACTGGCCGAGGATGTCGCTGGTGAATTGCTCGTACTCGTAGTCCTTGTTGCCGCGGGCTTCCCAGATGATTTGGGTGGAGGGGTGCTCCTGCCAGGGGTGCGGGTCGAGGACGGCGTTGCCGCTGTAGCCGATGCCGAGCTGCTTGACGAGGTGGTTGATGGAAATGAGCGCGTGGGTGAGCGTGCTGCGCTTGCTGACGGCGGCGCCGGTCTCGTGCTGCGCGATGGCGTCAACGAGACCGCCGGGCAGGTCGTTGTTGCGGAGCCATTCGGCGGCGATCTCGGCGTGGGTGATCTTGAACATTTCGCGCTCGGTTTGCGCGAGCGGGATGGACTGGTTCACGCTCTTGTTCATGCACGTGAAGTAGGCGAAGGGGAAGAGCTCAGACAGGATCATCTTGCCGATGTCGTGGAAGGTGCCGGTGGCGTACTCGAAGCCGGTGCGGCGCAGGTCGAGCGCGTCGTAGATGAAGTCCATGACGACGCCGACGGTGATCGAGTGGCGCCAGAGCGGCGTCCAGTCGAAGGTGGGCGACTTGGGATTCTCGTAGTTGAGCGCGAAGAAAGTGATGGCGAGGTTGCGCGCGCGCTCGAGGCCAAGCGTCTCGAGAGCCTCGGCGGGGTCCATGCGCTCGGCGGGCACGCCGTCCTCGTTTTCGCCGACCATGAAGCCAACGAGCAGACGCACGGCGGACTCGTAGCCGGGCACCTTGTCCATGACCTCGACGAGGGCCTGCGGATCGTCGGCCCGCGGGTGGCAGAGATCGCGGATGGTGTTGACGAGCTGCTCGACCTGCAGCGGCTCGGGGCGCGACTGCATCGATTCCTGGACCATCTGCCGCGTGATGTGGATGGACGAGCCAACCTTGGCTTCCTTGGGGTCCCACTGCTGCTTGCTCTGGGCGAGGAGGCCGTGGAGCGTCTGCGTGTTGTTGCCGGAGCGCGGAGTGGAGACGGGCCGCTGCGCCATCGGCTCGAGGATTTCGCGCGTCTCGTAGCGGAAAGCGTGGACGTTCTCGAGGGCGTCGCGCAACTCACGGTAATTCTGGAAGCGGTCGTCGGGTGCGCGCTCCATCATTTTCCGGATGAGATAAATCCAGCCGTTGGGCATGTTGGCCTGTTGCGCGATCTCGATCGGGAAAGGCTTCTCGAGATGGCCCCAGATGATGTCCTCGACCGTGGCGCCGTCGTACGGCTGCTTGCCGGTCATGAGATGGAAGAGCGTCGCGCCGAGGGAATAGATGTCCGTGCGCTGGTCGGTGGGACCGCGCTGGATTTGCTCGGGCGAGACGTAGGCGGGCGTGCCGAAGGCCTCGCGCTCGGCTTCCTCGGCGACGTCCTTGACGATTTTCTGCGCGAGGCCGAAATCGGTCAGCATGATGTTATTGCCGCGGTCGATGAGGAAGTTGGCCGGCTTGATGTCGAGATGGACGATGTTGGCCTTGTGCGCGGAATGGAGCGCGGCGACGGCGTGGCTGAGGAACCACTTGGCGTGGTCCTCGGTGAACCAGCGCTTGCCCTCGATCCAGTTCTCGAAGGTCTCGCCGTCGACGTAGGACATGCTGAAGAAGACGACGTTGCCTTCCTTGCCGATGTAGAAAATGGGGATGATGTTCGGATGGCGCAGCGCGGCGACGGCGCGGGCCTCATCCTGGAAATACTGGACGAAGTTCTCGTTGGCGGCGTACTCGGGACGCAAAACCTTGATGGCGACGTAGCGCTCGAGCGCGGGTTCCAGCGCGCGGAACACGCTGCCCATGCCGCCCTGGGCAATCTTGTCGGTAATGACGTAATGGCCGAGATGACACCCGGGAATGAGGTCACTTAACTCCAATGGCCTTGGCATAACTTGTGGGTTCGCGATCGCGCGAAACGCACAAGGCCGAATTTATCGAGGATTTGCCGAAACAACAGGGAAAACCGCAAGATGCGCGGATAAATTTCTTTAGGCGAAGCGTCCGCGACTTAATTGTTATTGTACCTGCGGTGATGCGGCGGTAGCCCGTGACCTCCGGGCGCGGGGCGAGGTGGTGAACGCGATCGCGTTTCGTGTTCGCGATAACCAACGAGCCCCGTGCCCGGAGGTCACGGGCTACCGCTGTTCAGCGCACTTTCGGCTGCGGGGTGCCGGGGGGAACATTGTTCGCGGCGGGCGGGACGTTGCTGGCGCCGGCGATGACGGTGGTGTTGCTGTAGGCCTTGACGAGACCCTGCGCGACGCAGTCGGCATATTCGCGGAAGATGCTGGTGTAGGGCTTGCCGCTGAAATTGCGCGTGCCGTCGTAGTCACCGGCGAGCAGGCGCTGGTAGACGACGCGGTTGTTCATGAAGTAGGGCTCGGTGCAGACGACCGGGCCGTCGTACTCGCGGTTGGCGGCGAGGTTGCGCGCGACGACATACTGATCGTTGGCCAGCACCTGGCGCGTCGTGCTGGAATCGCCGTACTTCACGGGACCGAGCCCGGTGCGCTGCGCGAAGACGAGCGAGATGGCGTGGGCCACTTCGGACTCGATGGCGGTGCCGCCCTCGCAAATCTTGTACACGCAGCGGCGCTGCATCTCGGCATCCTGCATCTCGGTCTTGGTGTAGCTGCCGCCGACGAAGAAGATGTTGGCGTTGACGTCGGTGAGGCGGCTATGGGAGCTGCGCGGCGTGGCGTCAATGTAGAGCGTGACGGTGATGTCGGGGACGAAGTTAGTGCGGATGCGGTTGCCGCGCTCGATGATTTCCGAGCAGCGGTAGAAGAGGAACTCGCTGAGCTCAATCAGGCGCGAACCGAAGAGCAGGTTGAGGTGGTCCGGCGGCAGGGCGCGGAGGTTGGCCTGGTTCTTGGCGTGGGCGAGGAGAAGTTCTCGCGCTTCCTCGATGAAGTCATCGGGGCGGTAGGGCGTGACCGGCTCGGTGGAGTCGCGCACGACGTAGACGCTCGCGCCCTGGGCGGTGAGCTCCCGCTTGAGGATGCGCGCGGTGATGAGGTTGAGGTCGCCTTCCTGCACGGGCGCGCTGCCGTTGTAGCGCGTGCTGCGTTCTTCCATCTGCGCCCACGGGCCGCCGATGTGGCCGGGATCAATCGCGATGCGCAGGCCGTCGAGCGGCTTGTCGGGCGGATGCGTGGCGACCTTGAATTCCTCCGGCGTACGGAACCAGCGGATGGGCGTGACCGCCTGGCCGGGCGCGGCGAAGTTGAGCACGAACTGCGGCGTAGTGTGGTCCGTGGCGGAGGGGTAGATGACGGCGCGCTGGTCGTTGATGTTAATGAACGGCGCGAAGGCGTTGAAGGGATCGAAAAGGGTGTGGAGCTTTTGCTCAAAGTCCGCGCGGGTGATTGTGCCCTGATAGACATCGAGCGCGAACCATTGATTCGGCGAAGGCAGGCGCGGCGAGCCACCAGGGCCCTTGTAACGGCGCAGTTCCTCGATGCTGCGACTGCTCATCGATGTCGCCGGCGTGATCGTCGGATAGGTGACGAGCGGCGGCTCCGGCGGAAGCGAGACGGAGGCGGGCGGCGCAGGCGTCTTGGGCGTAATGGGTTCGCCGCCGGCGATGAGGCACGGGAAAGCGGCCGCGACTAACGCGGAAACACCATAAATTGTTAATGCACGCTTACCCATAATGGCCGAATACGCTGTCAGAACCGACCGAAAACGCAAGGTCGCAATTGCTTAAATCTATACCATCGGCTAGGCGTTGAGTCACCGTGATTGATTTCGGACGCGCAATCCAGACGGCTTGGGAACGGATGACGGTCATCCTTTTCCAGCCGTTCGACATCGAAAAGTGGGGCCTGCTGGGCTTTATCGCCTTCCTGGCGATGCTGGCCGAGGGCGGCGTGTCGTTCAACAATCCGCTCTCGGGTCTCGGCCAAAACCAAAAGACCCAGCCGTACACGACCTACCCGCACACCGCGCAAGCCCTGAAGCAACTCACGGTGTGGATGAGCGACCTGCCGAACAACCCGTGGCTGAAATTCATGATCTGCGCGGCGTTCGGATTCGTGGTGATCTGGCTGGTGCTGAACTGGGTCGGCTGCCGCGCGCAGTTCGTCTTTCTCGACAACATCGTGCGCAACCGCGCGGCGCTGGCCGGGCCTTGGCAGCGCTATTCGCAGCAGGGCAATGTGTGGTTCCTCTTTCATCTGGGACTGATGGTGGTGTCGTTCCTGTTCCTGGCGATGGCGGGCGGCGCGTTCTTCTTCCTGAACTGGGGCTGGATGAGCAGCGGGCGCGATCCGTCTGGCATCGAGGTGGCCACCCTCGTGGTGATCCTGCTGGTCTTCGGCGTCTTTGGGATTATCGGCACGGCGATCATCTTCTTGATTCGGACGCTGGTGCAGCCGCTTTACTTCAAGCAAACGATGAGTTTGGGCACGGCGTTGCTGGCGGTGATGTCGCTGGTCTTCACGCGGCCGGCGAGCATCCTCCTTTACCTGCTGCTGAGCTTCGCGCTCACGATCGCGGCGGCCTTCATCGCGTGCGTGGCCTTTGCCTGCGTCTTTTGCGGGACGCTTTCGATCATCTGCTGGGTGTCGTGCTTCCCGTTCATCGGCGCGATGTTGCTGAACATGCTGCTGTGCCAGGTAATTCTGCCGCTGCTGGTCTTCCAG
>Ga0302319_10016191_pt1 | contig 13760 bp, 8 predicted proteins | sample Bog_T0_2_FD_203319 | JGI IMG/M metagenome (GOLD analysis project Ga0302319, IMG submission 203319) | Peat permafrost microbial communities from Stordalen Mire near Abisko, Sweden - Bog_T0_2 | ecosystem: Environmental > Terrestrial > Soil > Wetlands > Peat | place: Sweden: Abisko, Stordalen Mire...
CCAAGCCGCAAAGAAATCTCCGCCGATTACAGCCTACAGCCCAAGGCACAGAAGAACGAAAACCAGAAAATAATATTTTCTGGTTTTCGTTCTTCTGTGGGTTTGGTGGATCGGAGGGATCGACCTTGGCGGCTTGGCGCCTTGGCGTGAGACCGGTTTGGAATGGATTGGGATTGGGATTGGGTTGATTAGCTCACCCGCCCGCGCGCGTCGACCGGCCAGCGGTCGATGACATTCTCGCCCTCGACCACCACGACCGCGTCGTGCAAATTGATCACCGTGCAGACGTGCGCGGGCACCAGCCGCAGCCGGTCGCCGATCCTGAGCGACGGCACATCGGCGCCGCGCAGGTAGCCATGCTCCTCGTTCACCCGCACGACCGTGAGGTCGCGGCCGTCCGCGCTCGCGGCGTGCGCGCCGGCGGGCGTCTTGTCGCCCGAGAGCGTCTTGGAGCCGGCGTCGATCAGGGCCAGGCCGGGTTCCGGCAGGTCGATGACGGTCGCGAGCACATGGATGGCTTCATCGCCGGGCGCCATGACGCCGGAGACCTGGGTGAGCGAAAGATCTCCGAAGACATAGGATCCCGGCCGCACCGCCTGGACCCGGCCCGTTTCCGCCATCCGGCGCGCACTCACGCTGCAGCCGGGCCAGATTGGAAGCGCCGGGTCGATCGCGTCGCGGACCGCCGCGAGCTGCGCCACGACCGCGGCGCAGCGAGCCGACTGCTCCGCGCGCGGCACGCCATAAAGCTGGCCTTCGTGGGTGTAAAATCCGCGCAGTTCCAAGTCCGGACTGCGCGCGATCTGCGCCGCGAGTGACTGCGCCTCGTCCCGGCTCCGGACGCCCTCGCGGCCGAGGCCGGTGTCGACCGCCAGCATCACTTCGAGCCGGCGGCCGGCGCGGCGCGCCAGTCGGGCCAGCGCCTCGGCCTGCGGGGCGCTGGTCGCGGCCACCCGCAATTCCCCGAGGCGTTCCGCCAACGCCGCGACGCGCGGCGCCTGGAGCGGATCGACCAGGGAGTGGGCGACAAAGATCCGCTCCACCCCGGAGGGGAGCATCGCCTCCGCCTCGCCCAGTTTCGCGCAGGTGAATCCCCGCGCGCCCGCCGCCAGCTGCATCCGGCCGACCGCGACCATCTTGTGGGTCTTGATATGCGGGCGGAGCTCGACCCGGTGGGCGGTGCAGACCTCCTGCATCGCACGAATATTGGCCGCCACGCGTCCGCGGTCGGCCAGCACCGCCGGGGTGGGTATTTCGTGGATTGTGCTCATGTCGAGCCGCGTCACATCCGGCCGATCTGGCCGCCGGTCAGCCCGCCGTCCACCACCAGCACCTGGCCCGTGATATACGCGGCGGCCGGCGAGAGCAGGAAGGCCGCGGCGCCGGCGCAGTCCTCCGGCTCGCCGATGCGCCCCAGCCAGATCTTCTTCTCGTAGTGCCGGCGCCTGCCCTCCTGCCGGTCGAGCAAGGCGGTGGTCAGGGGGGTGCGGATCAGCCCCGGGGCGATGCTGTTGACCCGGAGGCGGTGCGGGGCCAGGGCCTGCGCCAGGGTGCGCGTCATCATCACCAGGGCGCCCTTGGATGCGTCGTAAGCGGTGGAATCCTCCTCCGACTGGAAGCCGTTGGTGGAGGAGGTGACGAGCACCGCCCCCGGCCGGTCGCGCGCGATCATTTCCCGAGCGAACGCCTGCACCGCAAAGTAGGTCGCGCGCGCATTCAGGTTCATCGTGCGGTCCCAGAGCGCCTGGTCCATCTCGAGGAAGGGCACGTCGAAGAAACTCCCGGCGTTGCACACCAGGAGGTCGAGCCCCGGCCGGGCCGCGAAGGCCGCGGCGACCAGTGCGGCCGGCGCGGCCCGGTCCAGCAGGTCGGCGGCCAGGAAGACGCTGGCCGCCGGAAGGCTGGCCGGGCGCGCGACGTTGCCGTGGAAAATCACCTCCGCACCCGACTCCCGCAGCCCCTGGGCGATCCCCCAGCCGATGCCCTGGGTCGAGCCGGTGACCAGCGCGGTGCTACCCGCCAGTGAGAATGCTTTCATCCTTGAGCCTAAGCAGACCCAGCAGGTTGTCGTGTGCAATCGCGATCTGCACCGGCCGCGGCAGCGCATGCAGGCAGGCCGCCTCCGCCTCGTAGGTGCTGCGCAGCGAGAGCAGCGCCCCGTGGTGCACGGCGACGTAGCTCTGGAACGGGCTGTCCGAGCCCCAGATCAGTTTCCGCGGATAGGCCGCCGCCAGGGCGGCCAGCACGGCCGCGGGGTCGCGGTAGTCGGCCGGGAAGCGCCGGGCGGCCACCGCCACGTTGGGCAGGCCGCGCAGCACCGACTCGCAGTGGATGCGATGGGCCGAGCAGTCGAACCACACGTTGGGCAGCGCGGCGACCCGGTCGAGGTATTCGCGATCGTAGCGCAGCGAGTGGGCGAGGCAAAACCGCACCCGCGGCGCCGCCTCCGCCACCCGCAGGAGCAGGGCGCCGTTCGACCAGGGATCGTCGGGCGCCACGCTGGAATGGATCAGCAGCGGAATGTCGAGCTCCGCCGCCAGATCCAGCAGGCAACGCCCCGTCGTCAGCAGGGCCCCCGCGTCGGCCTGGATGACCGTGGCCTGGATCTTCAGCCCATAGAACGGAAATTGGGCGCGCAGCGCGCGCAGGGCCGCCACCTGCGCCGCCGGCTCGCGCATGGGATCGACGATCGCAAAGGGCAGCGTCAGCGGGGCCAGGTCGGGATGCAGCTCGTAAATCTCGCGCAGCATGCGCTCGTTCTCGAAGGCATAGGGGACCGGCTCGATGCCCTCGCCCCGCTCCAGCCGGCCCGCCCGCATCGCGCGGACGTCGAACCAGAGGTTGGACACCATCGGGAACACCACCCAGCGGTCGATCCCGTGGCGCCGCCCCTCGATCACCAGGGTCGGGAGATCCTGCGCATAGGGAAAGTAGCCGTTGAGGTAGAAAAAGAGGTCAACCCCGAGGTGATTGTGGCAGTCGATGAGCATCCGCGCCGGTTATCCGGCGCCCAGTCCGCCCGTTTTTTCCCGGGCATGCAACGATGGATTCGGGATCGCGTCCGGCGAAATTTTCCGCAATGAGAGGACCGGCTGCGCGGGTTTCGCCCCCATGAAAATCTTCATCTCATCCCCCGGAGACGTGGACAAGGAGCGGCGGATTGCCGAGCGGCTGCTCGACCGCCTGAAGCAAGAGTTCGCGGGTCGCCTGACCATCGAACCGTATTTCTGGGAGTGGGAGCCGATGCGGCTGGGCAAGAACTTCCAGGCGCAGATTCCCGCCACGTCCCTGTTTGACCTTGTCGTCTGCGTCGTCTGGTCGCGCATCGGCACGCCAGTGAAGGCGCCGGACGGCCGGGAATTCCCCTCTGGGACCGAGTATGAAGTCGTCTCCGCCCGCGAGGCCAAGGCGGTGGGCAACAAGCCGGACGTGTTGATTTACCGCAATCTCACGCCCGCGCAGCTCCGCCAGGCGCCCGAATCCGAATACCAGGAGCACCTGCGCCAGCTCGCCGCCCTCCGGGCGTTCGTCGCCAAATACTGCGTCGATCCCAAGACCGGCGTGATCGAGGGAGCGTTCACCACCTACCAGGACCTCGGCGACTTTGAGCTCAGGCTGGAGAAGCACCTGCGCAAACTCATCGAGGAGCAGCTCCCGAAGGATGGGACGACCCCTCTGCCCGAGCCCAGCTGGCCGGGCAGTCCCTTCCGCGGCCTCGAAGCCTTCGACTTTGACCATGCGCCCATCTTCTTCGGGCGCACCCGTGCCGTCGGCGACGTGCTCGCGCTGCTGCGCAAGCGGATGACCGATGTGGAGGATGCGCGCGCGTTGAACCCGGGGGGCGCGGCCATCAAACCCGCCGCATTTGTCCTGGTCTCCGCGATGAGCGGAGTGGGCAAGTCCTCCCTGGTTCGGGCGGGTGTACTGCCGCTGCTCGTCCAGCCCGGCGATGGCGTGGCCCTCTGGCGGCGCGCGGTCATGCGCCCGGGTGAAGCCGCGGCCAGCCTGTTCGATGGCCTGGCGAAGGCCCTCGTCCGGGCGGACGCCCTGCCCGAACTGGTGAGCGGGGAGGCGACGCCCGAGTCGATTGGCGCGTTGTTGCGGGGCAACCCCGCGGGCATCGAGTTCGGCCTGACCGCGGCGCTGGGGCACGCCTCCGATCTGCTGCGCCAGGGCGAAATCCGGGAGCTGCGCCAATGGCAGCAGGAGTGCACCCAGCAGGGCCGGGTCCACGACGCGGAACGGGCCGCCCGGCAGCTGGAGGAGCTGGAGCAGGCCAAAAAACCAGCACGACTTGTCCTGGTCGTCGATCAGCTGGAGGAGCTTTTCACCCTGGACACGATCACGGCCGCGGAGCGCGAGGGGTTTGTCGTGGCCCTGGCCGCGCTGGCCCGCAGCGGGAAAGTCTATGTCATCGCCACTCTCCGCAGCGACTTTTTTGCCCGCTGCGCCGAGGTGCCGCTGCTTATTGAGCTGAGCCGCCAGGAGGGGCTCTATCAACTCATCCCGCCGACGCCGCAGGAAATCGGCCAGCTCATCCGCCAGCCCGCCCAGGCCGGCGGCCTGAGGTTCGAGCTTCATCCCCAGACCGGGCAGGATCTGGCCGAGCGGATCCGGGACGCATCCGTCGGCAATCCCGAGGCGCTCCCGCTGCTGGAGTTTTGCCTGGAGGAGCTTTACCAGGCGCAGGCAAAGCGCCGCGACCGCTGTCTGCGCCACGCGGACTACGATGCCATGGGTGGATTGGCGGGCGCGCTGCGCCAGCGGGCCGAGGCCGTGCATGCTTCGCTCAAACCGCCGGAGCAGGCCAGCTTCGGCGAAGTCATGCGGGCGGTCACCACGGTGGCGCTCGACAAGACGGGCGTCTTCAACCGCCGCTGGGCCGATTACGAGGAACTGGTCAAATCCGCCGGTGCGCGGGGATTCGTCGAGGCCTTCCTCGCCCCCGGCGCCCGCCTCTTCGTGGCGGACCAGACCGATGATGGCCGCAAGGTGGTCAGCGTCGCCCACGAAGCGCTGCTGTCGGCCTGGGGTAAGCTGAAGGATTGGCTCGAAGCCAATCGGGAATATCTGCAAATTCGCGCCACCCTCGCCGGGGAGGCCAAGCGGTGGCGGGACAGCGACCGCCGGACCGATTATCTCTGCCATCCCGGGCTCCCGCTGGAGAAGGCCAAGCAGGTGCAGACGGCGGGTTTTCTCAACCGGGAGGAAAACGAGTATGTGGCGGCCAGCGTGGCCCAGGCCGAGGCCGAAACCCGGCGGCGGACCACCCGGCTGCGTCGCCTGATCGCGCTTTTCTCCTTCCTCACCGTCGTGGCGGCGGCCGCCGGCCTCGCGGCCTGGCACGTCAACAAGGAGAATATCGCGCAGCGCGCGGCCGATGACGTGCAGGAGGCCAGGCTCGTCTGGCTGGCCGCAGCCAAGCAGGCGGTCCGCGCCGGGTCGTATCCCAAGGCAGCCTTCTACGCCGCGCGGGCCCTCGGTTTCCGGGGCTACGGATGGGAACAGCTCGCGCCGGACCGGAAGGCGGCCCTCGACCATGCCTACCCGCGGCTCCTGGAGCCGCTCTTCGACCCCGCGCAGAAGGCCAATGCCGACCTGGTCCGCGATTTGCAGACCCAGCTTCGGCTCAGCACCGATCGTTACCTGCCGATCTGGTGCAGCCCTTATTCGAGCAAACCCCATGGCGGGCCGGTCAATTGCCTCGCCTACAGCCCGGATGGATCCGTCCTGGCCAGCGGCAGCGACGACACCACGATCAGGCTTTGGGACGTCGCCGGAGGCGGGCTCGGGGCCACGTTGATGGGACACCAGCAAAGCATTCGAACCCTCCGCTGGAGCCGCGACGGGAAGACCCTGGCCAGCGGCAGCGACGACGCCACGATCAAGCTCTGGGATGCCGCCACCGGGGCCTGCACGGCCACCTGGACCGGCCACACGGGGCCGGTGCTCGATCTCGACTGGAGCCGGGATGGCAAGACGATCGCCAGCGCCAGCCGCGACGGCAGCGTTCGCCTCTGGGATGTCGGCCAGGGCAAATCCGCGCCCCCGCTCACCGGCAATGGCGGCGCGGTAACCAGCGTGGCCTTCAGCCCCGACGGGAAGACCCTGGCCAGCGCCGGCGACGGGCCGGCCATCCGATTCTGGGATGTCGCGTCCGGTCGGCCGAAAGTGATCTCGGCCGCGGTGGCAAAGGTGACTAGCCTGGCTTGGAGCCCAAATGGGAGCACCCTGGCCGCAGCCGGAGAAGACCAGAAGATCCATCTACTCGACGCCGGCACCGGAGCCGCCGTGTCCGACCCATGGACCGCCGCCACCGCGAGAATCGAGAGCGTCCGCTGGAGTCCGGATGGCCAGACCCTGGCCAGCGCCGGCGATGACCATGCCGCCAGACTGTGGGACACCTCCGGGAAACCACTGGCCACACTGGTGGAACACACCCAACAGGTCATGAGCCTGGCCTGGAGCCCCAAGGACCAGACCCTGGCCACGGGCGGAGCGGACCGGGAGATCAAGTTCTGGAATGGCGCCACCGGCCAGCGGGTCAAGGCTCCGTCCGGGCATAGCGGATGGGTGGCGGACGTGGCCTGGAGCCCGGATGGGAGGACGGTGGCGAGCGGAAGCTGGGACTCCACCGTCTGCCTTTGGGACGTGTCCACCGGAACGTGCCGCGCGACCCTGCGCGGCCACCTCGGCTACATCCGGGCGGTGGCCTGGAGCTTCGACAGCCGGTTGATCGCCAGCGCCAGCGACGACGGGAAAATCAAGATTTGGGATGCGGCTTCCGGCCTTTGTCTCGAGAACTTTGACCATCCCGGAGCGGTGACCGGCCTCGCATGGAGCCGCGATGAACGGACGATCGCCGGCGCCGGCGACGACGGCAAAGTTCGGCTTTGGGAGAGGGGATCGCCAGACGCGCGGGTCATGCCAACCCCCTCCGATGAGGTTATCCTGTGCGTTGCTTTCAGCCCCGACGGAAAAATCCTGGCCGGCGCAGGCAAAGGTCGGACGGTTCGCCGATGGGACGCGGCATCAGGCGAGGAATTGCCTCCCCTGCCCCGCCTCCACTTCGATGACATCACGCGGGTGTGCTGGAGTCCCGATGGCCTCCGGCTGGCCAGCTGTTCCACCGACCAGACGATCCGGATCTGGAACCCACAGACCGGCCAGGCCGAGGCGCTGCTGGCGGGCCACACCAATTTCGTCGAGGCCCTGGCCTGGAGCCCCGACGGCCAGACCTTGGCCAGCGCCGGCCGCGACCGGACGATCAAGCTCTGGGACGCCGTGAGCCATGAGTGCGAGGCCACGCTGTCGGGCCACACGGAGGCGATCTATGCGCTCAGCTGGAGCCCTGACTGCCAGTCGCTCGCCAGTGGCGGCTCGGACGAGACCGTCAGGTTCTGGGACGTGGGCCCGTACCCATCGCGAGCGCTTCAGCCGAGCCATGAGGACGCCGTCCTGGCCGCGCAGTGGGGTCCCGGCGGCAAGCTCCTGGCCACCGCCAGCGCGGACCAGACGATCAAACTGTGGGATGGCGCGACCGGTGAATGCGTCGGCACCATGAAGGCGGACCCGGATCCGTCCACGATTCAATGCGTGGCCTGGAGTCCCGACGGCCTCACTCTCGCCAGCGGCGACTGGCGGAACGCGGTGCGCCTCTGGGACGTGGCGACCCGGCAATGTGTCGCCACCCTGCCGCCCGGGCACAGCGCTCCCGTCATGAGCGTGTGCTGGAGTCCCGACGGCAAGCTGGTGGCGAGCGGGAGCAAGGACAATACCGTTCGGATTTGGGATGCGACCACGCATCAACCGGTGGGCGCACCGCTCACCGGTCACGTCGAGACCGTCGAAAGCGTCAGTTGGGCCAGGAATCCCGCGTACCCGGAAGGCGTGCTCGCGAGCGGCAGTTGGGACCACACGATCAAACTCTGGGACGTCGCCGGGCGCCGCTGCGTGCAGACGCTGACAGGCCCCATGGACACGGTGTGGAGCGTCAGCTGGAGTCCCGACGGCAAGACGCTGGCCAGCGGCGATGGCGGGAATGCGGTGAGGCTATGGGAGCCGGACCCGAGCAAGCCGGAACAGTACCAATGCACCCATGCCTGGATTGAGCATACCGACCAAGTCGCAAGCGTGGCCTGGAGTCCGGATGGAAAAAGAGTGGTCAGCGGCAGCTGGGACCACACGGCGAAGGTCTGGGACGTGGGCCTCGACCAATGCGTGGCCACCCTGACCGGACCCACCGACGATGTCTTCGCGGTCACCTGGAATCCAAATCCCAGCACGATGGCAGGCGCCAGTCGCGACCACGAAGTGAGACTCTGGGACATGGCCGCGATCCGGACGCGACCCGTCAACCTCGTCTATTATCTGGATCAGGACTGGTATCGCTTCAATCCGGGAGCCGCCGACATCCGCCCCCATCAGAGGGGCGCCCCGGATGATTTCCCGATCAACCTCTACGCCTCGCAAGGCATGCCCTGGACCAACCTCAACCCACGCTCGTCACAGACAATAGGTCCCCTGTCGCCCGCAGGCCCATAACAAAGGCCGACGGCCAAGTCGGCGCCAAACCAAACTTCCGCGATTACGACTCTTGCGCGTCAGACGCCTGAAAACCACCGCCGGTAACCGGCCGCGAGGTTTTCCCGATCATAGCAAACGCGGCCGCGGCGATTCCCAAGGCGAGGACGAGGGCGATTAGTTTCTTCATGGTAGTTGGATTGCTTATCTGGGCCAAAAGATATCCACCGGACACGGCGGATCAAGGAATTAAGCGTCCCCATCTATAGATTGCTTCGAATGAGGCAGTTAAACATGTTCCAACCGTCGCCTATGCGTTCCCGCCTGAATTCCATCATCGCCGCGGAGCTGATCGTTTTCGTCGCGCTGATCACCTATGGCAACACGCTGACCGGACCGTTCGTCTTCGATGATTACTCCTCGATCATCCTGAACAGCACCCTGCACCATCCGTGGAATATCGCGCATTGGCTGAGTCCCAGCCCGGAGTTGCCGGTCGGCGGGCGGCCGATGCTCAATTTGTCATTCGTGCTCAACTACGCCATCGGGGGTACGGAAGTCGTCAGTTACCACGTGGTCAACCTCGGCATTCACGTCCTGGCGGCCCTGACACTGTATGGCATCACCCGCCGGACCCTCCTGCAGCCGGGGTTAGGCGACCGCTTCGGCCGCCAGGCGGAAAGCTTTGCGCTGGCCGTGGCGCTGCTCTGGGTCGTCCACCCGCTGCAGACCGACGCAGTGACATACATCGCCGAGCGGGCCGAGTCGCTCATGGCCATGTTCTATCTGCTCACGCTCTACTGCTACATCCGCGCGAGCGAACCCGGAGCCCCGACCCGGCGCTGGAGCGCCCTGTGCGTCGCCTCCGGTCTCGCAGGGGTCGGGACCAAGGAGGTGATGGTCACCGCGCCCCTGATCGTGCTGCTCTACGACCGCGCCTTTGTGGCCGGCAGTTTTCGCGCGGCCTGGCGGCAGCGCCGCCCGCTCCTGCTTTCCCTCGCCGGAACTTGGGTCCTGCTCGGCTTCCTGATGCATCATCTGTCCGCGCGCGGAGTGGGGCTGTCGCTGGGTTCCTCGCCGTGGGATTACGCCCTGACCGAGTGCTGGGCGGTCACCCACTACCTGCGGCTCGCGGTCTGGCCGCACCCGCTGGTCATCGACTACGGCCCGGCGGTCATCACCCGGGCGGCGAGCGTGTGGCCGCAGGCGCTGCTGCTCGTACTGCTCGTCGGGGCCGCCCTGCTCGCCGCGTTCCGGCGGACGCCGTGGGGGTTCCTCGCACTGGCGTTTTTCCTGATCCTCGCTCCCACCTCCACGTTCATTCCGATCATCCACGAGCCGATCGCGGAGCATCGCATGTACCTGCCCCTGGCCTGCCTAATCCCCCTGGTCGTCGCCGCCCTCGGCGCCGCCTGCGGGCGGGCCGGTCCCTGGGCGGTCGGCGGGCTGGTGCTCGCGTGGGCCGCGGTGGCCTGGGAACGAAACGGGGATTACCACACGGCCGTGAGTCTCTGGAGCGAAACCGTCGCCGCGCGGCCGTCCAATCCCCGGGCCCACACGGGCCTGGGCCAGGCTCTGCTCGAGGCGGCACGGCTGCCGGAGGCGCAGGCCCAGTTGGAGGAAGCGATCCGGATCAACTCCCTCCAAGCCGCCCCTCCGCCCCGGCCGGCAGAGGTCGCGCGCGCCCATGACGTCCTCGGGGTCCTCCTGGCCCGGGAGGGCCGAACCGACGCCGCCCTCGCCGAATTCCACCGGGCGTTGCAGCTGCACCCCGCCGATTCCCCGACGCACTTCAATCTTGGCCATCTGCTCGCCCGGCTCGGCCGAACCGCCGAGGCCATCCCCGAGTTCCAGGAGGCGGTCCGCCTCCGGCCCGATTTTCCCGAGGCCCAGGCCGAACTCGCCAAGCTGCAGCCGGCCCGTTAGGCAGATCCTCTCTCCATGCCCTACACCTTCGCCCGTTCCGAAAAACTATTCGCGCGCGCGCAGCGCTCCATCGCCTCCGGGGTCAGCAGCGGGATTCGGAAGCTCGAGCAGCCGGTGCCACTGTATTTCACCCACGGCAAGGGCTCGCGGCTGTGGGATGTCGACGGCAACGAGTACGTCGATTTCCTGATCGGCCAGGGCGCCCTGCTCTACGGCCACGCGCCCGAGGGGCTGGCGGATGCGCTCGGCGCCCAGGCCCGGCGCGGCACGCACTGGGCGGCGCAGTCGGAGCTGGAGATCGACGTGGCTGAGCGCATCCAGTCCATGGTCCCCTCCGCGGAGCTGGTGCGATTCAACAATTCCGCGACGGAGGTGGTCGGCGCCGCCTTCCGCCTGGCCCGCGCCCAGACCGGCCGGCCCCTCATCCTGCGCTTCGAGGGCCACTACCACGGCTGGGCCGACGAGGGCCTGGTCGGCTTCGCCAACCCCGCCGATCGCTGGGGCCCGGCGGAAAGTCCCGCCCGGCTCCATCCCAGCCAGGGGGTGATCCCCCAGGTCCTCGAGCAGTTCGTCGTCGCGCGCTGGAACGATCCCGACCATCTCCGCCGGCGCGTCGAGGAGTTCCGGGGCCGGATCGCCGCGATCGTGTTCGAGCCCGTGCTGTGCAACACCTGCTGCATCGAGCCGGCGGCTGACCTGATGCGCACCATCCGCGAACTGTGCGACCGCGATGGCATGCTGATGATTGCCGACGAGACGATCACGGGCTTTCGCTTCGGCGCCGCCTGCGCCCAGGGTTATCTCGGCTTCAAGCCCGACCTGACCATCCTCGGCAAGGCCGTGGGCGGCGGGACGCCCTTCGCCGTGCTCGCCGGCACCCGGGCGGCCATGGCCAAGATCCTGTCCGGCGAGGTCGTGCACGCCGGCACGCTCAACGGCAATCCCCTCTGCCTGGCCGCCAGCAAGTGGTGCCTGGATTTCGTGCGCAACCAGGGCGCGGCGCACCCCGCGGGGATCCAGGCGCTCGGGCAGCGGCTGAGCGCCGGGCTTTCCGCCCTGGCGCAAACCCACCAGGTGCCGCTGCGGCCCCAAGGCCCGGGCCTCGTCTTCCACACCGTCATGCTCAAGCCCGGGGCGGCCGGGGGCCCGATCCACGATTACCGCGACTACGTCAGTCGCCACGACGCCCCGCGCTGGGCCCACCTGCGGCGCTGCCTGCTCGAGGAGGGTGTCCGCGCGATCGAGCGCGGCCTCTGGTTCCTCAGCCTGGCGCACACCGAGCGCGACATCGACGAGGCCCTGCGGCGGGCCGCCCCGGCCTTCGCGCGCCACGCGGCCACCTGGCAGGCGCCGGCCTGAGCCCCGGCCCCGATCATCCGCGGCGATGAAACCCCGCATCCTCCACGCCGGGCTCTATCACGAGACCCACACCTTCCTGGACGAGACCACCGGGTGGGGCGATTTCGAGGTCACCCGCGGCGAGGCGATTTTCTCCAAGGCGGGCGACCAGTCGCCGACCGACGGCTTTCTCGAGGTGGCGCGGAGCGCGGGCTGGGAGGTGGTCCCGACGCTGGACGCGCGCGCCCTGCCCAGCGGGACGGTGGCGGACGCCGCCTTCGAAAAGTTCTGGTCGGAATTCGAGGCGCGCGCGCGCGCGGCCCTGGGCGCCGGGATCGACGCGGCGTTTTTCGTCCTGCACGGGGCGATGGTCACGCAGTCGCAGCCCGATCCGGAGGGCGAATTCCTCGCCCGGTTCCGCGCGCTGCCCGGCGCCGGCAGCCTGCCGGTGTTCGGTGTGCTCGACCTGCATGCCAGCGTGACCGCGCGCATGTGCGCCCTGGCCAGCGGGCTGGTCGCCTACCGGCGAAATCCCCACACCGATGCCAAGGCGGCGGCCGGACGCGCCGCCCGTTTGCTGGAGCGCTGCCTGCGGGAGGGCCGGACGCCGCGCATGGCGCTCTGCCGCCTGCCCATCCTGTGGGCGCCCCCGGCGACGGGCACCGCGACCGACCCGATGCTCTCGCTCGAGCAATGGTCCGAGCGGTCCGAGGCGGCCGATCCCGCCACCTGGGCCGCCAACGTGATCGGGGGCTTCGCCTTTGCCGACGTGCCGGATGCGGGCGTCAGCCTGAGCGTCGTCAGTGTCGCCGCGCCCGCGGACGCGCGCCGCCAGCTCGAGGCCGGCGCCGCGCTGGCCTGGTCCCTGCGCGAGCGCGGCCGGATCGCCTACGCTTCCGCCGACGAGGTGGTCGCCGCCCTTGCGCCGAATCCGCGCGGCCCGGTGATCCTGGTCGAGCCCGCCGACAATATCGGCGGCGGCGCGCCGGGCGACGGCACCGGCCTGCTGCGCGCCCTGCTCGCCCACCGGGTGGAGCGCGCGCTGGTCGTGATCAACGATCCCCTCTCGGTCGACCGCCTGGCCGGCCTGTCCGCCGGCGCCCGACGCCGCCTCGAGATCGGCGGCCGCGGCTCGCGGCTCGACCCGGGTCCGGTCGGGCTGGAGGTCGAGTTGGTCTCGCGCAGCGACGGCGCGTTCACGCTGGAGGATCCCCACAGCCACCTCGCGTCGATGAGCGGCATCCGCTGCCAGATGGGCCCCTGCGCGGTCGTCCGCCACGGCGGCGTCACCCTCCTGCTGACCAGCCGCAAGACGCCGCCCTTCGACCTCGGCCAGCTGCGCAGCCAGGGGCTCGAGCCGCGCGGCTTCGCCGCGATCGGGGTCAAGGCCGCGGTGGCCCACCGTGCGGCCTACGATCCGATTGCCAGCGCCTCTTTTTACGTCGACACTCCGGGCCCCTGCTCCAGCAACCTGGCCTCGTTCCCGTACCACCGCCTGCGCCGGCCGATCTATCCGCTCGATCCGATTGACACCCCCGATTTCGCCTACTCATGAAAACCTCCATCCAATATCCCCAGGCGGAAGGCATGCCGACCTCCCAGCTTCCCTTCAGCCCGGCCGTCCGGGTCGGCGACCTGATCTTCGTCTCGGGCCAGGCGTCGGTCGATGCCGGCGGCAAGATCATCCCCGACACCTTCGAGGGCGAGTTCCGCCGCTCGCTGGACAATCTGAAGAAGGTCCTCGAGGGCGCAGGGAGCGACCTGCGGCACGTGGTGCAGACCCGCAACTACGTGCGCGATCCGGCCAATCTCGCGCGCTACAACGAGCTCTACCGCGAGTATTTCTCCGCCCCGTTTCCCACCCGGACGACGGTCACGAACTGCCTGCCCCCGACGCTGCACTACGAGGTCGAGTGCGTGGCGGTGGTGCGCGAGTGAGAGCGCGGGGCGAAATTTGATCGGCCGAATTCCCT
>Ga0302319_10016192_pt1 | contig 13760 bp, 9 predicted proteins | sample Bog_T0_2_FD_203319 | JGI IMG/M metagenome (GOLD analysis project Ga0302319, IMG submission 203319) | Peat permafrost microbial communities from Stordalen Mire near Abisko, Sweden - Bog_T0_2 | ecosystem: Environmental > Terrestrial > Soil > Wetlands > Peat | place: Sweden: Abisko, Stordalen Mire...
AACATAATGATCACGTGCATGAACGACCCAGGGCCAATTCCAGATCCTGCCAACCCCGGGAAGACGATGACCGATCCGTTGTTCAACCCGTACTACAGTAACTTCTGCTACGAGAACCCCTTCATGCCGGGGTCCACGGATTACATGGACACGCCTGTCGTGCCGACGTCCGCCTTCGTCTCGGCGGGCTACAACAATCCCGACTGCGCCTACCCGGATGCCACGCCGGCAATCAGCGAAGTGGATGGCGATGGAGTTGGTCCTTATGTGAGCACAGCCGGCCACACGCTTACGATCAAGGCGTTAGGCAACCAAACTGTGAATAACTATGGATACTCCGGGCCCGCAGCCAACACGCCTCCCTACAATGCCAAGACCATTACCAGGCGCTATGGCTTTGGAGCCACGCAGGGAACCGTGACCATCGGTGGAAAAACTGCGCCCGTTACAGCTTGGAGTGACACACTGATCACAGTAACGGTTCCCACAGGCGTGCCAAATTGCGCCTTGCAGCAACAAGCGCAATATGGTGGCAAGACCGCGCAGTGCGGCGAATTAGCCATCACCGCAGCCAACGGTAAACAGTCCATCGACACCGTAACCGTCACAATCGGCGGGAAAGCTCCCACCTACGTCAGCGGAACCATCCAGAGTGCGCTTGACGCAGCCGCCCCGGGCGACCTGATCATCGTCCCTCCGGGAACCTACACTGAATTGCTGATCATGTGGAAGCCGGTCCGTCTGCAAGGTGTCGGAGCTGCCTCCAGCATCATCAATGCAAATACCCAACCAGCAGGCAAGTTGGATCCGTGGCGCCGTCGGGTCGAATGTCTGTTTGGATTGGCAATCGATGGACAACCCTACACAATCGCCACCGGAACCAATCCTTACGATCCCACTGGGACAAGCAGTTGCCCCGGTACCGGCTGGAACTACTTCTCCGGCGGCCCCAACAATCCACAGGTGGATCGAGTACCGCTCGAAGGAATCGTCGGTTGGGACACCACCGTCAACGGCAACTTGGCAGAGTTGTTGCAAGAGCCATCGTTGATGGGTGCATACGAAGGTGCTGGAATTACCGTTCTGTCAAAGGGAGTGAATATTCCGGCCGGAGCGACGAATGTCTTCGGAACTGGGTCGGAGGCCGGTTTCCCGACTGGCAGTACGCTGCTCACGGCCAACAACTGCACTACGAGCAGGACGAATCCGACTAATCCGTATCCGAGCAACTTCCAGTGCAACCCGTCAGGCATCGACGGCTTGGCGATCACAAACAGTTCCCAGGGCGGCGGTGGCATCGCCGTACATGCCTGGGGGCATAACCTGCAGATCGCCAACAATCGGGTATTCAACAACTCTGGAACGCTGTCTGGTGGCATCGTCATCGGCCAGGGTGAATATCCAGAGGCATACCTTCAGGGAGATACAACCGCACCAGCTCCCGGATCATGCCAGAGTTCCAATATCACAAATACTCAGTTGCCTTACTGCTTCAACTTGAACGTGAACGTACACCACAACATGGTCACGTCCAACTCTTCCACCGGCGACGAATTGTTCTCGTCCACACCGGCGGGTGGGGGTGGAGTCACGTTCTGCACCGGCGCTGACTACTATAAGTTCAACTACAACTGGGTATGCGGAAATCTGAGTTCGGGTGACGGCGGAGGCGTCGTTCAACTCGGGTTCGCTTATAACGGCGACATCGAGCACAACTCGATCCTGTTCAACCAAAGTACCAACCCAACCATCCCCACCAACGGCGGCGGACTCCTGATTATGGGAGCAGCCCCCGATGGCACAACGCTGGTCAATGGAGTTGCAACCGAATGCGGCAGTGTGACCGACGTGGATTGCATACCGGGACTTAGCGACGGTGCCGGTCCTGGGTTGGTGATCAACGCTAACCTCATTATGGGCAACGCCGCAGACAGCGGCAGCGGCGGCGGCATTCGCTTCCAGGCAATAAACGGCGCGGATGTACCTCGCTTCCCCAGGGATCCTGGGCGCTGGTATGACGTCACGGTTACCAACAACATCATTTCCAACAACGTTGCCGGTTGGGATGGTGCTGGAGTGTCGTTGGAAGACGCGCTAAGGGTGAGCCTCATCAACAACACCTTGGTTTCAAACGACACTACGGCCTCGGCTGGAGTGCTCTTCAACACCCTTGGGGCTCCTATGGCCAGCACGCAGTCGCAGCCCCCAGCCACCACAAACAACGGCACTACGTCGCTACCTCAGCCCGCCGGTCTGGTGACTGTACAGAACAGCGCGCAACTGACCTCGTCATTCGCTGGCATCGGGACAATCACCTGCCCCGCGGGCCATCCGAACTGCACGAAGTTCTCCTATCCGCTTTTGGCTAACAATGTGTTCTGGCAGAACCGCTCGTTCTACATTGGGGTGGGTGCCCTGAGTGCGGCCTACCAGCAGAACATCGTGTCGCTGTATAACGCGTCGTTCACTGGAGCGCAAGGAACGCGAGCGGCAAACCAGCCCTCGACCGACGCAACGACGCCCAACGGCAGCGGTGCGATCATCACCGGAGGCACCGGCGCTTGCACCCCTGGCGCGAGCTACTGGGATATCGGCGTCCGTGGCGACACGGGACCGACGAACCACGCCTCGGGGATCACGCTCGCTCCGACGTACTCGGTGCTCACGAACATCGCAGGGTATAACGCCGCTAACTTACACAACACGGCGTCTAATCCGACTGTTGTCAGCCAATACTGCAATGGCGCGCGGACCCCACCGGAATTTGCGTCTGGGGGCTACAATGTCCCTCCCGGCATCTCGGACGCAACCATTCCTAACCCAATCTTCAGCCTGACGCCGAACGCGACAGTGGATGAAGGTAACAACTGGGTCAACATAAGCTGGGGACCGCTGGCTTTAACAAACCCGGTTACCAACGTCGTGCTCGGCAACTATGCCCCGGCAGCAGGCTCGCCGGTCATCAACTACGTCCCGTCCTCTGCGGGGACCAACTACACCGAAGCGCCGCCGACTGACTTCTTCGGCAACTTGAGGAAGACGAACAACGCAGTTGACGCCGGCGCGGTCGAGTTCCAGGGAGGTACTGTGGTGGTACCGACGCTGACTTCGATCACTCCTAACTCGGGTATCAAAGGTACCGTCGTTAACGTAACCCTTGTAGGTACCAACCTGACTGGAGCAACCGCAGTAAGCATCTCGGGAACTGGAGTCACGGTGAGTGCCTTCCACCTGGTTAATTCCACAACTGTAACTGCTACCTTCACCATCTCGAATAGTTTGTTGACCCCAACCGGGGCACGTACGGTTACCGTCACAACGCCAAACGGAATCACCAATTCGGTGACGTTTACCGTAGCCGTTCCTCCGGCGCCGAGCTTGACGTCGATCACTCCTAACTCGGGTACTCATGGCACCAACGTTCCGGTGACCATTGTAGGTACCAACCTAACCGGGACAACTGCAGTGACCGTCCCATTAGGGGGAGTCACGGTGAACAACATTGTCGTAAATCCGGCAGGTACATCGTTAACGGCTACGTTCTCCATCAGTTCTGGTGCGCTCCGCGCACCCAGGCTGGTAGTCGTCACAACGCCCGGCGGAATCAGCAATCCGCTGATCTTCACTGTAAATTAGCAACCCGTAAAGGCCGGACATTCAAACCAGGATGTCCGGCTCTGAATGGCAAAGAGGAGCTTAATGATTCGAGCAGGAATTCTGTTTAAGCGCAACGCGATATCGGGGATGAGTGTGATGCTGCTGGCGGGGATTCTCTCCAGCGGCGTTCTCGTCTCGCCGGTGCTGGCTCAATCTGCCACCCCGGCCGCGAAGCCTGCGACGGTTGGCACCCCAACCCGCTACCAGCCAAGCCGATTCCCGGGACGAGCAGGTGCGTATTACGGAGTTGTCTGGGGAGTTGACTCGCTCAGCGTAAAAGCAGTGGAGTCAGGCGAACTGATCCGCTTTGCCTGGCATGTGCTGGATGCGGACAAGGCCACGCCGCTCAACGACAAGAAAGTCGAGCCCATTCTGCTTGCCCCGGACGCCCTCGTCAAGTTGGTGATTCCGTCGCTTGAAAAAGTCGGGCAATTGCGCCAGACCAGTACACCCGAAGCGGGCAAGTCCTACTGGATGGCATTCTCGAATCCCGGCAGGACAGTAAAACGAGGGGACCGCGTCGACGTGGTGATTGGTCGATTCAAGGCTGAGGGACTGGTGGTGGAATAGCTGGGCTGCCGATGATTTCAGCCGAGTTGATATCACAAACTCTGGCACAAGGATGCAAACATGTTTAGAAAATCGCTGGGAATCTGCATTGGGTTAGCGTTTGCCGTTTCGCTCGCCATGGCAGCAGGTGTTTCTGAATCGGGAGTCAAGCCTTCCGCCTCTGAGATTGTGGACAAGAATGTCGCGGCCCGAGGCGGGTTGAAGGCTTGGCGGGCTGTCCAAACCATTTCATTGCAAGGAAAGCTGGGTGCCGGGGGAAATCAGCCGGCGGCTTCCACTCTTGTTGTGCCCAAACGGGGAACGAGACACGTCCAAGAAACAGTCCCCACGCGGCCAACCGAGGAAGCTCAACTGCCGTTTGTCATGGAAATGAAGCGCTCGCACAAATCGCGGATTGAACTGCAGTTCAAGGGTCAGACGGCGATCCAGGTTTTTGACGGTACCCACGGCTGGAAGCTCAGGCCGTTCCTGAATCGCCATGAGGTCGAGCCATATACCGCCGACGAGACAGAAGCGGCATCGGCACAAGCGGAACTCGACGGCCCATTGGTCGATTACGAGGCTAAAGGCAGCAAGGTCGAACTCGTCGGGAGCGAGAAAGTCGGAGATCGCGATACCTATAAACTCGCCGTGACGACGCACGACGGTCACGTGCAGCACATCTGGGTGGATGCGCAAAACTACCTGGAGGTAAAGGTTGAAGGAATCCCAAGGCGTCTGGATGGCAAGCTTCATCCGGTCGAGGTCTATTACGACGAATACCGTTCTGCCCCAGGTGGTCTCGTGGTTCCTTACGTTTATGATACACGTGTAGAGGGCGTGAAGCAGACCGAGAAGATCCAGGTTGAAAGCGTTCTAGTGAATCCTAAACTGGACGATACTCTATTCACAAAACTAAACTAAGAAGCGAGTCCGCGCATCCTCGGATGCGTGGGATTCTGCCCAAAGCGGGACACCGTGTGGCCTTCCGTTCCAGATTTTGCCCACTGCTTGAGCGAAGCTAGTTTATGCTCTTGCGCGAAGCGCAAACCGCCATTTCATCAGATCGAACGGCGATTGCTGCGCTGTCCGTTCAAAGAACTTTGCTGACGGTCTTTCATGTCACTTGCATTTCAGGACGCCGCGCGGTTTCCGCCGAGCGCAGTCGCGGTCAAGATCGCGATTGCGCTTGCGGTCGGTATGCTCGTCGGGTTTGAGCGAGAGTCCGCCAGCAAGGATGTCGGTATTCGCACGTTTGGATTGATGGCGCTGCTTGGCGCTTTGAGTGTGCTGGTTTCGTCAGAGTTCAGCTTGGCTGCCATGGGAGGAGTGATCGTATTGGTTGCCTTCCTCAACGCTCGCAGCATGATCGGCAACAAATCGCTAGAAATTACGACTTCTGCCGCGCTGTTGGTAACCTTTGCCCTGGGTGCGCTAGTGGGGCTCGGCCACACTTTCACGCCCGTCGCATCTGCGATCCTGATGACGCTTTTGCTGGCGATGAAGGTGGAGTTACACCGCTTTGCCGGGGGCGTGAGCATGGAGGAGTTGCGCAGTGCCGTGCTCCTCTGTCTGATCGGACTGGTCATCTATCCAGTTTTGCCCAACCGTTTCATAGACCGCTGGGAACTAGTGAACCCGCGGCAGGCGTGGGTCTCCGTCGTCGTAATAGCCAGCATTGCTTTCGTCAATTATGTTCTTCTGAGGTTGTACAGCACACGAGGGTTGTACTGGACCGCCGTCCTTGGCGGCTTGGTGAACAGCCGCGCCGCAGTCGCTGAACTCATGACCGTCGTTACTGGCTCCAGGATCATGGTGGTGATTCTACTTGCCACCGTCGCCAGTTTTGCCCGTAACATGGTCCTACTGGCGTTGTTCGCTCCGCGAGCGTTGATCTCCGCGGCTGGTCCGCTCTTTGCAATGGCTTGCGTCGCATTGCTGTCGCGGAGCGGCAAGATAGAGGACGAGCCAGGACAAGAACTGACTTTGGGCTCGCCCATCTCATTGAGAAGAGTGCTGGGATACGGAATCTTGTTTATCGTGATCGAAGTGGTTGGCACACTAGCTAACCGGGCATTTGGCAACATTGGTTTTATGTCCGCAAGTGGCATCAGCGGCGCGGTAAGTAGTGCGAGTGCTACAGCGGCAGCCGCAAACCTCAGTGCTAGCGGCAAGATCACTCCAGAACTCGCGGGGATGGCGACGGTAATTGCATCCATGGCGAGTGCATTCACAAATGTCCCATTAGTGTTCAAGCATCTCTCGGGTCCCATCCCGTTAAAGATTACCTGGCTCACGGCATTGCAGATAATCGTCGGAGTCACTGTACTCGCTGCACAACATTATTTTCTATCGCGATAGACGGACTTCTTTGCTAGAGGGAAATCGGCAGAAGAAAATTCTGAAGCTCTTGTATCGCTCCCATCTTAAGCTGCAACTGTGAATCATCGACCTGCATCTCTTAAGGAGGTTCTCTGCCGCAAGAAAGCACGGGAGCCCTGTAAGACGTTTGGGAACAGTTGCCCTCGGTTTGCTTATTTCCTCTCAGAACCGGCTGATCGGCTCGCGCGGCGGGGAAAACGAGGATCCGGACGAGTGCCATTCAATTTGCGTGAGGATGTGACGTAGTGCGGAGATTTCGAACGATACAGTCGCGGGTAGCAATGTCACACGCGATGCTCGTAGCACTCATTCTCGTCGTGTACATCGGACTTGCGTCTGGGTTGCTTTGGTGGACCCAGACCCGCCAGTTGTATCGCCTCGCCATCGAAAATGTGGAAACGGCCGAGGGACTCCTTTCCTTTGGAAGTGACGGGCGACTCATTCTCAAGGAGGATTATCACAACCACCCCTCTTCTCGTTTAGTGCAGGAAAGGCTTGTTGAGATTCGCAACTACAATTCCGGAGAGATCCTGTATCGCAACGAGCGGCTCGGAAATCGCTCTCTAGGTGGCCCTGCTTTCCCAGGCGAGGGGGCAGAATATTCGCCGCGCCCCTTCCGGATGGCCGATGGGACGCGCGTCCTGCTGATAAGTCACGAACACGACATCGGGAATACGACTCTACTAATCAGGCAGGCTTACGAGATTGAGCCGCTGGTGAGTCGTCTGCAGAATTTCGTTTTGGTGCTCTGTGCCTGCCTTCCCCTTGCTCTATTGCTTGCTGGATTCGCGGGCTCGCGTGTTGCCCGGAAGGCGTTGGAACCGCTCGACAAAATGAGTCAGATGGCGGATCGCATCACGCCGAGGCACCTCAATGAGAGGCTTCCGGTCGCCAATCCGACCGATGAACTTGGCCGTCTAGCTATAGTGATCAACGGTCTCTTAGAGAGGATTCAGGCTGGCATGGACCATCTGCGGCACTTCACGTCTGACGTTTCTCATGAACTGCGGACGCCGCTGACTGCCCTGCTAACCATGGGTGAGGTTGCGCTGCAGCATCCGTTGAATCGCGAGGAACGTGAATCCGTCATTGAAAAGATGCTCGCCGAAGCACACCGGCTTAAACGGCTAGTCGACGACCTCTTGATGATCTCACGCATGGATGCCAATCACGTCAGCCTCAATTTAGTTGAGTGCGACGCATTTGAGCTTTTGCGGCAATGTGTTGCTTTGCTCAACATCCTGGCACAGGAGAAATCCCAGTTGCTACGCGTCAGAGTGAACGGCAATGGCGCGATCAACGCGGACGAATTGTTCCTGCGGCAGGCCTTCATAAACGTCATTCATAACGCTATTAAGTTCACGCCGGAAGGCGGTCTCATCGAAGTGGAAGCCCATGTCGTACCCTCGATTGGCATCGAAGTTCATGTGGACGACCAAGGACCTGGTATCCCGAAAGAAGATCGGAAGAAGGTGTTCGATCGGTTTTCACGCCTATCGTCGGATCAGGCTGGAGCCGGGCTAGGGCTCGCAATCGTCAAGTGTATCGTCGAAGGTCATCAAGGGGAAGTGTCGGTGAGCCGAAGTGCATTAGGCGGTTCTCGCTTCACCATGCGCCTGCCATATCACTTGGGTGATTCACAGGACCATCGGGCCACTCTGCTCCAAGTAACAGGCACAAGAGAATAAGAACGCCCAGCCACTTTATGACTCTCAGTCACATGAGACTGCATGGAAAGCTACCGAACTTACGCGTCCTGTTACTTACGCCGCATTGTGGTTCGCGGAGGGCATGGAAAGCGAGGATTAGCCGAGCGTGGGGCGAGACCGTCTACAATTTCGTCTACAGTGATGAACTGGCAAATAGGCTGGGGTGATGTAAGCTCTTGGGAAGATTGAAGGCGCGAGCCAGAATTGAACTGGCGAATAAAGGTTTTGCAGTTTAGGTTGTTAACGCTAAGTAATTAATGTTATTGGGCATTTCCGTCGGAGGATCGCCCGCAATATCGCCTTCGGTTCTCTACAATTTGGTCTCATGTAAATTGCGCCGAGTCGATTCCATTATCAACCTGATAATTCAGCAGCGAGTGGTTCCTTGTCCGCAAGTAAATCTCCCCTTCCTCGTCAAGTTGAGAGAGCCGAAGAGGGAACATTCCTCATCTAACGATAAAGAACTACTAAGAGGAAGCACCCAATGTCCCAGCAACACAACGATGCCAAGGTCCACGAAGCCCACGCCGTAAAAGAAGATCACGCCACTAAGGGCCCTCACAACCCAAGGGAGATCAATCCCAAAATGGCGTCTGACATCGCCTATTGGTCGAAAGAGTTCGGCATCACAGGCGACCAACTCCACGAGTTCATCCGCAGTCACGGCACCCACGTCGATAAGGTCCGCACTGCTGTCCACTCCCACAAAGTCGCGTAGCGCTGCGGTGTGGGTTTAGATCCATTGCTTTCGCAGCAGCCACACTTTAATGAGCTGCGTAAGGCCCATATAGCTAAGCAGCGTGAGCATGAGGATTGGCCAGTACAGCACTGGCAGGTGTGTAAAGCCCAAAGCCGGGGCCAATGGAGAATACGGCAGCCACGCACCCAAAGCCATGATTGCCAGTGTTGTGGCCGTCAACGCCCAACTCGCGCGGCTCTGCAGGAAGGGAACTTTATTTGTACGAATGACATGGATGATCAGCGTTTGCGTCATCAAGGATTCGACGAACCAGCCTGTCTGAAATAGCGGCGCACGGGATGGATCCCAGCAATTGAAAATCCAGAGCATGGCGAAGAAAGTCGTGTAGTCGAAGATCGAGCTGATGGGGCCAATAAAGAGAATAAAACGCTTGATTTCCCCGATGTTCCATGGGCGCGGCTTGCTTACCTGTTCTTCGTCCACGGCGTCGGCTGGAATCGGTACCTGCGAGAAGTCATATAGAAGATTGTTCGTCAGCACCTGAATCGGCGCCATTGGGAGGAAGGGCAGGAAGGCGCTCGCCCCAAGGACGCTGAACATGTTCCCGAAGTTGGAACTCGCTCCCATCCGAATGTACTTAACGATGTTTGCGAAGACCTTTCGCCCTTCAATTACGCCTCCTTCCAGCACCGTGAGATCCTTTTCCAGCAGGATCAAGTCTGCCGACTCCTTGGCGATGTCCGTGGCAGTGTCTACCGAGATGCTGACATCCGCCGCTCGCAAGGCGGGCGCGTCGTTGATTCCGTCGCCCATGAATCCGACAACGTGCCCCTTGCCTCGCAGGAGACGGATGACCCGCTCTTTGTCAGCGGGAGAGAGGCGGGCGAACAGCGTCGCCTTCTCCGCAGCCTCGGCCAGTTCGGCGTCAGGCATTTTCTCCACGTCGCCGCCGAGCAGCATGGGGTCGGGTGCCAGTCCAACGTCCTTGCACACCTTGCGGCTTATGAGGTGGTTGTCGCCAGTGAGGATTTTCACGGCCACGCCATTCCTGGCCAGGGCTGCAAGGGCGCTGGCGGCGGTGCGCTTAGGCGGGTCCAGGAATGCGACGTACCCTCGCAGCGTGAGTTCGCGCTCGTCATCCTTCGCGCAAAGCTGCTTCCCGTCCAGACCCTTTGAGGCCACTGCCAGCACGCGGAAGCCATCGTTGCTGAGGCTGTCGTACTCTTGCTTCAGCCCGACCATCAGATTGGGTTCCATCGGCGACAACTTGCCATCGAGTTCAAAGTGCGAGCAGCGATGAAAAACGTCCTCCGGGGCACCCTTGGTGAGAAGGATCGCCTTACCTTCCGGGTCCGCTACCAAGACCGACATCATTCGTCGAGAGAAATCGAAGGGGAGTTCATCCAGCTTCTTATACTTCTCGACCGTGACCTTCCCATGGAAGTCGGCACTCTCAAGAATCGCCCGGTCGAGCAGGTTTTTGAGGCCTGTCTGAAAGTGGCTGATCAGGTATCCGTCCAGCAGCACCTCCTCAGATTCACGTCCAGCGACGTTGCAGTGCCGCATGAGAACGACCCGGTCTTCGGTGAGCGTGCCTGTCTTGTCGGTGCATAGTACGTCCATGGCCCCGAAGTTCTGGATTGAATTAATCCGCTTGACGATCACCTTCTTGCGGCTCATGACGAGCGCGCCATTGGAGAGGCAGACGGAGACGATCATCGGCAGCATCTCGGGTGTGAGGCCAACGGCCACGGCCAATGCAAAGAAGAAGGCGCCTTTCCAATCGTGTTTTGTGAAGCCGTTGATGAGGAAAACCAGAGGAACCATCACGGCCATGAACCGCATCATTAGCCATGTAAAGCGGTTGAGGCCCTGGTCGAAGCTCGTCAGCGGCCGTTCCCCGGTGATCGAGCGGGCCATGCTGCCCAGGTAGGTTTGTACCCCCGTCGTGACCACGACCGCTGTCGCCGTTCCGCTCTCGACGCTCGTGCCCATGAAACACGTGTTTTTGAGTTCAGTCGGTGAGGCCTCCTCCTTAGTTTCCGGATCGTGGAACTTCTCGACCGGGAGCGACTCTCCGGTAAGGCTGCCCTGACTCACAAAGACGTCTTTTGAAGACAGCAGGCGCACGTCGCCGGGAATCATATCGCCAGCGGCCAACTTGACGATGTCACCCGGCACCAAGTTTCGCAGCGGGATCTCCCGCGCCGCACCGTCGCGAACGACCGTCGCCGTGACATGGATCATGGCCTTCAGCTTCTCGGCTGCGGAATCCGCCCGGGCTTCCTGCCAGAAGCGGAGTCCTACACTCAGCACAACCATGCCCACCATCACGGAGCCAGCGCGGGCATCGCCAGTAAGATAGGAGATTGCTGACAGCGTCGTGAGTAGGATCACCAATGGGTTCCGGATGATTTTCGCAACGCGGATAGGCCAGCCCTGCTTCCGCTCTTGTGCGATCTCATTTGGCCCTGTAGTGCGCGCGCGTTCCTCGGCCTCAGCTTGCGTCAGGCCATCAAGAGACGTTCGCAAGTCCCGCAGCAATGCTTCGCCGTCTTTCCGGGCAGCGTCGAGAACGGCTGGCGAAACGTGAATATTCTGGTTCTTGGTTTTGATTGAAATCGCTGACTCATTCGGGCGAGCTGGTGGCTCCCCGAGCTTTGAAGCTGAGGCTCCAGCATCGCCCGGAGCCGCAGCCTTGCTGTCCGCATTCGGTATTGTCATTGTTTCTCTGACCGTTTTATGGCTGAAGCTCCAGAAACAGGCTGACTTGGCTAATATCGGTAAGTCTTCCCGAGACGTGCGCACTCTTCGTGGACTTGTGTCACACTGCGTCAATGTTGAATTTGAGGTAGTCAGCAGGTGAGCCAATTGCTGCTCAGGCTGCTGACTTGATGCTCTTGCCCTCTCGTTTCAGAAGGGCCTTCAGGCTACTTCTTCAATTTTTCGACAGCTTCTTCTGCAACGCCTACCTGGTGTTGCAACTTGCCAGCGTTCTTTTCAATCTTTCCTTTGGCTTCCGTGCAGCAGTTGTTGGTAACTTTTCCGACTTCCTCTTTGATCGCGCCCTTCACTTCATGACCGGTTCCCTTAATTTTGTCTTCTGTGCTGGTTTTCATATTGCTCCTTGACCCGCGCAAACCTTGGCTTGCGGCTTTAAGGGCTACCATCCTGTGTACTCTCGTGGGTTTGCCAAGTCTGAGCAAATTTGACCAGTGTCACGTTCCCACCGAAACCCGGAATGTTAAAGTCCAATGAGGTCTATCTTGACCAGAACTCCGTCCTCGCAAGTTCTAGAATGTACGGTAGTGCCGCATTGAAAAGCGCACCGTTCAGCAAGACTTACCTGAAGACCAGATTGAGAGCCGGTACGATCATGCCAATCGTCGAAATCTCGAATCTTCCGGGCGAGTTGAGTACCTAATCGATTTCATCGAAACGACGAGATCCACAATTCTCAATCACGTACATTTTTGTTGCCTCAATTGACGAGATAAGGTTGGAACAGCAGCACCAAGGACATGCCGTGCAATCTGAAGATATTACCGATTCTGAAACTGGATCCCTCAGCAAAGTTCCAGCGATCACTTTGACATTTTGGCTGATCAAAATCCTCGCTACGACGGTTGGCGAAACCGGTGGCGATACGTTCTCCATGACTCTGAAACTCGGGTATTTCGAAAGCAGCTTGATCTTTCTAGCATTCTTCGTGGTAGCTCTTATCGCCCAACTGCTCTCCAAGAAATGCCGTCCGGTTTTCTACTGGGCAGTGGTGGTCGCAACAACGACTGTCGGAACGACAACGTCTGACTTCCTGGACCGCACCGTTGGTCTTGGATATGTAAAATCCTCAGGAATGCTCCTCTGTGCTGTCTTCGCGGTGCTCGTCGCATGGCGCTACTCCACGGGAAGCATAGCGGCAGGTCACATCACGTCGCGGAAGAACGAAATGTTCTACTGGGTCACTATCTTATTCTCAAACACACTAGGAACTGCGCTTGGTGATTTCGTTGCGACATCCACGGGAATTGGCTTCGAGCGTGGAGCCTTGGTCTTTTCGGGCTTGATCGCGTGCGTAGCTGCAGCTCACTATTTCACAAAGCTGCCCGATGCATTGCTCTTCTGGGTGGCTTACGTATTGACTCGGCCCCTTGGGGCTACACTTGGCGATACACTCACAAAATCCCATTCAGAGGGCGGACTTGCTCTTGGACGAATAACTTCTTCGCTGACAATCGCGGCGGCAATGATCATCGTTATTACCCTGACATCCCGCCATCGCGAACGGGTTCGAACCGCATGAATATGGGCATCTGTCAAACGGATGCCCATCTCCTCAAAATCGCGATCCAAGCCACGGACGGCGAGATTGGTACTGTGGATCAGTTCCACTTTGACGATGAAACATGGGCGATCGGAATTCTCGCAGGTTCGGCAAGCAGGCGCACATGAACATGAACGGAGACATCCAAGCTTCCCGCAAACTTCTCGCAGTTCAAGTTGTTAAATCTAAATAGTCGACTTTATTGGGTATTTCCGTCCGAGGATCGCCCATAAGTCATTGATGTTATTCGCGATTAGACGCTTATTGGCAGCCAAACGGCAGCCAGATTGAAAATGGTCACACAATCACATTCGGTTTTCTCATGGACACCCCATTGAGAACCCGCGCGCCATCGTAGACTCCAACTTCCGCGAATCGGGCTTCGGGGGATTTAGTTGTAGCGGAAGCAATCGACGCTTGGCCAGAGCCCGTCTGCTCT
>Ga0302319_10016194_pt1 | contig 13757 bp, 12 predicted proteins | sample Bog_T0_2_FD_203319 | JGI IMG/M metagenome (GOLD analysis project Ga0302319, IMG submission 203319) | Peat permafrost microbial communities from Stordalen Mire near Abisko, Sweden - Bog_T0_2 | ecosystem: Environmental > Terrestrial > Soil > Wetlands > Peat | place: Sweden: Abisko, Stordalen Mire...
TTCAACCAGGCCGGTGAGGCCGTCAAGGTCCTGGCCCTGAACCAGCCGGTGACCGGGGCCGTGCAGGGCCTGTCCGTGCAGAACCCCACCTTCGCGCCGCAGGTCGGGCAGCAGGCGGTGATCATCGTGGACGGGAAGACCTACCTCTGGAACGGCGCCAACAGCAACGGGCAGCAGGTGCAGACGGGGGTCTACTATGTGATGGCGTCGATCAAGGACAGCAACGGCAACGTGACCGCCTACACGCAGCCGTTGACGGTCATCGCCGTCCCGAACCAGTACTCGCTGAAGATCTTCAACAGCGCCGGCGAGGTGGTGCAGACGCTGACGGTGGCCGCCTACGGCGCCACGCAGCCCACCACCCTGAGCGCCGACAAGTCCTCGGCGGCCATCGGGCCCAACGGCGGCGGCTTCACCTTCAGCCTCGGGGCCGGCCTGCCCACCGTCGCCTGGGACGGCAAGGACGCCGAGGGCAACCTGGTCTCCTCGGGCACCTACACGGTGCAGCTGGTGTCGCAGACCGCGGGCAATTCGGTGCAGGTGGCCACGACCGAGGTCGCGGTGATCGCCACGGGCGGCTCGGTGGTGGACGGCGCCTTCGCGGTGCCCAACCCGGTGGGCGCCTCATCCAACGGATTCGACGTCTTCTGCCCCGGGGCGGCCGCGGGCTCGGTCATCGTGGGTCGCATGTACGACCTGGCCGGCGAGCTGGTGCTCGAGACCAACAACAGCAGCATGACCACGATGATCCGCTTCAGCTTCGGCTCGCGGCCGATCGCGGGCGGCGTCTACCTCATCGAGCTGACCGGGACCGCGCCCTGGGGCCGCGTCGACCACAAGACGGTCAAAGTGGTGGTGATCCACTAGGCATGGACCTGCACGAGCACCTTTCGCTGTCCGCCTGCGGCGCCGGCGCGGTCTATCTGGCCACCGCCGACGCCGCGGCGGCTGCGGCGTTCTGGGCGGCCGGCACCCTCATCGACGTGGACCACCTGGTCGACTACTGGCGGGAGGACGGCTTCAACCTCAACCTGCCGCGCTTCTTCGCCTATTTCCCCGGCCGGGGGCCGCGGCACCTGCTGCTGGCGCTGCACGGCTGGGAATGGCCCCTGTCCCTGGGCGCCGTCTGCGCCGGGCTGCACGCGCCTGCCTGGGCCTGGGCCTTCGCCGCGGGCTGGCTCAGCCACCTGGCGCTGGACCAGCGCTTCAACCCCCATCAGGCCGTCCCTTGCTATTTCTTCGCCTACCGGCTGTCCCTGGGCTTCGCGGCGACCGGGTTCTACGAGGCCCCGTGAGGCGCCCTGCGGCCTCCGTCTCTGATCCGGCGCGCGGGGCGCTGCGCCGCCGGGCCGCCCGCATCTTCTCCCGCCTGCGCGGCGCCTATCCGGACGCCCACTGCGAGCTGGACCATGACGGCCCCTTCCAGCTGCTCGCCGCGACCATCCTTTCGGCCCAGTGCACCGACCGCAACGTCAACAAGGCCACCCCGGCGCTGTTCAAGGCCTGGCCCGACGCCGAGGCCCTGGCCCGGGCGCCGCTGGCCCGCGTGGAGGCCTGCATCCGCGGCCTGGGCCTGTTCCGGGGCAAGGCCCGCAACCTGGTGGGCATGGCCCGCGCCCTGGTGGAGGCCCACGGAGGCCGCGTGCCACGGACCATGGAGGGGCTCGTGGCCCTGCCCGGGGTGGGGCGCAAGACCGCCAATGTGGTGCTGAGCAACGCCTTCGGCCTGCCGGGGCTGGCGGTCGACACCCACGTGCTGAGGCTGGGCAGGCGTCTGGGGCTGCTGAAGACCGCCGACCCGGTGAAGGCGGAACAGGCCCTCTGCGCCCTGATCCCGCCCCAGGACTGGGGCCCGGCCTCCCACCTGCTCATCTGGCACGGGCGCCGGACCTGTTTCGCCCGCAATCCGGACTGCGGCGGCTGCGTGGTCCGAACCCAGTGCCCTTCAGCCGACAAAGCCTGATTCCCGCCTTATGAAAAACATTGCCAGGAACTTGTTGATAACGCTTGCAGGGAAGGTGCCGGACTATATATATAGGAGAGTGATCTTCCGCCAAGGAGCTATGCCATGACCCCGCAGCCCGCCGCAGCCTCTGCCCAGCCAGGAATTGCCGTCAGCTCCCTTTCGGAAGTGCGCAAGCTCCGTAACGTGCTGCAGGGGGTGGACTTCTTCACCCGCCTCAAGCTTGAGGAGCTGGAGACCCTGGTCGAGCACCTGAAGAAGCGGACCGTTCCCCGGGGGACCCTGGTCATACAGCAGGGCGACAAGAACGTGGACGCCTTCTACATGATCTCCACGGGCCGCTTCACCGTCTGGATCAAGAAGGGCAAGGAAATGAACAAGGTGGCGGACCTGGGGCCCGAGATGTACTTCGGCGAACGGGCGCTGATCACCTCGGAGCCGCGCGCCGCAACGGTGCGCGCGGAGACCTCGGCGGAGCTGTACGTCCTTTACAAGGAAGAGTTCAATTCCGTTCTGATGAAGAACCCCGGCATCGCCCAGGAACTGAAGTTCCACGTCGCCCAATACAAGCGTTGACCATGCGCGTCCAGATCCTCGCCGCCCTGCTGCTGGCAGCGCCCCTGCGCGCCGGATCGGGACCCGTGCTGTGGACCGACGACAACATCCCCGCCCCCGTGCTCGAGCGCCTGACCGAGGCCCAGGACCTGGCCCTGGGCCTGCGCTATGACGAGGCTGAGGCGCTGATCCGGGGCGCCCAGCCCCAGGCGCCCGAGCACCCGCTGTGCGGCGTCTTTCTGGTGGCGACCCTGCTGTCGCGCATCCAGGAGGCCTTCAAATCCGGCGCCAAGGAGGTGCCGCCGTCCTTCTTCACGGAGGCGGACGCGCTGGTGGCGCAGTGCCAGAGGCAGCTGGACGCGTTCCCCGCCAGCCCCTACCCGCGCCTCTACGAAGGCGCCGCCTACGGCATGCGCGGCCTGGCCAAGCTGTACGCCGGCAACTACGTGGGCAGCTACTGGGACGGCAAGAAGGGCGCGGGGCTCCTGCGCGAGGCGGTGGACATCGACCCCCAGCTCTACAACGCCTACATGGGGCTGGGGCAGTTCGAATACTACTGCGGCACCCTCGGCGGCGTGCTGCAGTTCCTGCTGGCCCTGCCCGGGGACCCGGACAAGGGCCTCTCCATGCTGAAGACCTGCGAGGACAAGGGCACCTACGCCGCCTGGCCCTGCAAGGCCTACCGCATCCGCCTGATGACCGGCGAACGGCACGACTTCGCCGGCTCCGAACCGGAGCTGGCGGCGCTGGTGGGCCGCTATCCCGGGAACTACGATTTCGCGCTGGCGGTCTTCCAGGCCCTGGACGCGGGCGTGAACACGGCCGCCCTCCGCCGCGCCGCCGACGACATCCTGAGGCGCCTGGACCAGGGCTGGCAGCCGCCCAAACACGCCCATTGCGACCCCGCCGCCATGCGCATGGACCTGGCCAAGGCCTGCATCGCCGCCGGCGACAAGGACTCGGCCGCCGCCAACCTCAAGATCCTGCTGGGCCAGCCCGAACCCTGGCACGGCCGCGCCGCAGGGCTTTTGCAGTCCTTGTGATTGAAAGCCGAGCATGCCCGCTGTCATCCTGAAAAATTCGGACGTTGAAAGCTGGATCCGGCGCCTCGACGCCGAGCCCGGGATCGACGACGCCTTCGCCGCCACCGTGGTCGAGGAGGCGCGCTTCTGGACCGAGGATTCCAGCCTTCGGCTCACCCTGTCCTTGCCCCAGCCCGCCGAGCATTCGCTGCCCTACGAGGCCCTTCGCCGTTCGTTGCGCTTCGAGGGCATGGGCGCGGTCGAGCTGAAGGTCCGCTACCCCCAGGGCGTCGCCACGGTGGGCGAGTACCTGGCCCTGCATTTCGAGGACCTGGTGTCGAGCCTGAGGCGGGAGCTGTCCCTGGACGCCCGCTGGACCGGGTCGATGGACTACCGCCTGGAGGGGGACGATTCCGAAGCCGTGCGCCTGCTCGCCGCCGGCAGCCTGGCCATGCAGGTCCTGCAGGAACGGCGCGCCGCCCTGCACCTGGCCACCATGCTCGAGTGGGGCTGCGGCGTCCGGCCCCAAGTGGACCTCGAGGAGGGCCCGCTGCCCGAGGCCGGGCCGGACCCGGCACGGGCCGCATCCTCCTCCGACGCAGCCGGCCTGTCCCCTGTCCGTCCCGCCGTTCCCGGCGCCCCGGCGGCACCCCGCCCCGCGTCCGCCTCCGCAGCCCCATCCGCGCCGCCGCACTCCGCCGGGGGCGCCCCGGTCCCGGCGACGGCCAAGGCGCCGGCCCCGCCGGCCGAGAAGGTGCTGCTGGGCAACGCCATCGCGCCTCGGGGCATCAAGCCCATCGCCGGCCTGTCCGAGCCCGGCGCCGACGTCACCATCGAAGGGCAGCTCTTTGAAGTCGACGTCCGCATCATCAAGGGCGGCGAGGCCATCGTGAAGCTGTACGTCCACGACGGCGAGGACTCGTTCCTGTGCGTGGCGCGCATCCCCGACGGCAGCCCCCTGCCCAGGGAGTTCAAGAAGAAGAAGGGCGAGCGCCTGCGGCGCCGGCCCCGCCTGCGGGTGCGCGGCAAGCTCGAGATCGACAAGTGGGAAAACGAGCTGGTGCTCAAGGTGGCCCACGCCATGGTGGTGCCCTCGGTGCTGCGGCGCAGCGACGAGGCCCCGGTGAAGCGCGTGGAGCTGCACGCCCACACCAAGATGTCCGCGTCCGACGCGGTCACCGAGGTCGAGGACTACATCAAGCGGGCCATCGCCTGGGGGCACACGGCCGTGGGCATCTCCGACCACGGGGTGGTGCATTCCTTTCCCGAGGCCGCCAAGGCCGCGGGAGACAAGATCAAGCTGCTGCTCGGCATGGAGGCCTACCTCGTGCCGGATGCCGCCTTTGTCGGCCAGATGCGTGAGGCCAAGGCCGGCAGGCGCTCGGGCAACGACATTGAGAAGCAGGACCCCTGGCACTGCATGCTCTACGCCGCCAGCGAGGAGGGGCGCCAAAATCTCTACCGGCTGGTCAGCCACAGCCACACCAGCACTTTCTACAAGAAGCCCCTCGTCGACCGGGCCCTGCTCGCCGCCCACCGCCAGGGTCTGCTGGTGGGCAGCGCCTGCGAGAACGGCGAGCTCTACCAGGCCCTGATGGCCGGCGCCGCGCCGGAGAGGCTCGAGGAAGTGGCGGCCTTCTACGACTACCTCGAGGTCCAGCCTCCGGAGAACAACGCCTTTCTGGTCCGCGCCGGCAAGGCCTCCGAGGAGCAGCTGCGGGACAACGTGCGGCGCATCGTGGACCTCGGTGTCAGGCTGGGCAAGCCGGTGGTGGCCACCTCGGACCTGCATTTCCTCGACCCGGAGGACGCCCAGGTCCGCGCCATCCTGCAGGCGGGCCAGGGCTTCAGCGACGCGGACCTGCAGGCGCCGCTCTTCTTCCACACCACCCAGGAGATGCTCGACTGCATGGCTTTTCTGGGGCCCGAGCTGGCCCACAAGGTCACGGTCGAGGACCCCAACGCCGTGGCCGCCCTCTGCGCCAGGGTGCCGCCTGTGCCGCCGATCCCCGAGGGGCGCTTCTTCCCCGAGCTGCCCGGCGCCGACGAAAGCATCCGGTCCAAGGCCCGCGAGAAGGCCCGCGCGCTCTACGGCGACCCGCTTCCGGAGCTCGTCGAGAAGCGCCTGGAGCGGGAGCTGGGCGCCGTCATCAGCAACAAGTTCGGCGTCCTCTACGAGATCGCCCGCCTGCTGGTCCAGGCCTCCCTGGACCGCGGCTACTCGGTCGGCAGCCGCGGCAGCGTCGGCTCCAGCTTCGCGGCCTTCTGCCTCGGCATCACCGAGGTCAACCCCCTGCCCTGCCACGAGCGCTGCCCGTCCTGCCGCTGGGTCGAGTTCCGCGAAGGCGAGCGCCTGGCCGGCCCGGACCTGCCCACGCGGCCCTGCCCTAAGTGCGGCGGCGGCCTGGCAAAGGACGGCTTCAACATCCCCTTCGAGACCTTCGTCGGGTTCAAGGGCAACAAGGTGCCCGACATCGACCTGAACTTCGCGCCCGAGGTCCAGGGCGAGATCCAGAAGTACGCCGAGACCCTCTTTCTGCCCGGGGGCGGGCTTGCCTTCAAGGCCGGCACGGTCAGCACCCTGGCCGACAAGCAGAGCTTCGGGTTCGTGAAGAAGTACCTCGAAGCCCGCTCCCTCGTGCGCCGCAAGGCCGAGGTGGAGCGCCTCAAGCTTGGCCTCGAGGGCGTCAAGACCACCAGCGGCCAGCACCCCGGCGGGGTGGTCCTGGTCCCGGCCGGGACAGACGTCAACGCCATCACGCCGATCCAGCGCTCCGGGGACAAGAACGAGCTGGGCGGCGCCGAAAAGGCCGACGGCGAGGCCCTCTACACCACCCACTTCGACTACCACGCCTACGAGGAGAACCTCGTCAAGCTGGACATCCTGGGCAAGGACGACGGCTCGGCCTTCCGCCACCTGCAGGAGCTCAGCGGCGTGGCCGAGACCTCGGTGCCGCTGGACGACCCCCTGGCCCTGTCGCTGTTCAGCAGCAACCGCGCCCTGGGGCTGGCGAAGACGAGCCGCGAGGAGGGCGAGCTGCTGGGCGACACCGGCGCGGTGGCCCTGCCCGAGTTCGGGACCAAGCTGACGCGCGGCATGCTCGAGCTCACGCGGCCGAAGAACTTCACCGAGCTCATCTACATCTCGGGCCTAAGCCACGGGACGGCGGTGTGGTCCAACAACGCCGAGCGGCTGATCCTCGACAAGACCGCCACCCTGCAGACCGTCATCTCGACCCGCGACGACATCATGAACCGCCTGCTTGAGACGGGCATGGACGCCTTCACGGCCTTCGACATCACCGAGGCCATCCGCAAGGGCAAGGTCGCCGAGGAGGGCTTCAAGCCGGACCACGAGAAGGCCCTGGCCGCCGCCCGCCTGCCCAAGTGGTGGATCGATTCCTGCCGCAAGATCGAATACATGTTCCCCAAGGCCCATGCCGCCGCGTACTGCTTCACCGCCGTGCGCATGGCCTGGTTCAAGGTCCACCATCCGGCCGCCTACTACAGCGCCTGGCTGACCCTGCACGCGGCCGCGGTGCAGGGCGAGCCCCTGGCGCAGGGCCGCGCCGCGGTGTCCCGGCGCCTCATGGAAATCAAGACCATGATCGACGACAGGGAACAGAAGACCACCGCCCGGGACGAGGCCACCCGCGACGCCCTGGTCGTGGTGCTCGAGGCCCTGCTGCGCGGCGTCACCTTCGCCAAGGTCGACCTGTACAAGAGCCTGCCCTTCCGCTTCCAGCCGGCGGGCGAACTCGAGCTGCTGCCGCCCCTGGTGTCCCTGCCGGGCCTGGGCGACACCGCGGCCCAGCACATCGAGGCCGAGCGGGCCCGCTCGCCCTTCCGAAGCGTCGAGGAGCTGGCCGCCCGCTGCGGCCTCAACAAGAGCGTGGTCGACAAGCTGAGCGCCTCCGGCGCCCTGGACGGGCTCCCCAAGAGCGACCAGGCAGAGCTGTTCGGGGTCTGATCCTTTTTTTTAGGCGCCTCCGTGCCCCGTCGCATTCTTTCCCCCTCCCTGTTCCTTGCGGGCTCCGCGCTGGCCCTGGCCGCCTGGTCCCTGGCCTGGCTGCTCGGCGGCCTGGCCTACCGGGCCTGGGCCTTCGGCCCGGGGCTGGCCGTGCTTCTGGCGGCGCTCGTGGCCGGGGCCTGGGCCCTGGTCGAGGAGCCGGAGCTTGAGCCGGGCGGCGGCGCCCTGCTCGGCCGCCTGCTGGCCGGCGGCGCCCTGCTCGGGCTGGGCGAGTCGCTCCTCTACCCTGATGAAGCGGGCAAGGAGGCCTGGGCGGCGCTGGGCTTCGCCGGGCTCGCCGGCGGGGCGGCCCTTCTTTGGCCGGGAGGCGCTTCGCGCGCGCGCCGGACGGCGCTGGCGGCGGCCGCGGCCCTGGCGGCCCTGGGGATCTGGATGGCGGCCTGGTCCACCACGCAGTCCTGGGACCTCTTTGCCGGTCCGGCCCAGGGGCAGGCCTGCTGCCTGGTGTTCTGGGCCCTGCTTGCCTGCGTGTTCTTCGCTCTGGCCGCGTCGGCGGCCGGGCCGGGCGGATCCGCGGCCGCGCAGGCCGCCGCCGCGGCCGCCCGCGGCGGGCGCCCTCTCGGCAGGGCCGCCGAGGCCGGGCTGCTGGCGCTGTGCCTGGCCCTGGCCGCGGCCCTACGCTTCAACCGGGCGGGCCTGGTGCCCCCTGGCTGGTGGTACGACGAGATCAACCTGGCCCGCGCGACGCAGGACCTGCTGACGTCGCCGGGCCCGGCGACGTCATTCCTGGCGGACCACATGTACGTCGGGGACCAGGTCGAGAACCCGGGCGCCTATCTGTGGCTGGGCGCGGCCCTGTTCCGGGCCTTCGGCGTGCACGTCGAGGTGCTGCGCGTGGCGGCGGGGGCCTTCGGCCTGCTGGCCCTGCTGCCCTTCTGGGCCCTGGCGCGGCTGTGGCTGGGCCAGCGCTGGGCCCTGGCCGCGTCCTTTGTCTTCGGGGTCATGCACTGGATGCTCATCCCCCAGCGTATCGCCTTCATGTCCGGCTTCGCCCTGTTCTGGATGCTCGCCTCGTTCTGGGCCCTGTGGGCGGCCCAGCTGCGCGGGGGCTGGCGGCGCTGGCTGCTGGCCGGCCTGCTGCTGGGCGCCAACCTGCACACGTACACCCCGGCCCGGTTCGTGCCCCTGGCGGTGCTGGCCTTCCTGGGTCTGCAGGCCGTCCTGGACCCATTCTGGCGCCGCGGGCGGCTCGAGTGGGGCGCCTTCGCCGCGGGTTTCCTGCTGGTGGCCGGGCCCATGCTGGCCTACGTCGCCACCCACTGGGGCGCCTATCTCTACCGCTCCGAGCAGGTTTCGATCTTCACGGACGCCTCCGTGAACCATAAGGCCCTGCTGCCGGAGCTGTGGGGCAGCTTCGCCAAGCACGCGCTGATGTTCCAGTTCAGGGGCGACTTCAACGCCCGCCACAACGTCCACAACCTGCCCCATGCCGATTTCATGCTGGCTTGCGCCCTGGCCCTGGCCTTCCCCTGGACCCTGGGGCGGGCCTGGCGCGACGCCCGCGGGCGCTTCCTGTGGATCTGGCTGGCGATCATGCTGGCGGCGGGCGTGTTCACCCTGCCCGTGGAGGCGCCTCAGGGGCACCGCAGCATCCTGGCCGCCCCGGCGCTGCCCCTGGCGGCAGCCTGGACCCTGCGGGACCTGCTGGCCCGCTTCCGCGCAGCCTTCACCGGAGGCTGGCCCGTCAGCGCCCTGGCCCTCGGGGCGGCCCTGCTGGCCGGCCTGGCCTTCCTCAACGTCTGGAATGTCTTCGCGGTCTGGGAGGGCTCCGAAGCCACGTTCCGCAGCTTCTCCCCCCGCGCCAGCGCGGTGGCGCGCCGCATCCTGGCCAGCCCGCCGGGAACGGCCGTGTACGTCTCCGAGCTGCCCAAGGAGTACCAGTTCAACGGCTATGAATGGGGCGCCTTCGCCAGCTTCTTCCTGCGCCAGGGGGGCCGGAGCTGGCTGCAGCTGCGACCCAGCCAGCCCGTCGCCGCCTACGACGGGCTGGCCCCGGCCCAGCGCGCCTTGCTGGTGTGGGGCGAATCGGACACGGACATCACCCAGGCTTTTGCCAGGGAATTCCCGGGCCGGGAGCCGGAGAAGCTGCCCCAGCCCTTTCCCGGGCCGGGGGAACCGACGCTGTTGTACCTCGCCGCCGAGCTGCCGGTCGACGCGCTGCCGCGCCCGCCGTTCGCGGGAGCGCCGCCCCTGCTCTACCGGACGCCCTAGCCCCAACCCCATGGAGCCGACCATGCGCCGCCTCGTTGCACCGTCCCAGGGCCCTGGGGCCCTGCCGGCCCTGTGCCTGCTGCTGGCCCTGGCGCCGTCCCCGGCGCGGGCCCACACCTACCTCCTGGATCCCGCGCCGTCCCTCGCCACCCCCAGCGCGGCGGCCTACGCACCACTGGCCCTGTCCGCCTGGCGCGACACGCGCCGCCACAAGGAGCTTTGGCAGGGCATGGAACGCGCGCGCACCGTCTTCATCGAGGCCCGCGGGCTTTCGCTCGAGGCCCGGGCCTGGGACAGCGACGACTACGGGCCGATCTCGTTCCTGTGGCAGCGCCAGCTGGCTTGTGCCCTGGCCGACGCCGGCTTTTCCGTCGCCGCCGCCGGCCCTGCCACCTCCACCGCCGCCCTGCAGGCCACGGCGCGGGATGCCGGCCGGCGCCTGCTGCTCGACGGAGAGATCCGGAGCCTGGGCTTCCTGCGCCGCGGGGCCGACACGGTCGGCACCACCTTCTCAGGCGTCAACTACACCTTCACCATCGCCGCGGCCCTCACGGCCCAGGACCTGGGCGCGGGCAAGCCCGCGCTGGCCCGGGATTGGACCTTCAGCCATACCTTTTACGACGGCGCGGCCTTCGGCTCCGAGGATTCCAGGACCTTTCCGGTGTACACCGCTGCGGGCCTCAGCCTCGCGGCACAGGCCCTGGCCTGCGATCCGGACCTCAGGGCCCTGGCGGGCCTTGCGCCTTGTGCTCCCCCGGCGCCGGCGCCGGCGTCCATCCCCGCGGCAGGCGCGGCTCCGGGCACGGGGTATTGGGCCAATCCCAAAACCGGCGCCCAGGTGGATCCGGCCTGGAATTTCGACCCTTACGACGGCACTCCCCGCAAGGACTTCGTGTTCCACCCCGGGACGCCGACTTCTGGCGCCAAGCCGTGACCAAGGTCCTGCTCGAGGTCTGCCAAGGCAGCGCCTGCAGCGAGGTCAGCAGCGGGGAGCTGCTGCGCTGCCTGCAGGCCGGCAGCGGATCCCGCCAGGGACAGCAGGGAACCGAGCTGCAGGTGGTCGGAACCTGGTGCCAGGGGCGCTGCGCGATCGGCCCCAATCTCAGGATCAATGGCCGCCCCCTCAGCGTCAGCGGACCGTCCGATGCGCGGCTGGTGCTGGATCTTGCCCTGGAACATGAGCCGCAGGCGGGCTGAAGCGGCGATTAGTTGATATGGATCAATGAAAGCCTGAAAAAGGCCATGGCTAAACCGTTAAAAAGGCCTCAAATATCAGAGTTTTTCTGCCTGCTACGTTGACAGGGGAAGGCTGGCGGTGTAAAAAGACCGACGTCCTGTGTCCTGTCATGGGTCAAAATGGCCCAGAACCCGTTCCTTCTTTTATGCTGACCATGGCCACGTTCAACCCCTCGCTGAGCCCCCGTCCGGTCGACCTGGCCCATATCTATGGCCCGGTCCAGCAGGACCTGGACCGGACCGAGCGCCTGTTCGAGGAGGTCCTGTCCACGGACAATGAGTTCGTCCTGGACATGGTGCGCTACCTCGGCGAGACCCAGGGCAAGAAAGTGCGGGCGGCGCTCTGCCTGCTGTCGTACCGGGCTTGCCTGGCAGACCAAGTCCAGGCCGGCGCCGAGAGCTACCGCCAGAGCGTCGTGACGGCCGAGGCCGTGGAGCTCATCCACAACGCCACCCTGGTCCACGACGACGTCATCGACGACAGCGACACCCGCCGCGGCCGCAAGACCCTGAACTACCGCTGGGGCAATGAGATCACCGTGCTCATGGGCGACTTCATCTTCGCCCGGGTCTTCGGCTTGCTGGCCCGCCACGTGTCGCCCAAGGTCATTCAGATCATCAGCGTGGCCACCGACCGCCTGTGCGAGGGCGAGATCCAAGAGGTGCGGGCCCGCTTCCTGGTGACCCAGAACCAGGCCGAATACTTCGACATCATCGAGAAGAAGACCGCGGCGCTCATGGCGGTGGCCTGCGAGGCCGGAGCCGTCCTGGCCGGGGCCGACGAGGGCCTGCAGGCCGTGCTGCGGGAGTACGGCAAGGCCGTGGGGGTCGCCTTCCAGGTGGCCGACGACCTGCTGGACCTGACCGCCCCCGAGGCCCGCCTGGGCAAGCCCAACGGGCACGACATCAAGGAGGGCAAGTTCACCCTCCCGCTGCTGCACGCGCTGAAGGTGTGCAGCCGCGAGCAGCGCAACGAGGTCCAGGAGGTCCTGCTCAAGCACGAGCTGGCGCCCCACGACGTCGAGTTCGTCATGGACTTCATCCGCCGGCACGGCGGCATCGCCCACGCCCAGCAGAAGGCCGAGGACCTGGTGGCCGAGGCCAAGCGCCGCTTGGACGCCCTGCCGGACTCGGCGGCCAAGGCCAGCCTGATGGGCCTGGCCGACTACATCATCGAACGGGACTTCTGACATGACCGACCTGTCCTCCTACGGCATCGCCGGGATCTTCTTCGTCGCCGCGGTCCTCTTCGTCGTCGGCGGGATGTTCACGGCCTGGTTCCTGAGGCCGAACAACCCCAGCCAGGCCAAGCAGGACAACTACGAGTGCGGCGAGGCGCCCATCGGCAGCGCCTGGGTGCAGTTCCACGTCGGCTACTACCTCATCGCCCTGGTCTTCGTGCTCTTTGAGGTCGAGGTGGCCTTCCTGTTCCCCTGGGCGGCGGTGTTCCGCAGCCTGGCGGACCCCTGGCCGTCCATGGCGGCCGTGGGCCTGTTCATCGGCGTGCTGGCCCTGGCGGACGCCTACGCGTGGAAGAAGGGGGCCCTCGAATGGCTCTGAGCCCTGTGCAACAGGCCGCCGGCGTCGTCGCGGCCGCCCCCGGCGGGCAGTTCGTGCTGCTGAACGTCGAGGCCCTGTTCAACTGGTCGCGGGCCAACAGCCTGTTCCCCCTGACCTTCGGGCTGAGCTGCTGCGCCATCGAATTCATGGCCGCGGGCATGTCGCGCCACGACATGGCCCGCTTCGGCGCCGAGGTGGCCCGCGCCACGCCCCGCCAGGCCGACCTCATGATCGTGGCCGGCACGGTCACCGAGAAGATGGCCCCCATCGTGCGGACCCTCTACGACCAGATGCCGGACCCCAAGTACGTCATCAGCATGGGCGCCTGCGCCACGGCCGGCGGGCCCTTCTACTTCGACAACTATTCGGTGCTCAAGGGCGTCGATCAGGTGGTGCCGGTGGACGTCTACGTCCCCGGCTGCCCGCCGCGCCCCGAGGCCCTGATCTACGGCATCATGAAGCTGCAGCAGAAGATCATGCGCGAGCATCCGCTGCTGGGCGCCCGGCTCGCGGCGCGGGCGGCCGCCGAGGCGGCGGCGGCGGCGCAGCCCGGCGCGGCGCCCAAGGCGGGGGCCTGATGGAGCGCGCGGCGCTGGCGGCGGCCCTTGCGGGAGCGTTTCCGGATGCGGCGGTGGACCCCGCCGGCCAGCACCTGGAGATCAGGGTGCCGCGCGCGGCCTTCCGCGGCGTGATGGAGCGGCTGCACGCGGACCCGGCCTTCGCGCTGGACTACCCCATGAGCATGACGGCGGTGGACTGGCCCGACCTCAAGGCCATCACCTGCGTCTACCACCTCTACAGCATGGCCCACGGGCACGCCCTGGTCGTCAAGTGCGACGCCGACCGTGCCGACCCGCGGGTGCCCACCGTGTCCGACCTGTGGCTCGGCTGCGAATGGTTCGAGCGCGAGGTCTTCGACCTGTTCGGCGTGGCCTTCGAGGACCATCCCGACCTGCGCCGCATCATGCTCACCGACGACTGGGTGGGCTATCCCCTGCGCAAGGACTACAAGGACTCCCGCATCGCCGGAAAGCCCTACTGATGGAACCGCTGTCCCTCAACCAGACCCCCCAGTCCAAGGACGCCCTCAAGACCGAGGAGTACTGGATCAACATGGGCCCCCAGCACCCCAGCACGCACGGGGTGCTGCGCCTGGTCATGAAGCTCGATGGCGAGACCG
>Ga0302319_10016195_pt1 | contig 13756 bp, 12 predicted proteins | sample Bog_T0_2_FD_203319 | JGI IMG/M metagenome (GOLD analysis project Ga0302319, IMG submission 203319) | Peat permafrost microbial communities from Stordalen Mire near Abisko, Sweden - Bog_T0_2 | ecosystem: Environmental > Terrestrial > Soil > Wetlands > Peat | place: Sweden: Abisko, Stordalen Mire...
GCGATTCGTTCCAAGTCGTTACCGATACCTCGAAAGCCAAGCAGATCGTCGTTTACCGCGAAGCCAAAGCCCGCGATGCCGCCATGCTCAAAGGCGCGCGTGTGGCTACGCTCGATTCGCTCCATGCGCAGTTTAAAGAGGGCGATCTCAAAGACCTCAACTTGGTCATTAAAGCCGATGTGGGTGGAACCGCCGAGGTTCTTTCCGATACCCTGACGCAACTGTCCACCGATAAGGTCCGCGTTCGTATCTTGCGCGCTGGCGTCGGTGCTATCAGTGAAGACGATGTGCTCCTCGCCTCCGCTTCCGAGGCTCTCATTATCGGCTTCAATGTGAAGGTCGAAAAGAGCGCCGAAGCCGTGGCTGAGCAACAGAAAATTGCTATCCGGCAGCACAGCATCATCTACGAATTGATTGACGAGGTTCGTCTGGCCATGACTGGCTTGCTCGATCCTGTCTACAAAGAAACTATCTTGGGTCACGCCGAAGTGCGCGAAGTCTTCAAGATCAGCAAGGTCGGCACTGTCGCCGGCTGCTACGTCTCGGATGGCGTCATCCGCCGTGATAGTCAAGTTCGCATCAAGCGCGATGGCGAGCTGCTTCACACCGGTAAGATTGAAGCCCTCAAGCGCTTTAAGAACGACGCCAGCGAAGTGAAGAACGGGGTGGAATGCGGTATTTCCATCGTCAACTTCAACAACATTAACCAGGGTGATATAATCGAAGCCTTTACCATGGAGCGCATCGCCCCGCAACTTTCGCCGGTGGCCGCTACCCGCTAAACTGAAGTGCCCGTTATTGGTGTACTGACGCTCGATATTGTCGTCGAAGCAGCGCATTCTCTGAAAGAGAAGCGCCATGTCGTCAAGAGTTTGAAAGACCGCCTGCGCGAGCGTTTCAACGTCGCCGTCGCCGAAATCGATGGTCTCGATTCCTGGCAACACGCCGTTGTTGCCGCAGTAACCGTTTCGAACGACAAGGTGTTCGCCGAAAAGGTCCTGCATCAAGTCGAAGCACATGCTGAAAACATTCTTGGCGGATCGCTCACCGGAACGTCGATTGAATGGCTATAATGGTTAAGAGATTGTAATGAAAGGTGGTGTCCTGATGACCTTCGAATTCAAAGCTGCCGTGTCTCATAACGGGCAAATCGTCGTTCCGTCCCATGTTGCGGGGCAAATTCCTCCAGGAAGAGAATTGCATGTCGTTCTGACGTATGAAGCGCCTGTGGATAATAGTTCCTACCGCGCTTTAGGAAAGAAACTGCACGAAGCATCGTCGTACGCGGCGGTCGGCGCCGGTACTGAAGAAACCGTCTATGATTCTTTAGCCTGAAGGCGCACTGGCAGCCACAGTAGCGCATATAACGAAAGCGCTAGGCCGAACCCGACCACCAGGTACACGGGCCAAGGCCCGAACGCGTCTAAGAGCGTGGCGCTTTTTGGTTTATTACACAAGTACATGTAGTTCGTCTTGAAGATCGCGTTGAAGATTCCAACGCTCGCTGCAAAAGCCAGCAGAATTCCAAAGGCCCGCCAGATGGCGCCTTTTCGGAGAGTGGCGATCCCGCCGTAAACCAAAACAATGTTCGCAATCACGATCCCGCCATGTGTTATGAAAAAGTACACTGCTGGATACGACGGCCACGGACTCCATAAGTCCGGCGTGACTATGGCCAGCCCCGCTCCCACAACACCCGCAAAGTAGGCCACCTCCACGAGCAGCGGCGTCAGGAAAAGGCAAGCAAAGATGGTTGCCCACAAGCTGATATCGCACAGTTGCAGCGGCAGGTTGCTAATCCGGAGCCCCTCATGCGAGTAGCGGAAATACCACCAGCCCAACTCGTTCAGCATCAGCCCATAGCCCATTACCCGGCGCACGGAGTCCTTCGAAACACGCCCCGTCCGGCATAGCATTGTCAGCGCCCAGGCAATCAGCGCAGTGGCCAGTAATAGACTCCAATGCAACGCTCCAAAGAGGATCATAAAACGTAGATTATCTCGCGCCTCTCACGGTGGCTCGGGATCAAAGCTCCAACCGCCGCACCCACGGCTGCGCCCGCCGCTGTGGTCACGCCCGTGATCTCGCCAGTGGACACAATGTTGAGTTTGCCTGGGGAGTTGCTAACATGTCCGGTGATTGCTCCGATCACCGCGCCTGCGCCCGCTCCGATCAAGGCGCCAATCAGCGCGTGCTTGCCGCGGCTACCGCCCCCCTTGGCCTGAATGCGCTCAATTCTGAGCACGTCTTCCCGCTTCACCGTGCCGGAGTCGGCGGTGAAATCTTGCGCCGTTGCGCTAACAAATGTGGTGTCAACCGGCCCTGTCTTGAGGGAGACGTGAAGGCGGTCGCCAGCATGCAGACGGGCCATCGACCGTTCCCAATCCTGGTGGGTCTTTGCCTCCATCAAGGCGCAGAGCGTTAATGCTACAACGAATAGACGCAGTCTCATAACCTTCTAGTATCGATTCATGCCCAAACGTTTCACTGCCACCTCCAGCCTGCTGTTCCTGACACTCGCCGCAGCGGCCAGTCAAGACGACGTCGAGTGGACTGCCAACGGCGGAGCCTATAATATACGCTATTCCCAACTCAGCCAAATCACGCCGGCGAACGTCGGCCAACTCAAAATTGCCTGGACCTACGATTCGCACGATTCCTTTAAAGACTCCGAGATGCAGAGCAACCCGATCATCGTTGGCGGCATGCTATACGCTACGACTCCTACGCTGCACGTCATCGCCTTAAACGCGGCGACCGGGCAGGAGATCTGGAAGTTCGATCCTACCAACGGCGCGCCTGTGGGACAGCGCCGTTATCGCCATCGCGGCGTGACCGTCTACCAAGACCGCGTCTTCGTGACGCACCGCAATTTCCTTTGGGCATTAGACCGCAAAACCGGTCAACCCATTCCTAGCTTCGGCAAAGAAGGCAAGATCGATCTGCGCGAAGGTCTGGATCGCCCTATCGAGAAGATGAGCGTCAGTGCGAGCACGCCGGGCGTCATCTTCGAAGACATGCTGATCATGGGCAGCACCGTTCCTGAAACGCTGCCCGGCTCTCCCGGGCATATCCGCGCCTTCGATACCCACAGCGGCAAGCTCCGCTGGATCTTCCACACCATTCCCCAACCGGGCGAATTCGGCTACGAAACATGGTCTAAAGATTCATACAAGATCTCCGGCGGCGCTAACGCTTGGGCCGGCCTTAGCGTTGACCCGAAACTGGGTATGGTCTTCGCGGCCACCGGTTCCGCCTCCTTCGATTTCTACGGAGCCAACCGCATCGGCGACAACCTATTTGCCAACTGCGTTCTCGCGTTGGACGCCCACACCGGCAGATACATCTGGCACTTTCAAGGAATTCATCACGACGTTTGGGACTTCGATTTTCCTGCCGCGCCCAGCCTCGTCACGGTCACTCGCGATAGCCAGAAAGTGGAAGCCGTGGCGCAAATTACCAAGACCGGTTATGTCTACGTGCTCGATCGCAAGACCGGCAAGCCGCTCTTTCCGGTGAAGGAGCGGCCCGTACCCGCTTCCAAACTCGATGGCGAACAGCTATCCACGAAGCAACCCTACCCGACGAAGCCTCCGCCCTTTACTCGTCAAGCGTTCACGGAGGACATGGTCACCAACCGCACGCCTGAAGCGCACGCGGCCGTTCTCGCCAAACTACGCAGTATTGATTCGAACGGCATCTACACTCCACCGAGCACGCGCGGCACCATGCTTTTTCCAGGCACCGACGGCGGCGCGGAGTGGGGCGGAGCAGCTTACGATCCAGAAACCGGCCTTCTTTACGTCAATTCCAATGAGCAGCCGTGGATCATTCGCATGGTGACTCATGACACCACATCTCTTTACAAGAACAACTGCGCCGCCTGCCATGGCGACGACCGGCAAGGAGCGCCTCCCAGCTTTCCGTCGCTCGTGGATATCGGCAAACGCCGCACGCGTCAAGAGCTCATCACTCTCATTCGCGAAGGGACGGGCCGCATGCCCGCGTTCGATTACCTCGAAAGGAACGTCGATGAGATTGTCGACTTTCTCCTCACCGGCAAAGACAACGGCGTGGTGGACCTTTCGACCCAAGCCAACGATCCCAATTGGCTGAAGTACCGCAACGAGGGGTATATCTTGTTTCGCGACCCCGATGGCTATCCGCCTCTAACGCCTCCCTGGGGCACGCTGAATGCCATCGATCTCAACAAAGGCGAGATCCGCTGGCGAATTCCTTTTGGCGAATATCCCGAACTCGTCGCCAAAGGGATGAAAGACACCGGCAGCGACAACTACGGCGGACCTATCGTCACCGCCAACGGGCTGCTCTTCATTGGCGCTACCAACTTCGACAAGAAATTCCGCGCTTATGACAAGCTCACCGGCAAGCTGCTTTGGGAGACAGTTCTTCCCGCTGCCGGCAACGCCACACCCGCCATTTATCAACTGAACGGCAAAGAGTATGTCGTCATTGTCTGCGGCGGCGGTAAGAACGGTGCACCTTCGGGCAGCAGCATTGTGGCGTTCTCATTGTGATCGCGGGTGATTGCTATGTAAACGCAGTTAGGGCGCGTCCCGGGTTTTTCGCGATTTTTCCGGCCTATTTACTAGGCTGCGGCTGCGTTTACCTCCTGCGAATCGTTTTTTGAAGTGTGATTTGCGAGTTCTTCGGCAAATATTTTTTCAAAATTGCGGACGTGGCAGCGCCCGTTGCCTTGTTGGACGGCGTTGGCTGCTATTTGATGACGAGTTCGGGCGTCTTTCAGGACCATTTGGGCAGCATGACGCTCGATTTTCCGCCGATTTTCTTCTTCTTTGTGTTTCTGCGCTTCGAAGCCACGGTCGGCTTTCCGTTGCTCGGCGCGGAGCTTGAGGAGGTCGTTGAGAGATTTGTGAAAGGCGCGCGTGTGGGTAGTCTGGTAGCGAAGGTATAAAGAGGATTTCTTTTCGTCATTGATCTCTCCGGTATCGGGGCTAATGCAGGTGTCTTGCAGGAGCTGGGCGCGTTGCGCGAGCCAGAGAGATTCGGCCATGCCGTGAATCAGAATCAGTTCGGTGGGCGTGGTCGCTTGGTGCTCGTCGAGCAGAGATTGCGTTAACGCTTCGAAGCCAACGGGGTCTTCGGAGGTTAGGAGTTTGAAGGCGCCGTTACCGTGCCGAGCCAAACCGTGGAGGGTGTGGTTGAGGCAGGAGATGGCGCGGCCCGCCAGGGATGGACCTGTGGAGAGTTGCGCGTTGGCGCGGTTGGCGTTCAAGCGCGCGGGGGAGATGGTGGATGGAGATTGCGAAGGGACGCGCGGTTCGGGCGTCGGGATTTCGAGCACGGCGGGGTCGATTGTTTCTTCGGGCGCGGCAACGGCGGCGGAAGAGATGGATTGCGGGATGGGGAAGCCTGCCTTGCGGGTGGCTTTTCGTGTTTGGCGCTCAGCGGCGCGACGGATGTCTCTTGGTGCCATAAATAGGAAGTCTCCTGAAGAAAAGGTAGCTTTTGCCGGGCCGCGACTGAGCTTAGTTTTCAAGTTGAAAGGGGCGTGAAGGCCGCTAAGTTGTTGAGACAGTTGGAGAAAAAATTATTTTCGAATTTCGGCAAGATTTGTGACTGATAAACGGGTGGGAGGAAATATGGTTTAAGGGTGATTTTATGAGGGTCCTGAGATTGGCTGGCTGGTCTGGCTCCAGTTGTTCTTGGCTGGTGTCTTAGACGTTAAATGTCTAGCCTGCGGCATGGGTTGATGCCCACTTTTGGTGATTGAGTGTACTGGCAGCAATTAGTCGAAAAAGATCGCATCGGCTTTTGCGGATTCAGATGTGGGGGAACGGGAAGATGAGGAGGCGGCAAAAGGTGATGTGATCGCGCAGTGGGCTAAAACGCCAGGAGATTTGCGGAAATGGTGATTGAGTGTACTGGCGACGATTACCCTGGCGACGATTACCATTTGGGTGTGCTGGCTACGGCCACCGCGTTCAGGCCCAATAGGCCGTCATTCTCCCGGCGCGCCATTCCTTGGCCACCATTTCCGCCTCAAACGCGCCGAACGCATCCGCCTTGATAATCACTTCCAGTACGGACAGAGCATATTTTTCGTCGATTGCTAGCAGGGCCGCAGCGGCGAGGATCTTTGTCCCGATGTCGTCATTCGCGGATATGCGCCTCAGAGCGGCGAGGCCTTTGTCGGGGAGGCAGCGCAGTTCGTTCTTCAGTTTGTGAATCCTGTCGTATTCTCGGTTAGCCTTTTCCGTTTCTCTAGCGCGTAAAAGACGCGATCGACTAAGCGAGGCCCTGAGGAAGTCGCGCTCCAACTGGTCTTCTTTCATCGGCGATTTACTCATTATCGAAAAGCGTGCCCTTGAACGCCCTTCCTAGCATTTAAATGGGGACCTCGGGACAGATTACTTAAAACACCATATCCGAACGATAACTGATCGTCTTCCCCTGCGCTTGCTTTCTTCGGCCGCCCCACGGGTCGGGCGCGACCCTCTTGCTTAATTGCTTACACTTGCCTTCGCTACGCGCTCTAGGTTAGACTTGTTGGCGGAAAGGGAGATTATTGTGACTTCTATCAACACCATGATCAGCGCTTGCGCGCTCTCCCTCCCATTTCACTTCACCTACCTATTAAGTTGAAGCGTTAATGCGACCTCCGTAAGGAGGCGTAGCGTGCCGTTGCCAAACTCGGTTCCCGAGCCGCAGCGATGAGCAGTTTCCTTTAAAAAAACAATAAAAACTGGAGCATTTATGTGTGAAGAAGTTGCACACGCGCGCATCTGCGCGCGCCCATTGTGCGGCTTGCCTATTGAGGCGGACCGCGCACGACATGCAAAATACTGCAAACGCCACGGGCATGCAGAGGCAGCCAAGAACCGGCGGGTCTACAAAGGCGCTGACGCGCTGTGGTTCAGCAATGGCGTGCCGCCCATCAGGAGTTAGTAAGGAACAGAACCCGTCTCTATGTTCAGCAATTTCGCGCTCGCCAAAAGGAGGTAAGCCAATGAAGAAATTAACGATGCAAAACAGCGATTTGCATAGCCCGCCAGAAGACTGGAGCGACAGAAAAGGTTGGGACCGTTATCTGAACGCGCAGTGCCTGGAAGGCCCGTTCCCGGTGCCGACTGCCATTGGAGCCTATGGATGGCAATCGGTGCGTTTTCTCGACTTCGTGAAAGCGCGCGGGGGCCGGGTCTGGTTCCCTGGCTGCGGAGTGGATGTGGGGCCGCGATTTTACGCGAGTGTTGGTTGCCGTGCTGGCAACCGACTTCTCGCCGGTTGCTGTCCGAGCGCAACGAGCATTCGCGGCCACGCCATCGGAGCGGATGTTCACGGGTTGGCAGGTGCCGATTTCCCAAACCGGTCGGATTGAAGTAGCGGAACATGATTTCACCGCGGGAACAGCGGACGGTCCGTAATTGTAAAGCTTTTCAGGGGCTTTCGCCCTCGGCCATGTCTGCTGCTGCCAAGAACTTTTTCGCCGCTCTTCGTTCGGGCGGCGCTGCGGTCATCGATACCATGAACGTCCAAGGCCGCCGCCGCACGGTGATTGAGGACAGCCTCATGGAAGCGGGCTTTTTCATCCCGTTTAACGACACGGAGCGCTGGCATCGTGAGCAACTGGAAAACACCGGCGTTCCCTACGCCATGATTATGGGCCGCCCGCGTGTTCAATTCAATAGACACGACCCCAGCAAGCGATCTATGGCGCAATGGGAACGCGATCAACAGACTTTGGACTCGTTTACCGCCGAGTACGAAGCCAGGCTCGCCGAGGAGCAAGCGGTTGTCAACGAGATCTGTGGTTGGCCGGGAACGATCACCGCGATTGTTGTCTATCCTACCGGTTAACTGCTTCGTAATTTGCTGGAACTCCATGATTATTTTTTTCGAGTGGTTGTGACTGAAAATGACGAGGTGAAAATAGTGTTCTTGCGATTCGGATTGACGCATCGGACGGTTGGACCAACCACTTACTGCGTGCGTGGCACAGCTAGGGGTTGTGAGGTGCGGCGGGCCGATGATGCGATTCACGTTTTATATATATATAATCAGGTCATCAGCAGAGAGCCATGATCCCCAAAGCGCTTGTGATTCTTGCCGCGTCTGCCGCGTGTGTCATTGCGGCCCAACCACCCGTCGATTTCAACCGCGAAATCCGGCCCATCATGTCCGATACTTGTTTTCGCTGTCACGGCCCAGACAAAAGTTCGCGCATGATGGGCATGCGGCTCGACCTGCGGGAAGAAGCCACTAAACCCAACGCCACGGGCCACACGCCCATCGTGCCAGGCGACCCCGACCACTCAGAAATCATTAAACGCATTTTCGAGCCCAACGCTGCCAAAGCCATGCCGCCGCCCATGGCTCACAAAACTCTGACGCAAGTGCAAAAGGAAACCATACGCCGCTGGGTCGCCGAGGGCGCGAAATATCAGGGTCATTGGGCCTATGAACCAGTCAAGCGGCCGCCCGTTCCCGAACCTACCAACACTTCACAAATTGTCAATCCCATCGACGCTTTCATTCAAGATCGCCTCGTGAAAGCTGGCCTTACTCCGTCGATCGAAGCCGACCGCCGCACGCTGATCCGGCGCGTGACTTTTGATCTCACCGGTCTTCCTCCAACTTCTGATGAGGTAGAAGCATTCCAAAAAGACAAGTCTCCCGGCGCGTACGAAAAAGTCGTTGACCGTCTGCTGAAATCCCCTGCCTACGCCGAAGAACAGGCTCGCCACTGGCTTGACGCCGTTCGTTACGCCGATACCGCCGGCTTTCATGGCGACAACCGTTTTCCCGCGTGGCCCTATCGTGATTATGTGCTGCGCGCCTTTCGCGATGACATGCCGTTTGACGAGTTCACGCGCGAACAACTTGCCGGCGATCTGCTGCCGAATCCGACTGTCGATCAGAAAATCGCTTCGGCCTATAACCGCCTGAATCGGGTCTCCGCCGAAGGTGGTCTTCAGCCCAAAGAGTATCTTGCGAAATATGGCGCCGACCGTGTTCGCACCATCAGCGCCGTCTGGCTCGGTTCAACACTCGGTTGCGCTGAGTGCCACGATCATAAATTCGATCCCTTCAAGTCAAAAGACTTTTATTCCATGAAGGCCTTCTTCGCCGATATCAAGGAAACCGGCCTTGTCTCGGATCGCGGCGCCAATGCCTGGGGCAGCAAGCTGAGTCTGCCGACGCCAGAACAGAAACAAAGGCTCGCTGATCTCAACTCCCAAATCGACGACGCGAAGAAAGAGCTAGCCGGCAAAGTGGCCTCTATGTCCGCAGCTCGCGCCGCGTGGGAGAAAGAGATCGTTGCCAAGCACGATGCGGGCGAACTCGCGTGGGTTTATCAGCGTCCGCTCTCGGCGACTTCGCAAAACGGCGCTCAGCTCACCATCTATAACGACGAGCCTTTGGACAGCAACTTTTATCTCAGTACCTCCAACGGCTCCACTCTCATGACCGAGCATAAGCCTGGCTTGGGACAAGTGGTTGCGAGCGGTCCGAATCCCGATAACGAGACTTATATTGTTACTTTCAAGCCGGGCGCCGGCACTTGGACCGCCTTAGGTCTTGAGGTCGAACAAGATGAAAGTCTACCGGGCAACCGCCTGGCACGCGGGTCGGATCGTTTTGTGCTGACTGAGTTCGACGCCTCTGCCGGTAAAACCAAGCTCAACTTTAGCTTTGCCACCGAGGGCGATTCTACAGGCCAAATGCCCGAAAATTCTCCCATGACTGTGATTGATGGCGACCGCAAGACTGGCTGGGGCATCTCTTTTGGCGAAGCTCGTAGCCCCTTCCTGGCACTACGTCTCACGCAGCCACTGACTACCGCTGCCGACACGGTCATTACTGTTCGCCTGCACCACGATTCCGAATATCGAAAAGCCACCATCGGCCGTTTCCGCCTCGCGCTCTCCAAGGCCTGCTATTCATGGCCTGAAAACGCTGAATCGGGTGTCAAACTCAAAGCCCGCGAAGGTGACGAAGGCCTGTTGACCACCGCTGCGGAACGCGGTCTTCCCATAAAGGTTGCAGAGGCTCTCAAATTGGCCGAAGATAAGCGCACTGATGCCCAGAAGAAGCTCATCAACGACCACTTCGCTTGGACCAATCCCGAATTGACTGAGCTGAACATCAAGATTGCCAAGCTTGAAACGGCGCGCGGCATTCTGCAATCTCAAATCCCGGAAGTGATGATCACGGAAGCCACTGAACCGCGCGAGACTCGCATCTTGCCGCGCGCGAATTGGATGGACGATACGAACGAAATCGTGCAACCCGCTGTTCCGGCCTTCCTGGCCAAGCTCGATACCGGCGGCCGTCGCGCTACGCGTCTAGATCTTGCGAATTGGCTGGTGAGTCCCACCAATCCGCTCACGCCGCGCGCGTTCGTGAATCGCCAATGGCGACAATTCTTCGGCGTTGGCCTCTCAAAAGCGGTGGAAGACCTGGGTTCACAGGGCGAGTGGCCCACTCACCCGGAACTGCTCGATTGGCTGGCCGCTGAATTCGTGCAGCCCACTTGGGAGGCCGAAGGCACTCATCCATGGGATATGCGCCACATTCTACGAACGATAGTAGTGAGCCACACCTACCGGCAAGCCAGTCTTCCCAATCAGGAAATAGATGAGAAAGATCCCGATGACCGGCTGCTGGCTCGTCAGAAACCGTTCCGAGTGGATGCCGAAGTCGTGCACGATACCGAGCTGGCCATTTCCGGGCTGCTAGTGGAGCGCTTTGGCGGACCGAGCGTTCGTCCTCTGGAACCGGAAGGCTATCTGGCCGCTATGAACTTCCCGAAGCGGGAATACTCCGCTAGTCACGGCGCCGATCTTTACCGGCGCGGCCTTTACACAGAGTGGCAGCGCACCTTCTTACATCCGAGCCTGCTGAATTTTGACGCCCCCACGCGTGAAGAATGCGTGGTGAATCGCGTAGGGTCGAATACGCCTTTACAAGCCCTCGATCTGCTGAACGACCCCATATTCGTGGAAGCGGCCCGCAACTTTGCGCAGCGCATCTTAGAAAACGGCGGCCACCAGATCGATCAACAAATCAGTTGGGCCTTTGAACAAGCCGTGAGCCGGCCTCCCACGGAACGTGAAAAAGAAATCCTGGCGAACCTCCACGAACGGAGCTTGACCAGATTTAGGCAGTCGCCCAATGATGCGCGGGAGTTCACTAGTATTGGCGAATCCGCCGTTGCCGCTAAGCTCAAACCCGTTGATCTGGCCGCCATGACCACCGTGGCGCGGGCCATTCTGAACATGCACGAAACGATAACGAGGAACTAACCAAAATGACCAACGAAATCAGCGCTTCCCGGCGCACGTTTCTCCGCAAAGGGCTCGGCACGCTCGGCATGTTTGCCCTTAGTTCTCTGCTCGACGCTGAAACTCCAAGCGGCGACAAGTGGCAAGGCGTTGTCCACCCTTTGCATTACCCGCAGAAAGCCAAGCGTGTCATCTTCCTGTATCAGGCCGGCGGCCCTTCGCATCTGGAAACGTTTGATTTCAAGCCCAAGCTTTTAGAGATGAACGGCAAAGGCATGCCCGAATCGTTCACCACTGGTCAGCAAATCGCGCAGTTGCAAGGCAAAGCGCTCAATTGCTTCGGCCCCCAATACGGCTTCAAGAAGTTTGGCAAATCGGGCCAAGAGATCTGCGAACTCTTTCCGCACATTGGTAGCGTGGCCGACGATGTCTGCATTCTTAAATCGATGTGGACCGAACAGATCAATCACGATCCGGCTCACACGATCATGAACACTGGCATGATCTTGCCCGGCCGTCCGAGCTTTGGTTCATGGGTTCTCTATGGGTTAGGCGCCGAAACCGACAATCTTCCAGGCTACGTGGTTCTTATGTCTACCGGCAAAGGCGGCCAAATGCAGCCCATCGCCGCGCGTCAATGGTCCGCCGGCTTCTTGCCGAGTAAGTTCCAAGGCGTGAAGTTCAACTCCGTCGGTAGTCCCGTTCTCTACATCGACACCCCCAACGGTCTTGGCAGTGATTTACAAAAGGCCTCGATTGAGGCTATCAACGCTCTCAACAAAGAGCAATACAGCACGCTCAAAGACCCAGAAATTTTGACGCGCGTTGCGCAATATGAGATGGCGTTCAAGATGCAGGCGAGCGTTCCCGATCTGGTCGATATGAGCAAAGAGCCGCAGTCCGTCATGGACATGTATGGCGCCAAACCGGGAGACGGTTCCTTTGCCTCTAACTGCCTTCTGGCGCGCCGGCTGGCGGAGCGTGGGGTGCGTTTCATTCAGCTTTATCATCGCGATTGGGACCATCACAGCGGGATTAAAGCAAATATACCGATCAAAGCGGAAGAGACCGACAAGGCGACTGCGGCTCTGATCACTGACTTGAAACAACGCGGCATGCTAGATGACACCATTGTCATCTGGGGCGGGGAATTCGGGCGGACTCCGATGTCACAGGGTGATGGAAGGGATCATCACATCAAAGGGTTTTCGTTTATGGTGGCCGGCGGAGGGTTTAAGAGTGGGATTACTTATGGTGCTACGGACGATCTTGGTTACGCGGCGGTGGAAAATCCGATTGGCGTGCATGATTTTCACGCTACGCTTTTGTATTTGATGGGCATTGATCATAAACGGCTCACGGTGAAATATCAAGGGCAAGATGCAAGGCTGACGTTTACTTCTGGTGAGGTGGTTAAGCCGATCTTGGCGTAAGACGTCCGCGTGAAACGCGGCCGGCTCGCAAAAATGCGCGCCCTACGGGTTCGCTACAAACTTAGGAGTTTCTTTGGCGTCGCCGAAATGGAAAGCGGTCAGATAGGCCAGTCGTAAGATGTTAGCCATTTTCTTGTAGTTAATTCGGTCGTATGTATCGGTGGTGTGATGGTAATCCGGGTGAAATCCGGTGAACCACCAAAATGCCGGAATGTCATGCAGCACAAACGGAAACTGGTCGCTTCGGAAGAAGACGTTCAGAGCCGATTCGTGATCGAACCGGTCATCTAAAACCAGTCCCACGTGAGCGTTTTCCTGCTCGACCACATGCCTGTATTCCGGGCTGTAAAAGCCCCCGATCAAATTCAAGCGGTTGGTGGTATCGGCTGGTATTTCGATTAAGCCCTTCGTCTGCTCGCTCTCCGTCTCGTTACGGCCAATCATGTCGAAGTTAATCATGGCTTTCGTGCCGGCCAGCGGCCGCAAAGGGTGCGCCGCCATGTAATAGGCACCGAGCAGGCCACGCTCTTCCGCCGCAAAAACCACGAACAGGATGGAACGTTTAGGCTTGACCGGATTGGCCGCGAAGGCGTGAGCGAGTTCCACCACGCCAACGGTGCCGGAACCGTTATCGTCCGCACCATGCCAAACTTCTTTCCCGCTTGCGCCGTTGTGGTCATGATGAGCACTGATAATCAGCGTCTCCGCGCTTAACTTTGGGTCGGAGCCTTCGAGAAGGCCGGCCACGTTGTTGGTTGTCCCGATGCGGGAAGAGACGTTCTTGAAATGAATCGTGATGTTCGTATCGGGTAGGGCGCGCGACTGAGTTGTCAGATCTTGATCAATCTTGGCTTGCGCCTGGCTTGGAGTGATGCCGGCGTTGGCGAACAACTCTTTGGCAACAGCGTCCGACACGGTCGCTGACGGTGTGTGCAACGCGTCGTCGGCTAGCGCCTGCAAAGGGATCGGCGTCGCGCGTTCAGCCGCTCCGCCAATCCGAGCCGCGCGCTCCTGATTGGAAGGGTGTTTGCGATTGGGTTCCGCAACGATCAACAC
>Ga0302319_10016196_pt1 | contig 13756 bp, 10 predicted proteins | sample Bog_T0_2_FD_203319 | JGI IMG/M metagenome (GOLD analysis project Ga0302319, IMG submission 203319) | Peat permafrost microbial communities from Stordalen Mire near Abisko, Sweden - Bog_T0_2 | ecosystem: Environmental > Terrestrial > Soil > Wetlands > Peat | place: Sweden: Abisko, Stordalen Mire...
AGGACATAGCCCGCCGGCGGCCGCAACGCGTCCCGTAGCAACTGCCGGTTGTTCGGCTCAAGCATTGTGGTCCTCGTCAAGTATTGGTTTCAGGATGTCATTGACTATCGCTCGAACCGGACGGTTCCAGCGGTAGTTGAGCTGAGCGGAGCCGGATGACCCTGCCCACTTTTCAGTCGTCTCGGGAGCGCCAATTCGCGCGCGGCCTGGCTTGATGGCCTGCTCTCGATCGGTGACCAGGCGCCGTGCAGCGGCGGAGTCAGCGATGTCCGTTAGGGACGACGCAGAGAGTGTAAGATCCATCCAGTCATCGACGAAACGTCTGGCGCGACCCACTCGCGCGTTACAGTCCTGCAGCAGCCGCCAAAACCGGCGGCGGTCCCAGGTTTCCAGTTCGGCTCGGCGTCCCTCGACGATTTTCCACCAGTCCCGCAACTCTTTCCGGTAACGAGGGATGAATTTGCCGGTGAGGTGCTGCTCGGCAAGCAGCAGGTTGTAGACCAGCGCAGCGCCGTGCATGATCTCGGAGAAGTTCCGAGCGTGCAGAAGTTGCTCGGCCAACTGGGGCGGTAAGCCCACTTCATACGGGACGTCCCACGCGAATCGTTGATGGTCAGCGATCACCTGGCGGGTCGTAAGCAAGTGTGCCAGGAGGGACTGAGGAGCAGTGGCCGCGATCCGCTGGTACAGATACTCCGATTCGGCTCGGGACAGCGCGAACGAGACTTGCGACGACCAGTCCTCCGTTGGCCGCTCCTTGTTCACAGCGTCGAAAAGCGGGGCCAGGTGAGCGTCCCAGTTGGACGGAGGCACGTCTGCGGATTCACCTCCATCAGCCGTTGGTATAGCCCCCCGACAGTCATAAAACGAATCCACGGATCGCTGGTAATCCTCTTCCGTTCCATCGAATCGCAGGATGCCCCAGCGCCGCAGCCCATACCAGTACACGCTGCTGGGCAGCCTTTTTATGTGAAGGCCGGCTTGATATCCAATCACGCCAATTACCTCGCCGCCTGTAATCAAAGCATTGCGAAGGCGCCCTTGCTGCGTGCGGGTACGATCAGCCATGAGCCTGCCGGGGGTCTTCTTCCGTTCCAGTTCCAAGCAGACCCATGGCACGAAGAGGAAGTAGCGTGCGCGGGTCTGAATGGTGCTTGTGCCGGGAAAGAGCAGATCCGCGAAGCCGTCACGGATTGTCCCAAGCCCCAGTTCGTCGCGCGTCTCATCGTCACTAAATTGGTCGACGAACTCCATGACCTGACGACGTTCGTGTTCTGAGTAGTCCAGCCATGTGAAGGAAGAGGTCTCTGTCATCTGGTATCCTCAAGGTCCTCAAGGTCTTCCGAGTCCGTGCGGGATTTGCTTTTGTCTTTTGTCATGGTCGCGGCGTCCGGCTCCATAATACCCCTTCTCTGAACCCTGCGGAAGATTCTCTGGGGCAGACTGGCCCGCGTGCCCATTGCGGGAACTCCCGAGCTGCAAGACGTGCCTTCCGGGGGCACGCCCGGTGCGCGGAACAGAATCTGGGTCGCGCACCTAATGCGAAGCACCACGGCAGACATCCCGCCGACCCGTCTTTGCTCAACTGCGCACCTCGGGAATCGTCGGCACCGGTTCTGTGTACGACGCCCCGCGAACCGCTTCCCAGCATTCGGGTTTCTTCGCCCACTCCGAGATCATTCTCCCGCCGGCAGAGTCATGCAGGACCTTATTGACCTCGGCAGCCCACGTCTGAATCTGCGTTTTCAATTCCGCTGAGATGTCTTGCCGGAGCCAGATTTTGTCCAGATCGAGCTTCGGTCCCAGGCGATTTGCCACAAGCGACACGACGTATGCCGCAACATTTGCTTGCGCTTGCTGGAACATGGGGCGCACCAGGGAGTGTGCCTTTTTGAACAGAATTGCCTTGGCAACCATAATCTTGTAGCCGGGGACATCCGGCAACGGAGGCGGCGTCTCGGCATCGTTATTGGTAAGGTCGGCCATGAACCTCTCGAAGTTCTTTTGGGTGCCGAAGCTAACGGAGTCCGGTCGCTGCGACCACGCATTCAAATACTTGGCCAGATCCGTCTTGGTGATTCTCCGGCTTGTGGGTATCGATTCCTTGAGTTGCCGCAGTCGCGCTGGTGTCGTACCTTCACGTAAGAGCATGGTGTTGTAACTGCCTGCCGCCCGTTCGTAGAACCAGCGACCGATGCCGTCGGGGCAGTACGTCGACAACGCCAGGTTTTCGATCTGGACGTGGAAGGGCTTATTCGCAGACAGATCGGACAGCTTGACGGAGGTTTGACTGTTCGCAAACCTGGAGATGTCAGAAATCAGAGCCTCTTCCGCGATCGAATCTTGTGAACGCAGAGCGATGATTTTGGCAGGCACACGGACGCGGCGAAGATCGATCTCCGGATTCTTCTTCTTGCTGAAATAAATCGACGCGGTTGTTTGGCCGCCATTCACGATTTGCATACCCTTCAGCCAGAGGATGCCCGGGCCCCCATCGGCAGTCTTCCCCAGGTGAACTTCGTCGGCGACAATTACGATCCCGTTGTTGTATGCCATGAATCGTTCCGGCGTCGCCTGAAGCGTCTCGCGGATGCCTTTGTTGACCTTGGCAGTCGCACTCAGGAAAGAGCGCACATTGGCCTCCAGGAGCCGCCCACCGTATTTCTCGTAGACGAACCGCAGTGCTTCGCCGGGGATAACCGTCATTGCATAGTCGTAATCGGCGGCTTCGCCGGGTACGTAGACACAGGGGAGCGCGCCGCCCGATACTTCTTCGAAATTCACGACCAGCTCATCGCGCGGCTTGCCCTCGGACCAATGCCTGTGAAGCCGCTCGATGTCCATCACCTCCAGCTTCACGGTCTTGCCACTCACTTCTCGCGGCTTGAAATTCTTGGCCTTTGCTTGCCGATCCGTGAGGACGTATACCCTGATCTGATCGAGGTTGGGGTAGCAGTCCTGAATGGTGATCGCGAATGCATAAGCGTCATCGGACTCATCCATGGTCTTTGCCAGTCGCCCTTCCGCACACTTCGCCAGAAATCGCAGGCACTGTTCGGCGGCTGTCTTCGTTTCTGTATCGGTGATCGGCGTCACATCGTCGACGCCGCTATACAGACTAACGAATAGATCGAGCTGATCCGTCTCATCGGACATCGCGTAGCCACTCAGGCGCAAAATCGCACTGCCTACCTTCTTGGGAGCGTAATGGCAGATCTGCGGGTCGAAAGTCATGCCGATCTGCGACATGTGTTGCATCACGACCTCCGCGAAGACCGACTCTGCGTACGGGTAGCCGTTCCCCGGGCTGCCGAGACGCTCCCCTATCTCTGATCGCACCTCGGCTTGAGTTTGCCTGAGAAAATCCACCAACTCCATGGCTACATCACCCCCAGTTGATCGAGCGCAACGCGGACATCAACGGGACCGGCGTCTATGCCATCGATCTCCAACTCGTAATGGACCGCGATGACCTGTGCCGGAACACTGGCCCTTGTGAAGCGAGGGAATCCATCCCCAACGCGAAGGACCTTTGTCGACACATGTGCGAAGGTCCGCTTGTAGTGCTCCGATACCGCGTCCAGGTATCCAGCGTGAATGAGTTTGACGTTGAGCACATGTCGGGCGGCTGGGTCTTCACCCAAAAATGTGCGCGCATCCTCGATGAGCGCGGGAAGGGACATGCCCGATGGATCCAGGCGAATTCGTACTGCGGCCAGAAAGAGGGGCTGTCGAATCGAGTCATCCAGCTGATCCAAGGATCCGATTGTCGCCGGAAACCCGGCGGTGGCTATGGTGGTTTTGACCTCGACTGCGCCACCTCCGAAGACAAAATCCTGGATGCCGTTCAGCGGTCCGACCCAACCCTCGATGGCCACAACTGAAGGCAAGCCCGCATCCATTACGCCGCGCAGGAATATCAATTCTCCGAATAGCCCTATCTCAGCTTCGGGGCCCAGCGTTGTATCCGTTCCGCGCCGCATGAAATCCTGCCAGGCGCGTATTCTCGCAAGGAAGAGCTGGAAGAGCCTGTCTTCAGCAGTTGCGCTGCCGGCATTCAGGGTCGCGATGACGTCGAGTGCCATCATCGTGAACATGTCGAGGCTGCCTCCCGTGCGGCGTGACAACGCCAGCCAAAGCACGCCACCGCCCTCGGCTCCCAAATCAATCTGCGATACCAGAAAGCCCTGGCCTTGGGGCAACTGGGCGGCCGGTGGAACATGCACCGTGGTGAAGCCAACCAACAACGCTTCTTCATTTCCGGGGAAATGCCTGCCGGCACGAAGCCTGCGAGGTCCAGTGAGCGCAAGTGGAATCGTACTCCAGCCCTCGGCTCCTCCGGCACTACCGCCAAGAGCTCGCCATGCGGATAGAAGTTCCTCGTGCTCAGTCTGCTGGGCCATATTCCTGCTCCCATAGAACATTGTTCACCTTATACTCAACCTTGAGCCCGGAGTTGCTTCCGGGAAAACTGACGCCAAACGCAATGATCGGAGGCGTGCCCTCGGGGAAGTTCGCGTCCGCTTTCATCGGGTCCAGAGCGTACAAGGCGAGCACACCTCTGTCTGGATGTGCCGGGATCCCGTCGGCCCCGAAGCCGCGAATCTTCCGGACGGCCGGGCCGCTCGGGGCATCCGGTTCCTTGCCGGTCTTGAGGCGGGCCGGATCGGCGCGCCATGCTTCACGCGTAGCGGAGAGCGCTGCGATCCAAGCTGGTTCGTCAAGGTCAATCGCCTCGTCACGGGGTGACATCAGTCTGCCGATCGAATATCGATTCTCATTCCCGCTCTCGGAGGTCCGCTGCAGCATGCTGACGTTAATGCCGTTGGCAATGTCGAGGTTGCTGCCTTGGCCACCTCCGATAAGGGCTATAGTCCAGTGCGTCAGCTCTCCGACAGCCACCATCGAACGGGTGAATTCGCTCAGGAGAGCGCTATTGACTCTGTATGCCTCCGGGTGGGTTCGATACGCCGTCAGGAAGTCTGCAACGTCTGAGGCCGGGACGTTCTCCCAAAGGCAACCTTGCCACTGGCTGCGGCTGCCGTTGCGTACGCGCTCCGGATCGACCTGTGGTGCGGGAAGGCGTGACACCAGCCTCCTCAGGGCTTCCAGGTTCCGCTTCAGAATCTCAGGATCGCGGTAGAGCGCAACAGTTTCCAGCAGCTGCCCGCTGAAGGATAGCATCAGGTTCCTTGCGGTTCGCATCTTCAACCTCGACGTAACCATCAGGATGGAGTGTGATTGAACCTTCAGTCCGTATTCCCGCGGCGTGGAACCGCTTGCAGCCATCAGATCGAATTCTTCTCTCAACTCTTCAGCGGCTTCAGTGATGTGTCCGAACCATTCCAACAATTCCGGCGTCGTGTAAAGGCGACAGAGGTCCAAGTAACCAGGGCGATACCCAAACCACCGTCCCATCTGCATCAGCGTGTCGTACATGCGGGAGGCTCTCAGAAAGTAACTCACGCAGAGACCTTCCAGGGTCAATCCCCGCGCGAGCTTATCCCCGCCAATCGCGATTACTTTCAGCCCGGCGCCTTGGCTGTCTGCGTAGTCCAGTGCGTCCTTCGCGGTACCGTTGATCATCTTGAGCTGAACATCGGGCAGAACGTCGGGAAGCACGGCCATAATGTCCTCCCACTTCCCTTCGCTGGGAATAGCCAAGTCGGGATACGTGGTGCGAATCTGCGCCGCAGTCGGTCGGAAGTCCTTCTCCCACAGCGTCTTCAGCCTATCCAGAATTGGCTCGTGGTCGATACCTCGGAGCAATCGCTGACGCATGTGGCGGATGTATTCCTCGACCTGATGGTGCACCGCATGTTGCACAGCGGTGAAGCGGGTAACATGGATGAGCATTGAGCAATGCTCATTTGCCTGCCCGCGCTGACATCGGATGGCGCAAACCAGGACGAAGGCGTCGATCGCCTCCGCAAGTGAGGGAGGCATGGCATCCTGCCCGTGATAGAGCGGCTGGTGCCAGTTCTTGTGATTCTGCGGTATCCAGCCACCTTGCCCCTCATTCGAGGTGTAGTCCGCGATTGGTCGAATGAGGGGAAGGCCGCGGCCGCGCTCGTCACCGGATTTGAGGCCAAACACTCTCGCCGGCCCAACATAACTGGAAGCCGCCGCGAGGTTGATGATGAAGGCAGATGGGAATAGGTCAGGACCTTCATTGCGAGTGGCGCCCCTTTCGTGGATGAATATGTTCGCGAACGGCGTCGCCGTATACCCGACATATGCCGACCTGGTGAACGCATAGAGGATCCGTCGAACGCACCTGTTGATGGCCGTTGGCTGGTGATCTTCGTCTGGCTGGCCGTCGCCGTCAAAAAGCTGCTCGCCGGTGTCGACAGAAGCGTGGTCGGCTTCGTCGTCAATCAGCATTAGCGGCAGGTGCGTTACGATCCTTCTGCCGGTGACCTGGTCTTGCGTGTTCGCGACATGGTCTCTGATCCAGCTGTACAAACGATCAAGAACAGTCTTATTCTTCTTGACGACAAACAGCCAGGGTCGCTGCTCGGGTGTGATGCCGAGATTCTTCGCAACACTGGTGCTGAAATCTCCTTTGTCTGATCGGTTAGTGGCGTAGTTCGGCCGGATGGCCGGGTCTCCATCGATCTCGCCAACGCCGATTATCCTGATCTCGTCCGCGACGGGCTTCGTTTCGAATCCCAGGAACCCCTCGTCAAGGCGCATCTGGGTTTGCGATCTGAGGTTGTTGTGGAGTCCGGCAAGAACGATGATGATCTTGTACCCGGCGTCTGCCGCTTTGCAGATGAGTCCGGTGTAGTTCCCAGTTTTTCCGGACTGAACATGTCCGACAACGAGCCCTCGCCGATCCCAGGGACCATCCCGTGTCGGATCTTCCAACAAGCCGAGGATCGTATCACTTGATCGATCAAGCGCCTCGACGGCCCTGAACGACAGCTTTCGTTCGAGCCATTCGCGGTACCGCTGCCAGTAGCGCCATTCTCGCCGACGTGCAGCGTTCAACCACTGGACATGGCCGGCATCGCTGCGAAGCATCGTGTCCTGGCCGATCCACAGGCTAAAACGCCTGATCAGTTCATCGGTGACGGCGTCCCTGTCCAGACCATCTCCCCACTTGGGGTTCATCCGGATCACAATCTCGATCTTCCCGGCTATGAGCGCAGGGGTTATCGAGGACCTGTCCTCTTCATCTAGAAGAAGTTCCTGAACGAATTTGACCACCTTCTGTTGGATTTCGGTCGCCGCTGAATTCACGTTTGCCTCACTGTTCGGGGTTCGGAACGTCTGGTAGATCCATCACGAGATCGGGATAATTATGGAAAGGCTCCGTGCGCAGCAGCTGTTCCCGCGCCAGCGCAGGCGATAGGCCCTTTCGGCCTGTCAGGTTCCTGTACATCACATCGAGGACGCCGACCACTTCCGCTGGGGCCGCCCCGGCGAAGCCAGTCCTTGGTGTTTCCTTCGATTCCGTCGTGTCCAGCCAAATCCGCTGAACAGGGATTGTCTCCTCGATTATGCGTAGCATCGCCGTAATCTGGGGACCGAGGCTCCCGGCATCGTCAAGAACGGCCTTCACCGCTGGATGATTCACATCGATCCGATATCTGATGCCGTCCCGGAAATGCTCCGCGCGCCAGGCCTGGACCAGTTGACCACCGGCGACAGGCACTATCTGTCCACGATGGGCAAAAACTCGCCGGGCCCGTTCGCGAGTGTCTTCGGCCAAGCGCGTGAGCCTGCTCCGCGCAGTTATTGGCGGACGCGCGGTTGACTTCCTGATATCGATCTTCCACTCCGAATCGGCGGTATTTGGAATATCCAACCGTATCCTTGCCAGCCGGTGCGCCTCTTCTTTCGTCCAAAGCCGCGCCGGCCCCAAGCCGAGCCAATTCCCTGCCAGAAGCAGGCGCTCGTTCCGGTAGACGTAAAACCCCTGCTGGGCTGTCCATCCATCGGGCCCGGCGGCAGACAAATACTCCTGTTCACTCAATCGGTCCTTGTGCGGTAGAACATGGCATTGAACTTCAATTGCGCCGGAATCGACAACCAGTGGGTCGATCGGGGATGACCATGTGGCAGGGTGGCTCGAAAGGAATGGATCCCAGGGGACGACCTGCCGTCCGTTAATCGTCAGGCGAAGTCTCGGACGCGGTCCGCCCAAGTAGCGGTGGAATACCATTGCCAAGTGGGATTCGATCCTATCCATCAGATCCAGAAAGTCCTGTTCGGTGAAGCCCGGAACGACTACCCGGTCGAGCACCTCCCAAAGCGCCAGCGTCCCGGAAGGGAACGCATTCAGACTGTCGAGGACTGTTTCAGATCCTGGCGCCGCGCCTTCCAGTAGATGCCATCCGCCGTCTTCGCTGGCCGCGAGGACGTCCAGATCCCACCGGAGACAATGGATTTCACCTACCTTCTTACTCGCAACGGTCAGCCTGCGGCACTGTGAAAACGATGCCGTCTTGAGACCCAGACCGAAGCGTCCTAAGTCTGTGGCAATCCTCGTATCGAGCGGACTGCGCTCGCCCAATCGCATAGCCCGCTCGAGCTCGGTATCGTCCATCCCGTCGCCATTGTCGAGAACAGTGATTCTGCTCGCCGGCCCGTTCCAGAAGAACGAAATGGCGACGTCTGCGGCGCGCGCTGAAATACTGTTGTCGATAAGGTCGGCGAGCGCACTCCCCGAGGTGTATCCAAGCCCGCGAAGAGCCTCGATCATGGCGCTCGCCTTCGGAGGGACATTGCGCGACCTACTCGGGATCATCGTTGATCTCCTCGTCGTCTTGGGCCTCATCCGCAGCTGTATGACCCGTACACCAAAGCGCAAGAAGGCGATTGCTGCGCGCTGGATGCCGGAGTTTACGTAGCGCCTTGGCTTCGATCTGGCGGATTCGTTCGCGCGTAAGTCTAAAGCGCTGCCCAATCTCTTCTAGCGTTTGCTCGCTGCCGTCCACAAGGCCGAAGCGCATTTTGATGATCTGTTCCTCGCGGGGCTTCATGGTCTTGAGTACTCTCGCTGTCTGTTCGCGGATCTCCTGGCAGATCAGGCCTTCGAGAGGCGAGATGGTGAGGTCATCGCGGCAGAGATCGCTCACGAGTACTCCAGTGTCTTCTCCATCGGCCGGAGTTTCCAGCCGTATCGGCTCCTCCGCCGATCGAAGAATTCGGTTAACTTTGCCGACAGGCACTTGAAGTCGCGTCGCCAGATCTTCTGGGGTAGGATCACGCCCAAGCTCCTGGAGCAGTTGGCGCTGCACTCTCATAAGTTTGTTAACGGCCTCGGTCATATGCACGGGGAGACGAATGGTCCGGGACTGATTGGCAATCGCTCGGGTGATGGCTTGACGAATCCACCAGGTCCCGTAGGTTGAGAATTTGAATCCTCGACGGTAGTCAAATCTACCCACGGCTTTCAGCAGGCCGATGTTGCCTTCCTGGATCAGATCTGGCAAGAGCAGACCAGACTTGCCGTATTTTCTGGCAATTGAAATCACCAGTCTGAGGTTGGCCTCGGCGAATCGCTCTCTGGCGCGGCTAGCCTTTGAAAGAGCTGCCTCGGTCCGCTGACACTTACCAATATCGAATCCCTTCACTTTTGCGATTTTGCACAACTGTTCGGTGAACCCCCAGGACAGATGCAGGGACTTCACCTCGTCGCTGATTGCAGTTAGAGCACTTAGTCTCTCCGGGGATCCCTTCGTGAACGCCAGACGATGCAGTTCGCGAATTTTAGCCACACGGCTCACGAGGTCGTCAGCGGAATCGTTGGTGGAACCGCTGTCTTCGTCGTCGTCACCTTCGGGCACGATCAGATCGTTGATTGTCGTGGCATTCTCTTCGTCAAGTATGCCGCTCATATCGGGAGCGTCCGGATCAATCATGACTTCCAGCAGCGATTCGCCACGACCGATAGCTTCCGCGACCCGGATAATCTCCGCAATTGCGGGCTCGCATTCGCTGATCGTGCTTACGGCTTCCGCCAAGCCTTCTTCCATCTCTTTGCTTAGCGCCGTTTCTTCGTCGCGCGAAAGAAGCTGATTCCGACCGATGTCCTTCAGATACGCATTGAATGGATCACCGATGGCTGAGTTCAGGTCCTCCAGGAAGGTGACGGCCTCTTCTGCCAGCGGCCGATAGCCATTGCCGGCATGCTCGTCGTAGTCGTCGCCGGAAGGAGTGCTCTGCCATAACGGCTCCGCCGCCACGGGATCGTCATGAACCTGAACGCCGAGGTCGCCGACGGCGAGAAGCAAACGCGCTACGAAATCGTCATCCTTTTCCCGATCGTTGCCAGCAGCGAGAGACTCAAGTTGGTGCCGCGCGATCCTCCCGCTTCGAAGGCCATCTAAGAAGAGTCGCCGGATACCCCTTCGGACGTCCTCTTCGAGATCGTCCCAAAACCGTCGCGGCGTAAGGTCGGGGAACGTGATTTCGACGTCCGACCAGTCGCCCGCGGTGTCGATGGGGATATGCCGGGTGAGGTTTTCCTGGATTACTTCCGCCTCCAACAGGCATGCGGCATCCGGCGGCGGTGCCGGCGATTCAATCGCCTCCTCCCACATGGAAATATCGAATGTTTCTTCGTCGGCAGAATCCAGCTCGACCTCTAGAACTTCTCCTGCGATGGTCGCCGGCGGCGGGGCGACAGTATCCCCGCGCCTGTTGGAGGGCGGCAGATACTCCCGGATCATCGAGCCAATTCCAGAGCGCCCGTTGCCAAGCGCTAAAGTGAGAGCGTCTTTGCCATCTCTGTCGACCAATTTGGGGTCTGCACCTGCCTCAAGAAGCAGGCGGCAAATCTCGATGTGCCCTTTTAGTGCGGCAAGCATCAGAGGCGATCTACCGTCGCCGTCCGTTGCGTTGAGGTCAACGCCTCGCTGGACATGAATCCGCACAGCCGGTTGGGCACCCGAAAGCACTGCCAGCTTTAGCAACGGACTTAGCACCCGACCTCCGCCGGTCGCGCGGTGGTGAGCGAAAGACGCCATTCCGCGGAATTGTATGTGGGGTCCTTAGATGCCAAGTGCCGCCGAAGCATCCGGGCGACGACCTCCGCGATCTGGACAGCCAGCAGCGGTGGGACCGCGTTGCCAACCTGGACGTACTGCTCGGTTCGGGAGCCGCAGAAAAGGTAATTGTCGGGAAATGTCTGCAAGCGTGCGGCCTCCCGAACGGTGAGGCTCCGGCACTGTGTCTCGTCGTAGTGGATGTAGTAATGCCCGTCCTTGGCGATGTGGCTGACGATCGTCGTTGCCGGTTTGTCGATGAGTTGCACCCGGAATCTGTCGTCGAAGTACTTCTCCTTGTCCTTGTCGAGAACATTCTTGTGGTTCGGCAATAGTGCTCGCGGGAAGTCTCGCAGTTCAGGAGAACGGCCATACATCCTGGCGTAGCAGGCAACAAAGAGATACCTATAGAGATCCTCTGTCATGTGCGGACGGGATGCGTGGTTGCAGATACCACCAATGCGCTGATCGCAGTACCAATCGGGACGGTACTCGGACGTCGGCTTGCACGTCACGAACTCTCCTCCACGATCCGCGCGGGCGTCGCGAATCCGGCCCAGGGTCCAGCTAATGTCGGATCGAAGCTCGGATCCCTTGCCGTTGGGAATGCTGCCAAGGACCCCTGAAGTCACGATTCCGGCGAGCGCTTGACGCCACTCCTCGCGACCGTCCTTGGTACGCGAGAGTCCGCTGCGCAGTCGGGGCAATCCGCGAAGCACCTGAGCCACCGGGACTTGTTGTCCGGAAGCCACCAGCGTCGGGATTTCTGAAGACGATAAATCTTCGCGTACGCCCAGCAGAATCACCCTGTGCCGTGATTGCGGAATTCCGTAGTCCTCGCACTTGATAATGAAATCGCGATAGTCGAACTCGGGACCATCGGTGCTTCGGGTTTTGGGCGGGACGACGAGCGAATATAGATGATACCGGATTGGACTTCGCGAACTTAAACCGACGGCATGTTGTGGCTGACCGAGGTCAGTCATCATCTGCTTGAAGATCCCATTACTTCCGACCTTCGACGAAAGCAGCCCCTTGACGTTTTCCAGGATGAAGAGAGGCGGACGGTGAACCGCGATAATACGAAGGTACTCACGGTATAAATAGACCCGATGATCTTTCGCACGGATGCCGCCGTTGCGCGACCTCCCGATCACCGAATATGCCTGGCATGGCGGCCCCCCACACAAGGCCCAGAGCGGCGCTCCCGCAAGGGCCGACGTGATTCTCTGATCAACCTCAGTTGGATCGACTTTCCCAAGCTCAGCATTCCAAGCCTCCGACTTGGCCCTGGATGAATGGACCGGGTACTTTTCGAAGAGCTCATCGCGCGACAGCTGCCCCTGTAAGTGCAAGTAATATTCGGCGGGCACGGTCGCATCTGCGAATTGACGGAAGAAGCTCCTCAATTCGAGCGTTCGATGTGCCGCCTGGTCCATCTCTATGGAGAGAACAACCCTGAAGACCGGGTGCCCGGCAAGCGTTCGAAGCGAAGAAAAGCCCTCTCCGAGGCCGCCAGGCCCGGCAAACAGGTCGACAATGGGTATCGTTTCAGCCATTGGTTGCAGCGGCCATCAACTTCTTACATAGCCGCTTCTGAAGTGCCAACTCGTCATCTAACTCGCATTCCCAAACGATGAGCACCCTCCATCCCAGCCTCTTCAGGTCCCGCACGTTTTGGCAATCACGCTCTACGTTGCCGGATAGCTTTCGAAACCAGAAGTCGCTGCGAGTCTTAGGCAAAACGGCATTTCGACACCCGGCATGACGGTGCCAGAAACACCCGTGGACGAACACGGCGGTTCGAAATCGCGGCAAAACGATGTCGGGCTTACCCGGCAATTCTTTGCGGCGAAGCGAGAAGCGGAACCCGCACCGATGCAGTAGCGACCGGACCCGCCGTTCCGGAGCGGTGTTCTTGCCCTGGATGCGGCTCATGTTCCAACTGCGCCGTTCCGGCGTGATCCTATCCATATGGCCCTTTCGCAACACAAGGCAGTGACACCCTCTGCTAGGGTCCACCTCACTCCTCATTCGCCATCCTTTTCTCGTCAGCTCCTCCGGAGCGAACCCACGCGTCCACTTCAGACAACTTGAATTTCCAAAGCCTTCCGATGCGGTGGGCGGGCATGCCCTTGGTTTCGATCCAACGGTAAACAGTGTCCCGGACGATCCCCAGGTGGGCGGTAACTTCCTCGACGGACGCCCACGGCTCAACCGGGGCGCCCCCTGCACTGGACTGACTGATCATCACCGCTTATTGTGGCACACAGTCGCACAGAACCGTATAGACCGATATCACGAAGTATATTGGCGTACACTACGCCGCAGAGGAGCCCCGGCCACGACGACCCACTGCGGAGTCGCTTGGCGGCACCCCGTCCATCGCGGCCACAAAGCCGAAAATCTTCAAACTCGCGCGGGTATTAGTTGACAGGGGCGCGGACGCTCCCCGAAATGCCAGACAGCGGGCAGGCCGCCAAGCGGGACTCGTTGTGGGTGCTGGACATCGATTCACGCCACCACAACCAGCAATCGGCGGCCGCTTCTCAGTCCTCACCCACAGCATCCTCGCCAGCGCCGCGCCATTGGAGACGAGCGCATGCAACTCGGCGAGAGAAACGAAGTTGACGATGCTACCAGCGAGATCGCGGCGCTGCTGGCCACGGCGTATCAGCGGTATGCCAAACTCCGGCTCGTCCGGCCGGCACCGGCGGCGCTGCCGTCAATAGAAGACCTTGATAACACCGGGGAACCGA
>Ga0302319_10016198_pt1 | contig 13755 bp, 8 predicted proteins | sample Bog_T0_2_FD_203319 | JGI IMG/M metagenome (GOLD analysis project Ga0302319, IMG submission 203319) | Peat permafrost microbial communities from Stordalen Mire near Abisko, Sweden - Bog_T0_2 | ecosystem: Environmental > Terrestrial > Soil > Wetlands > Peat | place: Sweden: Abisko, Stordalen Mire...
AAAACCGTGCAGCCGCGCTCCAAAAACCTTTCGCTTTCGAAACCGGAGTGAATTACTTCGCCCCGCGCGCCTTTGAAATGCACGACGGCGATTTTTTCGCCGCCATTGCCGAGGCGGCCGACAGCGGCATCATTCTCGATCTCACCAACCTCTGGGTCAACCACAAAAACGGCCGAGCCGATATCCACGAAGTGCTTGAAAAACTGCCGCTGCATCGCGTGTGGGAAATGCATCTCGCGGGGATCGAATTTGCTCATGGCCACTGGCTCGACGCGCACTCGGGCGCTCTCGACCCCGACCTGATCTCCATCGCCCGTGAAACCATCGCGCGCCTGCCGAGCCTCGGCGCGATCATCTTTGAAGTCGCCCCGGACCGCGTCGCGAGCTTCGGCGAAGCAGCCTTTCTTCGCCAGCTGGAAACCCTTCACAGCCTTTGGAAACCCTCGCCCACGCCTTCGCCCGAACAATGGGAACGCTTCCTCACGGACCCGCAACACAGAGGTCTGGAGCTTCGCCCCGAAGACCAGCGCAGCTTCACCCTCTACTCGATCCTCACCAACTCCTTCCGCGCCGGAGCCATCGCCGAACTGCTCGAAAACACCACCCGCCTTCTGTTGCTCGCGCTCGGCGAACCCGAACTCCGCGCATTAGTTGACCGCTACCTCGCCGCGACAACCCCCGGCACCTTCCCTACCGACGAAGTCCTCAACTTCCGCCGATACCTGGAAGCTAACCCTCTTCCTGTCCCCGGCCTGAAAGATCTGCTGAACTTTGAAGCTACCCTCATCGAATCCGCCGCCGACAACCGGACCGTCCGGATCACTCTTACAAAAGACATCGACGCCGTGCTCAAAGATATCGCCGAAAGCCGCCTCCCCGACGCTTCTTCGGACCGCCCCGCGGCGGTCCTCGAAATCGGAGTCGATCCTCTGCCTTTCATCCGAGTGCCGGAATTCACTACGGCGAAATAAAATACCGGATATCATCACCTGATAGCAGCGCCGGCACCAAATGGAACCCACAAGCCGCATCTTTATCAGTTACGCGCACCTGGATAATCAGGATGGCTGGGTCAACACGCTCCATGAAAAGCTGGCGCCCCAGATCGAGTTCTATCTCGGCGCCAAAGCTGAAATCTGGCGCGACAAGAAGCTCAAAGGCAATGACGACTTTTCCGAAGAGATCCTCGAACAGGTCAAACAGGTCGCCCTTCTCATTTCCGTTCTCAGCCCTCGCTATATAAGGTCGGAATGGTGCCGCAAGGAGGCCGAAGAATTCTGCCGCGCCGCTCAGCAATCCGGCGGCATCGAGGTCAAACACAAATTCCGCTTCTTCAAGATCTACCAACTTCCTCTCGATTCCCTGCATGACCTCCCCGAAGTTTTTTCAAGAGGTCTCGGCTACCCTTTCTACCAGCCGCTCAACAACACCATAATTCGCCTTGAACCGGCCAAGTACGGCCCCGAAATCGACGTCGCCTTCAACATCGGAATCGCGGGCCTCGCCCAGCAGATCGCGGAAACCATCGAAGTCCTCGGCGCCGATGGCAAGGAACAGGCCAAAGGCCCTTCCGTCTATCTCTCCGCCACCGGCTGGGACCGCGTTCCGGACCGCAAGATGCTCCAGGCGGAGCTCTCCAGTCAGGGCTGCCTCGTCTTTCCCCATGAAGACCTCCCTTCTCAGGAACAGCAGTGCGAATCCGAAATCGCCAAAATGCTCGACGATTGCAAACTCTCCCTACATATCGTCGGCAATCTTCCCGGCATGGTCCCCGGCGGCCCTTCCCAAAAGAGCGTGGACATTCTTCAAAACGAGATCGCCGCGAAGCAGTCCGTGGCGCGCGGCCTGCCCCGCGTCGTCTGGATCCCGCCGGGCACAAAGTCCGATAATCCTCAGCATCAGGCCTTCCTCGCCGCTCTGACGCGCGACGACACGGTCCAGTTCGGAGCGGACGTCGTTACCGGTGACTGGGAAACTTTCAAAGGCGCCGTACTCGCAGCCCTGCAGAAGATCAAAGATCGCGAAAAGGCCGCCGCCCAAACTCCCGAAAACACCCAGGGAAACATGGTCTACGTTATCTGCGACCAACGCGACGCCAAGGCCACCGTGGATCTGTGGGACCTGCTCGAACGACGCGGCTTCGAACCCCGACTGCCGCTCTTCAAAGGCGATGCCAACAAAATCAGATCGCAAAACGACCAGTCTCTGAAAGACTCGTGCGCGACTCTGGTGTACTACGGCGCCGCCGATCGGGCCTGGTATGAAAACCAACTCGCCGAAGTCCGGAAGGCCGGCCGTTCCGCCCCGGTCTGGACCTATCTGGCAGAACCCGTGACCTCGCACAAACAGAGACTCGGTTTTTCACCCGATGCTGAGAACATCGTTGACGGCATGACCGGTCTTCCCGAACAGGACCTCGACCAACTGCTCTCCGGCCTCCTGAACAAAAATGCCGCTTCGGGAGGCGACTGATGTCGGCCGCGCCCAAGGCCGCTCCCGCCAATCCTTTCCCTGGCCTCCGGCCCTACAACGAGGACGAGCAGCATCTTTTTTTTGGCCGCGAGCGCCAGGTCGACCGGATGATCGACAAGCTCGGCCCCCACCGGTTCCTCGCCGTGGTCGGAGGCTCCGGGAGCGGCAAGTCCTCGCTCGTCAATTGCGGTTTCAAACCCGCGCTCCGCCGCGGCCTGCTTGCCGCAGCCGGCACTTCCTGGCGCATGGCGCAGATTCGTCCCGGCGGCAATCCGATCCGCGCGCTCGCCTGCGAGCTTTCCGCGCCCGGCACTCTTTTTGAGAACGTCTCGAACGATCTCCCCCTCGCCGACATGCTCGAAGGCACCCTTCGCCTCAGCAGCCGCGGCCTTGTCGAAATCTACCGCCAGGCGCGGCTCCCGGCCGGCACTAATTTGCTCGTCGTGGTCGATCAGTTCGAAGAATTGTTTCGCTTTCGCAGCGCCGCCGGCGCCTCTTACGGCCCTTCCCCCGACACTACAGCTTTTATTCGTCTTCTTCTCGAATCGGCTGCGCAGCCCGATTACCCCGTCTATATCGCGCTCACCATGCGATCCGATTTCCTGGGCGATTGTGTCCAGTTCGACGGCCTCCCCGAAGCGATCAACGAAGGCCAGTACCTGGTTCCACGCCTCACCCGGGACGAACGCCGCTCCGTTGTAGAAGGCCCCATCCTGTCCGGCGGCGCTGTTATCAGCCCCGTTCTCCTGACCCAGCTCGTCAACGACGTTGGAGATAACCCCGACCAGCTCTCTATCCTTCAGCACGCCCTCAACCGTACCTGGGCGAAGTGGAAGTTCGACAGCCGTTCTCAGGGGCCCATCTCGCTCGAACACTACGAAGCCATCGGCACCATGGCCCGGGCTCTCGATCAGCACGCCGACCGCGCCTGGAAAGAACTCTCCACCCCGCGGCTCCAGGCCCTCTGCGAGCGCGCCTTCAAAGCCCTTACCGACCGCGGCACCGACCAGCGCGGTATCCGCCGTCCCCTCCGCTTCGCCAACCTCTGCGCCATTGTCGATGCCGCCGACCCCGCCGAACTGATCGAGGTACTCAAGCCCTTCCGAAAGCTCTCGCGGTCCTTTGTCATGCCCGATGAGAAGGCACCAATCGGCCCCGACACCTGGATCGATATCTCCCACGAAAGCTTCATGCGCCTCTGGACGAAGCTGCGCGACTGGGCCGATCAGGAAGCCGAATCCGCCCGCGAGTACCGACGCTTATCCGACCGTGCTGTCGGCCATTTCCGCCATCCCGAAAAATACGGACTCCTCCAGGACCCCGATCTCCAGTCCGCCCTCGACTTCGAAACCGCCCGCCATCCCACCGCCTCCTGGGCCGAACTCTACGGAGGCGGGTTCGACGAGGTCACCCGCTTCCTTCGCGAGAGCGAAAAAGAACGCGAGGAAGAGAGAATCGAGCGCGAACTGGAACGTATCTGGCTGCTCTGGTGGCTGCCCGCGATCTCGGCATTCGTTGGCCTCGCATTCCTTTCTGTTGACGTCTGGCTGCGCGACGACCTGTTCCCTCCGCCCGTGCAGGTTAGCTCGAATCTGGATCTGACGGTGGCTGCGCTAGACCTTGCAGGGAGCCTCTTCAAGGTCGTGATGCTTGCCACGCCATTCGTCTTCGTCTGGTACTTCGCCGTCTCTAACGGAAAGAGGCTTCATCGTCGATTCGGAAGGTCCGCCGCTGTGAAGTCGCTCGTCCATCGCGCTCAGCGTCAGGCCGAACTGACCGCTGTCTCCGACCCCCAGGACTACGCCGGCTGGCGCTGGAGAGCTCTGGCTTTTTTGATCGATTTCAGCCTCGAATTCGGCATCTTTTACATAGTGATGAGCAAGACTACGTTCTTTTCCGCAAGCTTCATCTATTACCTCGCGCTTACTCCTCTGGTAACCATGCTGGTCCTGAACACCGTTTTTATCGCATCGCCGCTACAGGCCACTCCGGGCATGCTGGCCGTCCGCATACGGGTAGCCAGGCTCGACGGTTCACGGGTATCAATGCTCGGCGCCCTTGGACGGCAACTCCTCAAAATGCTGGTTAGCCCCGGCGTGCTTCTCTGGCCCCTCGCCTATTTCGCGGCACAACGGCAGAACGCGCAGATTGTCCGCCGCAAACAATGGCTGGGCGATTTGGTTTCAAGAACAGTCGTCCTCAACAGACCGAAGCGAGCATAAATCGATGCCCAATATTCCCAACGACAAACTCCTTGAGGTTCCCTGGTACGCCTACCGAACCTGGGCCGCCACCTCGCGCTTCATCAAAGCCGACCTCAGCCGCTGGACCCGCTCGACTCTTTTCCTCGCCATCGCCGGCGCCATCCTCGCGGCCATCGGCCAGGAACTGGCTTCACTGGCGGCATGGCCGAAAGCGGCCCAGGGCGCCGCCGTTCTCGCATCGTTCGCTGTCGCGCTCTCCGCCTACTTCGGCAAGGAAGCCCTCACCCCCAACAAAACCTCCGACTGGGTCAAAGCGCGCTCCGCGGCAGAATCGCTCAAAGCCGCCGTTTACATGTACCGCGCCTCAGCCCCGCCATTCGACAAAGCCGATCGGGCTAAGGCACTGGCTGACCTTGTGGCGACGGTCGAAGCTCGCGTCGATACCATTCAGACAAAAGTGCCAGCCGCCGAAGATCCGCCGGACTTCTCGCCGCTCACCGTGGACGAATACATTCAGCAGCGAGTCGAAGAGCAGATCGCCTGGCACGATAAGCGCGCCTGCGAATACCAGAAAAAGAACGACACCGTCGGAGCCGCCGTGCTGTGGCTCGGAGCCGCCAGCGTGGTTCTCGCCGTCGTCTCCGCACTCGGTTTCACAACCGCTCTTATCGGGTTGATTGCTACCCTGACCGCCTCGCTCTCGGCGCATTCCCAAAACCAGCAGTACCAGTTCCAGATTGTGAATCTTCAGTCGGCCTCACGCCGTCTCCGCGCACTCAAAGGCGAATGGGTAGCTTCGGGCAAAACCGACGCCGATACCGCCGACCGCAATGCTTTCATCCGCAGCTGCGAAGATGCTCTTGCGCAGGAAAACTCCGCCTGGTTCGGACAGTGGTCGAAGCAACGCGCGCCGGCGCAGCCGATCCCGCAGCAGCCGGAAGAGGAATCGAGAAGCGAGGGCTCGTCGTCCCGTTCCGCATAGTTGGTCCCAGGGGGTTGTTTCGGCGAGTTCTTGCCGACTGCCCGGCGAACGAATCTAACCTCTACTTACAAACCGGAATCGGAACCGGGACCGCCGCCAGCGGACTCAATCCCGCCTTCCCCAACTCCCCATTTAAATTCGCCAGATCCGTCTTCATCAAATCGTTCCAGCCCTTAGCCGCCGTCGCCAGCTCCGCGCAGGTCCCCGTATAAGCCGTCTCCATAGCCGGAGTCGGAGCCGCATCCTGCCCATCCACGACATTGGCCAAAGAACCCAGACTCCGATTCAAAGCCGCAAACGCCGGAGCCTGCCGAGCGCCGCGTCCGCCCCCGCCGCCGCCGAAACCACCGCCATCGGCCCCCTGCAAACGAGCCGCCTTCTGATCGAACTCTTTCAAAGCCGCAATCGCCGCCGTAGCCGAGTTTTTCTCCAGCTCTTTCTGATCCCCGGCCAGCGCCTGCCGCAGCACGCTCGCCTTCTTATACGACTCATAGCTCGTCGCCACCAGGTCGATAACCTTCGTCTCCAGATCCAGTTGCTGCGCCAAAGCCGCGCCCGAAACATCCACTCGAGGATCCATCGCCACAACCAACGGCTGCTGGTAAGTCTTCCCGTTGACCGTCAGCCGAACGCTGTAATTTCCCGGCGTCACAATCGCGCCCACCGGCAGCGCGGGCGTGTTCCCATACAGCGCCGATATCGGATACTCATGCCGCAGCACTGGCGGCGCCGCATATCGCAAATCCCACACATACCGATTCTGCCCCGCATTCTTCGTCAGCTTCTCCGGATGCCCCAGCCAGTAATCCGGCACATTTGGCGGAGGCTCTTTCAGCTCAAGGTCGTCCGAGGTCGAAAGCTCGCGCACCAGCTTTCCCGCGCTGTCGTAGATCGCCAGCTTCACATCCTGCGCCGGCGCCGACGCCACGTAGTAATCGATAATCGCGCCCGTCGGCGGATTCTGCCCCGCCGGCATGTCCGGCGGAATCGGCGTGTCCTGATTCAAATCCAGCCGCACGCGCAACGCTTTCTCCGGCCGGAACAACAGCTCCGAAACACTCGAAGTGGACGAATCGATCTGCCGCAGCGGAGTCACGTCGTCCAGGATCCAGAACGCTCGCCCATAGGTCGCGACTACCAGATCGTCGTTATGCACCACCATATCGCGCACAGAAGTCAGCGGCATATTCAACCGCAAAGAACTCCAGTGATCGCCATCGTCGAACGACACGTACGCGGCCTGCTCGGTCCCTGCATAGAGCAACCCCTTCTTCAACGGATCTTCGCGAACCACACGAGCAAAATTCAAATCCGGGAACCCGGCCGAGATGTCAGCCCACGTCTTCCCGGCATCGCGCGTGCGATAAAAATGCGCCTTGAAATCGTTCTCTTCATGCCGGTCTACGGCCGCATAAGCCGTCGCCGCATCGAAGTGCGAAGCCTCCACCATGCTGATCGTCGTAAGCGCCGCCAGACCCTTCGGCGACACATCGGCCCACGTCGTTCCGCCATCCTTCGTCATCTGAATCACGCCGTTATTCGTCCCGGCCCAGATCACGCCCGCCGATACCGGCGAAGCGGAAAACGTATTGATCGCCGCGCGATTCATCGGAGCGATCGTTTCCTGCTGCTCCTGCGCACGAGGCCGCGCCGGCGCCGGGACTGCCGCTGTTTCTGTGGCCGCCGGAGCAGGGGGAGGCGGCTCGTCCGCCCGCTTCGTCAGATCCGGACTCGCCTGCTTCCAGTGCACGCCCCCATCCCGCGTCTCCATCAAAAACTGCGAACCCCAATACATGATATGCGGGTCCGTCGGCGAGAAACCGAGCGGAGGATTCTGCGCCGTCCGATACTCCACATCCCCGCGCGTCACGCTTACCGACACCGTCGAAACCTGCCGATTCGAACGATCGATCCGCACCAGACCGCGGCTCGGCCCGCCCGCATAAACCAGGTTATTGTTCAACGGATCGGGCACGATATAGCCGAACTCATAACCGCCCACCGGATCCCAGTCCATGAACGTGATCTCGCCATAATCTCCGCGGCTCGCCGTCCCCACCGAACCGCTGTCCTGCTGCGTCCCATAGACCCAGTACGGATACCGGTTATCCGTTGAAAGATGATAAATCTGCCCCGTTGGCTGGTTGTACCAGGAACTCCACGTCTTGCCGCCATCCATGCTGATCGTTCCGCCCTGGTCGCTCGCCATCATCATCCGATTGGAGTCCTTCGGGTCGATCCACAATGCGTGGTTATCATCGCCGCCCGGCGCGCCCTTGTAAGAGCTGAATGTCTTGCCGCCATCGTCCGAACGGTAGAGCGAAGTCTGCGCCACATACACGACATCCGCGTTATTCGGATCGAGAAACACCCGGCTGAAATAACCGCTGCCGGTGATGCGCGTGTCTAAGGTGCTCTTCGCCCAGTGCGCCCCGCCGTCTTCCGACTTATACAAGCCACCCGCGCCGCCCGGCCCGCGTCCACCGCCAGGACCGCCGCCGCCCGCCACGATCGCGAAGACCTTCTGCCCGTCGGCGCCGGTCGCCACGCCGATGCGCCCCAAACGCCCGCCCGGCAGGCCTTCCGTCAACTGCGTCCACGTATCGCCGCCGTCGGTTGTCTTATAAACACCCGCCGTTCCGGTCGATTCGATCGCCGCCCGCGCTCCCGGCCGCGTGTAATGCTCCATCAGCGCGACATATCCCACTTTCGGATTCCCCGGCGCAAAGGCAATATCCACCGCGCCCGTGACGTCATCCTTGTACAGCACCTTCTTCCAGTTGCGCCCGCCATCTACAGTCTTGAACACACCGCGCTGCTCGTTCTTCGAGTAGGTGCGCCCCAGCGCCGCCACCAGCACGATGTCCGGATTCGTCGGATCCACCCACATCCCGCCGATATGCTCCGTCTCATCGAGCCCGACATGCCGCCACGTCTTGCCCGCATCGGTCGATTGATAAACCCCGTCGCCCATGTTCACCGAACTGCCTACCATGCTCACATCGCCTGTCCCCACATACACGATGTTGGGATCTGATATCGCTACCTGAACAGCGCCGATCGAAGAGGTCGGAGTCGGAACCTGATCGAAGATCGGAGTCCACACCACCCCGCCATCCACGGTCTTCCACACCCCGCCGCCGGGAGTGCCCATGTAATACGTCGCGGCGTTGCCGGGAATCCCGGCAACCGCCGTCACGCGACCCGCGCGAAACGGCCCGATCTGCCGCCACCGCATAGCCTGATAAAGATTAGCGCCGGACTGCCCGGCCAGTTGAGCGAACGCCGTGATTGAGAGAACGGTAAGGAGCGAGAAACGAACCAGCATCCCAAAATTGTCGCACCTCGCGCCCAGATGGTGGAAACCCCTGCGCTGGAAAAGCATCTATAGAGGCGTAAGGAGAACATAATTTATGACGGCGAAATCATTCTTAATCGTGGGAGCGTTAACTCTCGGCAGCCTTGGTGTTGCCAGCGCGAAGTCGTACGACTTTTCAATAGGCGAAGCGACCATGATTGGTCAGCAATCCCGCAAGGCCGGCGAATACAAGGTGAAGCTGGAAGGTTCCCAGGCTGTTTTCACTGACGTTGAGACAGGCAATTCTTTCACCGTACCGGTCACAATCGAGCACAACGGACAGAAGTTCGATCGGACCGCTATTGAATCCTCCACTGGCCAGAACGGCATGGATAAAATCAACAAAATCGATCTCGGCGGGTCCGATACCGTAATCGATCTTGGTCACTAAGGCAAAATCTGAATCCGCAGATTGCGGAACTCAACGCGCATAGGCTGGCCTGCATGCATCTGCAGCGCGATCACTCCCGACTCGGCTTTTGTATCTTCCGTATCGATCGTGACCACGCCATTGAAGGTCAGCCGAATGCGCGGGCCATTCGCGTAAATCTCGTAACTGTTCCAGTCCGCCATGTGCAGGACGGGCTTCGCCTTTTGCCAACCTTCGTCCTGAGTCTTCATCAGCTTCCGCTCGCGCCCGCGCTCCTCGTACAAGTTGCCCCACGCCGAGTGGTCGCCGACGTCTGAGGCATCGGCCTGTAATCCCGCCACGATCCACCCCGGCCCCGGATACAACTGACTGCGAAACTGAATCCCGCTGTTATGATTTCGCAGCTTGATATCCCCGCGCAAAACAAAGTTCGAAAACTCGCGTTTCTTATAAACCAGAAAGGTATTCACCTGGAACGGATGGTTGTCGCTCGATCCCACGATCAACCCATCCTTCACCGACCACAGCGCGGGATCGCCATCCCACCCATCCAGGTCGTGCCCGTTGAAAAGCAGCTCGAAGCCCGCCTTCTTCTCCTCGGGAGTCAACGTATTCAGATCCGCGCCCTGCAGCACGCACCCAACAGCCAAAAGAATTATCGATAACCGCATCACACGATATTATGATGCTCATGCACTGGCGCATGGTCGACTTCCCTCAACTTCCCGGCGTGCCCTGCCCCTGCGGAACCGCCCGCCGAGCCTTCGCCGACGTCCCGGAGTTCCCCGGAACGATTCACCAGACCTCCATCTCCGCCGACGCCGAGCTTCACTATCACAAGCGCCTGACCGAGACTTACTACTTCCTGGAATGCGGCCCCGACGCGCGCATGCAGCTCGACGACGAAATCATCCCCGTCACTCCCGGCATGTGCATCATGATCCCGCCCGGGGTGCGCCACAGAGCGCTTGGGAAGATGACCATCCTCAACATCGTCTTCCCGAAATTCGACTCCTCCGACGAGTTCGTTGTATGAGAACCCTCGTAGCATTTACAGGATTGGCCGCCCTCGCCGCGGCCGGCCAGTGGACAACCTTCGGAGGCAACCCGCAGCGCGACGGCTGGGCCCGCGGCGAGACCACTCTCACAAAAGAAAACGTCGCCAAAATCAAACTCGTCTGGAAACTCAAGGTCGACAGCCCCGCCCGAGAACTGAGTTCCCTCGCTGCGCCCATCGTTGTCGAAAACGTTCTCATGATCCAGGGCCACAAAGACGTCATCGTCGTCGCCGGCGCTTCCGACACGCTCGATGCCATCGATGCGGACACAGGCAAGCTCCTCTGGCATAAAAAATTCGAAGTCACCGCCGCGGCCAAACAAGCCCCGCGCTGGCTCTGCCCCAACTCAATGAATGCGACGCCGGTCGTTCAATCCGGCGGTGAAAACCCGCGAGACAAGACCGTGCACGTCATCACCAGCGACGGAAAACTTCACTCCCTCAACGTCGTCAATGCCGAAGACCGCAAACCGCCCATCTCGTTCGTCCCGCCCTTCTCTAAGAACTGGAGCCTCAACCTGGTCGATGGCGTCCTCTACACCACCACCTCGCAAAACTGCGCCGGCGCCAAATCCGGCGTCTGGGCCATGGACCTCACCAAACCCGAACGCCCCGTCAAATTCTTCTCCGCCACCGGAGGCATCTGGGGCCGCGCAGGCGTAGCCGCCGACGACTCCGGCAAAATCTACGCGCTCACCGGCGACGCTGCCTTCGACCCCGCCACCGGCAAGTACGGCGACACCCTTCTCGCCCTCGCACCCAAAACTCTCGACGTCCTCGACTACTACGTCCCAGCCAATTTCAACTTCATGAACCGCAAAGATCTCGACATGGGCAGCATCAGCCCGGTCGTGATCACGGATAAGAAACGCGAGCTCATTATTGCGGGAGGCAAAGAAGGCCGCCTCTTCATCCTCGACGCCAAATCCCCGGGCGGCCCCAACCACAACGAGCCGCTCTATCGCAGCCCCGTCTACCTCAATGCCGATCTGTATTCCGCCGGACGAGGTTTCTGGGGCGCCTTCGCATCATACGAAGACCCGCAAGGAGTCCGCTGGGTCTACGCACCCGCATGGGGACCGGTCGGCCCGGACGCGCCCGCATTCCCCGTGGCGAACGGCCCCATCCCCAACGGCAGCATCATGGCTTTTCGTCTTGAAGACAACGCCGGCAAACCCACACTCACGCCCGCATGGACTTCGCGCGACCTCAACGTGCCTGAGCCGCCCATCATCGCCAATGGAATCGTCTTCGCGCTATCGAACGGAGAAAGCGTGGTACAGGCCACCGAAGAAGGCCGCATTGTCACTACCGAACAACGCCTCAAAGCCGCGCCCGGCCACGCCGTCCTCTACGCCTTCGACGCCGCGACAGGCAAGGAACTCTACAACAGCGGAGACACAATAGCCGGCGTCGCCCACTTCAGCGGCATAGCCCTCGCCAACGGCCGCATCTACGTCACCACCTTCGACTCCACGGTTTACTCCTTCGGCTTTCCCGAATCGTGATAATCTGACCCTGAAAACCGAAAGTCATGAACACACTCACCGCCAGCCGCCGATCGTTCCTGCGTGTGACTGCTTTAGGCGGAGGCGGCGTCATGCTGGCGCTCCTCACCGGCTCATCCGAAGACCTCCTGGCCCAGGAAGCCCGCCGTCCCCTCGCCCCTTTCCCGCCCAACATGCCTCCCAACGCGTTCATCGGCATCGTCCCCGATGGAACCGTAACCATCATGGCCAAGAACCCTGAAGTAGGACAGGGAATTCGCACCTCCCTGCCCATGCTGATCGCCGACGAACTCGACGTCGAATGGAAGAACGTGAAAGTCATCCAGGCCGATCTCGAGGAAACCAGATACGGTCCTCAACGCGCCGGCGGCAGCACCTCGACCCCCATGAATTGGGACCCTCTCCGCAGAGTAGGCGCTGCCGGACGCGCTCTCTTCATCACAGCCGCCGCTCAAACATGGAACGTGCCCGAATCGGAACTCACCACCTCGTCCGGCGCCGTGATCCACCAGGCAACGAACCGAACCGCGACTTACGCCTCGCTCGCGCAGAAAGCCGCCACCCTCCCGGCCCCGGAACTCTCCAAAGTCAAACTCAAAGATCCCAAGGACTACACCATCATCGGAAAGACGACCCGAAGCATCGACACCCCGGCCATCCTGACCGGCAAGCCGATCTTCAGCATCGACGTCAAACTGCCTGGCATGCTCTGGGCCACCTATGAAAAATGTCCGGTCTTCATGGGCAAGGCCGTCAGCGCCAACCTGGACGAGATCAAAGCGCAGCCCGGCGTTCACGACGCCTTCATCATTGAAGGCACACGCAATCTCGGAGGCCTCCACAGCGGAGTCGCCATCGTAGCCGAAGGCTATTGGCAGGCCGCCTCAGCCCGCAAAAAACTCAAGGTCGTCTGGGACGAAGGCGAGACCGCGAAAGAGTCCAGCGCCTGGCACGCCCAGCGCGCCGATGAGCTCTTCCACCAACCGCCCACCCTCACCTTGCGCCGGGATGGCGATGCCGCCAAAGCGATGCAGTCGGCCGTGAAGGTCGTCGAGAGCCATTACACCTTCCCGTTCCTTTCACACGCGCAACTCGAACCGACCAACTGCCTCGCGCATTACAAAGACGGTCAGCTCGAACTCTGGACTCCCAGCCAGGCGCCGGGTCAAGGACGCTCCGAAATCGCAGTTCTTCTGGGCATTCCCGAAAGCTCCATTCGCGTCCATCTCATCCGCGCCGGAGGCTGCTTCGGCCGCCGTCTCGACAATGACTACGCTCTCGAAACTGCGCTCATCGCGAAGCGCATGGAAGCGCCGGTCAAGCTCCTGTGGACCCGCGAGGACGACATGGCTCACGGCCACTATCGCGCCGCCAATTTCCACCGCATGAAAGCCGGGCTCGATGCCAACGGCAACGTCGTCGCCTGGCAGAACCACATGATCAGTTTTGGCGACGGTAAGAATTTCGGACGCGCCGCAGGCGTGCCCATGCCGCAAGGCCCCGGCGGGTTTGTAGCCGATTTCGATATGTCGGCGTCGGTGATCGCCTCAGGCGTTCCACTTGGCTCGATGCGAGCCCCCGGCAACAACGGCATCACCTTCGTTTCGCAGTGCTTCATGGACGAACTCGCGCATGCGGCGGGCAAAGACCCGCTCGAATTTCGTCTCACCCTTTATAGGTCTAAGCGCATAAAATCCTCAGTCCCCGGCGACCTCGAAGTCGACGCCGACCGTACCATCGCCGTCCTGAAAACGGTCGCGGAAAAATCCGGTTGGGACCCGCACAAAAAGCTGAAAGCCGGCGC
>Ga0302319_10016199_pt1 | contig 13755 bp, 15 predicted proteins | sample Bog_T0_2_FD_203319 | JGI IMG/M metagenome (GOLD analysis project Ga0302319, IMG submission 203319) | Peat permafrost microbial communities from Stordalen Mire near Abisko, Sweden - Bog_T0_2 | ecosystem: Environmental > Terrestrial > Soil > Wetlands > Peat | place: Sweden: Abisko, Stordalen Mire...
CCGCGAGAAGCTGCTGATGGAAGGCTATCTGGGACAGGTCGCCAAGGCGGGAACAACCGAAGCGGCGATGAAGGCCACCTATGAGGAGGCCTCCAAGGCGCAGAAGCCGGAAGTCGAGATTCACGCGCTGCATATTCTCGTCCCGACCGAGGAAGAGGCCAAGACGGTCGAAAAGCGTCTCAAGGCCGGCGAGGACTTCGGCAAGCTGGCCGATGAATTGTCCAAGGATCCGGGCTCCAAGGGCGGCGATCTCGGATGGTTCACCCAGGAGCGCATGGTGCCGGAATTCGGCGCCGCCGCGTTCAAGCTGGAGCCGGGCCAGGTGTCCGACCCGGTCAAGACCCAGTTCGGCTGGCATGTCATAAAACTGCTCGACAAGCGCCAGCATCCTTTCCCGCCGATGGATCAGGTCAAGGATCAGCTCGAACATTTCGTCGCCCAGAAGGCCCAGAGCGAGGCCATCGTGAAGCTGCGCGAATCGGCGAAGATCACCCGCGCCGACGAGCCGGCCGCGCCGGCGACTCCGGCCAAGCCGGTGGAAGCGCCGAAGAAATAAGCTTCGACGGCATTTTCGACGAAAATTCAGGCCCCGCTTCGGCGGGGCCTTGCTTTGCGCGAGGGGAGAAGACGCTGCAAGATTGTGGAATTCAATCCTCGTCCCCCGAAAGTCGGCGCAGCCAGCCGGTATCGATATATTCGTAGGCATCGGCGATCTTGCCGTCGCGAAGACGCAGCAGATTGGCGACCATCAATTTAGCGACGGCGGCCGTGCCGTGATGGCGCACCAGCGTTTCGCGCTTGAGCGCGACATTATCGTTATCGACCACAATATTGAGAATCCTGTGCTCGGTGAGTTCGACTTCCGCGTCGATCCGATGCAGGAGGCCGAGAATCTGCTCGCGGCCACGATACTCGCCGCCAAACGGATAATCGTGCCTCGCCCCAATGACATGGCAGACGCAGTCTTCGTGAAGATATTCGATGAATTTTTTCGGTTGAGCCCGTGAAACCAGAATCTCCCCAATCAGCTCTCGCGTCTTGATGTTGGCGTCATTGGGCACAAATATCGAATTGGCGGTTTGCGACATATTTTCCCGACTCCTAGGGGGGCGGTTAAACTAGACGAGTCCGCGCTGGGATCCAAGGCGCGCCGCGTTAGCTTCGTGTCCTGATATTGAATAGCGCCCATCCCATACTGCGGAGCCGGAAGCCGAAATTCTGCTCATTGTTTGAGCTTGTTCGCATCTTCCCTTTCGCCCTTCGCCTCGGCGCGAAAAAGCGTAACGAAATCCGCCAGTTCAGTTGCGGGCAGGTCGGTGACGGCGACATAGGCCCGGTCGGCGTCGCTCCAGCGCGCCAGATGATAGCCCTCAAAACTCTCCAGCCTCAAACTTCCGTCGTCGTGGCCAACCAAGGCCAGCTCGGTCACGTCGATGCGGTGCTCGCGCCGCCGATAGACGAGAGTCGGGACGACTTTTCCGTCGATGACCTCGATCCGGCCTCCCGCCAGCGGAAAGCCCGATGACGCGAGGTCGAGCGCGGCGACCGCCAGAGGCGCGCGGCCGGCCAGCCACGGCTTGACCACATGCCGATCGCTGGAAACCACATCGACGCTCTGGCCGCCGATCTGGGTCCGCACGAAAGCCGACACCAGCGCCTGATCGGGCGAAGAGGCAGGCGGCCGCAAGGACAAGGCTCCGGCGCCGGCGACCACGCCAACCAGCAGCGACGCCGCCATGGCGGGCCACGGAGGCGCGAAAGCGCCCGAAGCAAAGAGTTTTTCGCGCCAGGATCGCTTGGGCGGCGCGGCCATGGCGGTCACTCGGGCGCGAAGCGCGGCCGGCGCGAGCTCGATTGGCGCGGCGCGGCGCAACGCCGCGTCCAGCGCCTTGAACCGCGCATAATCCGCCGCAAGCTGCGGATCGGCGGCGCAGGCGCGTTCGAAGGCCAGCATGCCGGCCGCGTCGAGTTCGCCGTCGAGCGCGGCCTGAAGTTGCAGGATCTGGTCTTCCGCGGCGCTCACTTTTCGCCTCCTAACAATGCGGCCAGCGCTTTTCGGGCGCGAGCAAGGCGGGACATCACGGTGCCTATCGGCGCCTCGGTCGCGGTCGAAATATCACGATAGCTCAGGCCGTGGATCGCGCGCAGGGTCAGCGTCTCGCGCAAGGCCAGCGGCAGGTCGGCGAGGGCGCGACGCAAGCTTTCGGCGTCGTCGGCGGCGATGAGTCGCGCTTCGGCGTCGGGCGATGGCTCGCGCGCCTGCAAAAGCCCGTCGCGTTCGAGATCGCCAATGTCGGCTTCGACGCGGCCCGGCTTTCCTCGCGCCAAAAAGGTCAGGGCGACGTTGCGGACGATGGTCAGCAGCCAGGCGCGCGGTTGCTCGACCTGTTGCGTCTCCAGCGCCGCAAGGGCGCGCAGGCACGCGTCCTGCACAATATCTTCGGCGTCGGCGACGTTGCGCGAAAAACCCTTGGCGAAGCTGTAGGCCTCGTCGAGATGGGGAAGGACGAGGGTCTGGAACCGTCGCCGGGCCGTTTCGCTGGCGGTCAAAGGTTTGTTCCCTAGCGGGCGCGCGTCTTCAAGAATTCGATGATATCGGCGCGATCCTTAGCCTGATCGAGATGATAGAACATTTTGGCGCCGGGCAGAAACGCCTGCGGATCGGCGAGCCATTTGTCGAGATTGGCCTCGTCCCACGTGATGTTGGCGTTTTTCAGCGCGTCGGAATAGGCGTAATCGGGCAGGGACCCGGCCTTGCGGCCGAACACGCCGCGATGGCGCGGTCCGATGTCATTCTTGTCGAGCGAATGGCAGTCCTGGCAGCCCTCGTACAAAACTTCGCCATGCGCGGCGTCGCCGCCAGCGTGAGCCGCAGGAGCGCAAACCACCGGCGCCAAAACCGCGAGCGCGTAAAAAAATCGGACCAACATGGCGAACCTCATTTGGCAAGCGCCGTATCGGTGATGGCGAGCGCGCCCGGGCCGGGCACGTAGCCGACGCGAGCGATGCCGAGCAACTCGCGCAACTGCCCTGGCGGAACCCGCATCGGACCGGGCGCCGGCGCCGTTCCGGGGGCTGGCTGCGGAAAGGCGGTGGAGCGGGCGGTGTGAAAACTCACCGCGCCTTCGACCTTCTGCATCACCTGATGGATATGGCCGTTGAGCACGGTGACCGAGCCGAAGGGCGCCAGCAGGGCGAGGGCCTGAGCCGAATCCTCGGTGCCCCAGCCCCATTCGGGCGCAATCGTCCACAGCGGAATATGACAGAACACCACGATGGGCGTCGAAGCGGTTTTGCCGCGCAAGTCGTCGGCCAGCCACGCCAACTGGTCGGCCCCGAGGAAGCCGAGACCGTTCTTTTTCAGATCCATGACGTTGTTGAGCGAGATGAAATGAACGCCGTGATGGTCGAAGGAATAATAACCGCCGTCACGCGCGCCTTTGCCGAACCGCTCCATATAGGCCTTGGCGGTCGTTGCGTCCAAAATATCATGTTCTCCCGGCGCGTAATGCACGTCGAGACGGAGGCGGCCGATGGCCTTGGCCGCGTCGTCGAATTGCTGGGGCAGGGCAAGATGGGTGATGTCGCCGGTATGGATCATGAAATCCGGCTTGACCGGCAGCGCCGCGACCTTGTCGAGCGCCTCGTTCAAGGTGCCGAGCGAATCGGGATTGGCCGGTTTGTCGAAGCCGACATGGCTGTCGGAAATCTGCACGAAGGAAAAGCCGGTCGCCGCCTGCGCCGAACCGATCAGGCGCGAGGCGGGGACGCCGCCGGCAAAAGTCCACACCACGCCCGTTCCGGCCCAGGCCATGCATTCGAGCACGCGGCGGCGGTTGGGGTTGGTATTCTGTTCGGTGTTGTCGGTCATGGAGCTCTCCCTTTCGACATGAGAAGTCGATGAGGAGACTCAGAGTGCGGCCGTTTTATTCCCTCGCGCGACGAATTAGTATTTGGCGACGACCAGAGCTTCGGGGAGCCCAAACTTGTAATTGATACCGAAACGGACGAGGTTGTCCGATGTCTTCACGCGCAATGAGGCATTGACGCCGGTAGCGAAAATCGGGGCGTTAAACAACGTTGCGGAGCCAAGGTCCGCGTAAAGATACTCTGTTTTCAACGTCCAATTGTTGGTGATTGCATATTCGACGCCGCCGCCAACCGTCCAACCCTCGGCGAAATTCGACTTCGAAACGCCGAATGAGCCCAAACCAGCCGCCGAGCCATTGGCCCAACTATTCAATCCACCATAGGCGAACCCGCCTGTCACATAGCCGATAAGTCTGTCGCGGAACGCGAAGCCGAGGCGGCCACGCACGGTGCCGAAGTAATCAAGCGTTGAGCCTGCGCTCAACGAAAATGGGGTGTCGCCGATCGCGCCATTTGCGCCGACCGCACCCGTGATGGAAGCGCCGCTAAAGTCGGCCTCCAGGCCCAAAATATAATAGCCTGGGATCTGAAAATTATATCCGACCTGTCCACCGCCAAGGAAGCCGCTGGACGTAAGCCTTCCTTGGCCATATCCGAAAGTCGTAGCCGCATTGCTAACGCTAACAGGATACCGAAATTCGTCTCCGCCAAAGCCGCCGTTAACGCCGATGTAAAAACCGGTCCAAGTATAGGCCGGCGCGGGAGTTAAAAGATGCGTCGTTTCATCGACTCGGAGGTCAGCGGCGACAGCCTGACTGGCGAATGCTGCATATACGATCGCTGAAATTATGATTTTACGCATGTGGTTTGGTCGCCTATATTGATTTTCAATTCGCAAACTTAATAGAATCCGTCCCATACGCGCAGTAATCGCCGCAGTGGACCGACTTCGGCTCAGATGATTCGAAACTGCCCCTTATAAATACAATGCGCCCAGCTAGTTGTTAAACTCGTCAATCGCCGCCATTTCGTAAAAAGTGATTAGTGTGACGAAATTGTCACAAAAGACCGGGAGATCAATATCTATTTAACAATCGGTTAATGGATCGACGACGCCCAAATCGTCCGCATCACAAACGGCGATGGTGCTACTGGTTGTGCGTCTTGGCCCCAGGACGCGCGAAAAGGATTTTTTCGCCCTGAACGCCAAAGCTCTTGACGACGGGCGCGCCGCGAACGCAAATCCGTCGTCCTTAAACGTCAGGATCAAGCCATGGCCAAAGCTGCTCCAGTCTCGCCGCTCGCTCCCAAAACCTTCGCCGATTTGCCGCCAATCGACGGCGTGCGTCTGGCGACGGGCGCCGCCGGCATCCGCTACAAGGGCCGGACCGACGTGCTGCTGGCGGTGTTCGACAAGGGCGCGACGGTCGCGGGCGTTTTCACCACCTCCAAGTGCCCGTCGGCGCCGGTGGACTGGTGCCGCAAGAATCTGTCGCAAGGCAAGGCGCGCGCGCTGGTGGTCAATTCCGGCAACGCCAACGCCTTTACCGGCAAGCTCGGCAAGGAGGCGACGGAATTGACCGCGAAACTGGCGGCCAAAGCCGTCGGCGCGGACGAGGACGAAATCTTTCTCGCTTCGACCGGCGTGATCGGCGAACCGCTGGACGCAAGCAAATTCGAGGGCGTGCTCGACGCGCTGGCGGCGAAGGCGCGGCCCGATGGCTGGCTCGACGCGGCCAGGGCGATCATGACGACGGACACTTTCCCGAAAGTCGCGACGGCCAAGGCGAAAATCGGCAATGTGGAAGTGACGATCAACGGCATGGCCAAGGGCGCCGGCATGATCGCGCCTGATATGGCGACCATGCTGTCCTATGTCTTCACCGACGCTGCCATTAGCGCCGAAGCGCTGCAAAAGCTGTTGTCGCGGGGCGTGAAAGAGACGTTCAATTCGGTCACTGTCGATAGCGACACCTCGACCTCTGACACCTTGATGCTTTTCGCCACCGGCGCGGCGGAGCAACGCGGCGTCAAAAAGATCAAAAAGGCCGACGACAAGAAATTGCGCGATTTCCGCGAAAAGCTCGACGCGGTCCTGCTCGATCTGGCGCAACAAGTGGCGCGCGACGGCGAGGGAGCGCGGAAGTTCGTCGAAGTGCAGGTGACGGGGGCCGAAAGCGACAAGGCGGCCAAAAGAATCGCCTTTTCCATCGCCAATTCGCCGCTGGTCAAGACGGCGGCGGCCGGAGAGGACGCCAACTGGGGCCGCGTGGTGATGGCGGTCGGCAAGGCCGGCGAAAAGGCCGAGCGCGATCTCCTGTCGATCTGGTTCGGCGATATTCGCGTGGCGCATGCGGGCTTGCGCGATCCCGATTACGATGAAGCAGCGGCAACCGCGGTCATGAAACAGGACAAGATCGTGATTCGCGCCGATATCGGCCTGGGCAAGGGCAAGGCCAAGGTGTGGACGTGCGACCTGACCAAGGAATATGTCGCGATCAACGGCGATTACCGCTCGTGACGTTGGCGGTCATAGCGTTTGCGAGCGAAGTGGACGCCGGTTCGCATGAAGCAAACGCGGCAAAACAAAATGCTGGAGCCCCGATCCGATTTCATCGGATCGGAGAAGGCTCCAGCGAATGAGACTTTTGCTGGTCGTCGCCGCCGCGCTGATCGACGCCGACAATCGGATTCTGATCGCCCAGCGCCCGCAAGGCAAGTCTTTGGCCGGGCTGTGGGAGTTTCCCGGCGGCAAACTCGATCCCGGCGAGCGGCCCGAACAGGCCCTGATTCGCGAATTGCATGAAGAATTGGGAATCGAGGTCAAGGAAGCCTGCCTCGCGCCGCTGACCTTCGCCAGCCATGCCTATGACGATTTCCACCTGCTGATGCCGCTTTATGTCTGCCGCCGCTGGCAAGGCTTTGTCACGGCGCGCGAGGGGCAGGGCCTCAAATGGGTCTTGGCACGAGACTTGCGGAGCTATGCTATGCCGCCGGCTGATGAACCCTTGATACCGGCGCTGGTCGAACTTTTGGCCTGAAATTCCTTGGAACTTCTGTCGCCTGCGACTGTTCATGACTCGTTCAGCCATTGACGGTTAATTCATCTATTGCGGTGCAGCATCCGGAAAACCCCGATGCGGAAAGCCGGTGTGTGACATTTTGGCGCATTTCAACGATCACAAAAACGTGATTAAAGCGTGCCTAAAGTTCGTGCTTGAACTAAATGCTGCACTGCACCATATAGGGGTATAGGGTGAGGAAACGTTCCGGAGGTTTGTCTCCACAGCGGCGAAAACGTCGCGAAACTGATAAGGAATAAACCACATGGAACAGGCAATGATCCATGGCGGCGTCATACGCAGACTATGGCCAGCCGACCTCCCGGCTTTTCGGGAGCACCTTCTGCGCCTTGACGCGCAAAGCCGGTTTGACCGCTTTGCCATGGCGGTCAATGACGACTTCCTCATCCGTTACGCCGAGCGCTGCTTCGGCATCGACGATGTGATCTACGGCTATTACGTAGACGGAACGTTGCGCGGGGCGGGCGAATTGCGCGCGGTCGGCAACAACATCATCGGTGGATCCGTCGAAGCGGCTTTCAGCGTCGAACTGATCTGGCGCCGTCGCGGCGTCGGAACGGAACTGCTGTCGCGCATCGTGCGCGCCGCGCGCAACCGTCGCGCCGACGCTCTCTACATGTCCTGCCTGGCGCGCAACGTCGCCATGCAGTCGCTGGCCCGCAAATTCTCGGCCGATCTGCGCTTCGAGACCGACGACATGACGGGCAAGCTGGTCGCCCGCGCGCCCTCCGCCGCCTCGGTTTGGGGCGAGTTTGCCGATAATGCGACGAGTTTTGCGACAGCAATGCTCGATTTGCAAACCCGTGTCTTCTCGATGCAGCCGCGCGCCTGAGTTTTTCGCGCCTGATCAATGAATGAGAGCGTTTTCCCTAACAGGGAAGACGCTCTTTTTCCATGTGCGGCGAGTTTAAGCCGAGCGGGTTCAACCACGGCGAGAAACCCTTCTCGCTGGCGCGCGTTGTGATGCTGGCCTGAATCATGGCTGGAATTGCTCAGGTCGGGCCTTGATCTCGGCCGGCGCCGCCAACTGCGGCGAAACCGGTCGCATCAAAACGAGCATGATCAACCGACATAAACGGGAGGATAAAATGCATAGAGCCATTTTGGCCGGCCTTGTTGTCAGCATCGGCGTAACCGCGCCGATGGTCGGCGCCCAGGCTGCGTATTGCGCCAGATATGTTGGCGGCGAGGAGCGCATGAATTCGGGTGCGCATGCTCAGTGCAACTTTCCCACTCTGGCGGCTTGCCGCGCCAGCGTGACGGAAAGAGGCGGCGGACATTGTTATAATGCGGCGAAGATGCGGTAGCGTCAGCGCCCTGATCCAATGAAAAAGGCGCGCCATCCGGCGCGCCTTTTTCATGTTTTGACGTTGCGCCGACTCAGACCTGGCGCGAGATCATCATGTTCTTGATTTCCGCGATCGCCTTGGCTGGGTTCAGGCTCTTGGGGCAGGCGCGGGCGCAGTTCATGATGGTGTGGCAGCGATAGAGCCGGAAGGGATCTTCGAGATTATCGAGTCGTTCGCCGGTGCTCTCGTCGCGCGAATCGATGAGCCAGCGATAGGCTTGCAGCAGGGCCGAGGGGCCGAGATAGCGGTCGCCATTCCACCAATAGCTCGGGCAGGAGGTCGAGCAGCAGGCGCAGAGAATGCACTCATAGAGGCCGTCGAGCTTGCTGCGGTCCTGCGGCGATTGGAGCCATTCCTTTTCCGGCGCCGGCGTCTCGGTCTTGAGCCAGGGCTCGATCGAGGCGTGCTGGGCGTAGAAATTGGTGAGATCCGGCACGAGATCCTTGACCACCGGCAGATGCGGCAGCGGATAGATCTTGACCGGCTGCTTCACCTCATCGGTCGATGTGGTGCAAGCCAAGGCGTTGGCCCCGTCGATATTCATCGCGCAGGAGCCGCAAATGCCTTCGCGGCAGGAGCGGCGGAGCGTCAACGTCGGATCGATCTTGTTCTTGATCCACAAAATGGAGTCGAGAATCATCGGCCCGCAATCGTCGCGATCGACATAATAGGTGTCGATGCTCGGGTTGAGGCCGTCATCGGGATTCCAGCGGTAGATCTGGAATTCCGTCACGTTCTTCGCCAAGGGCTTGGGCCAGGTCTTGCCCTTGCGGATGACGGAATTTTTGGGCAGCGCGATTTCGGCCATGGGGCTTGCTCTCTCACGTGCGCCTTCGCCGTATGACGGTCGGAGACGAAGCAAAGGAACGCCCGTCGCCGGGCGAGAATGAGTGAGACCGGGGGTAGCCCCGGTCGCGACCGCGATCAGTACACGCGGGCTTTGGGCTCGATGTAGCTGACCTCGTTGGTCATGGTGTAGCTATGCACCGGACGGTAATCGATCTTCACCGCCTTGGCGGTGTCGTCGATGCTGGCCAGCGTATGCTTCATCCAGTTGACGTCGTCGCGCTGGGAAAAATCCTCGCGGGCATGGGCGCCGCGCGATTCCTTGCGGTTATTCGCGCCGTCCATGGTGACGACCGCCTGAACGATCAGGTTGTCGAACTCCAGAGTCTCGATAAGGTCGGAATTCCAGATCAGCGAGCGGTCGGTCACGCGCACGTCGTCGCGGGCCTTCCAGACGTCGTGGATGAGCTTGGAGCCTTCCTCCAGAACGTCGCCGGTGCGATAGACAGCGCAATTGTCCTGCATGACCTTCTGCATGCGCAGGCGCAGCGCCGCCGTGGGCGTGCCGCCCTTGGCGCGGCGGTAATGGTCGAGGCGCGACAGGGCGAGATCGGCGGAGTTTTCCGGCAAATTGTCCTGTTTGGCGCCTGGCTTGACGATTTCCGCGGCGCGCAGGCCGGCGGCGCGGCCGAACACCACGAGATCGATGAGGGAGTTGGAGCCAAGACGATTGGCGCCATGCACCGAGACGCAAGCGGCTTCGCCCAGCGCCATCAGGCCGGGGACAACCACGTCCGGATCGCCGCCCTTCTTGGTCAGCACTTCGCCGTGATAATTGGTCTGGATGCCGCCCATGTTGTAGTGGACGGTCGGCAGAACCGGGATCGGCTCCCGCGTGACATCGACGCCCGCGAAAATCTTGGCGCTTTCCGAAATGCCGGGCAGGCGCTCATGCAGGATTTTCGGGTCGAGATGGTCAAGATGCAGGAAGATGTGATCCTTGTTCTTGCCCACGCCGCGGCCTTCGCGGATTTCCATGGTCATGGCGCGCGAGACCATGTCGCGCGGCGCCAGGTCCTTCACCGACGGGGCATAGCGCTCCATGAAGCGCTCGCCGGCCGAATTGGTGAGATAGCCGCCTTCGCCGCGCGCGCCTTCGGTGATCAGGCAGCCCGCGCCGTAAATGCCGGTCGGATGGAATTGCACAAACTCCATGTCTTGAAGCGGCAGTCCCGCGCGCAAAACCATGCCGCCGCCGTCGCCGGTGCAGGTGTGGGCCGACGTCGCCGAGAAATAGGAGCGGCCATAACCGCCGGTGGCCAGGATGACGAGCTGGGCGCGGAATCGATGGATAGTGCCGTCGTCCAGCTTGAGGCAGACGACGCCGCGGCAGCGGCCTTCGGCGTCCATGATCAGGTCGATGGCGAAATATTCGATGAAGAATTCGGTCGAATTTTTCAGGGCCTGACCATAGAGCGTGTGCAGCATGGCGTGGCCGGTGCGGTCGGCGGCGGCGCAGGTGCGCTGGGCCGGCGGGCCGCGCCCGTAATCGGTGGTCATGCCGCCGAAGGGGCGCTGATAGATCTTGCCTTCAGCGGTGCGCGAGAAGGGAACGCCCCAATGCTCCAGCTCATAAACGGCGGCCGGGGCGTTGCGGCATAGATATTCGATGGCGTCCTGGTCTCCGAGCCAATCGGAGCCCTTGACGGTGTCGTACATGTGCCATTTCCAGTTGTCCGGCCCCATGTTGGCTAGCGAGGCGGCCACGCCGCCCTGCGCCGCCACCGTATGCGAACGGGTGGGGAAGACCTTGGAAATGCAGGCCGTGCGGAGGCCCGCCTGGGAACAGCCGACGGTGGCGCGCAGACCCGCGCCGCCCGCGCCGACCACCACCACGTCGAACGTGTGGTCAACGATCGGATAGGCCTTGCCGCCGATGGCCGCTGCGGCCGGGGCGTCGTTGGATGCCATTGGAATAACCCTTGCGAATGGGAAGACAATCCTGCAGGCGCGCCCTCAGGAGCGCGCGCCCCGTGGAAAACTCAGGTGAAGCTCAGGCGCAGCACGGCAAAGATCGAGGCGACGCCGATCAGAGCGCTGAAACTGAAGTTGGCCATCAGCGCCAAGGCCTTGGCGTGTTCCGAATGAACATAATCCTCGATGACCGCCTGCATGCCGATCGCCATATGCCAGGCGCCGAAGCCGAGGAACAGGACCATCAGAATGGCCGGGCAGGGCGAGCCGAGCAGCGCCCGCGCGCTTTCGTAATCGCGGCCAACGAGCGAAACGACGATAACGACAAAGGCGAAGGTCAAGGGCAGCAGCGCGAAGGCGGTCAGGCGGAGGCGCCAGGCGTGCAACGTTCCCGACCGGGCGGAGCCCCGGAAATTTACACGCGCGCGAGGTGTTTGCAGCGAGGGTTGAGACATGATGTATTCCTCAGCGCAGGATAAAGACGGCGATCCAGATCAGGACCGTGAGAACGCCGGCGGCGATGAGCGACCCCCAGGCCAGAACATCGCGCGTCCCGGGATCGAAACCATGGCCCGAGTCCCAGATGGCGTGGCGCACACCGCCCACGGCATGAAGCATCAGCGCGAAGGTATAGCCGAACAGCAGCAATTGCCCGATGATCGAGCCGAAAAAGGCGGATGCGGTCTGGAAGGAGCCCTTGTCGCTGGCTGCGGCCAGCAGATACCACGCCAGCAGGAGCGTGCCGATGTAAAGCACGAGGCCTGACACGCGATGGCCGCCCGAGACGACCATGGTCGGCGATAGCTTGTAGATTTGAATGTGCGGGGAGAGCGGGCGGCGCTGCTCCAGCGGAAGCGGGGCGGGATCGGCCTCGGCCATGGAAATCACCCTTGCAGTTCGACGAATAGGATCGAATGAGACCGGCGCGACGAGGCGCGGCCGCTGATACGGTCGGAGCCCCTCACTAATCGAAACGACGCTGCAGCGCAATCGTCAGCGCCTAAACCCTTCGGTGGATCGCTCGCCGCTTTGGCGATTGGCGGCGGTGTTGAATAGACGCATTGATTGAAGGGCTTGGCCGCGGATTGAAGGGAGCGCCGCAGCGCTCGGACCTGCGCGAGGGCGACGAATCCGCTTTAACTTCGCCATGCGTCTTGCTAACGCAATGCAAACAGGCGAAATTCAATCGAACGAGGAATGCGCGCTTGAGAGTCTCAACTTCAAATCGGACGGCTGCGGTTCTCCGGCTATCGAACCGTTTCCTGATTTTGGCGCTTGTGTCGCTGGCGGGCTGGTTTGTTTTATCGCCAGCGCCGGCTTCCGCCGCAGCGCGGCTGACCATCGAATCGGGCGGGGTTTCGCGCTCCGCCGTGGTGGTGTTGCGCGACCGGCTTAAATTGCGCCGCCGCCCACTGGTCATCGTTCTGCATCGTGGCGGCGGGATGGGCGCCCATATCCGCCGCCGTCTCGGGCTGGAGGAAGTTGCGGAATCGAACAAGCCGATTTTCGTCTATCCCGATGCGATCAACGGCGTCTGGCCGGCTGCGCCGGGCGCCGACGCCGATCGCGACGTCAAGTTCCTGCACGATCTGGCCGAGCATTTCATCAGCCAGGGCGCGGTCGATCCGCGCCGGATTTTTGTGGTCGGCGTGTCGTCGGGCGGCGCCTTCGCCTATCGCGCTGTCTGCGCGGGCATTGGCCGTCCTGTGGCCGGTCTCGCGACGCTGATTTCCGCCATGCCGGCCGACCTCGCCAATTGCGCGCCCGGGCCTGTGGCCTATGTCGCGGTCAGCAATGTGTCCGATCCGCGCATCCCCTATGCCGGCGGCAAGGCGACCCTGACGGAGGCCTCCTTCGACGCCCTTCCTGCGGAGAGCGCCTTTGCGCTTTTCGCCAAAAACAACAGTTGCGGCGCCCGGCGCGAGGACAAGGCCTTTCCCGAACATGAGCCGCGCGGCGCGGCGAAATTCGTGCGCGGCTCGATCCTGTCCTACGCGGGCTGCAAGGCGTCGGTGGAGTTGATTCGGCTCGAAAGCGCCGGCCATCGCATCCCCGGACGCAAGCCCGACCGCGATCGCCTGGAGCCGGTCGCGGAGGAAGAAGATTTCGACGCCTCCCGCGCGATCTGGGATTTCCTGAAACGCAACGGCGCCTGAAGCTCGACGTTCCATTTCGCGGTGAGGAATCGCGTGCGGATTCCGACGAAGCCGACCATGCATTCCAATACGAAGCCGGCCACCTATTCCGATCTGAAGCCGGCCAGCGTTCCGATTTGAAGCCGGCCACTTGCAGTTTGCCGCCACAGGTCAGGAGTGATGATGTTTCGGTGTTTCTGATTGGTCAAGAGCGGGTGGATTTCGGACGGACGAACTCGTCTTGCGCAGGCTCTCGCCGGTCAGATCGATCCGGTAGGCGTTGTGAATGACACGGTCGAGGATCGCGTCGGCGAGTGTCGGGATGCCGATCATGTCGTGCCATCTGTCGACTGGAACCTGGCTGGTGATGATGAGAGAGCCTTTGTCGTAGCGGTCTTCGATGATTTCGAGTAGATCGCGCGCCTGTTCGGGCGTCAGCGCTTCCGGCCCCCAATCATCTAGAATGAGCAGTTTGGCGCGGGCGATCGAGCGCAACAGCCGCGGGTAACGCGCATCGCCATGCGCGATCGCCAGATCGGCGAACAGCCTCGGCATGCG
>Ga0302319_10016200_pt1 | contig 13753 bp, 12 predicted proteins | sample Bog_T0_2_FD_203319 | JGI IMG/M metagenome (GOLD analysis project Ga0302319, IMG submission 203319) | Peat permafrost microbial communities from Stordalen Mire near Abisko, Sweden - Bog_T0_2 | ecosystem: Environmental > Terrestrial > Soil > Wetlands > Peat | place: Sweden: Abisko, Stordalen Mire...
CCATGCCTGCGCCTAAGGATGAAAAGACATACAAGAAACAGGTGTTAGAAGTGGCCAAGGTTATTTCTGCTAAGTTGGGCAACACGCCGACCGTCGCGTTGCAAAGTTATATCGCGCCGCAGGTGTTTGCGCAATGGAGGGCGGCGTATGCTTGACCTTGGTTTCGATTCTCGATGCGGCAGCGGCGCGCCCGTCGATTGGCGCAAAGCCGATAAAGATACGACACCGGACGACGACGCGCAATTGCCTGTGACGCCGCGTAGCGTGGTTGAAATGCTCGGATTCGATCCGCTCGATGAAGCAACGTCGGTAGCAGACGCAGCAGAGTTCAAAGAAGCCGAGCATCCTCGCGCGCCCGACGGCAAGTTCGGCAAAGGTTCTGGCGGTGCTGTAAAGCCTTCGATGCCGAAAGGCATGGAACATGCAGCTAACATACAGGAGAAGACGATCGCCGGTTTCGCTAAACAGCTCATAGGCGAAAACAAGTGGAGCAACTCACAAATCGCGCAGGCCGCACAAGCCAAGTTCGGCGGCAAGACTTCTCCCGCCTGTATTGCTTGGTACAAAATGAAGGCCAAGCAAGCGACGCCGGAAGGGCAGAAAGCAGCAGCGAAGAAGAAAGCTGGCATCGCCGCCAACTCCGCCGCCATCGATACGGCTGCTTTCAAACCCGTGCCGTCTACTGTCGTCGAGGCTTACACAAAGAAAGCCGAAGCCGCAACCAACAAAACCGTATACGTGTCGGCCGCCGACGCTTTCGGCGTCAAGCAGTTCATCAAGCTATCAGGCGTGCCTGACGGTGTGGACAATTCCACCGACCTTTACGACGCGTTGGAGAAGCAAGGGTTGACTGTCTATATGGTCGGCAAGTTCGATGCGAGCAAGCCAGCGCCTCCAGGTGGCTATAAAGATGTCGTACTGCCATCGGCGGATGCGCAAGCCGCGAAGGACGCAAAGTACAAAAAGGCCAAAGCCAACGAACAATTTACTAAGCTAGACGAGCAGTTGAGTCCAGCGATGCTCAACGCCGTTAAAGCATACACCGACGGATCATACAAGGAGCTTAACAAGAACCTTCGCAATGGCCGGCCGATGGATGCCGCGCAGGCTACGTTGGCGGCGCAACTCGATGCGGCGTTGTCAAAAGCAAAAATTACAAAAGACACGCATGTCTATCGCGGCGTAGGCCACGCGGCGGAAAAGTTCTTTGGACCAAATCCGACTATCGGTACTGTGGTCATCGACAACGGTTATATATCGACGGCGAAGACGTTTGATAACGCATGGTGCGGTGCGAAGTGCAAAATCTTCGTGCCGAAAGGTTCGCGCGCGCTCGACGTGGAGAGCATGAGTTTGCACCCAGGTGAAACGGAAGTATTGCTGCCGCGCGGATCCATGTTTAAGTTAACCGGTATCGACAAAAACGGAATTGTGGAGCTTGAATATGTCAGCAGATGAGCGTGACGCGCGGTACAAGTGGGAAGAGGACGATGATATGGAAGTCGTCGAAGTCGGCAAAGGCGCAGTACTCGACTTTTCCAAAGTGTGCACGGAACAAAAGCCAGAGGACAAAGAGCGGTGATCCCACAGACGCAGACGCGGATCGGCGACAACGGCAACTGCTTCGCCGCTGCGCTGGCGTCGATACTTGACGAACGTCAGTTGCCGGAGTTCGGCGGCGATGACCGCTACTGGGACCGCGTAGACGCGTACCTCGCGCGGCGCGGACTCAAGTATCGGCGCGTACCGCTTGAACCTAAGCCGGTCGGCTATTCGACCGTTGAAGGCATTTCGCCGCGCGGCGGACTTCATGCTTGCGTAGCCAAAGACGGCGAGTTTGTGCATGACCCGCATCCTGTCGAAGACGATCCGCGGCGCGGCCTGCGTACGCCAAAGTATTACGGACTGCTCCTCCCGTTGGAAGGCGGGAGAGCGGTGGACGCGCTGCGCATTGATACCGACGGCTCCGTGCATCACGGCGCGAAGCCGGCGCAGCAATACAAACGTTGGGCAACGAAGCGCAATGGGATGGACGCAAATACGCCGCTCGCCAAAGCGCAGGAGTATACACGCCGTGCGAATGAGCTACGTCGCGAAGCACGTCAACTCTGGGACCTAGCATCGCCAACTCGTCAAGGTTGGTATATCAAACATCGATTAAGCGGTAAAACGCCTGAGCAAGCCATCGCGCTATCGCGCGGCAAACGTAAGGAGTAACTCATGGCATTGAACACATATCCCGGCCTGACGGTCGACGGCAGTCTTGGCATTCCCATCGGCGCGACGAGCGTGGCGACGCTGCTTCCGGGCACGACCGTCTCGAGCGATCTGCTGGTATTTATCGTCAACATTGGCCCGCTTCCAGTGGGCATCGTACTCGGCACGTCGGGCGCGGTCGCGACCACTAACGGCAGCTTGACGCTCATGCCTGGCCAGAGCATCTTTCTTGGGCGCGGCACGGCGACCTATATCGCCGCCATCGCGCATGGCCCGCTCACCGGTCAGTTCACCATGCTAAACGTTTCGACAGGTAGCTAAAATGCCGCTGCTTACCATTCGCTTCATCAATGAGCCGGATCTTGTCTCGCGCCTTATCACGTGGACCACCGATTCGCTCTTCTGTCATACCGAAGGTTTGAGCCGCGACGGCGAGCATTGGGTAGGCGCGCATTCCGGCACCGGCGTTCAAGCGCGCGCACTCAATTGGTGCAAGCCTACATTTGAACGCCGCTATGCCGTGCCGGTATCAACCGAGCGCTACGAAGCCGCGATGGCGTTCATGGATTCTAAGATCGGATGCCCATACGATTACGCAGACATCGTTGGGCTTGCGCTGCATAAACGCATCGGCGCGTCCGACCACGCGGTCATCTGCTCCGCGTTCATGCTACTCTGGCTTCAGGCCGCTGGGCTTCATCCGTTGAACGTGCTTGAGCAGTTCGCGTATCTCGTCACGCCGGAAACTTTGCATCTAAGTCCGCTGTTCATCGGGCGCGGAGTTTAGCGATGCCATTAGAACGCGGCTCGAGCAATGCAGCCGTATCTCACAATATCGCGGTCGAGCGCCGCGCAGGAAAACCGGAGGATCAAGCTGTGGCGATAGCGATGAGCAAGGCGGGGAAGGCGAAGGACGTAGAAGAGTTTAAGCAAGGCGACAAAGTCACCACAGACGTTACGTCGCAAGTCGGTGTTGTTTTGAGCGTAGAGGGAACCGGTGACAACGCTAAAGTTCTTGTGCGCTTTGGCAAACCTGACAAGTATGGCGTTTCGGACGTGCGTAAGTTGTACGCTTATTTGCTGCGTAAAAATGGCAAAGCGAACGATGACGTTCTCCCCATAGGCGCTAAAGACTACGAATCAGAGCATGAGAATAGCGCCTATCGTCTTGTGTTTCGAGGCGGTAATTGGGTGCTCTACAAGAAAGACGCCGACGAGGGTTTGGTGCCAGCCGGCACATACGCCACCGAAGCGGAAGGCATGAAGGCCATGAAAGCGCAAGACGTCTTCCCCATTGGCAGGGCAAACGATGACTTAATGAGCCAACGTGAAGAAGAGAATCTGAACAAGGCGCGGCGCGGCGCAAAGTCAGATGCCATTGAAGCGTATGGCGTTAAAGGCATGAAGAACACGCAATGGCGTAAGATCTTCAAAAGTCATGAAGCCATGGAGAAGTGGCTCGATCAGAATGACGCCGAATGCCAGGGCACGCGCAGCGCCGCTGAGGACGTTCTCCCCATCGGCGCCAAAGACTTCGAGCCGGCGAAGTACGCCAAGAATCCAAATCCAAAGCCGCGCATGATGACATCCGTTGCGCTGCCCACGCGCGAAGATGTCGAGCGCGTCTACCGGCCGCGCAGCTCAGAAGAGGTGCGGCACGGACTGGGCAAGGACGGCATAGCAAACGATGTAGCGCCCATCCCGGTGCGCGGTCGCGATTCCGCCACGCAGCGCTGGAGCTCGACGCGGCGCGCGAAGGACAGCGGCAACTTTGATCCGCACGACAAGGCCGACGAAGGCGAACGCGCTGTTAAGGCTTTTGAAGCTACACCGGACGGAAAAAAGTATCTGCTTGCAATGGAACACGATAACAGAGGTAAATACGCCTTGCCAAAAGCCGAGTTCGTGCGCCTGGACAAGAAGGCGCAAGCTCTGTACGAAAAGGCCGATGTGGACTATTGGAGAGATAGGGCGCGCGATTCCGTCACGCGGCGAACGAAGGACGAAGACTGGGCCGCGCAAGTGGATGTGCTTGCAAAGAACGTCAAGGACAAAGTGCGCGAACTAAAGGCCGATGGCGTAGTTGGCATGGGGCGGAGAAACTTCCGGCAGGTTGTGAGCACGCGCGGTGTCACTGTGGCGCCCGGCGCATTTGACCGCTTGTTAGACGAGGCCATCAAGAAGGCCGGCGTAGGCAAGTTCATCTACGCGCAGGCCAACGACGTCCTCCCCATTGGGAAGGACGCGGCCGCTGTAAAGACGTGGCAAGTAATGCGCGATGGCAAAGCTGTGACGGCGCCGATAACTAGTGAAGTCGCAGCAAAGAAGGCGCTGAAGGTGCTTGAGTCTAGAAGCCCAATGTCTAAGTTTGAACTCGAACAAACTTGGACTGATGCTGACTACGCGCTAGACTCTGCCACCGAAGAAGTCCTCCCCATTATCGCAAAAGACCGCGTGCTGGGCAAGGGCGCGGTGGGTGACTCTGATAGAGTCGGCGCTATGACTACGAATGAATTACGCGAACAGCTACGCATTCTACGTGCGTACAATCTGGCAACTTCAAAACCGCGCATTAAAGAATTGGAGACCGAACTTCGTGAGCGCAGCGCCAACAAGGCCAAGGACTCCGTTGCCGCAAAGGACATCGCCCGCGACCATGCCAACGGCGCATCCGCCGCGGAAATCTCGGCGCAGCGCGGCATTGCGCTCGACGCCGTGCTCTCGGTGCTGCGGCGTGGGACTGCGTACGATGCAGCGAAGGATGTTGAAGGTTATACTGACCAGTACGGCTTCCATCCCATCAGCGGCACGAAGGGTTACCGTCCATCGAAGACCGCGAGCGGCAAAGGTCACGGTCCGAAGCGCAAGAAGAAGCGCAAGGCGCGCGACGTGATGCCGATTGGCGACGCTAACGTGCAAAATCTTACAAGAGAAGCTGCGCGCGCAATTGTGTCGTCGTATCCACGCATGACGCCGTTACTGGATGCGTACCTGCACGACGGAAGAACTTTTCATAAACTTCACGATGCGTTAACTGCCGCGCAAAAGTCTAAGTGGTCCACCGACTTAGACGCCTTTCACGATTGGTATACAACGCGGTTCAACGCCGCCGTCGCCGCGCGCAAGGCTAATGACGTGATGCCTGTATAGCGCGGTGTGCCGTTCAAACAATATCTATGAGGTGGCTTAATGCCGGATGAAGAAGTAATCGACGCGACACAGACAGCACATGGATACCTCGTATCGCCGCTCAGTGAGCATATCAATGAAACTCCTGAGGGATTTCTTGTCGTCGTCGGCTGTCCTATTGCGCGCACCGGTTGGCAGACTTATGCGGTGCGTGATTTGCCGCAAGAGTCAGCAAAGGCGATGGGCATCGACCTCTCTAATCCGTCCGCCGAAATTGAACTCTACCGGCCGGAAGAAGAAGTGTTCGATCCTGAGTTCTTGGCGTCGCTCAATGGCAAACCGATTGTCGATGGACACCCGCCCGGCTTTGTCACGCCTGACAACTACAGTCAATACGCCATGGGCCACATTCAGAATCCGCGGCGCGGCGAGCAACTGGAGGACGGCGAGTGGCCCGTTATTGCCGACCTGGTTATCAGCGCCGAGCCGTTGATTGGGAAAGTGCGCAACAAGATCGCGCGCGATGTATCGCTCGGCTACGACTACGGCATTGAACGCGATGGCGCGCGCATCAACCAATGTTCGATGATCGGTAACCATGCGGCCGTGGTGCCCAAAGGCCGCGCCGGCGACCTCATCGCCATCGGCGACGCCGCTGAAGTTTCCACACGTGCTGCTCCGCCTGAGCCTGCGGCGTCGCCGCCTGAGCCCAGCGCCGGGCACGCAGCATTAACCAATAACGAATTACAACCGAAGAAGGAGAAGCCAAAAGTGAAGAATATCTTTCACGATTTGCTCGGCAGAGGCTTGAAAGCTTTTGCAGCAGACTCGGAAACGAGCCCCGAGGAATTGGCGCAGGCGGCTATGGATGTAGGCAAGCACGCTCGCGACGGTGAAATCACAACGGATCCGGAACAGCAAGCAATCGACCGCGCTCGCCGCGGCCGTGACAAGGACCCGGAGTTCGGACCTGACATCGAAGAAACGGAAACGCAGGACGCCGCCGCGCGCAGAAGGGCGCACGACGATCTTGACGAGATGCTCGACGCACGCGGCAAGCGCGGCGCTCGAGACAACCGTCGCGGCGCGAAGGACGCGGACGTTGCCGCATTGCGCGACCTCATCAACGATTACCTCGGCGAGGAAGAGCAGGAACCTGAGCACCAGGAAGACGCCGATCCTTCAGAGCTCGAAGAAGTTCTTGGTGGCGGCGAAGAGCCGGATGCCGAGGACGGCGAGCTTTGCGGTTGCGGCGACCCTGCATGCCCTGGCGGCTGCGCTCTCGACGTTGAGGCCGACCCCGGTGAAGAGCTGGAGCCGAGCGGTGAAGAAGAACTCGCCGAAGATCGCGCCGGCGCCGCCGATGCATACACGGTTGTCGGAAGCGGACGCGGAACGACCGCGCCCGTCGCGCGCCGCACCGCGCCAGTGCGCGAACGCGCTAACGGCGTCGATGCCGTAAAGGCGACGTTGCGCATGCTGCGTCCGTTCGTGGCTCGCGCAAACGACGCCAAACTCAACAAGGCGTTCAACACCGCGCTTGGCTCGGTTTCAAAGGCCAGCCGCGCTAACAATGGCGGTTACGGCGAGTTTGCCGGCGCTGCACGCGGCGGAGAACGTCCGCGCAACCCCAATCCACTGCTTAGCCGCGCCCGCGCCGCCGATGGCGCCGATCCCACGGCCAAGCTCCAGAAGTATTACGATGAGCGCCGCAAAGGAGGCAAATAACCATGCCGACGACTAGCTTCGGTCAAGTGATCCCGGTAACGGGATTGAATCTCGGCTTTGTCGGCACTGTTAGCCGACTCGGCGAACGCGTCATTACGGCGCGTCAGTTCGTGCAGCAAACCGTTAGCGGCACGTACAACCTCAACTTCGGCGACCCTGCAGTGCAGGTTCCGACTTCTACTGGCGGCGTGTGGACCAGCGTTCTCGATTACGTCACCGCGTCCACCGCAAACATCGCCAACGTGGCCAACAACTTTGCAGGCTTCGCGGTCCGTGAAGTTCAGCAGGGCATCGTGTATCCGGTCACCGCAACGCCCGGCACCAGCACGGTCGGCTACTACTACTCCGGCCAGATAGCGGAAGTCGCCGAACGCGCCAACGGTACCATTTTGTTGAGCGTCAGCGCTTCGCCGAAGCAGGGCGACCAAGTGTACACCCGCGTGGTCATCAACGCCGCCGTCACCGCTGGACTTATCGGCGACTGGGAAACCGAGCCGGTCGCGAGCGATTTGTTCACGCTTAACGGCATCACTGCCGCGGCTGCGGCCGCAACGTCGCTCACCGGCATTACCTTTACCGGCGTCTATGTCGGTCAGGTCGTAAGCGGCGCAGGCATTCCTGCCGGCGCCTCCGGCCAGGCGGCTACATACGTGGTCAGCGGCACAGGTACCGCCGGCGCTTATACCACCATCGTGCTCAGCCAGGGCTTGCCAACAGCGATCACGGCCACCAGCGTGCTCACCTTCAGCAATCTTGTGGCCTTGCCGCGCACGGTGCTTCGCACCGGGTACGTCGATGCCAACAGCGTCGTTGAAATTGCAATCAAGGAACGCAACGCAGCATAACACCGTACACGAGGAGAGTCTAGAACCATGAAAAGGAACATGAATCGCACTCGTGGCTACGACGGATACTCGGGCGGTACGCGCGCGGCAGCTTTTGATGCTGCCGGCGCTGCTGGCTTCGCGTTCCTCACCGGCCAATTGGAACTTATCGACACAGACTTGGTAGAACCGCTCCAAGCCGTAACCCACCCGCGCGACATTACAGTCGAGACAGGTGGCGGTTTCCCGCAGTTCCTCAGCGCGTGGGCCAGCAACTACGGCACCACCGGCACGCAGTTCTACGGCCTCCAAGGCACGAACAACACGGAGCTGCCGGAAGCGCAAGCCGACATCCAGAAGGGATTCTGGGACACGTACATTTGGGCAATGGGCATGACCATCACCTGGGTGGATTTGCAGCGCATGGAGTTCGCCGCCCGCACCGGACAGGCTCCGCCGTTCTCATTGCAGGAGTTGTATGAAAACAGCATTGAGACCAACTGGGTCAAGGCGCTGGACTTCGTCGTGTACGCCGGTTTCCTCGGCGGCGCCGCGCTTGTCAACAACCCCAACATTCCGGAACTGACGGTACCGGCCGGCGGTTCCGGTTCCTCTACGTGGGCCAAGAAGACGCCGCAGGAAATTCTGACGGATGTCAACACGGCTCTTAACCAGACCATGATCAACTCCGGCTTCGCGGCCAACGAAGGCATGGCCGACCGGGCGTTGATTCCGTATTCGCAGTTCGCTACGCTGACGCAGCCCATCGCAATCGGCGGAGTGCCTGTGGCCATGTCCACGATTGACTACATCGAGAAGTATTGCGTTGCTAGTCATCACGGCGTAGCGTTCAAGATCAACTCGTTGCCGAATCCGTGGATTTCTGGACAGGGCACCGGCAACACCAACCCAGTCGGGCAGACCGGCAACGGTCTTGACCGCGGCGTCTACTACAAGAACAGCAAAAAATCGCTGTACTTGAAGATTCCGCAGGTCTCGACCAAGGCCATGACCGTTCCGACCACGCGCGCCGGTGTCGGCTATGAGACCGCCTACGTCGGCTGCATCGGCCAGGTGATCTTCAAGCGAACGACCACAAGCGTCTACGAAGACGGCATCTAAGGCCTCATTACGGCGTTCGGTAAGCTGTAAATGGCTACCGGCCGTCTTAAGCGCTACAAACGCGGTACAGGAGACCGTGGCGCGGTTGTGTAGCGCTTAAATGAGGCGTCCGTACGGCATTTAACAAGAGGTTACGCGGGCTTCTGCTTCTACCGACCCGGTTCCGGCGATCCTTGCCGCCGCCTACGGCCGGGTATGGACGGAGAAGCCCGCGTAGCATACAACTTCCTTTGGTAAGGAAAGGATATGGGTACAGACAAATGCTGCAACTCTACTTCAAGCGCGCAAAGATCTTCCTCGACATTCACGACGGCAAAGAACACAGGTTCCAAGGCAATCCCGCCGCTGAACCGGTAGTGAGCCCCGATTGGGTGCAGAATACGTTGACATTCAAGCTCGGCATCGCCGACAAGAGCATCATCGATCTTACGCCGCCCAAGCGCGCCAATGCAAAAAAGTCGGCCGCTGAACCGGCAACGGAAGTCGGCGAGTCGTTCGATCCGACAAACATCGGTAAGAACGCGGCCGATCCGAAGTTCCTTGAATCTATCACGGAAGCACGCGAGCTTGTTGGAGTCGCCGCTGCCGCCGAGAACAAACCTGCATTTGGCGGAGTTCCAGCGCCTACGCTTCCGAAGGGCATGCCGCAGCGCCGCGGCGGACGCGTCGCGTAGTTGGAGGTAAGTTAGATGGGCGGATACGGCGGTTGCGGAAATGGCTGGCCTAACTTAAATGGCCTGCTAGATAACATTTGGGGCGCCGGACAAGCCGGTGGATGTTCAGTCAGCTTGTTCGGCGCGGCGACTAATTTGGTGTTCGGCCAGAATCCGCCCTACTACCTTGACGATTTTCTAGCATTCAGTCCAAAGTTTTTCGGACAACCTACTGCGCTGTCTGGATGCACGACTGTCGCCGGCAGCGCAAACGTTACGGTGCCAAGTATTGCTGGGCTGAACTACTACCAGTTCGTGCAAAGCGTCGGCAACTTTCCGAAGGGTACTCTCATTACCGGCATCAGCGGCGTTACCGTGACGCTCGGCCAAAGCGCACTGGCGTCGGCGTCGAACGTCACGCTTATGGTGTATGAGTCGCAGCCTGTGCCGGCGTCCGTTGTGCAACTTTATCTCAATCTCGCTACGGCGTCGCTGGTGCAAGCTCGTTGGCAAGAGCAGTGGTATATCGCTATGGCGCTATTCATTGCGCACTACTCCACGCTTTACGCGCGAACAGACGCCAGTGAAACGCTGACCATACTCGAGACTGCGATACACGGCGAAGTTCCGGCCGGCACTTTACCAACAGCGGCATTCACGTTAACCGCTGCGCCTCCAGGCGGCGCGCTGCAAGCGTTGACGGCTAACGGTCTCTTCATGACGCCGGGTGTCGACTACACACTCGTCGGCAACGAAATCACGCTGACGAACACATTGACAGAAGGCGCGCTCTACGCCACATGGCCGGTGCAGCAGCAAACGTTCTCGACGTTGCAACCTACCGGCGCGGCGGTCGCGGCTCAAGGTCTTGCCGGCGGCATTCAAGTATCTAAAGGCGTCGGCGACGTAAGCGTAAGCTATCAGCCGCTTGCATCGCTCGAGCAGTTCGGCCAGTGGCAACTCACGATGTATGGACAGCAACTCGCAACCATGGCCGCCGTCATCGGCGCCGGGCCGTGCGTGATTTATTGAGAGGTGTGCGATGTCGCATAAGTTTGAGCCGATGCCAGGCAATAAACCAGGACGGCCGTGCAATAAGTGTCTTGAGCGCAAAGACCACGAAAACCACTTCACCGATTCTACAAAGACTGAGCGCGTGAAGGATGCAGAGGCTGGATGTCTTATTTGCGGCAAGAAGTGTCCGAGTGGTGAACATTTCTGTAACGCCACGCACGAAGAAGAGTGGATCGCTAAAAAGTATCCAAGAGAGTGGGCCGACATGAAACGTAGGGGCGGCAAACTGAATGATGCTCATCTAACACATGACCGCTCCCGCCTCCACGCCGCGCTGGACGCGGTGCTGGACTCGGCGATGGCGAAGGATGCCCAAGATGTCAATTTAATGACGCAGAGGCTTGATGCTGAGATTAAACCATGCGCTGTTAAAGGGTATGAAGGCAAATGGACTTGCCGCATTACGCGTGGTGGCGCTTTTGTCAAAAGCACGATTTGGCCAACGCGTGAAAAAGCTGAAGAATGCGCACGTAAGCATCACGCACGCATTGCCGCGCTGGACGCGGTGCTTGATCATGGAAGAGCGCGCGACCGCGAGCCGTCGATGGCCGAAGAGAAAGCTTACGACATGGGCGTGGCCGACGCGAAGAAAGGCAGCGCGCAAAATCCTAATCCTGATTGGTCGCGCGCGCTGAAGTCGGCCTATGTTTCTGGCTATCATGCCGGCTTGGGACATGGGCGCGCGCGCGACGCCGGGGTTTTGACGGATGACATTGAGTTTGACTTCAGTCAAAATGCGAAGACTGGCAGCGGCAAAAAGACTCCGGCCAGCATTGCAAAGGCAATTAAAATGATGGAACGTAAGTACGGCCCAGAAGTCGCCGCTGCACTTCGCGCCCGTCATACCTAAGGAGCCCACGCTATGCCCTTCGGTCTAAGATGCCCGAACATAACGCAGCTTCCATATGTGCCATGGACGTACACATGCAGCACGCCGTACTCACCAGGTCAAGTGGTCTGCGCCAAGTGCGGCAAGCTACTGCCGCAGTCGCAGTAGAAAGGAACGGCGCAATGCGCTTTCGCGGAATCATCGTTGCATTTGCCCTTGCATTCGCCGCTCTTGCCGGAGCGCAGACTCAGATCGACCCCACCACGCAAATTCATTGGCCGTGGGCAACCGGCATAACACCGCCGAGCGCGGTGTGCGGCGCAGCGCAGTACGGCGAGCCTTACACGAATACGTCGACCGGCGTTATGTACGTTTGCGCCACGAGCGGTTGGGTGAATGTCGCATCGGGTACGCAGTCATGGCCGAGCGGCGGCGCCGGCATTCCTAACTACACCGGGTCAAACGCGTGGGGCACAACGTACAACGCAAGTAATTTGATTCCCGCGGCGTTCATCGCCATACTCAATCAAAACACCACCGGCACGGCCGGCAATGTTACCGCGACAAGCAACGCCACGCTTACTACGCTTTCCGCATTGTCGCTGCCATACGCGCAGCTTACCGGCGCGCCAGCGATTCCAACGTCGGCTAACTGGCCTAATGCCGGAGCATGTACTGCTGGACAATATGTGTCGGCGCTTGTGAACGGCAACGCATCTACCTGCGGGGTGGTGCAGTATGCGCAACTCGGCGGCACTGTCACTACGTGGAACCAGAATACGACCGGCAATGCGGCCACGGCGACGAACATCAACGGCAACGGCACCGGCAATCAAGTGTGGGGCATGAACTCCGGTGGATCCGCGCAAGGATGGCAGACGTTGAGCGGCGGCGCGTTCACATCGTTTATAGCCGGCTCTAATGTTACGCTTACCGGTTCAGGGTGTTCTGGCGGAACTTGCACAAGCGGCGCGGTGACTGTTACAGCGTCGTCGACCGGCGCTACCGCGTTCTCTGCGCTGACCACAAGTACTAACACGCAAGCGGCTATGTTAGTCGGCACGGGCGCGTCGCTCGGCGTTACTGGAACCGGAACTATTGGAGCCACGTCGGCGCCTGTAAGCGGATTGACCGGCGCAGGCACAGGCGTACTGACGGCGCTCGGCGACGCCGTGAACGCATCCGGCGGCATCGCGTCATACCCTGTTGCTTACGGTAACGTGTCCGGCACGCCGCAGTTGGCGCAGGCACTTGCACTAGTCGCGCACAAATACTTTACGAGCTATACGGCCTCTACCGGTTTGTTCACCGCCGCGCAGCCTGTGAGCGCCGATCTTAGCGATTTGGGCGCGGCAAATGGAGCCGCGCAACTCGGTAGCGGCGGTTTCCTTCCTGCCGCTCAAGGCGGCTTTGGCATTAACACTTCCGCATTGACCGGGTGTCCGTCTGACGCGGCCGGCGCATGGAGCGTAGGCACGTGTTACACCGGTACCGTAACGGGCAGCGGTACGACAAACTACTACGCGCTCTTTTCGAGCTCTACGGTTGTCGGTAACGGCACGATGGACCACGGAGTTACGACAGCCAACGTCGATACCGACACATACGCGCTGGCCGCGCCGTCATTTCGCGGCACAGGCGCAACGCCTAGCTCGCTTATACTTCCGGCGGGAACCGGCAACATACCCACTCTTCCAGCAAACGCTGGAGGTTTCGCCGCGCCGACAAGCGGCGGCACTTCGTGGCTTGGAAAATTGCCGGCGACTATTACGGCCGGCATTTTGCACTTCGCCGCGCCAGCGACCGGTGATGGCGTAAACGAGTCGGCGATTACGTCTAGCGCGATTAACCTTGCAAGCGGTGACGTTACAGGCCAACTTCCAATTGGTGCTGTAGGGTCAGCCGGTTTGAGCGGCACGGCTCCCATCGCCATCAACTCGGCGGGAGCTATCAGTTGCCCAACATGCGATACCGGAACGATCAACAATGCGGCTCAGTATGCAATCGCATACTACTCGGCAGCGGGCACGGTAAACACAGTAAGCGGGCTCGCCGCACCGACCACAAATGCTGATTGGTTCAGTGGCTATCACATCACAGGTGGCGTGGCATCGGCTCCTGTGAATGAGGAATTAGTCACCAGCACTACGAACTCCGTGGGCTTGACCGTGACGCCG
>Ga0302319_10016201_pt1 | contig 13751 bp, 13 predicted proteins | sample Bog_T0_2_FD_203319 | JGI IMG/M metagenome (GOLD analysis project Ga0302319, IMG submission 203319) | Peat permafrost microbial communities from Stordalen Mire near Abisko, Sweden - Bog_T0_2 | ecosystem: Environmental > Terrestrial > Soil > Wetlands > Peat | place: Sweden: Abisko, Stordalen Mire...
CCCCGCCGTTTGGGTGATCGATTTTCGCCTGGTGCCAGTGTTAATGCGTGCCATTGGCCCGCTGGCTGCTACAATAGGCCTCCATGTCATTTCAACAGCTTGGCCTTGATGCCAGAATTTTACGCGCCGTGCTGGAAGCCGGCTACACCGAGCCCACTCCGATTCAGACGGCTGCCATCCCCCCAGTGCTTGCCGGGCAGGATCTCATCGGCATCGCGCAGACGGGCACCGGCAAGACGGCGGCGTTCACGCTGCCCATGCTCACGAAACTGGCCGCCCAGCCGCCCGGCCAGCGCCGCGGCACGCGCGTGCTCATCATCGCGCCCACGCGCGAGCTGGTGGTGCAGATCGAGGAAAACGTGCGGAGCTACGGAAAACATCTTCCGCTGACCATCGCCACGGTGTTCGGCGGCGTCGGCGAGCAGCCCCAAATCCGGGCGTTGCGGGCCGGCACCGATGTGATCATTGCCTGCCCAGGGCGGCTGTTGGATTTGATGGGCCAGCGGTGCGCCGACTTCACACAATTGAAATTTCTGGTGCTCGATGAAGCCGACCGCATGCTGGACATGGGGTTCCTGCCAGACATCCGGCGGATTGTGCAATCCCTGCCGAAACAAAGGCAGACGCTTATGTTTTCCGCGACGCTGTCGAAGGAAATTGAAGTGCTTACCAAGGAATTTCAGCGGACACCAAAAATCATCCAGATCGGCCGCCGCGCCAATCCTGCCGAGACCGTCACCCAGCTTCTTTACGAGGTGCCGAAGCATTTGAAGACGGCGCTGCTACTGCACTTGCTGCGGGACCCGCAGATGGACATGGTGCTGGTCTTTTCGCGTATGAAGCACGCGGCGGACCGGATCGCGCGACAGCTGGAGCAGAGCGGAGTGCGCACGGCCACCCTCCATTCCAACCGCTCACAGAATCAGCGATTGCGGGCCTTGAAGGATTTCAAGTCCGGCGCGGTACGCGTGCTGGTGGCGACTGACATCGCGGCGCGCGGCATTGACGTGGACGGTATCTCGCACGTGGTGAACTATGATTTTCCGATGCACCCGGAGGATTATGTCCACCGGATCGGACGCACCGGCCGCGCCCATGCGGTGGGCGATGCCGTCAGTTTTGTCACCCCGGAAGATCACGGCGAATTGCGCGCGCTGGAGCGTTTCATCGGCCGCGGCATCGTGCGGAAAAAGGCGGAGGGCTTCAACTATTCCAGTGCCGTCGCGTCGTTCCAACCGGCGGAAGACGAGCGCCGTTTTCCCCGCGGGCAACAGGCGAGGCAGCATCAACCAGTGCAGCCCCGGCGGCAGGGGCAGCCACAACGTCCCGGCCAGACATCGCCTCAACCGCAGCAGCGCGGCGGGCAGCACCGGCAAGAGCCGTCTGGACAACGGCGCTGGCGGCGGTGATCGCTCGTCTGAAATGCGAAAGGGAAAATCCCCACTTTTCTGGCACGGCCTGGGGAAACTTAACCAGCCTCTCCAATTCTGGCGATATACCGGTTCAGCTGATTCTGCTCACAAGTTTCATTTTACCGTCACATCCACCTTCCGGCGTTCGAGCGTGCTGCCCTCCTGCTGGGCTAGCGCCGTGAGCGCCTCCTGATAATTGGCCAGCGCACGGATTTCCTGCGACCGGGCCGCGGTGAGGCTGTTCTGCAGTTGCAACACGGTGAACGTGGTGCTTTTGCCGACGGCATATTTTTTCTGTTCGGCATCGAGCGCCGCCTCGGCATAGATGCGCGCCAGTTTGGTGGCCTCCACGCTTTCGTAATCGGATCGCGCCACGCCCACGGCATTGTCAATGGACACCATGATATTTTGTTCCAGTTGCTTGAGCTTGAGCAAATCCTGCCGCTCAATTGCCTTGTCCGACTGGTAAGCGCTACGCGCCTTGACATTGCTCAGGGGAACCGACACTTGCGCGCCATAGCTGTAAAAGGGGCGGTTGGCAGTTCCGTACTGGCCCAAGGTTTCGCTGTAGCCGGTACCATCGCCGTTGTAGCCGAAGCTGCCAACCAGATCGAGTTCCGGGAAAAGCTGGTTGCGGTCATACTTCAACTGGATGCCCTGCTGTTCCAAATTGAGCCGGGCCTGCAACAAATCCGGCCGCTGCGTCATGCCCTTGCTCCAGCTGTCCTGCAGGTTGAATAATTGCAACGGCGCATCCAGGGTCATGGTCGGCTGGATGTCGACATCAACCCAAGTCGTATATTCGTCGGTAATCAGAGTTTTCAATACCCGCTGGTCGGTGCCCAAGGTGCTGACCGCCAAAATCAGGTTGGCCTCGCTCTGGGCGGCCTGCGATTCATCCTGTTGCACATCCAGCGGGGCCAGGCTCCCCACCTCCACGCGCTGCCGGTCCTGATCCAGCTGCGTTTGCGCCAGGTCCAGCGCCTGCCGTCCCACCTCCACGTTTTCGCGGGCGTAGATGAGTTCGTAATAGGCGTTTTCCACGGCCGTGACCGTCGTAATGAGCTGCTGCCGCAACCCCTGTTCCGACAATTTTACCTGAATTTTGGCGATGGTGACGCCCAGGCGCGTGCTGTCGATCCAGAGGTTTTTCAAGATCGGTTGGGTGACGTTGACGCCCACCTGGCCGCCGGCGATTTCCGGGTAAGGCTCGTAGGTGTCACTCATATTTCCAAACAAATTGTAGGTCGCACCCGACGGCAGCGCCCCCCCAAGCCCGGAATTAAATGAGTTGTTCTCCGTGATGGAAACTCCGTTGGTGGTCAGCAACCCGGTCGTATTATTGTGCGAGTGCGTGCCGGACAGGCTGAGCGTGGGATCGTAGCCGGCGTAAGCGGCGTCGAGGGCAAGCTGTTCTATTAGCGGCTCGTAGCGTTCGATCCGCACGTCGAAATTGTGCTGGATCGCCTCGGCGATGCAATCCGACAGGGAAAGGGGCCGCACGGCTGGCGCATTGGTCTGCGCGGAAGCCGCCGACAATACACCGGCCATAAACAAAGAGGCACCGATTTTTTTCATTGGAAAACCAGACGCCGCCAGCCGCTATAAAGTAACAAAACTTATTGTGTCTGCGTGCCGGTTGAAATGACCGCGCTCTTCTCGAGGAGGTCCAGCACCTTCTCGTGCAGCACCTGGTCATAAAGTTCGTTGACCCCGTTGCGTTTCTTCAAATCTTTTAGGAACTGGTCGATAGGCATCTGATTCATCATGGCCAGTTGCTGCGCACGCTTCACGGCTTCCTCCTGTGTCACCGTGATCTTTTCCTGCTCCGCAATGCGCCCAACGAGAAATGCCAGCTTGACACGTTCCTTGGCATTGACGGAGGCGGCGGAATAGATTTCATCCTTCTGCTTTTCAATCAGGTCCCGGCCCACACCGCGCTGGGTGTTTTGACGGACGATATCATAGACGACGTTCCGCGTTTCGGAGGCCACCGCGGTTTCGGGCAGATCAAAGTTCACCCGGCCCAGCAGTGCGCGCACTAATTGGGCGCGGACGGCCTTGGTCTGCGAGTATTTCAACTCGTTGTCCAAATCCGTGCGAACGCCGGTGCGGAGCTTTTCAAAGTTTTCCGCGCCGAATTTTTTGGCCAGTTCATCATCCAGCGCCGGCAGAACTTTTTCCTTCACCTCGACCAGCTCGACCTCGTAAACGCCTTTCCTGCCCTGCAATTGCGGGGTTACGAAGTCGGCGGGAAAATCCACATTGACGGTGCGCTTCTCGCCGGCTTGCGCGCCGATCAGCTGCGCGGCAAAACCGGGGATGAAGGAACCATCGTTGGTTTCCACCCAGAAATTCTTTTGTTCAGTCAGGCCCTTGGCGGTGGGCGCCAACTCGGCGATGGGCTGGCCGTCGCACGCGCCGGTGTAATTGACCACAGCGATGTCGCCGCCGGCTAGAGGACGGGCGACCGTTTCGAATTTGGTGTGCTGGCCGCGCAGCATTTCCAGTGCGCGCTCCACGTCCGCATCGGTGACGGTTTTGGCTTCCAACTGGGCGGGGATGCCCTTGTAATCCGGGAGTTGAAATTCGGGTGCGGTTTCCACGGTGGCGGTAAAATGCAACGCCTGGCCGCGATCGAACTGCACCTCCTCGATGTCGGGATAGCCGACCACCTGGAGTTTCTGTTCCTCGATTGCCTTGTGGTAATTCTCGCCAATCAGCTTGCGCTTGGCTTCTTCCTTGATTTCCGCGCCATGCTTCTTGATGACCATGTCGCGCGGGGCCTTGCCTGGGCGGAACCCGGGCAACACGGCCTGCTTTTGGAAATCCTTGGTGATGGAGTCAAAGGCCGCGTCAACGGCAGCTGCGTCCAATTCCACCCGCACGAGCTTTTTGCACGGGGCCAAATTTTCAACGGATACGTTCACAATAAAAATGAGTTAAACGAGCCGTGCAGAATACCGGAACAGTGCGGTTTGCGTCAATGTGATTTGCGTTTTCTTTTGGCATGCGAGCGAATCAAGGCCGCCATTTTCGGGTGAGTTACTTCCCACAATTCCTGGCGGTCTTGCAGAACTGAACGATCAGAGGCAGTCATTGCACCTCGCTGACAGCCTGCTTCACGAGCCTGAATTCCAAGCTGACTTCCGGCGCTGATTCAAGCTTTGCCGCCGAAACTGGCGTAATCGTCCAGATCCAAGACATCGAACCAAGTGATGATGTCCTGACGGTTGGGCGCGCCATTCTTGTGCAGTTCATTCAGAAACTCGCGGCCATCGGGATTGTCGGGCGCACGGTTTTCCTGCCATTGCGTCCAAGCCGTAATTTCGGGTCCGGTGCGCTGGTGTTTGGCATGCTGCTGAATCCAAGCGAGGATTTCTGTGTCGCTCAGGTGCAGTTCCTTTTTCAACGCTTCGGGATCAATGCCGGCAAAGCTCAAAAACTGCTGGTCCAAGGGGCAGGCGTAATGGTATTCGCCCTGTTTGCCGGCCAGCGTGGCGCGGCCCTTGTCCAACATGCGTGGCAGGATGGCGTAACCTCCGAGACGCACACGCGGACTGCGCGGGGGGAATTGGGTCAGGTCGGGTGAATGTAGTGGCATAATTGGTGGTTTTTTGATTTGGCCGCCGCGGTTTGGCGACGGAAGCTAAATTGCACCCAAAATGCCGAATTGCAAGTGTCGGCAAAAGAATTTATTTTGCCCCCGTGAAACACTCTGGCAAGGCGGCGCAGTCCGCGTTGAAACTCATCGGTTTGTCGGGCGGCGGCGTGCTGGCGCTGATTGCCGTTGCCTTCCTGGCCAAGTATATCGGGGCACTCGTGATTGATTTCGCGGGTGGATTATTCCTGCTCTGGGCGGGGTTTGCGGCTTTCACATTTTATTTTTTCCGCGATCCCGACGCCTTGGTGCCCACCGGGAAAAACCTGGTGCTGGCGCCGGGCCATGGCCGGGTGGATACGATTGACACCGCGACGGAGCCTGACTTTGTTGGCGGCGAATGCCGGCGCATTTCCATTTTCCTGTCCGTGTTCAATGTGCACGTTCAGAATGCGCCCTTGACTGGTCGCGTGGCCTTTTTAAAACATTCGCCGGGCCAATATCTGAACGCCATGCGTGCCGATTGTGCCCAACACAATGAAAACGTGTTGATTGGCATCGAAGCGGGCGAACCCGCGGGAACAAAAATCGGTGTACGCCTGATTGCCGGGTTGATCGCCAGGAGAATCGTGCCGTGGATTGCGCAGAACGACCTGATCCAACGCGGCGAGCGCATCAGCCTGATTCAATTTGGCTCGCGCGTGGAGGTGTACCTGCCTTTGAATGCCCGGATCAAGGTCCAATTGGGTGAGCCGGTGGTTGGCGGTGAGTCCATCCTGGCGGAACTCGTCTGAAGGCCATGGAAATAAAACCGCCAGCCATTTCCACCGCCCCGCCCCCGGATGGCGAGAGGCTGAAAATTTATTTTCTGCCGAACTTGCTCACGGCGGGAAATTTGTTCTGCGGTTTCGTGGCGCTCACCCGGATTGTGGAGGCGAACCTTGCGCCGGACCCGGTGTCCAACATGGTCAACTGGATGCCCATCAAGTTTGCCCTTGCCTGCATTTTGCTGGCGTGCATTTTTGATCTGTTCGATGGACGGGTCGCCCGCATGGGCGGGCATGAAAGTCCGTTCGGGCGGGAGTTTGATTCCCTGGCGGACCTGGTTTCCTTCGGCGTGGCGCCGGCCTTTCTGGTTCATCGCGTGGTGTTACGGCATGCGCTACCGGACGAATACGCCGAATTCGGCTGGTTCATTGCGTCGATTTACCTGTTGTGCGGCGCCTTCCGGCTGGCACGGTTTAACTGCCTTTCCGCCATGCAACAACCGGGCGCGGGCAAGGATTTCCTTGGCTTCCCCATACCTTCGGCGGCGGGCCTGGTGGCTTCGCTAACCCTGTTCATCATCAAACTTAACGAGAAGGAAAAGGACCTTGGCCGCTGGGGTTATTTGCTGCCGGTGGTGCTGATTTTTCTCTCGGCCATGATGGTAAGTGAAGTCCGTTATCCCAGCTTCAAGTCGTTGGGGTTGCGCACCACCACCACCTTTTTGAAGTTCGTCGTCGCGGCCCTGTTCGCCGGCTCGCTGCTGGTTTTGCGCGAGAAGATTCTATATTACGTCCTGCCAATCTTTTTTACGGCCTATCTGGTCTATGGCTTTGTGCGTCCGCGACTCTCGCGCGCGTGGCGCAGGGAAATCGAAGAAGCGGATGATGAGGAGACTGAGGCGGACGATTGACATGGGCGAGATACATCCCATATTCCTAGCGGCGCTGGCTGGATTTCTCTGCGCCCTGGTCTTCGCATCCATTCCCGTGGGGCCGATCAATCTGACCATTTTGAATGAAGGCGCGCAACGCGGCTTTCTTTGGGCCCTGTTCATCGGCCTGGGCGCGGCGGTGATGGACACGACCTACTGCGCCATTTCCTTCACGGGCATGGCGCATGTCGTTGACCATGGCTTCGTCCAAGCCTTCATGCAGGTGATGAGTTTCGTATTTTTGCTGTTCCTGGGCTGCAAATTCCTGCTGGCGCAAAGCGTCAAAGTAGCCACCAAATTGGATTCAGCCTCCGAAATACTTGAGGCGCGGATCGGGCAGAGGATTCATCCGCACTCTGCCTTCGCCACCGGCTTTGTGAGGGTGATGGCGAACCTCGGGGTGCTGGTGGCCTGGGTGATGGTGTCCGCCAACCTGGTGAGTCACAATATTGTGGCCGATGTGTGGCCGGCGCGCGCCGCCTGCGTGGCCGGAGTTTTCGGCGGCACCACCCTGTGGTTTTTGGTGTTGAGCTTCGGGGTTTCGCGCGGACATGGTAGATTTGGGGAAAAAACCCTGCTGCGCCTGCAACACCTTTCGGGCTTGTGCCTGATTACCACCGCGCTTATCGAAGGCGTCAAGATCGCCCTCGACCTCACCAAACACAAAATATAGAGCATCGGTACTTGATTCTTATTTTTTATGCTAAAAGCTGGAATCGTCGGCCTGCCCAATGTGGGCAAATCCACCCTGTTCAATGCCGTGACGCGCACGCGAAAGGCGGAGGCGGCAAACTACCCATTCTGCACCATTGACCCCAACGTGGGCATTGTGACGGTGCCGGACGCGCGGCTGGCGGTGCTGCAAAAGATCGCCAAGACCAATGTGGTGATTCCGGCGGCCGTGGAATTTGTGGATATCGCCGGGCTGGTCAAAGGCGCCTCCCAAGGCGAGGGTCTGGGCAACAAGTTTCTCTCCCACATTCGCGAAGTGGACGCCATCGTGCAAGTTGTCCGGTGTTTTGAAGATGCGGATATTCATCATGTGGCCGGCACGGTGGACCCCGTTCAGGACATCGAAGTCATCACCACGGAACTGGTGTTGGCCGATCTTGATGCGGTGCAAAAGAAGCTCGTGAGTGTGGCCAAGGACGCCAAGCGGGGCGACAAGGAGGCACTCGCGCAGGAGACAGTGCTCAAGAAACTGGAGCCGCATTTGAACCTGGGCAAGCCGGCGCTTACGCTGGAGCTGGCGCCGGAAGAAAAAGCCATTTCGCGTCTCTTCTGGCTCATGACGGACAAACCCACGATTTTTGCCTGCAACGTGAAAGAAAGCGATCTGGCGGGGGCGGAGCAAAATCCGTTTGTCACGAAAGTCCGCGAATATGCGGCGCATCATTTTGCCTGTGAGGCGGTGGTGATCAGCGCACAAATCGAGAGCGACCTGATTGATTTGTCCGAAGCCGAAGCAAAGGAGTTTTTGAAGGAACTGGGGGTGAGCGAGTCCGGCGTGGGCGGGCTGATCCGCGCGACGTATCACTTATTGGGACTGCGGACCTACTTTACGGCCGGAGAAAAGGAGGTTCGGGCCTGGACGATTCACGCCGGCGACACCGCGCCAAAGGCGGCGGGCGTCATACATTCCGACTTCGAACGGGGTTTCATCAAGGCCGAGACGGTGGCCTATGAGGCTCTGGTGCAATGCGGTTCCGTGGCCGCCGCGCGCGAGAAAGGCCTATACCGGATGGAAGGGAAGGAATACATCGTGAAGGATGGCGATGTTTTGTTGTTCAAATTTAATGTTTAATGCGCCGCCTCGATGCCCGTGGGTCATGCACCCAGGGAGTCTGCGGGCGGCGGGGTGCTGGTCTTCCAGCCCAGGTTGGACCCAGCTGGCGCACAGGCATCCGTCAGCATTCGATCAAAGTAAAACCCGCGTTACCTGTGCCACGGGGTTCAGCCGAGCCGGTAGCGACGGATTTGCGGGTCAACTTCCTGCGCCCAGGCGTCGATGCCGCCCCGGAGGCAGCGGACGTTGCGTAGACCATGGCCAAGGAAGTAAGCGGTGGCATCCAGTGCGTTCCTGCCTTGATGGTCGATCACAACAATCGGATGCTGGTCCGAGCCGGAGCCCATGATGTCACGCATGACATCCTGCGACAGCAGAACGGAGCCGGCAATGTGTACGGCCTCAAACTCCTCGCGTGAACGCACGTCCACCAGCTTAATGGATGGGTCGGTTTGCAAGAGTGCGGCCAGTTCCGTTGGCGACAGCAAGATTCTGGCATCCAATTCGTGACTGGATTGGATGTGGGCCAGCACTTCATTGACATTCAGCGCACCATTGCGGGCGCAAACCTGGGCCAGCGTCTCGTCGGGGCTGAAGCCGCAACTGCTGCAGCCCCCGATATGATATTGGCGGAACAGGGCCCGTTGAGCGCCGGGAAAGGTCTGCAGCACGTTGTGCATCGGTGAATCAGCATTGATATCCATGGTCATGGCCTAACCTAACCCATTTTCGTTTTCAACCCTTGCGCAATTTGAATAAAGGCGCGGCTGGCGGGGTGGTTGGGCGCGGAAACGACGACGGGTATACCCCGGTCACCGGCTTCCCGAATTTCGGTGAAGATGGGAATTTCGCCTAGAAAGGGGAGGCTTTGACGCGCGGCTTCGGCCTGGCCGCCGCCATGGCCGAAAATCTCGATGCGTTCCCCATGGGGGGTGGTGAAGTAGCTCATGTTTTCCACAAGGCCCAGAATGGGTACATTCACTTTCTTGAACATGGCAATACCCTTGCGCACCACACCGAGGGAAGCTTCCTGCGGCGTACTGATGATGACGCCGCCATCGAGCGGCACGGTCTGGCAGAGCGAGAGCTGGGCATCGCCGGTGCCGGGCGGCAGGTCCACAAGGAGATAATCCAGGTCCGCCCATTCCACGGCCAGGAGAAACTGGTTGATGGTCTTGGTGATCATGGGTCCGCGCCAGATGACGGGTTGGTCATCCTCCAGCAGGAGGCCAATGCTCATGACTTTCACGCCGTGGGCGATGGGGGGCACCAGACGTTCGTCCGCGCTTACTGAGGGTCGCTCATAAACGCCCATCATCAAGGGAATGCTTGGGCCGTAGATATCACAATCGAGCAGACCGACCTTGGCACCGAGGTGCCTCAAGGCGCAGGCCAGGTTGGTGGAGCAGGTGGATTTGCCCACGCCGCCTTTTCCGCTGGCCACGGCGACCACCCGTTTTACGCCAGGGACTTTGGCCCGGTTGGCAAGGGCATTGCCCGGGGCCGCCTGACCGCCGGCTGGCTGGCGGACATCCACGACCAAATGGTTGACTCCGGGCAGCTTTCTCAAGAGCCGCTCGGCTTCGGCCTTGATCTGGCGCGCGGCCTCGGGATTGGGAGAAGTGAGTTGGAGGACCACGCTAACCGCACCGTTGGCGACGCTGATTTCCTTGACGAGGCCGAAGGAGACGATGTCCCGCGAAAAGCCGGGATATTTGACGGCTTTCAGGGCATCCGTAATAGTGACTTGCGATAGCATTTGATCTACAAGTAGCCATTGGAGCGGGCGAAGGCAAGTTGCTTTGGAGCGGGCGGTTGGCCGGGTAATATCGTGAATCCCCGCTCATGAATTGCCCTGAGGGCAGCTCTCCGCTAGTTTGGGAGGCGATGAAGGACACGCCACTGGATCAATTGACCTGCGCTGATTTTACGGCGCAGGCAAAAACAATATTCCGGGTCCGGGTTGATGACCGGGATTGGGTGGAACTGGAATTGACCGAGGTAACGCCGGCGCGCGTCTCGGAAACCGGCGGCGCGAAAAGCGCGGCCTACGAAAATTTTGCGCTCTTGTTTCTCGGCCCGGCCGACCGCATGCTGCCACAAAGGATTTACTGGTTTGAGTCCGTGACGCTGGGCCGGTTTGAATTATTTATCGTGCCCGTGGGCCGCGACGCGAAGGGTATACAATACCAGGCGCTGTTTAACCGGCTGACGGGGTGCTGAACGGTCCAAGGACTGTTCGCCATTGGCAACCAAGGGCCCGTTTTGACCGGCCACGATGGCGGACCATGGGCAACGGCGCCATTAAACCCGCTGGCTTTGGTACATTGCCACCAGGGCCGCGCCAATGGCCTGGGACATGTCTCCCAGTTGGGCGGGAACAATTTTCAGCGTCGCGCGCTGTTGTGGCCAAAGGTAGGGTTGCACGGTGGCCCGGACAACGCCGAGATAACGCTCGCGAAATTCCGGTGTAGTGTTCTCGGTGTCCATCAGACCGCCGCCGATGATGAAGATGCCGGGGTCAAGCGCCGTGGTCAGGTTGGCCACGTGGAGGCCCAGCACCTGCGCCTGAAAATCGAAAATCTCCAGGGCCAGCGGATCACCCTGCTGGGCCCGGCCGCGCAATGAAAGCACCTTTTCCTTGATTGGCGCGGTGGACTGGGCCAGTTCATGACCGGGATATTTCTCCAACTTTTCCGCCAGCAAATGCGGCAGGCCGGAGATGGTGGTGTAGGCTTCCACGCAGCCCCAGTCGCGTCCACAGCCACAGGGCAAGGGCTTGCCGGGGAGTCCGAGCAGGTGGAGCGGCGCGGGCATGTGGCCTGCTTCCATTCCCGCCAGGGTGTCGCCATCCAGCGCAAGGCCATCGGCGCCAACAAATGCGGCACCCAAGCCCGAGCCGGGCATGAGCATGGCCACGGAAGCCTGGGAGCGACCGCGAGCCAGCCGCGCCTCCGCCACGCCGCCATAATTGCCGTCATTGCCCACCACCAGCGGCAGGGGACGTTCTGCCTGTTTGGCCAGCGCGGTGCTGTAATCCACCCACACATCCCAGCCGCAGAAACTCCCGGGCAGGTTTGCGGACTTGCCAAAAACGCCGTAGCGCTCGTAAGGACCCGGGATGGCCAGGCCCACGCCGGCTATCTCATCCCATTCCAGGTTGTGCAGCTCCAGAAATTCGCTGATGCCAGTGATCCAGCCGTTGATCACGGCCTCTCGTCCGTCCAGCACATAGGTGGGCCGTTGCAAAACCTTGGTGCTGACCGGCTCCCCGGTTTCGTAGACGGCGGAAAATTTAGTGGTGGTGGCCCCGCTATCAGTACCGATATAAATCATTTCGCTCATGAGATGTGCGCGGATAAATTGCGCGCTATACGTGTAAAGGCAAGAATTAATTCCCGGTCAACTTCTTCTCCCACAGGGCGATTTTTTTCAAAAGGTCCGGCAGGCGCTGCATGGCAATCAGCATGCGCTTGGTCTGTTTGTCCGGCTGCGCGGGGATTCCCAGCCAGGTTTCGCCATCCGGAATGTCGTGCATGACGCCGGACTTGGACCCGATGGTCACGCGGTTGCCAATTTTCAAGTGCCCCGCGATGCCCACCTGACCGGCGAGCACGCAGTAATTCCCCAGTTTCGCGCTGCCGGCCAGGCCCGCCTGCGCGCAAAGAATGGAATGGTCGCCAACGATGACGTTGTGCCCCACATGCACCAGATTGTCAATTTTCGAGCCCTGACCGATCACGGTTGATCCGAGCGCGCCCCGGTCCACCGACACATTCGAGCCGATCTCCACATCGTCGCCAATGACGACGTTGCCGATCTGCGGCACTTTGCGCTGCCGCCCCGCGTCCAGCACGTAGCCAAAGCCATCGGAACCGATTACGGTGCCAGCATGGATGCGCACCCGCCGCCCAATTTGCGAGCGCGGGTAAATGGTAACATTGGGAGACAAGATGGTGTCCTCGCCCAGCGTAACTTCGTCGCCAATGAAATTGCCGGCTTGCAACACAGAATGCGCGCCGAGTGTCACGTGCTCACCCACAGTGCAATGCGGCCCTACGTGCGCGGTTGGGTCGATCTGCGCGCTGGCCGCGACGACGGCCATGGGATGGATGCCCGGGGCAAACGCCCGCTCCGGAAAAAACATGGCCAGCGCGCGCGCGAATGCCAAACGCGGGTTGGCCACGCGGATGACAATTTTTTGCGCGGACGAGAATTGCCCGCCGGCGAGAATGGCAGTGGCCGCGCTTTTCTCGGCAGTGGCAAAATACGCCGCGGTTTCGGCAAAGGTCAGGTCGCCCGGCTGGGCGGCGTCGGCCGTGCCAAAACCCGTCAGTACGGCGGCGCCGTCGCCGAGAACTTCGCCGTCGAGCCTTCTGGCCATGTCAGCAGTCGTAAAACTCATTAATTTGACTTGGTTGTCGCGGCCTACTATAAAGCCACAGGCTTTGAGTTCAACCCCAACCTTTATGGCGAAAACTTTCCGTGTCGGGCTGATCGGGTACAAATTCATGGGGCGCGCGCATTCCAACGCATGGCGCCAAGCGCCGAAATTTTTCAATCTGCCGGCCGGCCTTGAACTCCACACGCTGTGCGGGCGGGACGCGGTGGCGGTGCAGGCGGCGCGGGTTCAGCTGGGCTGGCAGTTTTCGGCGACGGACTGGCGAGAAGTGGTTGAATCGCCACTCATCGACATCGTGGATATCGCATCGCCGACCTTCACCCACGCGGAAATTGCGGTGGCTGCGCTGAAGAATGGCAAGCATGTCCTGTGTGAAAAGCCGATGGGCCGTGACTTGAAGGAATGTCTGGTCATCCACGCGGCCGCCAAAAAGGCCAGAGTGACCCATATGGTCTGCCACAATTACCGGCGCATTCCCGCCATAGCGCTGGCCAAACGGATGATCGGCGAAGGCGTCCTGGGCCGCATCTATCATTTTCGCGCCCGCTATGCGCAAGACCGTCTGGCGGATCCGGAGTTTCCGCTGGACTGGCGGCTGGAAAAGGCGACGAGCGGTAGCGGCGTCCATAGCGACATCAACTCGCATATCATTGATCTGGCGCGGTATCTGGTCGGGGAGTTCAGGGAGGTCTGCGGTATTGTGAACACGTTCATTCCAGAACGTCCGCGCGCGGATCTGCTGGCGAAGGGCCGGCGCCAGCTGGGCAAGGTCACCGCGCCGGACTCGGCGGTGTTCCTTGGCTGGATGGAGGGCGGGGTCATGGCCAACCTGGAAGCAACCCGTTATGCGC
>Ga0302319_10016202_pt1 | contig 13750 bp, 14 predicted proteins | sample Bog_T0_2_FD_203319 | JGI IMG/M metagenome (GOLD analysis project Ga0302319, IMG submission 203319) | Peat permafrost microbial communities from Stordalen Mire near Abisko, Sweden - Bog_T0_2 | ecosystem: Environmental > Terrestrial > Soil > Wetlands > Peat | place: Sweden: Abisko, Stordalen Mire...
GGGCAAGCACCGTGTGCCCCAAAAGGAAGCCCCTCATTGGGCTGAAATCACCGCAAGACTGACCTAACGAGGTGAGATTGCACATGAGTCGCCCTCGATCTCGCATATCGTCATGTGTTTTGTTAACCTGGATTCCGAGCCGTGGCTGCGACGCGTCGCCCATCGACACGGCTTTCCCGCGAAGATAGTCTGAACCGATGCAAGAAGGCCAATTCAGTCGCACCGCGCTCGGCGCCGCCGGCCACCGCGCGGTGCATCAGGTCCGCGAGGGCGGCCGGATCTTCGCCGATCCGCTGGCGCTGCGCATTCTGGGCGAAGACGCGGCGCCCATCCTGGCCGAGGCGGAAGACCATCCGGCCCGGCGGGGCCTTCGGATGTTCATAGCCGTGCGCAGCCGATTCGCGGAGACCGCGGCCCGGCGGGCGATGAACGAGGGCGCGCGGCAAATCGTGGTGCTCGGCGCGGGGCTCGACACCTTCGCCTATCGGCTGGAGCCGATCGACGGTTTGCGCGCGTTCGAGGTCGACCATCCCTCGACACAAACCGAAAAACGCCGCCGCCTCGCCGCCGCCGCGATCAACGTTCCCGAGCATCTGACGTTCGCGCCGTGCGATTTCGAGCGCGCCGGGCTAGCCGAAGCCTTGCGCGCGGCCGGCTTCGATGATAGCCGCCGCGCCGTTTTCCTCTGGCTCGGCGTCGTGCCCTATCTGACGCGGGCCGCGATCCTGTCGACGCTCGGCTTTATTTCCGCGATGCCCGGCGGCGGCGAAGTCGTTTTCGACTATTCGAATCCTTCCCACACGATCGTCGATCCCGATCAGCGAAGCGCGCACGAGCTTCTCGCGACGAAGGTCGCGCATGCGGGCGAGGCGTTCCAAACCTATTTCGTCACGTCCGAATTGCACGAGATGCTGCGGGCGCTGGGGTTCAGCCGCGTCGAAGACATGGGCCCGCGCGAGATGGCGGCGAAGTTCTTCCCCGATCGCGCCTCGCCGGCGCGCGCGAACGGTGGCCATGTCATTTGGGCGGCGCGCTGACGTTTCGCGCGCCGCGAACGTCAATTCTCCTCTGCACAAGGCCATTCAACCCGGCTATGGTTGTCCCTCAACCGCTCCGGGAAGGACCTCCCCCTTTGACCCAACTCATCGAGCGCCTGTTCGCGCTTCACGACACCGTCGCGCTGGTCACGGGGTCGACGGCCGGGATCGGCCTCGCTCTGGCGCGCGGGCTCGCGCGGGCGGGGGCGACGGTTGTCATCAACGGACGCGACGCCGAAAAGGTCGAGGCGATCGTTTCGGAACTGGTCGATTCCGGCGCGAACGCCGTCGGCGCGGCGTTCGACGTGACGCAGAGCTCGGCGGTGGCCGAAGCCGTCGCCTGGATCGAAGACGAGGTCGGGCCGATCGACGTGCTGATCAACAACGCCGGCATCCAACGGCGTGGGCCGCTGGAAGATTACGCGGAGGACACCTGGCGCGAACTGATGCGCGCCAATCTCGACAGCGTCTTCTATGTCGGTCAGGCGGTCGCCAAGCACATGATCCCGCGCAAGCGCGGTCGCATCATCAATATCGGTTCGGTGCAGAGCGAACTCGCGCGCATCAATATCGCCCCCTACACGGCTTCGAAGGGCGCGGTGAAGATGCTCACTAAGGGCATGGCGACGGATTGGGGTCCGCACGGCCTTCGCGTCAACGCGATCGCGCCCGGTTATTTCAAGACCGAACTCAACAAGGCGCTCGTCGAGGACGAGAAGTTCTCGGGCTGGCTGACGGCGCGCACGCCGATGGCGCGCTGGGGCGAAGTCGAGGAACTGGTGGGCGCCGCGATCTTCCTCGCCTCGCACGCCTCGAGCTTCGTCAATGGACACATCCTCTATGTCGACGGCGGCATCACAGCCTGCCTCTGAGCGCCTCGCGGTCGTCGTGATGGGCGTATCGGGCTCGGGCAAGACGACGGTCGGGCGCCGGCTCGCCGAGGCGATGGGCGCCGAGTTCATCGACGGCGACGATCTGCACTCGGACGCCGCGCGCGCCAAGATGGCGGCGGGCGGCGCGCTCACCGACGACGATCGCTGGCCCTGGCTGGACCGGGTCGGCGCCGCGCTCGCGCGCGGTCCCCGCGTGATCGTCGCCTGCTCGGCTTTGCGCCGCGCCTACCGTGATCGCCTGCGCGCGGCGGCGGGGCCTTCGCTGCGTTTCGTCTATCTCGACGCCGATATCGAGACGATGCGCGCCCGCGTCGCGCGCAGAAAAGGTCACTACATGCCGGCTTCGCTCGTCGACAGCCAGTTCGCGACGCTCGAGCCGCCCAAAGGCGAGCGCGACGTGATCACCGCGCCGGACGAAGCGAGGCTGCCCGCCTCGATCGCGACCCTCGCGGGGGAACTCGCGAAGCCGCTATAGCGCGAAGCCGCCGTCGGCGACATGGATCTGGCCGGTGGTGAAGGCGCTCTCGTCGGAGGCGAGATAGACCGCGAGCATCGCGATCTCCTCGGCCTTGCCGAGGCGGCCCATCGGCTGGCGATCGATGAAGGCTTGCTTGACGGCGGCGACCGGCTGGCCGCTCTGCGCGCTGAGCGCGGCGATGCGCCCTTCCAGCGAGGGGCTCTCCACCGTGCCGGGGCAGATCGCGTTGCAACGCACGCCGCGCCTTATGTAATCGGCCGCCACCGCCTTGGTCAGGCCGATCACCGCCGCCTTCGAGGCGCCATAGACATAGCGATTGGGGATGCCTCGCACCGACGAGGCCCCCGAAGCTATGTTGACGATCGAGCCGCGCGGCCTCTCCAACATGCCGGGCAGGAAAGCGCGGATCGTGCGATGCATCGACTTGACGTTGAGGTCGAACGAAAAATCCCAATCCGCGTCCGAGCAGTCGAGCGCCGCGCCGTGATGCACGAAGCCCGCGCAATTGAAGAGAATGTCGACGGGACCCACCGCCTTGGCGAGCGCCTCGACCGCCTCGGTCGAACGGACGTCGAGCTTGTGCGTCTCGGCCGACAGATCTTGGAGAAGGTCGATGTCGAGGTCGGTCGCGATCACCCGCGCGCCCTCGGCCGCGAAGGCCTGGGCCGTGGCGCGCCCGATGCCCGCCCCCGCCGCCGTCAAGAACGCGACCTTACCCTGTAACCGACCCGCCATGCTCGCCTCCCGATGGATTTTCGTGGTTCGGCGCCGATGCTACCATAGCCGCGCGACCAAGACGTCAAGGCGCCGACCGTATTCCTTCTTTCGTCGCTCGCTGGAACAACAGCTCCGCGTCCTCGGGGAGCAGATACCTCTGCCGGACGAGCGATTGCTCCGCCGTTGTGAACGCGGCGAGATAGGTCTGCCGCTTGGGATAGCGCTCCGCGATCGAAAGCCGCGAATCGCCTGTCGCCAGCCTTTCCGCGCGCGTCGCGGCGAAGGGGATGAAGCTGCCTTGCAGGTTGCAAAGGCCGTTCTCGAAGCGATCCTCCCGGCCCAGATTCCAACCGGTGTAGGTGCCGATCGGCGCCTGCAGGAACACCGAGCGCAAGCCGCCGATATCGTTGCCGTCGGCGTCGACCTGGCCTTCCAGCACGCCATAGCTTCCCGCGCGCACGAGCGGCGGTTCGCGCGTGATGATCCCACTGGAATCCTCGGCGCGATAGAGCGTCCCGAAATCGAGGACATGCAGGCTGTCATAAACGCGCGACGGCGAGACCGCCGGCCGCGACACGTCGCCATACGTATTGGCCGGAATTTCGGGGAAGCGCACCTGGTCGGGAGGAACCAGCGTGCCATCGGATATATGCGGCGTCGCGCTGGCGGGCGGCGCGACATCATCGCGCACCCAGGCGGTCAGTGCGGTCATCAGCGCGCGCATCGTCCAGAGTTGCGGATTGGGATTGCCCTGTTGCTGGCAATTGCCGAACGGCGCGTGGGTCGGCAAGGGTAGGGCGGCGGCGCCGTGTTGCGTGCTCGCCATGATGTAGGTGCGCACATCAGGGGGATCGCCGACGTCGTGGCGGCCGAGCGGATCGGTCAGCCCGAGCGATTGACGCCCTTCCCACATTTCAAGCGACGTCGCGACATGGAACAGGCGCGGGCACGTGTGCGTCGTAGCGCAGCGGTCGAACAGTCCCTGCGTCCGACGGGTCAACGGATCCTCTTGCCGGGCGTAGGTGAAGGGGAAATCGTAGGCGGGATAGGTGTGGTCGACCTGCTCGCCCCAGGCGCGCACGGGCTGTCCAAAGCGCACGTTGAGCGGCATCAAGCCGCCGCCAATATGGGGATAAGCGCCGTCGAAAACGCGCTTGCCGTCTTCATTCGCGTTGAACCCCAGCGCGACGAGGCTTCGGATCATGCGGCCGCTCTGCGAGGAGCCCTCGATGATGGCGAGATTGTCGGCGCGATAGACCGGGTTCGCGGCTCCGGAATCGTCTTTCTCGGCGTTGCGAAGAAATGCGCCGAGGTCGCGCGTCGCCGCGAAGCCGAGGCCGCCGACGGTCGGGTTCATGGCGCGATAGATCAATTCGTAAAGACGCCCGGGCTGAAAGCCCCGGTTCAGGCAGATGTGCTTGTCGTCAGGGACGGGGGGCTGGTCGGTTTCGCAGGTCGCGAATTTCCAATCGACATTGGCGATCGGCTCGCGCGGGTCCTGCTCGCGCGCGCGGACGGTGAGGCTCGGAACGAAATCGTCGGGGCCGGGCGTGAGATTGTCGAGGCTCGCTGCGGGATAGCTGTCGTAGCTGCCGTCGGGATAGTTTTGAATCTGCTGGCTGGAGCTGATCGACAGGCTCGCGGCGGGCGCCGACGCGATCATTTCCGAGCGCACGATCCCCGTGATCTCCGAACCGTCATGGTTGCGGGCGACGATCGCGGGCATCCCGAGGCGATTCATCCCCGGCAAGACGTCCATCTCCCAGCCGAACCAGATCATCGTATAGCCTTGGCGCATCAACCACCCATCGCCGGGCGACGTCAGCGCGTTGCGATCGGCCAGCGTCCCCGAGACGCCCTCGTTGAAGGCGCTCGGCGCGAGCTTGTTGCCGCGATTGTTCACCTCGAAGAGCAGGATCCGATTGCCGCGAGTCATGTCGGCCGGCTTCAGCAACTCGATGTCGGTCGAATATTCCACCATGCCGCGGGCGTCGCGCGGCGCGAGGTTGATGTCCTGGATCAGGGAATTGGCGGGATCGGCGGGATCGAGCTCGCCGGTCACCCGACCGACGAGATGTTCATACGCGCCGACGACGCCGAAAGTCGCGCCGGAGAAGGCTGGCTCCGTCTTGAGAATTTCGATTTTGGTGACGCGCGCTTGCGCGCCGCTTGCCGCGACCGCCGAGGCGAGGCAGGCGACCCGGACGCACGCTTTGAGATACTTCATGATCTTCCCGATGCGATTCCACGAATTTCGCGGGATCATGGATGAGGGCAGGGTCATCGACAAGACGGGCGCTATCATGTCAAGCTGAGGGGCGACCCAAAAACAGGCGCATTTCGAGGGAGGAAGGCATAACCAGACTCGTCGTTATGTACAAGAAGCCGACCGACGCCGTCGCGTTCGACAAATATTACGCGGAAACGCACATTCCCATCGCCAAGAAAGTTCCCGGGCTGCGTCGCTATGAAGTCAGCCGAGGTCCGGTCGTGACGCCGGGCGGACCTTCGGCCTTTCACCTGATCGCGACGCTGCATTTCGACGACCTCGCGGCGATTCAGCAAGCCTTCGCGAGCCCGCAGGGCCAAGCGGCCGGCGCAGATGTCGCGAAATTCGCGACCGGCGGCGCCGACATGCTGATGTTCGAGAGCGCGGACGTCTGAACGGCTCGGCTCACAGCTCCAGCGCCCAGGTCTGCTCCACTAGGTCATGCCCGAAAGAATGGTGCGGCGCCTCGGCGACCAGCGTGAAGCCCGCCGCCTGATAAAGGCGCCGGGCGGAGACGAGCACGTCGTTGGTCCAGAGCGTGATGCGTCGGTAGCCCAGCTCTCCCGCGCGTCGCAGACAAACATCGACCAAGCGGCGCCCGACACCCAGCCCGCGCGCGCTGGCCTCGACATAGAGCATGCGCAGCTTGGCGGTGTGAGCGTCGTCGCCCTTCATCAGGAATATCGATCCGACGATCTCGCGGTCCCGCTCGGCGATCCAGGCGTCCTCGCGTTTCGGGTCGAAGCCGGCGATGAACTTGCCGAGGATTTCGCAGGCAAGGCCCTCGAAGGTCCAGTCCCAGCCATATTCGGCCGCGTAGAGGACCATCTGGCGATGCGCGACGAAGGCTAGGTCGCCGGGCGCCGGCGAACGCAAGACGATTTCGCTCAATTCGCTAAACTCCGTGCGCCTTCACCCACGCCGTCGCCTCCTTCCAGGAAGCCTCCGCGTCGGCCTTGAAATAGCTCGGGCGATAATCCGCATAAAAGGCATGCCCGGCGTCGTCATAGACGACGATCTGGGACTCGCCGCCCGCCGCCGCGAGCTTGGCCTGCAAGGCCTCTATCTGGTCGCGCGGAATCCCCTTGTCCATGCCGCCGTAGAGCCCGAGCACGGGAACCTTCAGGTCGGCGACGATGTCGGGCGGGTTCGCGGGGTGCAAATCGTTATGGGGGACGGCGAGCGGCCCGTACCAGGCGACGCCCGCCCTCAGGCGGGGATTATGCGCGGCGTAGAGCCAAGTCTGCCTCCCGCCCCAGCAAAACCCGGTGACGGCGGAGCGCCCGATATCCGCCGAGCCGCTCGCGCCGGCGAAAGCGAGGGTCGCGTCGAGATCGTTCATCGCCTCGGCGTCGGGCTTCTTGCCGACGATGTCGGCCATCAACTTCTGCATATTCTTCTCGGCCGCCGCGTCCCCCTGGCGCGCGAACAGTTCGGGGGCGATCGCGTAATAGCCGAGCTTCGCCCAGCGCCGGCAGACGTCCTTGATGTGTTCATGCACGCCGAAAATCTCATGGATCACGAGGACGGTCGGGAAAGTGCCGCCGCCGTCGGGCATCGCGCGATAGGCGGGAATGTCGATGTCGCCGGCCGAGAATTTCACCTCGCCCGCGACGAGGCCCTCGGCCGACGTGCTCACGGTCTGCCCCAGCACGGGCGAAATCGCGGCGCAGAAGCCGACGCTGAGGCTCGCCTTGACCCAGGTTCGGCGGTCGAGGACGGGAGGAATGAAGGGTTCGGACATCGAAAGCTCTTCGGCTGGGGCTGGGTATGTTCCGCGTGGCGATGGTGGAATCAATTCAATTCGCCGTCATCACGGCTCCGGTCGAATTTGACGCATGTCACGGTCGGCTGCCCGGGTCAGCCTATGTTTTACCGTAATAAGGCGGCTTGCGGAGCGAAACGATGTTCAAGCATATCCTGATCCCGACCGACGGCTCGGACCTTTCGCGCAAGGCGTTGCTCTACGGGGTGCAACTGGCCAAGCTGACCGACGCCAAGGTGACGGCGCTTTCCGTGCGTCCGCCCTACAGCGTGACCTCGATGGACATGATCGCGGTCGTGGGCTCGCAAGAGGAATACGAGGACGAGACCAAGCGCTACGCCGATCACGCGCTGACCCAGGCGAAGATCGCCGCCGAGGCGGCGGGCGTTTCGATCGAGGTGGTGCAGGAAATCAACGACCAGCCTTTCCGCGCGATCATCGACTGCGCGCACGCCAACAAATGCGATCTCATCGTGATGGCCTCGCATGGGCGTCGCGGCATGTCCGCTCTGTTGCTGGGCAGCGAAACCTCGAAAGTGCTCACGCACAGCAAGATCCCGGTGCTCGTCTACCGCTGAGCCCGCGACTTGACGCGGCCGCGCTGAGGCCGTTGGCTCCTCGCGTCTCTCGCGAGGTTCATCATGGCGATTCATTTTTCTCCGACGGAAATGGCGGCGCGGAAGCAAAGGCTGCTCGCCGCGCTGGCGGCCGAGCGGCTCGACGGCGTGCTGCTGTTCGCGCAGGAGAGCGACTATTGGCTCACCGGCTACGACAGTTTCGGCTTCTGCTTCTTTCAGTGTCTCTATGTCGGCGCCGACGGGCGCGTCGCGCTGCTGACGCGCTCGGCCGATTTGCGGCAGGCTCAGCGAACCTCCAACATCGACGACATCCGCATCTGGAAGGACGGCGCCGGCGCCGATCCGACGAAAGACCTGCGCGCGATGCTCGACGATCTGGGCGCCGGGGCGCGGCTCGGGGTCGAGTTCGACAGCCATGGCCTCACCCATTTCAACGGTCGGCGTCTCGAAGCCTCGCTGGCGGGCCGCGAGTTGGTCGACGCCTCGCGCATCGTTTCGCGTTTGCGCGTGACCAAATCGGCCGAGGAGCTGGTTTTCGTCCGCGAGGCGGCGCGGCTTTCCGATCTCGCGGACCGCGCGGCCATCGCCGCGACTCGCGGCGGGGCCGAGGAGGGCGAGATCCTCGCCGACATGCACCATGCGATCTTCGCGGGCGGCGGCGATTATCCCGCCAACGAGTTCATCATCGGCTCCGGCGCGGATGCGCTGCTTTGCCGCTACAAGAGCGGCCGACGCCGCCTCGACGCCGACGACCAATTGACTCTCGAATTCGCGGGCGTCAGCCGCCACTACCACGCCGCGATCATGCGCACCCATGTCGTCGGCCGCGAAAAGCCGATGCATCGCGCCTATCAAGCCGCCGCGCGCGAGGCGCTCGACGCCTGCGCGGCGGAACTGACGCCGGGCCGAACCGCGGGCGACGTGTTCGCCGCGCACGCCCGCGCGCTCGACGCGCATGGCCTCGCCGCGCACCGTCTGAACGCCTGCGGCTATTCGCTCGGCGCCAAATTCACGCCGTCGTGGATGGACGCGCCGATGTTCTACGAGGCGAATCCGTTCGTGATCGCCGTCGATCAGGTCTATTTTCTGCACATGATCCTGATGGACAGCGACAGCCAGACCGCGCTGTGTCTGGGACGCACCTACCTCGTCGGCGTTCACCATGCCGAGCCTCTGAACGCGCCCGATCTGGACCTCGTGCGAAAATGAGGTTACCAAAGGGTTAAAGGGGCTTGGAGCGGGACGGGGTGCGGCGGAAGCGGGGCAGTGAGTTCGGAGCTTCGCGAGGCGCGCGTCTCGCTTGCGTCGCTTTGGGTCTTGCCGTGGCGCTGAGCGGTTGCATCGACGCGGCGAGCGACATGGCCCCGCCGACGCTCGCGCACAGGCCGCTCGAACGTCGCGACGGAGTCAGTCTGGCGTCCGCGACCGTTGCGATCGTTTCCGTCGAGGGCGCGCCGGAAGCCGTGACCGTGAGCTTCTCGCAATCCTTGACGCGCGAGGCGAAGGCCCGCGACATCACGATCGTCGACGCCAAGAAGGCGCGTTACCTCGTTCGCGGCTATCTCTCCGCCGCCGCCACGACGGACGGAGCGACGCTGGAATATGTCTGGGACGTGTTCGGCCCGGACAAGCTGCGCGAATTGCGGCTCAACGACGTGATCACGGTCAAGGGCCAAGGCGACGATCCCTGGGCTGTCGCGGGCGAGGCGGCGCTGGACAGCGTCGCGGCCAAGAGCGCCGACGACTTGTCCGCCTTCCTTTCCAACACGCCGGAAGCCAAGCCGCTCGCGGACGCCGGCGCCGCGCGCGCGCTCAGTTACGCCGCCGATCCCTGATCGCGCCGCTCCGCGATCGTCTCCGTCACCAAAGCGTCGTATTGTTCCCTTCGCCCCACGCTGGTATGACCCGCCGCGTCCGCCGAACTCACGGCGAAAGTTCGCGCGCGTTCGGAGAGGCTCGATGCAAGGCAAGATGAAGATCCTGGCGGGCAACTCCAACGGGCCGATCGCCGAGGCGATCGCCGCCTATCTCGGCGAGCCATTGACCCGATGCCACGTGCGCCGATTCGCGGATCTGGAGATTTTCGTCGAAATTCTCGAGAACGTGCGGGGCCGCGACACGTTCATCGTGCAGTCGACCTCCTACCCCACCAACGACAATCTGATGGAATTGCTCATCATGATCGACGCGTTGCGGCGCGCCTCGGCGCAGCGCATCACGGCGGTCATTCCTTATTTCGGTTACGCCCGGCAGGACCGCAAACCCGGCCCGCGCTCGCCGATCTCGGCCAAGCTGGTGGCCAATCTCATCACCCGCGCCGGCGCCGACCGCGTGCTCACCGTCGATCTGCACGCGGGGCAAATTCAGGGCTTCTTCGACATTCCGACCGACAATCTGTTCGCGGCGCCGACCATGGTGCGCGACATCAAGACGCGAGGTTTGGGCGACAACGTCATGGTCGTCTCGCCGGACGTCGGCGGCGTGGTGCGCGCCCGCGCGCTCGCCAAGCGGCTCGATGCGCCGCTCGCCATCGTCGACAAGCGCCGCGAGCGCGCCGGCGAATCCGAAGTCATGAACATCATCGGCGACGTGTCGGGGCGCCATTGCGTGCTGCTTGACGACATCGTCGATTCCGGCGGCACGTTGTGCAACGCGGCCGAGGCTCTGCTCGCCAAGGGCGCCTCCGCCGTCTCCGCCTACATCACCCACGGCGTGCTTTCGGGCGGCGCGGTCTCGCGCATCGCCGCCTCGAAGCTCACCGAACTGGTGCTGACCGACACGATCGCGCCGACCGAGGCGGTGCGCGTCGCCCGCAACATCCGCGTGATCTCGATCGCGCCGCTGATCGGCGAGGCGATCGCGCGAATCGCCAAGGAAGAAAGCGTCTCCGTACTTTTCGACTGACCCGAACAATTATAGCGTGACGGGATCGGCTTGACTCTGCGGCGGCGGCGGGCAGTATGCCTGACCATTCGGTCAAGAAATCTTGCCGAACGAGATATTCGCCGCGCTCGCGGCTGAACAAACGCCGGGCTTTCCGGCGACGATGAGTGAGAGGGAGATTTGCATGACGGGTCGCATGATCACGAAGCTTTCGACTGTATTCGCCGCGGCCCTGATGGCCTCCACGGCGGCGTTCGCCGCCGACATCAAACCCGCCGTCATTTATGACCTCGGCGGCAAGTTCGACAAATCCTTCAACGAAGGCGTCTTCAACGGCGCCACGAAATTCAAGAAGGAAACAGGGGTCGATTTCCGCGATCTCGAAATTCAGAACGACGCCCAGCGCGAACAGGTGCTGCGCAAGTTCGCCAAGGACGGCTTCTCGCCGATCCTGATGCCCGGCTTCTCCTGGGAGACCGCGCTGAAGAAAGTCGCTCCCGAATTCCCGGCCACCAAATTCGCCATCATTGACGACGTCGTCGATTTGCCGAACGTGCAGTCGCTGCTGTTCCGCGCCGACGAGGGTTCGTTCCTGGTCGGCGTGATCGCCGCGACCACATCCAAGACCGCCAAGGTCGGCTTCGTCGGCGGCATGGATATACCGCTGATTTCCGCTTTCGGCTGTGGCTACGCGCAGGGCGTCAAATACGTCAACAAAGACGCTTCGGTAATCGCCAACATGACCGGCACGGACTTCCATGCGTGGAACGATCCGGTGAAGGGCGGCGAACTCGCGAAGTCGCAGATCTCGCAGGGCGCGGACGTCGTGTTCGCGGCGGCGGGCGCCACCGGTCAGGGCGTGCTGAAAGCGGCGGCGGACGCCGGCAAGTTGGGCATCGGCGTCGACTCGGACCAGGACAATCTGTTCCCCGGCAAGGTTCTCACGTCGATGTTGAAGCGCGTCGACGTCGCGACCTACGACAACTTCAAGGCGGCCAAGGACGGCACCTGGAAGGGTGGCGTGCATGTGTTCGGCGTCAAGGACGGCGGCGTCGGCTACGCCGAGGACGAATGGAACAAGGCGGTCTTGACGGCCGACGCCAAGAAGGCGGCCGACGCGGCCAAGGCCGACATCGTCTCCGGCAAGATCGTCGTCCACAATTATATGGACGACAACAAGTGCCCGGTCTGATCTGAAACGAAGTCGCATGGCCGGGCTCGTCCCGGCCATGCCATGAAACACGCGGACCCGGCGCAAAGATCGCGGCGCGTTTGTTGCGTCGTCGGAACGTAGCGGGTTGGGGCGACTCGATCCCGGCGGGCGGCGGGTTCCGGTTTGCCGTCACATGAGTTCAACGTCGCTCGGGGGCGCGCGCGTGGCCAACAACATCAACTCGTCCGCGCCCGCCATCGAGTTGATTGGCGTCGACAAGAGCTTCGGGCCGGTTCACGCCAACAAGAACGTCAACCTGCGCGTCGAGCGCGGCGTCATACACGGCCTTGTCGGCGAGAACGGCGCCGGCAAATCGACGCTGATGTCGATCCTCTACGGCTTCTACGAATCGGACGCCGGGGAGATTCGCGTCAACGGCGAAGTCGTTCGCATTCGTTCGTCACGCGAAGCGATCAGTCACGGCATCGGCATGGTGCATCAGCATTTCATGCTCGTGCCGCCGTTGAGCGTGCTCGAGAATGTCATGCTCGGCGCCGAGGGCGGTCCGTTGCTCGCGAAAGGCGCCGCCGCCATCCGCGAGCGGCTCGCCGAACTCTCGCGTCAATATGCGCTCGACGTCGATCCCGACGCCATCGTCGGCGAATTGTCGGTGGGCTTGCAGCAGCGGGTCGAAATCCTGAAGGCGCTGGTGCGCGGCGCGGAGATTCTCGTGCTCGACGAACCGACGGCGGTGCTGACGCCCTCGGAGGCCGATCAGTTGTTCGCGATGTTGCGCGTGCTGAAATCGCAGAACAAGACGATCATCTTCATCACCCACAAGCTTCGCGAGATCATGAGCCTGACCGACCGCGTCTCGGTGATGCGGCGCGGCGAGATCGTCGCGACCTTCGAAACCTCGGCGACCTCGCCGCCCGAACTCGCCGACGCGATGGTGGGTCGCAAGGTGATCCTGAAGGTCGACAAGGGCGAAGCGCATCCGGGCAAGATCGTGCTGGAGGCGCGCGGAATTACCGTGCGCGACGGGCGCGGGGTGACGCAGCTCGACAACGTCTCCTTCACCTTGCGCGCGGGCGAGATCGTCGGCGTCGCGGGCGTCGCGGGAAACGGGCAGTCGGAACTGCTCGAGGCGCTGGCGGGCATTCGCGGGATCGCGAGCGGCGAAATCTGGGTCGACGGCGCCCGGCTGACGCCAGCGCAAAGCAACCCGAAGGCGGTGCGGGCGCTCGGCGTCGGTCACGTCCCCGAGGACCGCCATCGCGTCGGGCTCGTCATGTCGTTCGAGGCCTGCGAAAGCGCGATGCTCGGTTTCCAGGACGAAGCGGTCTACGGCAAGGGGCTTCTGCTCGATCGCGGAGCGATCGTCGCCGACGAGGCTGCCAAAATGGAGAAGTTCGACATCCGCCCGCGCGCGCCGCTGCTCAAGACCGCCAACTTTTCCGGCGGCAATCAGCAGAAGATCGTGCTCGCGCGTGAATTCGAGCGCAACCCCGCCGTCATTCTGGTGGGCCAACCGACGCGCGGCGTCGACATCGGCGCCATCGAGTTCATCCACAAGCGCATCGTGGCGATGCGCGACGCGGGCAAGGCTGTGTTGCTGGTGTCGGTGGAGCAGGACGAAATTTTCGCGCTGTCGGATCGCATTCTCGTGCTCTGCGCGGGCCGCGTCACCGGCGAGCGCAAGCCGCAAGACACCAACGCGCAGGACTTAGGTCTGCTGATGGCCGGCGTGAGCGAGCACGCGGCATGAGGGGAATGATGGCGAGAGCGGCGGCCGAGTTCCCCTCCCGGTTCTCACGGGGAGGGGTCAGGGGTGGGGCGGCCGCGCGCGCGTCTCTTTCGGATAGCCCCCGCCCCCGGCCCCTCCCCGTGAAGGACGGGGAGGGGAGACAGCCGCCGCTTACTTACCCCTCCCCGTCCTTACGGGGAGGGGCGAGGGGTGGGGCGGCCGCGCGCGCG
>Ga0302319_10016203_pt1 | contig 13750 bp, 9 predicted proteins | sample Bog_T0_2_FD_203319 | JGI IMG/M metagenome (GOLD analysis project Ga0302319, IMG submission 203319) | Peat permafrost microbial communities from Stordalen Mire near Abisko, Sweden - Bog_T0_2 | ecosystem: Environmental > Terrestrial > Soil > Wetlands > Peat | place: Sweden: Abisko, Stordalen Mire...
TTTTCATGTTGTTCAGAGCCCGGCTCACGGTCTCCGAAGTCACCTTCGAATTCGTTTTTAACTTCGCCTTCTTCCGGAACGCCGGTACCGTCATCCCGCTGTCGCCGTCGACGGCAACCTTGCCCACTCGTGCCTGCTTGCCCGTCCTCACGTCGAACTGCACGTTCATTTCGGCGTTGGCCTTATCCACGGCTGTACGCCGCGCGATCGACCCCTGATAGTAGCCGTTGGACCTCAGGGTTTCCTGCAACAGGTCGCCCGCATGGTTCAGCTTCCCTTCCGTAAAAGGTGTCCCGGGATTCAGGCGCGTGGAGTAGCTCAGCTGGTTACTCAGGTGCCCGTTCTTCACTCCTTTCACCGCGATCTTTCCCAGGAACAGCGTCGGCGTCCCCGTGAAGACCAGGACCACCCCGTTGCCCTGCCGTTGTCCATCCACTGAAATCGTGCGGTAGAGCCCGGTTGCGTAGAGCCGTCGCAGGCTGGCGCGCACTTTCACCGGATCCAGTGGACTGTTTGGCTGTTGTTCCATCCTTTGCGGGATGGGATCGAGGGTCGCGCGATCCACCCCCTCAAACCGGATCGCCGTTACCGAAAGGCCGGCCCATCCCTGCAGGTTGACCGAAGTCGGTACCGCCTGCACTTTTTGCGTGGACTTCTCCTGCGTCGTGTCGTACGAAGGCAGCACGCTTCCTGGTGGCACCGGCCGCGTCTTCTTCTGCTCTTGCTCCGGTGAACTGGCCGACGGCGGCTGGGCGGACGGACTAATCGGCTGCTGCGCTCTCAGCGGCTGAATCGCCAAACCGGAAAGCGCGATCAGGAAAACCGAGGCGCGGGACCGCCAGGCGGACACTCTTTCTGTCACCACCGTTCGAACCTGTCCCTCGCCGTCCCACACAACAGGCAATGATCTCGAACCCAAACCGTCCTCGTTCCACATCGGAAAGATCGTTGCCGCCAAAGCGGAGAATCTCAATCCTCTTTGACCCCATTGGCCCCGGCAAGTTCTCATGGCTTCTTTTCGACTCACCGGCCCCGGCTCCTCTTGCTCCGGCTTGCCCTCGAACATGAGATGCGCCCCGCGTGGACGAGACTACCGCTTTCCCCACACGCCCCCTGCCCCGAGTTTCTATACTACTGAGAGATGGCAGCCGCGTCTCAGACCGCAGGGGAACGATACTCCCGCCAGGTCCTCTTCCCCGGCGTAGGTCCGGGCGGCCAACAGAAGATCGAACAGGCGCACGTGGCCATTGTTGGGGTCGGCGCTACCGGTGCAGCCGCGGCCAGCCTGCTCGCACGAGCCGGAGTCAGCACCCTGACCCTCATTGACCGCGACTTTGTCGAGGAGAGCAATCTGCAGCGCCAGGTCCTCTTTGACGAGTCCGACGCGCGCGATTCCCTCCCCAAAGCCGAAGCGGCGCGGCGCAGGATTGCCGCTTTCAACAGCGAGGTTTCGCTCCGCGCCCATGTTGCCGACCTCGTACCCGGCAATATCCATGAACTGCTCCGGGGCGCTCAGATCGTCCTCGACGCCACCGACAATTTCGAAACCCGCTACCTGCTGAACGATTACGCCATCGAACAGAACAAGCCGTGGATTTACGCCGCTGCGGTCGGATCCTACGGGGCCACGATGAATATCCTCCCCGGGGAAACCGCCTGTCTCGCCTGCATTTTTCCCGAGCCGCCCACCGGCACCGTCGAAACCTGCGATACATCGGGAATCCTCAACACCGCGGTGAACCTCGTTGCGTCGATCCAGGTCACCGAGGCGATCAAGTGGATCGTGGGCGCCCGCGACCCCATGCGCCGCACCCTGCTCTCGTGCGATCTATGGACCAACGAGTGGACCGAAATCGCCGCCATCGCCCCGCGAACCGGCTGCACCGTCTGCGGCCAGCGTGACTTTGAGCATCTCCGCGGCGAAGACCGCCCGCACATCACCCTCTGCGGCCGCAATTCCGTTCAGATCCACGAGCGCTCTCGCCCCATCGACCTCGCAGCGATGGAAGACCGCCTTCGCCCCCTCGGCGCTGTCCTGCGCAACGATCTGCTGCTCCGCTTCCAGCGCGGCGAACACACCCTGACGCTCTTCGCCGACGGACGCGCCATCATCCAGGGAACCACCGATATCGCGCTTGCCCGCAGCCTCTACGCGCGTTTCATCGGCTCGTGAACAATCCCAAATGACAAACGCCCCAGCTCATCACCGGGGCGTTTCTTTCTTTCTTACTCTTGTTGTGCGCTCGAAGAGCGCGTCTGCCTGGGCGGCCAGTCCCTAGAACTGATTCCAGAGGAACTGGTTATAAACCTCGTGATGGAACTGCACCTCCGCCGGCTTCACGAAGGTCCCCAGCAGCCGCGGGCAGCGATCCGCCGAAGCCTGCTTCAGATCGGCGTACCGTCCCTTCACGTCTTCACCCAGCAGCTTCGTGATCCACGCGGCGTTGCGGAAATCCTCAAGAGCCGTGTAGATGTTGTCCGGCAGATACCGCTCCGCCTGGCGCAAATTCTGGATCTTCGCCGTCTCCCCATCGATGCCCGTCTTGAACACCCCCAGCATCACCAGGTAAGGATTCGAATCCGGAGCCACCGACCGCACCTCGACGCGCATCGACCGCTCATTGCCGATCGGGATGCGGATCATCGAACCGCGGTCGACCGCCGACGCCTTGATCTGATTCGGCGCTTCAAAATGCGGATCGAGCCGGCGATAGGCATTCACGCTCGAATTCAGCAGCAGGCAGGTGTCGTTCCCGTGGGTCAGAATCCGATCCACGAACTCCCAACCCAGCGGCGACAGCTTTTCCTGTCCCTTCGGATCCCAGAACAGATTCTTGCCGTCCTTGCTGATCGAGACGTTCGTATGCATCCCGCTCCCGTTCACGCCCACCACCGGCTTCGGCAGAAACGACGAAGTCATTCCCTGGCGCGTTGCCACCTGCCGGCAGATCAGCTTGTAAAGCTGGATTTGATCGGCAGCCGCCACCACTTCTCCGTATCCATAGTTGATCTCGAATTGCGAAGGCGCTACTTCCGGGTGGTCCTTCTCGTTCTCGAAGCCCATCGCCCGCTGTACTTCCGCCACTGTGTCGATAAAGCTGCGCAGCGGATCGCTCGGCAACGAATGGTAGTACCCGCCGGTGTTCACGTAGTCGAAGCGGCCCGTCGTGGGGAAGTTCCTCTCCGCATCCACCCCTGCAAACAGGAAGCCCTCGATCTCGTTCGCGGCATTCAGCGTGTAGCCCTTTTTCTCGAACTGTTCCTTCGCAAACAGCTTCAGCACGCCCCGCGTGTCCCCGGCATAGGGCGACCCGCCCTTATCGATCACATCGCCGAAGACCAGCACCTTGCCCGCGCCGAAAATATCCGCCGGCGCGAAGTAACAGGAGCTCCAGTCGATGCCCAGCCGCAGATCGCTCTCCCGCTGCGCAGTGAATCCGCGAATCGACGACCCATCGAAGGTCAGGTTGTCGTAGCTCTTCACCAGAAACTTCTTGTCGTAGTCCAGCATGTGCAGCCGGCCTTCCAGGTCGCAGAACATCACCGTCACCGCCTTGATGCCCTTCTGATCGGTCAGGTACTTCAGCCGCTCTTCCTGAATCTTGTCCAGTGCTACGCGCTTGCGGCGCTGATCCTTCGCCTTTAGATTCAGTTCCTCCAGCTCTTCGTACGACAGTGCCAGGAAATTCCGATAATCAGTCGACATACTTCTCCTCTGATGAATCGTGATTGGGATGGATTGTTTGCCGCCGCGCCAGCCTCACCCGGACTGACCGGTGCACTGAGAAATCCTCGCCTGGCGGCGCGATTGCCAGTGCCGAGACATCGTTTGGCGGTTCGCCTTCAGGGTATCGCGCGGACTATAAGGAAGTCTCCACATAAAAATTACTGATGGCCTGAATTTGTACCGCTTATCCTATCAGGCCCCGTCCCTTCCCTCTCCCCGTCGATCGACTCTCCCGGCGCTTGTGTCCGGCGCTTGAGCCGGTGCCCGGTGCCCGGTTCCCTGTCACCCGTTCCCTGTAACCTGTCCACTGTGACCGCTCATCAGGCAGAAGCCCTCATCCTCCGCAAATGGCCGGTCCACGAGGCCGACGAGATCGTGTCGCTGTTTACCCGTAGTTATGGCCGGATTCGCGGCGTCGCCAAGGCCGCGGCCAAATCCCGCCGCCGCTTCGGCGGAGCGCTCGAGCCCATGACCTGGGTTTCCGCCAGCTACGTCGAACGCCCGAAGCAGGATCTGGTCCGCCTCGATGCCTGCGAAGTTCTATCCTCCCCTCTTTCCGAACCCGTCAACTATGCGCGCGCTGCCGCCCTTGCCTTCTACGCCGAGGTCCTCGAAGAGGCCCTCCCTGACCACGATCCCCACGAAGCTGTCTTTCGCCTCATCCTCGCCGTGCTCGAGCAGACCCGCGATACCCGCATCTGGATGCCAGTGACGTACTTTTCTCTCTGGATCACGCGGCTTCTCGGCTGGATGCCCTCACTCACCCACTGCACCCTCTGCGGCGAAGCATTCAGCACAGAACCGGCCTGGTTCGACGCTCACTCCGATGGCCTCGTCTGTGCGCACCACAAGAAAGCCGGCAGCCGCATCCTCTCCGCCGACTCTCTGCTCCTCGCCCGCCGCATCTTTCAGTCCCCGATCGCCGCCTTCGCAACGGAAGACTGGCCTGCCAACCGTGCCGCCGATCTGCGCCGCTTCACCGCCCAGGCCCTCGAACGCCACCTCGAACGCAAACTCCACTCCGCCGCCGCTCTTGGCAAACTTGGCGAAGGAACAGGACAACCCACTCCTTCCCGGAGAACGCGCACAGCCATGGAGGCGGGTGAGCGCGGCGAGGTTTCGCAAGCCAGCAGCGTCGCGGTGATGATGCGCGAGTTGGAAAAAGAATAAGCCGAGCTTTATTGCCTGGGGCGCCGTGCATGGCAAGTCAAACGTTTGCATAGCCACAGGAACCTCGCGCATCTACACTGAAGTCCCCGCATTTTCTCTCCCCCGAGGACTCATCCATGAAGATCGCTAATAGCGTTACGGATTTGATCGGCAACACGCCGCTGGTTCAGCTCAACCGCGTCACCGCCGGAGCCCGCGCCCGCGTCGTCGCCAAACTTGAGAGCGCCAACCCCGTGAACAGTGTCAAGGACCGCATCGGCCTCGCCATGATCGAAGCCGCCGAGCGCGATGGCAAAATTCATCCCGAGAAGACCGTCCTCATCGAGCCGACCAGCGGCAACACCGGCATCGGCCTCGCCTTCGTCGCCGCGGTCAAAGGCTACAGGCTCATCCTCACCATGCCCGAAACCATGAGTCTCGAGCGCCGCGTGCTCTTGCTCGCTTTCGGTGCGCAGATCGTGCTCACCCCCGGCCCCAACGGCATGAGCGGCGCTATCGCCAAGGCGCGCCAGATCCTCGCCGACACGCCCAATGGCTACATGCTCCAGCAGTTCGAGAACCCTGCCAACCCGAAAATTCACTTCGAGACCACTGGCCCCGAAATCTGGAACGACACCGACGGCCAGGCCGACATCCTCATCTCCGGCGTCGGCACCGGCGGCACCATCACCGGCGTTTCGGAGTACATCAAGCCCCGCAAGCCTTCCTTCAAATCCATCGCCGTCGAGCCCACCGATAGCCCCGTTCTCTCTGGAGGCAAACCCGGTCCGCACAAGATTCAGGGAATCGGCGCGGGCTTCGTGCCCAGAGTCCTCGACACGCACCTGATCGATGAGGTCATCCAGGTCTCGAACGACGACGCCATCGCCATGGCCCGCCGCCTGCCCCTTGAAGAAGGACTGCTCGTCGGCATCTCCTCCGGCGCCGCGGTCCACGCAGCCGTTCAGGTCGCGAAGCGCGACGAAAACGCCGGCAAGCTGATCGTTGTCATCATCCCCAGCTTCGGCGAACGCTACATTTCGACCGTGCTCTTCGAGAACCTGCGCAACGAAGCCCAGCAACTCAAAGCCGAGCCTATCGAAGCGCCCGTCAAGGTTTAGCTTCCAACCCGTATTAGCCGCAGCTATAGGCTCCGGCTCCGGGCTACCGGCTCCGGGCTCCCGGCTGCCGGCTCAGTCCCTGTACCCTGTCTTTGCATGCTCTCCACCGTCCGCGAAGACATCGACTCGATCCTGGCCCGCGACCCCGCGGCCAATTCGCGGCTGATGGTGATCCTCTGCTATCCCGGCCTGCATGCCGTCTGGATGCAACGCATCACGTCACGCCTGTGGCGGGCAAAACTCCGCCTGATAGCCCGATTCCTCTCCCAGCTTGCCCGCCTGCTCACCGGCATCGAGATTCACCCCGCCGCCAACCTCGGGCGCCGCGTCTTCATCGACCACGGGTCCGGCGTAGTCATCGGAGAAACCGCCATCGTCGGCGACGACGTCACCCTCTATCAGGGAGTCACCCTCGGCGGCACCGGCCACGAACACGGCAAGCGCCACCCCACCCTCCGCAGCGGAGTCTTTGCCGGCAGCAACGCGCAAATCCTCGGCAACATCTGCATCGGCGAAAACTCCCGGGTCGGCGCAGGCTCGGTCGTCCTCCGCGATGTCCCGCCCAACTCCACCGTCGTCGGCGTCCCCGCGCACATCGTCTACCAAAACGGCGAGCGCGTCCTCATCACCGACCCCAATCAGGTCAAAGACCCGCTCTCCGGCGTCATCGTCGCCCTCGCTGAAGAAGTCAAGCGTCTGCGCCTCCGCGTCGACGTCCTCGACGGCCAGCTGGAGCTAACCAGCCGCGAATTGGATCAGGTCCGCTCCTTCTCCGTCGAAGATGAAGAGCGCGACCTCTACCGCAGCGAACAAACCGGCTCCGGCCTCGTGAGTATGGGAGAAGGGATTTAAGAGCCCTACGCCCCCGGCACGCCCCGCGTCCGCAGACTCTCCACCACCATCACCCGGATATTGTCGTAGTCCGGGTGCCCCGAGAAATTCCGGTACTCCACGTTCTCGTTGTTCTCCCCGTGCCCCGTCAGCTGAAACTGCCGCGCCCCCCCGGCTGCGTCCTCCGCATGCGCGTCTGCCCATGACTTCTGGTCAAAGTCGTCGCTCTCCACATCCACTTCCCACACCCGATGCCCGTCCGCGCGCCGCACCAAAAACCGGTAGTAGGTGTGAAATTTCCCAACCGGCTCGAAGTACTCGACCGCATCCACCCGGTACGCGTTCAGCGGAAACATCTCGATCAGAAACCCCGTCGCCTGCCGCGCGTCGGGAGGCCCGTTCCGGTGCAGCTGCTCCAGCAAAACCCGCTCCCGGTCCCGCTGCTGGTTCATGGCCGCCGCCGCATACGCGGCCACCAGCGTCGTGTGAATCTTCCAGTTCTGCGGATCGAGCTGCCGCGCTTTCTCCGCATACTCCACCGCCGGCTGCCCCTGAAACAGCTCCACCGCCGCCGTCGAGGCCAGCAGATTCGCCGCCACGTTGGTCGGATCCGACTTCAGTACCTGCTGGAAATCGAGGAGCGCCTGCCTCGGATGTTCCGCTTTGAGCGCGGCCAGTCCCTGCGCCAGCGCCGGATTTGCAGCAACCGCACTCGACACCGTGGGCGCCGCTTCGGCTCCGCCTACCGGAGAACCCGTACTCGGCCCGCTTGCTGCCCCAGTCTGCGCCGGTGTCTGCCCCCAGACCCATCCTGTCGCCGCACTCCAGCACAAAACCAGCGCGCATGAAATTCCGCATCCCGCGGCTTTTCTTTTCATCGGGGATTTCTCAGATTCACTCTATCGCGTTGACTCCGCTCGTGGGAGACTACAAGACAACAACCGCACAAAGCAGGCATCAGGTATCCTGATATCGAAGCAGTTTCCCACACCGGTTCAGCAAGGAGAACGGCCGTGGTTTTTCTCGTGATTGGCAGCTTCGTCGCTATCTTCCTGGGCGCCATTATCTGGGCCACCAGCCGCCCCGCCGATGAGCATCACTAAAATTAACCAGGGTTCCTGATTATTCCCAACTCCCCAAAGTGGCATGTTGATCTGCTGCGCTTCATTATGAATTTTCATACCTCCTGACAGCTTTCCAGAGGTCGAAAGGCCTTTTAACCATTTCTGGCGATGAACCGTTCTTGCCATTCGCTCCTATGTCTAAAGCAGTCAGAGACATACAGCCAGCAACAAAAATACCGTATTCGAGATTCCCAGTGGCACCCCAGTTGCTGAAAATAAAATTACAGTTGATCTGTACCCGGAAACAATCCCACCCCCGGATCGTCGGATGGCCAGGCGGATAGCCCCGCCACCGCCCCAATCCCCAGCGGAATTGGTTTCCATCGCCCAGACCATGCAGCGCACCTTCCAAACCCGCATTGCCGCCGTGCTGCTGGCGCTGTTCACCGGAGCAGCGATGGTGTGTGCGGGCTTCAACCTCGTCCAGGAGAGCCGTTACCAGTCCCCCACCGACGGTGTCTGGTGGGTTGAGGCGTCGGGTGGACTCGAAGCCCAGCGCGTTCCCGCCAACAGTCCCGGCGAAAAAGCCGGCGTCAAACCCGGCGACCTGCTGGTCGCGGTCAACGACCTGCCCACTCCGCGCGCTGCCATTCTTGCTCGTGAGATGTGGCGCACCGGCGCCAACCTGACGATCCACTACACGCTCGATCGCCATGGCTTTCGCCTGGCCGACGTCCCCGTCATTCTCGACGTCCAGGATCGCAGCATCCATCAGGGCTTCCGCTTCATCGCCCTGGTCTACCTCGGCATCGGCCTTTACGTCCTGCTGCGGCGCTGGACCGCTCCCCACTCTACCCACTTCTACATCTTCTGCCTTGTTTCTTTCGTTCTCTATTCGTTCTGGTACACGGGCAAGTTCGACCAGTTTGACTGGATCGTCTACTGGAGCGGCATCGTCGCCAATGCTCTGCAACCGGCGCTCTTCCTCCATTTCGCCCTGGTCTTCTCCCGCGAGCGCCGCCGCAGCCGCGGGTGGCTGATGGCCCTCACTTACCTGCCGGGCGCGGCCCTCGTCGCTATGCAGATAGCCGCGATAGCACTCTGGTCCGCCACCGAGCAGCTCAAGCACCGGCTCGATCAGGTCGCCACCGGCTACCAGGCGATCTTCTATCTGCTGGCCGCAGGCGTCTTCTACGCCCACTATCGCGCGACCCGAGCCCCTCTCGAACGCCAGCAGCTCAAATGGCTCACTCGCGGCACCCTGCTTGCCGTCCTTCCCTTCACCCTGCTCTCCGCCATCCCTTACATGGCGGACGTCGCGATGCCCGATTCCCTCACCAAAATCGCCGGCATCTGCATGGTCTTCCTCCCGCTCACCTTCAGCTGGGCCATCGTGCGCTATCGCATGATGGACGTCGACCTCATCTTCAAGCGCGGCGTCACCTACACCCTCGCCACCGCGGCGCTCGTCGGCGTTTATTTCTCTTTGCTCGCCGTGGCCGCAGCCCTCGCCCAGGCGCGCCTGCGCAGCTTTGGCGTCTGGGGACTTTTCGCCGCCATCATCGTCGCCGCTCTGCTCTTTGAGCCCCTCAAGCGAGTCATTCAGCTTCGCGTCGATCGCCTCTTCGACCGCCAGAGCTACGATTACCGCACCACCCTCATCAGCTTCGGACGCGCCCTCAGCTCCTTTACAAACCTCGACGCCTTGCTCAATGCCATCGTCGACCGCCTTCCCCGCACCCTGCTCGTCGATCGCGTCGCCGTCTTTCTCCCGGATGCGATCCCCGACGCCCTCGACGGTGCGCCCACCGTGTTTCGCCTTGCCGCCCAGCACGGCTTACCCGACAGCCTCCGCTCTGCTCGTCTGGATCTCGGCTTCCTCGATTTTGACGAGCCCAACGCCGGCACCCATCTCTTTCTCGAAAATCCGCAGCTTGCCCTGCATCTCTCGCCCGACGAGCAACGCACCGCCGCTGTCCTCGACATGAACTACTTCCTTCCCTGTCGCGTCGGTGTTCCCGGGCCCCGCGAATCCCAGGTTCGCGACTTCCAGGTCAAAGACCGCACCATCGCCATCATCGGCCTCGGCCGCCGCGCCGGCGGCGACTTCCTCTCCAGCGAAGACATGGAGCTGCTCGAATCTCTTGCCGGCTACATCGGCATCGCTCTCCAGAACGCGCGCCTCTACGCCAGCCTCGAAGAGAAAATCAACGAGTACGAGCGCCTCAAGGAATTCAACGAAAACATCGTCGAGTCCATCAACGTTGGCATCCTCGCCATCGATCCGGAAGAGCGTATCGAGAGCTGGAACTCCCAGATGGAAGTGATGTTCGCGCTCTCGCGCACTGAGGTCCTGCGCCAGCCCCTCGATTCTGTCTTCCCCACCGAACTGGTCGAAGAATTCCGCCGCGTCAAAGATCAGCCCGGCGTCCACAATCTCTACAAATTCCGTCTCGAGACCCGCGCCGAAGAAACACGCATCGCCAACATCGCCATCGCGCCTCTCATCTCCCGCGATTTTCGCATCGTCGGCCGCATCATCCTCATCGACGACATTACCGATCAGACCGAAATGGAAGGCCAGCTCGCCCAGGCCGAGAAGCTCTCTTCCATCGGATTGCTCGCTGCGGGCGTGGCCCACGAGGTCAACACGCCGCTCGCCGTCATCTCTTCCTATGCGCAGATGCTGGCCCGCCAGGTCAAAGGCGACGAAAAGCTCGGCCCCCTGCTCGACAAGATTACCCAGCAGACCTTCCGCGCCTCCGAAATCGTCAACGGCCTGCTCAACTTCTCCCGCACCAGCGGCGCGGAATACCGTGAAACCGACGTCAACGCCATCATCCGCGATACCCTCACCCTGCTCGAACATCAGTTCAAAACCGCGCAGATCAGCGTGGAAACCAGCCTCATGCCCGGCCTCCCTCCCATCCTGGGCAACACCGGCAAGCTCCAGCAGGTCTTCCTCAACCTCTTCCTCAACGCCAAGGACGCGATGACCGGCGCTGCGGCTCTCCCCGGCGAACACCGCACCCTGCGCATCGCCACCGAAGTCAACGGCCACGTCAGCATCTCCATCGCCGACTCAGGTTCGGGCATCGCCCCCGAACACCTGCGCCGCATCTACGATCCGTTCTTCACCACTAAGACTGCCCGCCGCGATGGCCAGCCCCGCGGAACCGGTCTCGGCCTCGCGGTCAGCTACGGCATCATCCAGGAACACTCCGGCAAAATTCACGTGGAGAGCCAGGTCGGCCTCGGTACCACCTTCTATCTCGAGTTTCCCCTGCTGAGGAAACCCGTCCATGTCTGAAGGCACACTCGCAGTACCGGCCAACTCTCAGACGGCGGGATCGGAATCCTCACCGCGCATCCTCATCATCGACGATGAAGCCGCGATCCGCGAATCCCTCGAAACCCTTCTCTCGATGGAAGGCTACACGGTCGAAAGCGTCGAGAATGGCGAGCTCGGCCTGGAGCGCATCGCCGAGCAGCCCTTCGATCTGGTTCTCCTTGACCTCGCTCTCCCCGGCCGCAACGGCATCGAAATTCTAGCCGCCATTCGCGATCGCGAAGGCACCCTGCCCGTCATTATGATCACCGCCTTCGGCACCGTCGATAACATCGTCGACGCCATCCGCGGCGGCGCGCAGAACTTCGTCCAAAAACCCTGGGACAACGAAAAGCTCCTCGCCGACATTCGCTCGGCCATCGCCCGCTATCGCGCCGAAGAAGAAAACGTCCAGCTCAAACGCGCCTTCCGCCAGCGCTACAACTTCCCCAATATCGTCGGCAAGAGCGAAGTGATGCTGCGCATCTTCGACCTCGTCGCCCAGGTCGCGCCCACCCGCTCCACCGTACTTATCCAGGGCGAAAGCGGCACGGGCAAGGAGCTCATCGCCAAGGCGCTTCACTCCAACTCCACGCGCAAAGACAAACCTTTCGTCCCGGTCAACACCGGCGCAATGCCTACCGACCTCCTTGAATCGACCCTCTTCGGCCATGTCAAAGGCGCCTTCACCTCCGCCATTGCCGCCAAGAAGGGCCTCTTCGAAGTCGCCAACGGGGGCACGCTCTTCCTCGACGAGATCGCCACGATGGGCATGGACACCCAGGCCAAAATCCTCCGCGTCCTCCAGGACCGCCGCTTCATGCACCTCGGCGGCGTCCAGGAAATTCAGGTCGACGTCCGCATTATCGCCGCTACCAATGTCGATCTCCGCCAGGCCGTCCGCGACGGCAAGTTTCGTGAGGACCTCTTTTACCGCCTCAACGTCATCGCCATCGAGCTGCCGCCCCTGCGCAGCCGCCGCGAAGACATCCCTGCCCTCGTCCAGCACTTCCTCAAGTACTACTCCGACGAAAACAACCTCTCCCCCCGCTCCCTGACGCCGGAAGCCATGCGCGCCCTCGTCGACTACGAGTGGCCCGGTAACGTCCGTGAGCTCGAAAACGTCATCGAACGCGGTGTCGTTCTCTCTTCCGGCGGCTCCATCGGCGCGGACCTGCTGCCCGGCCACCTCACCGGCTCCAGCTACTCCTCCAGCCTGCTCGAACACAGCCCCGACGCCTCCCTCTTCGACATCATGGAAGACATCGAGCGCCGCATCATCGTCGACAAGCTTGAACGCTGCAACGGCAACCAGACCGAGGCCGCCGAGCAGTTCCGCATCCCGCTCTCCACGCTGAATCAGAAGATCAAGCGGCTGAACATCGAGATCCGCAAACGCGCCCGCGACTAAAAAGGCCGCAACTGCCTGGCCCGGGTCTCGATTTTGAGACCCGGGATAGCGCGCAGCGCCCGCCTTCTAATGAAGGAAGCATCACTCGATCGCGAACACCGCATAGACCGTCGCCGATTCCTCCACCTGCTGCGCCCGAATCGCCAGCGGCGCCGGGGGTGGCGGCCCAGGTTCGGCTGTTACCTCCGCAACCGACGCGTTCACAGTGGCAACGAACCTCTGCACCGGCGTCTGATTGCTGGCATAAATCAGCGCCCCAAGATGCGCATTGAGGCCCGCGGCCATCTGCGCCGCCACCTGGCGCGCCCGCACGAGCGCTTTCTCCGCAGCCTGCGCCTGCAGTCCGTTCCGATCCGCCAAGTCCCACTCGATATTGCCGCTCTCATTCGCCCCAGCCTCGACAGCCACATGCAGAACCTTGCCCGCATCCGCCGCTGCCGCGTGCACCGTCCAGCTTTGCGACAACGTGAAGGACTTCTGCGCCCGCTGATCCGGTGTGCTCTTGTCGTCGGGCGGAAACTCCGTGTAGTTCAGCTTCTGATCCTGGCTCTCCACTGCCTTGTCAGACACTCCGGCCCTCTTCAACGCATCCAGAATCGCGTTCGAAAGCGTCGACCCCTGGCCGTATGCCATCGCAGCATCCGGCGCGTAAATCTGAAATCCGACCGTCACTATCGCCGTATCCGCCAGAGCCGAAGCCTTGTCATTCGCTGTCACCGCAATCGTCCGATTATTCTTGTCCACCTGGATCGTCTGCCCGTGCGCCATCGCCGAGCAAGCCAGACCTGCTGCCAGCGCCAAAATGCCAGATCTCCTCATCGCCCGAACCCTCCGCCCGGATTCTACCTCCCTTCGCGAAGCGACCTGGTGCTCGGTGCCCGGTGCTCGGTGCCCAGTGCCCGGTGCCCTGTGCCCGGTGCCCAGTGCCCGGTGCCCTGTGCCCGGTGCCCGGTGCTCGGTGCCCGGTGCCCTGTGCCCAGTGCCCGGTGCCCAGTGCTCTGTGCCCTGTAACCTGCCTTTACGGCAGCTTCTGCACCGGCGTTCCGTCCGGTATCGTCAACTCGAACTGCTCATCGTTCAGCTGCTGGTTCACCGTCAGCTTCTGGAACGAGATCAGAA
>Ga0302319_10016205_pt1 | contig 13748 bp, 12 predicted proteins | sample Bog_T0_2_FD_203319 | JGI IMG/M metagenome (GOLD analysis project Ga0302319, IMG submission 203319) | Peat permafrost microbial communities from Stordalen Mire near Abisko, Sweden - Bog_T0_2 | ecosystem: Environmental > Terrestrial > Soil > Wetlands > Peat | place: Sweden: Abisko, Stordalen Mire...
CGGTTTTAACTGGCTTCTGTGGGTTTCCCCCGTTGGATGCGACGGTACCGATTAAAAAAAACGACTCGCTGTGCGCTACATCACAGTCGTCATAAGTTCAATCGCCTGTGAGTGGGCCACGTCACAAGGATCAGGGATCAGGGATCAGGGAACAGGGAATAGCGCCTGAAGGCCCCTGCTCCCTCCGTCGCGCTCCCGGAACCGGTTCGCTAGCGTGTCGTAAAGTGCACAGGCTGCGGCGGTGATAAGGGCTCGCGGAGGGCGCGGTGCAGGTGCATATTAATTCCGTCAAGCGTGTGATAATTAGTGCAAAACAACGCAATCTAAGGCCGTTTTTGTGCGCATTTAGCGCATAAACAGGTATTTTCGATGCGCATTTTGCGCACGAAAATGCCTTGTGGAGCGGGGAAACCGATAGCACTGATATCACTGCCGGCATCTAGCCGCTTGAGCGAACCTTGAGCGAGGATTGGAGAGCGAATGGGAATGCATATGAGGAAGGAAATGCGGGAGCGGCTGTTGGCGAGGCTGGAAGAGGCGACGCTGCCGTTCAGGTTGGCGCAAAAGACGACGCGAATTGAGGAAGGCTGGCTGCGGGGTGTGAGGCTGGCGGTGGGAATGCCGGTGGAGGAGCTGGCTCGCCGGCAGGGCGTTGGGGCAAGAGAGATTTCAAGGCAGGAACTGATGGAGAGAAAGTCGCGGATCACGCTGTGGGCGCTGCGGCGGGCGGCCGAGGCGATGGATTGCGAGCTGACCTATTGCCTGACGCCGAAGCGGGGGACGCTGAGCGAGATGGCGGCGGTGCGGAGTGCAGCGCGGGATAAGGTGTTCGCGAAAAGACGCGTGGAGGCGGACGACAGGAGGAGCTATGAGGGCAAGCGGCGCAGACGGCGGGACCCGCAGTTGAATGCGATCAAGGCGCTGGTGATGCTGGCGGGGTTGGGGGACGAGGGACTAAGGGACTGAGGGACTAAGGGGACAGTGAGCAGTGAACAGCGAAGGAGTGAAGGAGTGAATCGGCGAGATGTGATATGTGAACGTTGATGTGTGATGAATGAACACTGTGTTTTTGCAGGGAATTATGTGGGTTTGGGGTACGCTTTGATTCAGAGATAAAAAATGGATGCTTGAGCGGAACGGAAGGCGGGAGTAGCCTTTCTGATCTTGAACAGGCCATCTCCACGGCGCGGGCGCGCAGGGGAGACAAAGCGTACCGGATTCAACCCAGTCATAACGAAATGATACTGACTAACCGGTGTTGGGAGGAGTGATCCCGGAGCGGGATTACCTCGTGGTCTTTTTCTGCCGGCGCACGGGGCACGTGGAGCGGCGGCCGGAAACGACGGAGAGATGGCAGCATTGAACGAGTTGGCAACGGATGCAGTAACGGACGAAAAGGGCAGTTCAACGGACAGAGCAAAACGGAAGTATGTGAGCCCGGGCAGGAGGTCCTGCAAGAGCGGTCCGGAGCGGCTGGGGCGCGAAGCGAGTCGGACAGTGGGGAAGAAGTCGAAAGAAATAGTGGGGGCGCTGTCAGACAAGGCGACGAAGGGCGACTTGCCCAGCGTCAGGGCGCTGGTTGAGTTTGCGGGAGGGATAAAGCCGCAAGCAGAGCCAACGAAGAAGCGCCACGGGAGGTCGGCGGCTCAGGAGCTGATAGACGACCTTCGGCTGCATGGAGAATGGAAGGGGGAGCAGGAGGAAGGTTTCGGGGAGATCGGCTTTGGGGGAGTGGAACCGGAGGGCCTGTACTGAGGACTAGTGGTTAGTGGTTAGTGGTTAGCCGGGTGCGCCGGGTCTCGGGAACGAGATCTGGGACACCCGGCGGCGGCGCGGGTCTGGCGCCGGGCTATTCCGGGGGCAGAAGAGGGAGGGTCAGGTTCTCGGCAGCGGCGGGGCGGCTACGCGGGGCTTTCTTGAAGGTGGCGTCGCGGCGGTGGAGCGGATATTCGGGCTGCTTGCCGTCTAGTATCTGCTGGATGGTGAGGATTTGCAGGCGTGGGTAGGTGGTGCCGTCGGAGGATTTGTAGAGGCCGGCTTCGGCGGCCCGTTTCTTCATCGGCTTCGTGGGTTCCTCAAAGCAAAGGAAGACGCCGATGTCGGCCTTCTCGTGTGCGAGTACGCCTTGCAGGTCACGGAGCTGTGAGTCGGTAACGCCTCCGCCCTTGACGCTGAAGATGATTTGCTTCGATTGTCCGGAATCGTCGTCGTGGAAGTAGAGGCGGCCGTCGATGCCACGGTCGGCTCCCTTTTTCTGGTCGGCGGGACGTGCGCCGACCTGGCCGAGCGCCCACCACTGGAACTGGTACTTGTCTTCTGCGGCGAGGGCCGCGGCTCCGGCGTAATCGGTGGGTTCGCCGATTACATCGTATGTAGATTTGATTTCGGGGCCGAAGGCGTCTGAGAGGCGTTTTTTAATGAGGCCGATGGCGAGGTGTGTGATGTCGATGCCGATCCAGCGGCGGTTCAGGCGCTGGGCGACTTGGACGGTTGTACCGCAGCCACAGAAGGGGTCGAGGACTACGTCGCCTTCGTTGGAGCTGGCTTTGATAATGCGTTCTAGGAGCGCTTCGGGTTTTTGGGTGGGATAGCCTAGGTCTTCTTCTCCAGCCGCGCGATTGATATCGGGCCAGTCGTCTTGAAGCGGAATGCCGGGCATTTCATCTGCGAATTGCATTAGGCGCGGCATTCCTGTTTCGCGGTGGATGATCTTTCCTGCCCTAGCGAATTCAGCAATGTTCTGATGCGAATAGGCCCAATAACGACCGTTGTAGGGCGGGACGCCCTTGTATTCCCAGCCATTCTTCGGATTCTGGTGTTCGTTATCGAGGTCAGATTCCCACTTTTCCTTCTTGCCTTGTCTGCGTTTTACCCTCCACAGAAACTCGGTATCCCCGCCGGGGCGCGCCGCAGTGAGGTCCGTTTCCTTGTATTGCCTCTTTTCGTCCGTGACGTGCCTATACTCGGACTCTTGGTAATCCTCCGAGTATGGCGTGTAAACGAGGTTCCAGGTGTTGATTTGTCCCATGCTGTAGAACAGCAGCACGTCCCGAACTCGACCGCAGCGTTTCATGCCTTGCTTCACGTCGCTATGTGCTGAAGACCGACGCCAAGAAATCTCGTTGCGAAAGAACTGCGGCCCAAACACAGCGTCCATCATTATCTTGAGGTAATGGCTGGCGGTGGGGTCGCAGTGGAGATAGATGGAGCCGGTTGGCTTGAGGGCTCGGCGGAGTTCGATGAGGCGCGGTGCCATCATGGCGAGATAGGCCATCATGTCGGAGTTGAAGAGGAAGGTTTTGAAGGCGCGGAGGGCGTCGGCTACGCGGCCACCCTGCTCGACGATGTGCTCGTAGGAGCGCTGGGCGTCGATGTTCCACTCCCATGTGTCTTCAAACGCATGAATCTGCGAGCTGGATTGGGAGCCGTCTTTCTCCGCGAAGAGGACGTTGTAGTCCTGGCGGGAGTTGAAGGGCGGGTCGAGGTAGACGAGGTCTACGGTCTCGTCTTTGACGTAGCGCTGGAGGACTTCGTAGTTGTCGCCGTAGTAGAGCTTGTTTTTGGGAGCGGTCACGGGATTGGGTAGAGGGTATCACAGGGGGATGGGGTCGCCTCGGGTATAGGGCGGCCGGGCCGGGCCTAAAGGCCGCGCATTGAGATGCTGTGTTCAGGGGCATGAATGCCCCTGCTCCCTCCGTTGGCTCCGCTCAGGGGCATGAATGCCCCTGCTCCGTTGAAAATCAGGCCTGAAAGCAATGATTGTCATGGCTGTGGGTGGCCCACAGGGCCATGTGTACTCCCTCCGTTGGCTCCGTTCAGGGGCATGAATGCCCCTTCTCCCTCCGCCCCCGCTCCATCCAACGCTGCTCCTTCCGTGCAATGGACGATCATGGGAGCCACGGGCCTTTCGTATATGCTGCTCAGATGCGAATGGCACCGCAAGAAACTCGCACATACTTCGTTACCGCTGTGACAGCGCAACGTCGCCGCCTTTTTCAAGTCACGGACACCGCGGCATTGTTTCAGCAGACCATTCTGGACTATCGGAGCCAGGGAAGGTACTTATTGCATGCGTTCGTCATTATGCCTGACCATTTCCACGCGCCGATTACGCCGGCTCCTGAGGTTTCGCTCGAAAAAGCGATGCAGTTCATCAAGGGTGGATTTTCATTCCGCCTGAAGAGCAAGCTGGATGTATGGATGCGCAGCTTTGACGAGAGCCAGATCATGACCGCAGAGAAGTTTGGTGGATGTGTTCGATATATAGAGGAGAATCCCGTTCGGCGGGGACTGGCTTCGACGCCGGAGGGGTTCCGTTTCAGCTGTGCGAGTTGCGATGAGTTGGATCCTATGCCTGCCCACTTGCGGTGATGAATGGGGAGTGCCCGGGCCTAAAGGCCGCGCGATCCGATGGCTGCATTCAGGGGCATGAATGCTCCTGCTTCCTCCATATAAGAGATGAAGGTAAGACCGCCGGCGGTTTCTTCCACGCCGTGAATTACGCCTATGTTGGGGTGATCGAGTGAGGATGCGGTGCGTGCTTCGCGGAGAAAGCGCTGCTTGTCGGGCTGGCTGGCGTTGAGCTCCGGCGGTAGGAATTTGAGGGCAACGGTGCGCTCGAGGCGGAGAGCGAGGGCGCGATAGACTACGCCCATTCCACAGGAACCCGCGACGGAGAGCACGCGGTAATTGCCGGCGACCAAACTCGCCCTCGGAGAAGCTGTGTTTGAAGTCAGGCACGGAGCACTTTCACAGCGCCCGCGGAACTTGCATCTTAGCCGCCAAAGTAACGAAGACAAACGAGATGGGAATGGGGAAGGACGCCGTGCTGCGGTAGTACGACGGGAATTGGGGTATGGCAAGAGGTGTCGCGGGTGGAGGATTCGCCGCCATGGCCCGTTGGGAACGCCATCCCACCGGATGAAGCCATTCCGAACGCAGCATAATAAACTGGGTATGAGTGCAAAGGGGAATGCCGATAGCAATGAAACGGAGAATTCTTCATACCGGTTCGCTGAAGGGCGGTGAGACAAGTTTCTATCGTTACAATGCGCTTCAGCGGCTGGGGCACGATGTTATTCCATTCGATTTAAGAAAGTACCTGTTTAAGCTGCAGAAGATGAATGCGATCGCATTCCACTTTCCCATGGGACCGCTTGTGGCAAGGATCAATGCGGATCTGCTGGAAGCGGTTAAGAGGGAAAAACCGGATGTCGTCTGGTTCGACAGGCCGATCCAGTTTACGCCTGACACGGTGCGGCGGATAAAGGCCTCGGGCGCGCAGACGGTTTGTTACAACCAGGAGAATCCCTTCGGTCCGCGCAACGACGGGTGCTGGTATCAGTTTAACCGGATGTATCGCATGCTGGACCTGCATTGCCTGATTCGCGATGCGGATGTGCCTCGATACAAGGAATGGGGGCTGAATACGATTCGGACCCAGCACAGTTACGATCCGGCTCAGCATTTTCCACCCCCAGAGGGATGGTCGGATGCGGACCGGATTTATGAGGTCTCCTATATTGGAAGTCTTCGTGAGGATCGGCCGCAATTCCTGCGCGCCCTTTTTGAAACGCACAAGCTTCCGCTATCGATTTTTTCGGGCGGGTGGGAAAAAGTACTTACAAACGATGAATGCAGGCGTTACATGCGTGGCGGGGTGCTGCGTGACGCGGAGTATCGCGAAACAATCTGGAAGTCGAAAATCAATCTTGCTTTTGTGACGCACAAGAACGAGGAAGACGTGGCCCACAAGGCATTTGAAATCGCGGCTTGCGGGAGTTTTCTGCTTGCGCTTCGCACTCCCGGACACGAGAAGTATTTTGAGGAAGGCAAGGAGGCGGAGTTTTTCTCTTCGCCAGAGGAATGCGCGGAGAAGATTCGCTACTACCTGGATCATCCCGCGGAGAGGGAAGAGATAGCTAAGCGCGGGTGCGAGCGGGCCAAGCGGGATGGGTATGACAACGACACGCAGCTAAAGCGAATCATGGATAAATTAGAGGAATTGCGAGTGCCGGGCGGCAAGAGCGCCGGCGCATAAATGAGGGCGGGGTGTCCGGCTAGAGAACAACAACTTTTTCGTGGTCGCTTGTGGGCATCAGCCATTGAAACAAGACTGTTGCGGCAAAGGCGCCTGCGAGTTGTGCAGCAAGGAACCCTGCTACATCGGTTGGTCGAATGCCCGTGAACGTATTGCTCGCGGAGCGGGCCAGCGTGACAGCTGGATTGGCGAAGGATGTGGATGCGGTGAACCAGTAGGCGGCGGTGATGTAGGCTCCGACGGCGTATGGGACCGCATGAGGCTGTGCGCGCGCGCAGCCCCATATCACGGCCATCAACCCGAAGGTGGCGATGAACTCGCTGAAGATCTGAGCACCTCCACTTCTGGCATGGGTGGAGACCGAGAATAATGAGAAGCCAAACATGAGGTGAGCGACGGCCACGCCGGAGAAGGCGCCTGCGAACTGTGCGGACAGGTAGGCCGGGACATACCGCCATGCGATTCCGCCGACATATGCATCTGCCAGTGTAACGGCTGGATTGAAGTGTGCCCCGGACACGGAACCGAAGGCGAGGATGAGAGCAACCAGCGCGGCTCCGGTGGCGATGGTGTTGGCGAGCAGCGCCAGCGCGACATTACCGCCCGCAAGACTGTCTGCCATGATTCCTGAGCCAACCACGGCGGCGAGAAGCAACAGAGTACCAATGAACTCGGCAGCAAGGCGGCGCGTAAGGGTGGGCTTCATGCTTTGCCAATCTTTGTGATCTCTTCCTGAATGGCAAGCTCCTCAAGTGTGGCAAGTGGAAGGGATAGAAAAAGTCCGATGCGGCGATCGAGGATTATGAAGGCTTCGCGAAAGGCGCGGGCGATTTCTTCGGGCGTGCCTTTGACGGCGGCGGGGTCGGTAATGCCCCAATGGGCGGTCATGGGCTGGCCTGGCCAATATGGGCAGGCTTCATTGGCGGCATTGTCGCAAACGGTGAAGACAAAGTCGAGATGAGGCGCGCCGGGGGTCGCGAACTCATCCCAGGACTTGCTGCGCAGGCCCTCGATGCCGATGCCGGCGGACTGAAGCTGGGCGAGCGCTTCAGGGCGCGGCGTGCCGGAGGGATGGCTGCCTGCACTGTAGGCGGTGAAGTTGCCTTTGCTTTTGTGATTCAACAGGGCCTCGGCCATGATGGAGCGCGCCGAGTTGCCCGTGCAAAGGAAGAGCGCGTTGTAGTGCTTGGACACTTGGGGTCAGCCTTTCAGGGTTGCTACGGCCGGAGAGCAGCAGCCGGGTTGGCAGCAGGCAGCCTGGGGCTTGGCGGCGCGGATGAACGCGCTGAGGAACTTGCCCTCGACCTGGGCGGCGATAGCGTCCACGTCGATGCCGGATGTACTCAGGAAGCTGCGGGCATCCTCGACGTTGTACACGCGCGTGGGTTCGAACGAGACATTCGAAAAGCCTGCGGCGAGGAGCTTGGATCGATAGTCCTGCTCATCAAGGGCGCCGGCGATGCAGCCGACCCAGAGCATCATGCTTTGGCGGACGGCTTCCGGCACCGCACCACGAACCACGACATCGGAGACGGCAAAGCGGCCGCCGGGCTTGAGAACGCGAAAGGCTTCGCGAAGAACGCGGTTCTTGTCCGCAGAAAGGTTGATGACGCAGTTGGAGATGACGACGTCGACGGAGTTGTCGGGGAGCGGAATGCTCTCGATTTCGCCTTTCAGGAACTCGACGTTGGTGAGGCCGGCCTGGCGCTGATTCTCGCGGGCGAGGGCGAGCATGTCGTCGGTCATGTCAAGGCCATAGGCTTTCCCTGTTGGGCCAACGCGCCGCGCTGAGAGAAGCACATCGATGCCGCCGCCGGAGCCGAGGTCGAGCACGACCTCGCCGGGTTTGAGCTCGATCAACGCGGTGGGGTTGCCGCAGCCGAGGGAGGCAAGCACTGCCTTCTCCGGGATGAGACCCTTTTCATCGGCACTATAGAGGTTGGTGGTGATGGGGTCGCAGCAGCGAAGGGCCGGGTCGCAGCAAGCCTGCACGCTGCCGGATTCGGCGACAGCTCGCGCGGCGCTGCCGTACTTCTGTTTGATCTGGTCCTGAACTTCGATGGTTGTGTTCACGTGGTCCCCTTTCGTATTCGTTAAAGCGAATATAAACAGAACTGGACATATCTGTCAACGCGTATATTATGGATTTATGAGTTCGCGAGCAAAGTCAACCGATCTCGCTCCCCTGTTTGCGGCCCTTGCCGACCGGACGCGGCTGCGTTTGCTCAATTTGATTGCGGGCCGCGAAGTGTGCGTCTGCTATCTGGTTGAGATTCTGCGGCAGGGCCAGCCAAAGATTTCCCGGCATCTGGCGTATCTGCGCAAGGCGGGCGTGGTGGCGGCACGCAGAGAAGGAAAGTGGATGCACTACCGCGTTGAGCGCCCTCACGATGCGGCGGCGGCTTCGATCCTCGACGCGGTGTTTGAATCGTTCCAATCGGATCGTGAGATGCAGTCGGACCTGGCCCGGCTCAGCCGTGCCTGCTGCGAGCCTGAGCGCTTTGTCTCGCTGCAGGGTGTGCCGATGCCGATCAAATCTTAGGCGGCCTTGGTTTGATTGGCGCCTGCGGAATGGCGATTATTGGATCGGTTGGAAGAATTCCGTGTGCCGGCCGGCAAGGAACGATCGGGGAAGGCCCGGGCCTGAAGGCCACGGACTTTAGTCGCTGCGTTCAGGGGCATGAATGCCCCTGCTCCCTCCGTACCCTGCTCCCTCCGCGCGGTGAAGCGGCAAGCTGTTCAAGAGGGCCTGCGGTTCAGTCGTGCGGCAGCTCCATTGCGCCGGTGAGGCTGGAGACTTTCTCTACTCCGTGGCTGCGGCACCAGGATTCGAGGCCCTTTGCCAGGCGCTCGACGGCTCTTGGGTCGGCGTAGCTGGCGGTGCCTACCTGAATGGCTGTTGCGCCGGCGAGGAGGAACTCTACGGCGTCTTCCGGAGTGATGATGCCGCCCATGCCCAGGATGGGGATCTTTACGGCGCGCGCGGTTTCGTAGACCATGCGCAGGGCGATGGGCTTGATGGCGGGGCCGGAGAGTCCGCCGGTGATGTTGCTGAGGCGGGGCTGGCGGGTCTCGGAGTCGATGGACATGGCGAGGAAGGTGTTGGTGAGACTGACCGCGTCCGCGCCGGAGTCCGCTGAGATTTTTGCCATGTGCGCGATGGATGTGACGTTGGGCGAAAGCTTGACGATGAGCGGACGCTGCGCCGCGGACTTGGCTCGGCGGACCAGATATTCGAGCGAGCCGGGGTCCGCGCCGAATGCCATTCCGCCGGCGTGGACGTTGGGGCAGGAGACGTTTAGCTCATAGGCGGCGATGCCGGGGGCCTGGTTGAGGTGCTCGATGACGCCGATGTATTCTCCCACGGTGGAACCGAAGACGTTGACGATGACCTTGCAGTTCGGATAGCGCTCAAGCGGTGGCAGCTTGCGCTCGAGGTAGTCGACGACGCCGACGTTTTGCAGGCCAATGGCGTTCAACATGCCTGCTGCGGTCTGGATGATTCGGGGAGCGGCGTGGCCGGCCATTGGTTCCAGCGAGATGCCCTTGGTGACAAATCCGCCGATGCGGTCGAGCGACAGGATTTCTTCAAACTCGATGCCGTAGCCGAATGTGCCGCTGGCGGCGATGACCGGGTTGACCAGTTCCAGACCGGCCACCCGAACTGTCATGTCTGGCTTCACGGGCGGCAAACTTCCTTGAGCACTTGATTCCCTTTAGCCGGGTTGCTGCCCAGGTCTCAAAATCGAGACCTGGGGCACCCGCGGCTCATAGCTGGATTGCTAGACGGTTACAGGTTCGTTGGCGGTTACTCTCACTGGGGTTAGCCAGCCGAAGCGGTCGGGCTTGAGGCCGTTGGCGATGCCGAAGAATTCGTCGGCGATTCTCCTGGTGATTTCGCCGGGTTTGCCGTCGCCCACGAGGATTCTGTCGATGGAACGGATCGGCGAGACTTCCGCGGCCGTGCCCGTGAAGAATACTTCGTCGGCAATATAAAGCAGCTCGCGGGGCAGCGCCTGCTCCGTGACCGGAAGCCCCAAGTGGCGGGCGATGGTAAGGACCGAATCGCGGGTGATGCCTGACAGAGCTGAGTTGGCCAGCGGCGGCGTGTAGAGAACGCCGTTGCGGACCACGAAGATGTTCTCGCCGGAGCCCTCGCTCACCAGGCCGTTGACGTCGAGGCCGATGCCCTCCTGGTAGCCGTTGATCTCGGCTTCCATGTGGATGAGCTGGGAGTTCATGTAGTTGGCGCCGGCCTTGGCCAGGGCGGGCATGGTGTTGGGGGCCAGGCGGTTCCAACTGGAGATGCAGACGTCCGCGCCGTTGTTGCCGGGGATGTATTTGCCCCAGGGGAAGTTGGCGATGTAGATCTCAATGGGCGAACCCTTGGGGCTGACGCCGATTTCGCCGTAGCCGCGGAGCGCGATGGGCCGGATGTAGCAGGGGGCAACGCCATTGGCTTCGATGACATCGACCACTGCGGCGCAGAGCTCTTCGAGGTTGAAGGGCAGCTCCATGCGGTAGATTTTGGCCGAGTCGAGCAGGCGCTGCATGTGCTCCGGAAGGCGGAAAACGGCTGCACCGTGTGGTTGGCTGTAGCAGCGAATTCCCTCAAATACGCTGGAGCCGTAATGGACAACGTGACTCATGACATGGATGGTGGCGTCTTTCCAGGGGATGAGGTTTCCGTTGTACCAGATCTTCGAGGTGGTTTGGATGGGCATTGGGGGTACGATACTCCTTCGTCCGTGCCGGGCACGGATACTTAACAGCGTAACTCGATTCGAGGCAGCATGTCACGGGCAGGGTTGGGTTGGCAAGGGGCGGGGCTACCAATTTGGCACTCCTGGTGCGCAAAGTTGGATTAGAACGGGAAACCGAAGGCGTCGCTTTGTGCTTTTCGCGAACTGCCCGGGGACGGGAGTGAGGGTTGCTATTGACATAAAGGCAGCGCAATGCGCGCGTGGCGCGACAAGGGCTGGAGCGAATGCACCTCTGCGCATACACCCAAGGCTGGCTGCCGCGCAGGGGATGTGCGGCAGCCGGTTGCGTGCGCTCATGCCGCCTAGTGGTAGGCGGTGAAGGTGTAGTCGTTGTACAGCCAGGTTCCGCCGGTGAGCGAGAATAGCCGGACGTAGACCGTCTCCCCGTTGACCGGCAGGCGGGTTACCGTAGCGGAGAGGTTGGTTGACTGGTTGGGACCGTAGTACAGGTCGGTCGAGCCGGGACCTGTGCTTCCGATGCGCAACGAGTACTGGGTAACCCCGACGCCGGCATTCCAGGTGAAGATCTGGGTTGCGCCGCTGAGCGTTGTGCCCCCGCTGATAGGATTCAGCGTCGCGGGCGTTCCCGTGAATGCCGTGAAGGTGTAGTCGTTATACAGCCAGAATCCGCCGGTGAGCGAAAAGAGGCGGACGTAGAGGGTCTCCCCGTTGGTCGGCAGGTAGGGCACCGAGGCGGAGAGGTTGGTTGTTTGGTCGGAGCCGTAGTACACGTCGGTCGAGCCAGGACCGGTGCTTCCGACGCGCAGTGCGTATTGGGTAACTCCGACGCCGGTATCCCAGGTGAAGATCTGGGTGGGGCCGCTGAGCGTAGTGCCCCCACTGATAGGATTCAGCGTCGCGGGCGTTCCCGTGAATGCGAAGAAGTTGTAGTCCTTGTACAGCCAGAATCCGCCGGTCAGCGAGAAGAGCCGGACGTAGACATTCTCGCCATTGTGTGGCAGGTTGTTGATTGTGACAGAGGTGTCGGTTGTCTCGCTGGGGCCGTAGTACAGGTCGGACGAGCCCGGACCCGTGCTTCCGATGCGCAGGGAGTATTGGGTAACCCCGACGCCGGGCTGCCAGGTGAAGAGCTGGCGGACGTCGATGGTCGGCGTGGTGGGATAGGACAGCGTCGCGGGTGTTCCCGTGAATGCGGTGAAGGTGTAGTCGTTGTATAGCCATGACCCGCCCTTCAGCGAAAAGAGCCGGACGTAGATAGTCTCGCCGTTACGTGGCAGGTTGTTTACCATAACGGAGGTGTTGTATGTATCCGGGCCGAAGTACAGGTTGCTCGAGCCCACACCCGTGCTTCCGATGCGCAGCTGGTATTGGGTATCCCCTGCGCCGGGCTGCCAGGTGAAGAGCTGGCTGACGCCGAGGGGGCCCGTGGTGGGATAGGTCAACGTCGCGTTTCCGTTGGTGACCTGGAATGAGGGCGACGGTTTGGCGCGCAGATACAGTGGAGGCGTCAGCGACGGGTTCAGCGGTATGGTCGCCGTCAGCGTGTCGCTGGTCTCCACGGTTGGAAGGATGAGATTGGTGAAGCTGGCCATTCCCGCAGAGAGGGCTACCGAGGTGGTACCTATCAACGTGCCGTCGCTGTCGGTCATGGTTACAGGGCTGGTAACAGCTGTGGCCGCAACACCGCTTTCCGTCAACTCTACCGGTATTGCGGGGGAGAGTGGCGGGCCACCCGGATAGCTTGATGAAAAGCTGGAGGTGAAACTCAACAAATAGCTGGTCTGCACTGCGCCGGAGTCGACGGAACCGGACGGGCAGTTGGGGTCGAGCGGCTGGCCACGCTGGTCCGTGGAGAGGCCGGCGGCGTTGGCATTGGTCAGCAATCCGGCGCAGATGGCCACGCTGCCGGGCAGCGGCAACTGGGTTTGCGTTGGTCCGCCAAATGGGGCCAGAGTGGCAAGATTGATGTTGCTGGCAGTTACACCGTTGACGCCGCCCACAATATTGCCGCCGCTGTCGGTGTAGGAGCCGTTGATATCGCCGCCAGAGATGGCGGTGTTGCCCGCCACGATGCTGTTGGCCAAAGTCACGACGCCACTGTCGTTGTTGATGCCGCCCCCGCCGTAGAAGCCGGCGTTCCCTGAGATTGTGCTCGCGTTTACCGCCAATAAAATCCCGGCATTCAGAATGGCCTGGCCGGTGTTGTTGGAAATCGTACTCGAATTCACGGTCACCGTTCCGCCGCCCTCGTTGACGATGCCGCCGTAGTTGTCTCCGGTATTGCCTGTGATGGTGCTGCCAGTAACGGTGAGAACGGAGTTGTAATCGTTGAAGATGGCAGCCGCACCGCCTGTCGAAGTGTTGCCGGAGATGGTGCAGTTGGTGACCAACAGCACAGATCCATACCCTATTGCGATACCGCCGCCGAGGCCGGAATTGCCTTGAGTGATGGTCAGGTTGGCGATGACGGCTCCGTCGGTTAGATCGTTGTAGAGATCGTTGTTCACGGTGAACACTGGGAAGTTGCTGCTGAGGCCGCCGCCCGCTACGGTTACCAGGTTGGCCAGTGTGTAGCCGCCCCCGGTGGTGGGTCCTGTAATGGTGGTGTTCGGCGGAACGTTCAGTGTGCCTGCCGAGCCAAGGGCGATGGTGTTCTGCGCGGCTGTCATGGAGCTATTGAAGGTCCCGCTATCGAAGGTGATACTTCCCACGTTGTTGGTGGCTGCGGCAGCCAGCGCATCGCGCAGCGAGCAATTGGCGGAAGAAGGGGAATTGCCTGCCGGGCAGTTCGCGGGCGTCCCGGCTGCGTCGTCGAGCGCTGTGGTGACCACATAGGCGGGCGGCGGATTGTTAGTGAGCGTGAAAGTGACGGGAGTCAGGCTGCCGAATGTGGCCGTGACGTTATACGACCCCGCTATGTGGTTGGCGGTTGCGAGGACGGTGGTAAGGCCGTACTGGTTGGTGGGAACCGACGTCGACAGCAC
>Ga0302319_10016207_pt1 | contig 13747 bp, 14 predicted proteins | sample Bog_T0_2_FD_203319 | JGI IMG/M metagenome (GOLD analysis project Ga0302319, IMG submission 203319) | Peat permafrost microbial communities from Stordalen Mire near Abisko, Sweden - Bog_T0_2 | ecosystem: Environmental > Terrestrial > Soil > Wetlands > Peat | place: Sweden: Abisko, Stordalen Mire...
AACATGAAACTCAAGACTGAAAGTTCCTGTTCGTTGTCGTCTACGCAGAGTATTACTTTCTTGGGCCGCATAATTTGGGGGTTCCGCTCCTTCTTCGGGGTTTTATGTTTCTTCTGCCCAGGCAATAAACCGGGCTGCCCGCTCTCTAGGCGGGTCTGCCGGTTGAATTGTCGGGCCCCGTAACTGCGATCCATCCGCCTGCTGATTCTCGGAAGCTTGAGAGTTACCCCCCCGGTTGTCCCACGCTCTTGGACACGGCCCTGGCGGGCCTGTCGTTCACGCAGAGGAGCAACCGGCAAGCTATCCGCACTGAGCCGGTATGATTCACAGTCAAAAACCAAGTGCTTGTTGCGCTAGCAACAAACCAGTTTGAAACAGTGGTTGAAGTGCTGCTATGAGTTGCAAGCCTACGGGCGATGGAGGCTTAAAAAAAGAGAGAACGTGAGGCGAAGAGTGCGCTGAAAATCAAACTGTAACAAGTGGAAAATTAGCTAGCGTTAACAATCGTTTCAACTTGGCATGTTGAACGCCCTGTGGAAGGGGTGTGTATCACGGCAGGAAAAGGTGTCCGTTTGCAACGAAAACAGTGCTGCCCGCCACTCGCACATCCGTGACCCTCGATACATCTTTCTTAGCGGTAAGAAAAAGATCGCTGGGGCGGCCCATCTCAACGCCCTGGCGCACGTGAATTCTTTCAGCCGAAGGCACTGCGTTGTGCGCGACGAGATAGCTGATGGCGCATCCCGCAGCGGAGCCAGTAGCAGGATCTTCTGTGCCGTTGAACTGCATGCGCGCGCGCCATGCTGGCTCACCGAATGCGATTGGTTCGTCGGCGGGCGCGAGAACGTAGAACCAGCGCGCACCGCGCTCGCGCAGCCACGGCGTAGCTTCAACCTGATCGACGCGAAGACGACCGAGCGCTTCAATAGAGCCTAGTGCGACGATGGCGAAGGCGGTTCCTGTGGATACGACCTGAGGCGCGAGAGCGGGATGCATGTCAGTGGGCGAGAGGCCTAGAAGGCGCGCCACGACAGGCGAATCGAGCTCGGCGCCGAACTCGGGATCGCGCTGCGTCATCTCGCCGAAGAGCCCTTCGTCATTGAACTTGACGGGGACCGCGCCCACGTTGAGGGCAAGCGTGACGATGCTGTCGCGCATCGCGCCGGGCGCGTGCACCTTGAGTACAGAGGCGGTGCCGAGGGTCGGATGACCTGCGAAATTCAGCTCTTCCAGCGTGGTGAAAATGCGAACGCGAATGCCCTCGGCTTGTTCGACATTGGCAGGGCGACGCAGGACGAAGGTGGTCTCAGAGAGATTGAACTCGCGCGCGATCGACTGCATTTGTTCTGTGGTGAAGCCAGTGCCGTTCATGACGACGGCAAGAGGATTTCCTTTGAACGGTGTGTCAGAAAAGACGTCTACTACAAAATACTCGAGCTCCATTTGTGCGACTCCCGCCGCGATCGGCATAGATGGATTATGCGTCAGATTGATTGGATACGCGACCTGTGCATCCTGTTCATAAGGATTGGACGTACGGCGGATAGTGATGAGAAGACGCGTGCAAAGAGAAGAGCAGGCTGAGGAAAAATAATCGGGGCGCAGGTCGTAACTGAAGCTGCGCCGTTTCAAAACATGCTTCGATCCCGGGTCCCCGAATGCGAGGGACCCCGGGCACCCTGCGCCGGGCTCTGTGCGGGCTGAATTGTTACAATCAAAAAGGCCCAAAACTGCCGATACTTAACGCCTTTCGGGGCGAGATGAAAGATTCATGACCCTCCGCCTCTTTAATACACTCTCAGGAAAACTCGATGAGCTTGTGCCTGCCGATGGCAAAGCGTTGCGCATGTATGCGTGCGGGCCCACGGTTTATGACTACGGCCACATCGGCAACTTCCGCACTTTTCTTGAGATCGACGTTCTGCGCCGGTTCCTGCTGCTGACCGGCGTGCCGGTGCTGCACGTGATGAACATAACGGACGTCGACGACAAGATCATCCGCAACGCGGCGGCGGAGGGCATTTCAATTCGCGAGTACACGGCACCCTTCGAGAAGGCGTTTCTTGAAGACCTTGACACCTTGAAGGTGCAGCATCCGGAGCAGATGGCGCGCGCCACCGAGCACATTGACAAGATGGTGGAACTGATCCAGAAGCTGGCCGAGGCGGGCGCTGCTTACCAGACGGAAGAGGGATCGTGGTACTTCAGACTTTCCTCGTTTCCCGAGTACGGCAAGTTGAGCAAGAAGGATCTGAGCGGGATGGAGGACGGGGCTCGCGTGGACCTGGACGAGTACGAGAAGGACTCGGCGCGCGACTTTGCGTTGTGGAAGGGGGCCAAGCCGGGCGAGATGTCGTGGGATACGCCGATCGGAAAAGGCAGGCCGGGATGGCACATAGAGTGTTCGGCGATGTCGATGGAATACCTTGGTCCGAGCTTCGACCTGCACACCGGCGGCGAAGACCTGATCTTTCCGCACCACGAAAACGAGATTGCGCAGAGCGAGACGGTGACCCACCAGACGTTTGCGCGGCACTGGATGCACGTTCGCTTTCTGCTGGTGGACGGGCGGAAGATGTCAAAGAGCGAGGGGAACTTTTACACTCTGCGCGACCTGTTGTTGAAGGGCTATAAGGCCTCTGCGATCCGCATGGCGCTGATCTCAGTTCCCTATCGCCACCAGTTGAACTTTACGTTTGACGGACTGGTGGAAGCGACCGCGGCGGTTGAGCGGCTGAGGACGTTTGCGCAACGGCTGGCGGCGGGCAAGTTTGACGAGGGCGTGAATGATGAGTTGCAAGCCGCGGCGAAAAAGGCGCATGCGGACTACATGGACGCGCTGGCCAACGACCTGAACACGGCAGACGCGCGTGCGCCGATATTTGAGCTGGTGCGCGCAGCCAATACGGCAATCGACAAGGGAGAACTGCGGACCGGTGATCGCGATGCGATTGAGTTGGTGCTGAAAGATTTCGACGCGGTGTTCGACGTGCTGGTGGACACGGACGCCGAAGCAACGAAGCGTGCTCTGGCATGGGCGGAGCAAGCGGGCCGCATGGGCGAGGTTGCACCTGAGCTGCTGGCGCGGCAGGGACTGAGCGACGAGGCGATTGACGCACTGGTGGCCGAGCGCACGCAGGCCAAGAAGCAGCGCAACTTTGCGCGTGCCGACCAGATCCGCAATGAACTGACGGAAAAGGGCGTGGTGCTGGAAGACTCAAAGGATGGCGTGCGCTGGAAGCGGAAGTAGAGCGGCCCGGGGCGGGAGAAGCAGATGGAAGCCAACGAATCCCATGAATTGCAGGAGCATGCAGAACACGGAGCGCATGAATCCGCCATGCGTCCGGTTGCGTTTACGATGGCCGTTCTCGCGGTGCTGGTAGCGATCACGACGGTGCTTGGGCATCGCACCCACACGGAGGCGGTGCTGGACCAGAACAAGGCAACCGATCAATGGAACGAATACCAGGCGCACAAGATCCGATCGAACGATACGCAATTGGCGGCCGACCTGCTGGGCGTGATGCCCGCAGAGGACAAGGACGCCCGGGCGAAGCTGGCGAAGGGCTACGCGGAGCACCAGGCCAAGTGGGCCGATGAAACCAAAGAAGACATGGAGAAGGCCGAGGCTCTTGAAGCCAAGGTGGAGCAGGCCGAGCTGCGCGCAAATCGATTCGACCTGGGCGAGGCACTGCTGGAGATTGGCCTGGTGATCACCTCAGTGACGCTGCTGACGCACAGCCGCGTTTACTGGCACCTGGGCATGGTGTTCTCGCTGGCGGGCGTGGCATCGGCCCTGTCAGTGTTGCTGCTGAGGTAGCAAGATGAGCGCCTGGATAAGCGGGCGCATCCGATGGGCGTGTGGTAGACTTCTGCCCTGATGAGAGCCCTCGTTCTTGCCACCATTCTTGCCGCGGGTACCGCGCCGATGATTGCACAGGGACCGGCAATCGCACCAAAAACTGCAGCGGAGCAGCAACTGAGCTCGAAGGAATTGGGCTTCAGCTACAGCCTGCCGGCGGACTGGACGGTGGAGGACACACGGCCGTCGGTGGCTCAAGCGCAGCAACAGGCGGCCAAAAATGCGCAGAGTGACAGCGAGATAAGAGCGGTGGGCTGCATGGAAGCCCCGTTCAAGGCGCGCCACAGCAACGGCGCGTCAAGCGTGGTGATTGTCGCGCTGCCCTTCGACTGCTTCGGTCAGCATTACACCGACGCCGATCTTCCCGCGTTTGCTGCGACCATGGCCGAGAGCCTGAAGAAGGGCTGGAAGATCAGCGATCCTGTTTTTGGCACCTACTCGCTGGGCGCACACAGCCTGTGGATTGAACGGGCATCGGGCAGCCTGCTGGAGCACCCTGAAGACAGGAAGAGGCTGGAACTGGTGTGCTCCATGCTGAAGAACGGCGCCGTGTGCTGGATGGGTTTTGTGGAGAGTGAGGCGGACCTGAAGACGTTTGAGCAAGGCGCCGTCTCGCTGGATGGAGAGTCGAGCCCCGCACTGGTTCCAGCGAGTGCCTTTGCGAAGAAGCCTTAGCGCGCGGCAGACGACCTACTCCGCGGGCATCTGTTCAAGTTCCTGAACAGGCTGACCGGGCTTGGCTTTGACCTGAGCTGTGGTCATGAGGAAGACGGCCACGACGATGGCTGCCATGCCAATAAACTCCGCCGCGGCGGGGCGCTCGTGAAGCAGCAGGATGCCGAGCAGGACGGCGACGACGGGATTGACATAGGTGTAGGAGGTGACCTTGGCCACGGGGACATGTTCGAGGAGGTAGATGAAGGCGGTGTAGCCGATGAGCGATCCTCCGGTGATGAGCCAGGCCAGGGAGCCGATCGATGCGGCGTTGAGATGGAATTGGGGCCATTCGCCGAGGGCCGTGCCGAGGACGAGGGAGATGACGCCGGCGATGATCATCTGCCAGGCTGCGGCGACGAAGATGTTGACCGGAAGCCGGGCGTGACGGGAGATGATGCTGCCGACGGCCCAGGCGAGAGGTCCCACAAGCAAGGCGAGAATGGCCCACAACATCATGCCGCTACCGCCGAGACCGTTGTGCAGCGAGGGCCATAGCAGGGTGGCGAGGCCGGCAAAGCCAAGCAGCAATCCAAGCCAGCCGCGGAGCGGGAGTGGCTCTCCGTTGGGTAGAAACAGCTCAAGGATCGCGACGTAAAGCGGCATGATGGCATAGACCAGTGACGACAGACCGCTGGGCACTGTGACCTCGGCATAGATAAGAAGAACATTACTGACGCCGAGCAGGAGAAAGCCGACGAGGCCCATAATGAACATAGCTCGCGCCGGCCAGAGGATGCGCAGTCCGCGCCAGCGGCACCAGGCGAGAAGAATGATGCCGGCGATGGGGAAGCGGGTTCCTGCAAGCAGAAGCGCAGGCATGTACCCGGCGCCGATGCGGATGGCCGTGTAGGTTGAGCCCCAGAAAAAGTAGACGCTGAGGAAAGCGAGCGCGACCGTGGTGGTGGTGGCCTTGCTTCCGGAGCGGGGTGCGGTTGAGCTCATGGCGTCTTTACCATCGTATTCTGCGCGGGGGCCAGATTGGCTCTTTGCCGGCGGAAATGAGCTCTGACGGATGGGCTTTGCGGAGGCTCTCTGATGATCGGCATCAAGCGGCTTTAGAACAAATGGATGGGCTCTGCGCCGGCTGTTTAAAGCAGGAGTGCAGGAATCCTGAGGACAAAAAAGAGGCCAGCCGAAAGGGTTCCTTTCCTGACGGCCGGCCGAAAACTATTGCGGGCCCGGTGCGCGGACAGCGTGACGGTTGAAGAACTGGCTGTTAGATGACTTTTTCCTCCAGGCGCATGCTGGCAATTTCTGACGTGCGATGGGCAGCCCGCTCGAGATTCTGGGCCATCTCCTGCGTGGCCAGGTGCTGCTCTTCGGCGGCGGCGGCCATCTGATGCGAGAGGCCGGACAATTCCTCAGTGTGGCTGGTGATGGCGTCAATGGCGGCGATGGCCGTGCCGATATCGGCGCCGATGGCGGCGACCTTGGCCTGGATTTCAGCAGTGGCGGCGGCAGTTTGGCCGGCGAGCTTACGCACTTCGCTGGCCACTACACTGAAGCCTTTGCCGTGCGCACCAGCGCGGGCTGCCTCAATGTTCGCATTCAAGGCGAGCACGCTGGTTTGCGTGGCGATGGAGGCGATGAGGTCGGCGACCTTGGCGACGCCGCTGCTTGAAGCCTTGAGGCTAAGGATTGACGACTTGCTTTCAGCACCGGCGGTGCGGGACTTCTCAGCAGCCTGGGCAACGTTGACTGCGTTGTGGGCAATCTCCGCGATGCTGGACTCGATTTCGTGTGTGGCCGTGGCAACCATCTGCAGGTTTCCGTTGAGATGCTCAATGTCGGCGCGCTGCGCTTCCTGCGCGTGGCGGAGAGCTTCAATGGCCTGCTGGGTGCTCACGCCCCACATCACGACAGCGCCGATGAATTCGCCAGCCTCGGTGATCATGGGCTCAACGTTCAGATCGAGTTTGACGGGGCCAAGCGAAATGGTGGCCTTGTGGGGGAGCTGATGGAGGCCATGATGGTGTTTGCTGCCCAGGATTCTGTCGATGTTCTCGTGTGCCTTGTGAAAGATGTGGATGGATTTGCCGACAGCTTGATCCACCGGAACGGGGAGATGCTCCTGCAATGACCGGAGCGTCTTGATCGATGCGCGATTGAGGTAGCGGAGAATCAGTTCGCGATCGCAAAACATGGCATTGCAGGGGATGGCATCGAGCGCGTACTGGAAACTGCGATCCACACCGGTTTGGTGATCTGTTTCGACCGTCTGGTCAAACTCCGTTGACATGGGAGGCGCCTGAACGCCGCGCTGGGAAAACAGGCCACCGAAAACTCCGTGGGACATTACCTGACGCTCCTTGTGCACTACTGCTTAGTTTCGGCCCCTGCCAACGGATGGAGTGGTTTTTCGCGGAGCTGACCCCACTGGGTTTTCCGAGATTGAAACTTCGGGTCAGAACGGGAATTGGGAGGTTGTGCTCACTGCCTGGGGTTGGCGCTGCGCGGCGATTTGCATGAAGGGCTCACCCGCGGCGAGAATGGTTGGCGATGGAATGGATGCGACAGAGGTGGGTTTCAGCGCTGGAGCGGGGAATGGCGGGCCTGGACTGGGTGGCGCGGCGGAGAGGCCGTGCGCCGGCGCTGCCCGAGCACCTGGCGACTGGAATTGAGGGCGAGAATGCTGCATATTTCCACTTGCGCCGCAAGGGGTACGTGGTTGTGGCACGACGCTGGTCTGCTGGGCACCAGCCCGGCGACATCGATTTGATTGCGTGGCAGGGAAAACTGTTGTGCATTGTGGAAGTGAAGACACGCACCGCGCACGACGACACGGCTGCCGAGGTGGCCGTGGACGGACATAAGCGCACGATGCTGCGGCGGCTGGCCCGGCAGTATGTGCGGCAGCTTCCAGAGCAGGAAGCGCCGCAGGTTCGCTTTGACATCGTCAGCGTGTACCTTTTGCGGGGACAGAAGAAGGAATTCCAACACTTTGAAGCGGCGTTTGGCTGGCATGAGCACGAGCGCAGTTGGGAGTAGCGAGGAGGAATTGATGAAGCATGTGGTTACATTTCTTCAGACGAAGAATCCGGAGGCGGCGATTCCGTTTTATCGTGATGTTCTGGGCTTCAAGTACCTTCGAGACGACGGGTTTGCACTGGTATTCGATATGGACGGCGTGATGCTGCGGATAGGGAAGGCCAAGGCGTTCACCCCTGCGCCGGGAACCGTTTTGGGCTGGGAAGCCGAGGACATTGGCGCGGCGGTGGACGAGTTGGTGGGAAAAGGCGTGACGTTTGAACGCTACTCGTTCATGCAGCAGAATGAGCGGGGGATCCAGACATTTCCCGGCGGCGACCAGGTGGCGTGGTTCAAGGACCCGGACGGCAACGTGCTGTCGTTTTCGCATCACGCGAAGTGAAGCACAGCTTCCAGCCTCTAGCTCTTAGCTTCTAGCTCCTATTTTCTGGCTGCCGGTTGCTGGCTCTGGGCAAAATGGCACTAGTCTTCCTGACCAAAGCAGGCTGCCATTTTCAACAATCGCGCCATGAAGACCGCCCTCATAATGAACTGGCTAGAAGCTAAAAGCTAGGAGCTCGTTCAGCCCTTGGCGTCTTCGTACTCTTCGTGCCAGGCCATCTGGATGGCTTCCAGCTTGGGCTCGTTCGATTTGGATGGATCGTCGGCGAAGCCTTCAAGCTCGATGACATATTTGTGCAAGTCGGTAAATCGGACGGAGAAGGGTTCGATGTCAGGAAACTTTTCCTGCAGTTGAATGCCGATCTCTTCGGCGTCAGTCCAGAAAATTTCGCGTGGCATGTTTTGTTCCTTGGTTCTTTGTGTTGAGCAATGTTGAATCCGTTGCTTTCCCCGGTCTCAGAAACGAGACCGGGGGCACCCGCGGTTCTCGGTGTTGACGGGCGCCCAGCTTACTTTCCTTCCGCCAAGGCGAGCGGTTTGCCTTCGGAAGTGTAGTTGCGGTTCCATTTGGGAATCTCGACGACGTAGTTGCCGGGTTTGGTGATGACGGCCTGGCAGCCGAGGCGCGAGTCCAACTGCTGATCGGCGGCCATGTCCATGCGGTCGATCTCGTCGTCATCGGCAGGGCTGATGCCATCCTGATTCTTGATCCACAGGTGGCAGGTGGTGCAGGCGCAGACGCCGCCACAGGCGTGATCGAGAAAGATGCCGAAGTTCTCAGCCACGTCGAGGAACGACATCGGCTTGCCGTGATGGTCGTAGGGCATGGTGCCGAACTCGAATTCAACTGTTTTGCCTTCGGGCATGAAGGTGACGCGAACGAGTTTCTCGGGGGGAATGGTCTTTGCGGCTTCTTCGCTCATGGTTTGAAGTCCTTTCTTGCGGTATTGCCTCAGGGGCTAAAGCCCACAGACGTTTTTGTCTGACTTAATGTACGGACTAAAGTCCGTACCCTTCAGTCCGTACCCTTCATCATCCGGCTCATTTGAATTCTGCCGGGGCCATGGCGTGGGGGGCAGTGACGGCTTCTTCGAGTTGCTCGCCGGCAGCGGTCATGGTTTTTCCGCGGAGGGCAGTGGATACGGCGGCATCCATCATCAGTTCGGCGAGGCGGCCGGTTGCCTTGTCGAGCGACAGCGTGGCTTCGCGAATGGCGGACATGTCGTCGCCTGCGTTCACTGAGGCGAGGTGGGTGACCGCGGCCTGAATGGCTGCCTGCTCTTCGCCTGTGAGGTGTTGCCATGCGGGGCTCAATCGAGCGCCATCAACTTTGGCGAGTATGGACTCGGCCTCGATGCGCGCTTCGATGAGAAGGCGCTTGGCGAAGTCTTCTTCGGCGTGATCGAACGAATCGAGGATCATGCTTTCGACCTGTTCGTCGGTGAGGCCGTAGGTGGGCTTGACTTCAATTTCAGCAGCGAGGCCGCTGCGCTGCTCGCGGGCGGACACCTGAAGAATGCCATCGGCGTCAATGAGGAAGCGTACCTCAATGCGGGGCAGGCCGGCCGTCATGGGAGGAATGCCCTTGAGGTCAAAGCGCGCCAGGGAACGGCAGTCCGCCGCCAGTTCGCGCTCGCCCTGCACGACGTGGATGGCGACGTTGGTCTGGCCGTCGACGCCGGTGGTGAAGTGCTCAGTGGCTGAAGCGGGAATGGTGGAGTTGCGCTGAATGATGCGCGCTACTGTGCCGCCGAGGGCCTCAATGCCGAGCGAAAGGGGCGTGACGTCGAGCAGGAGCATTTCCTCAGTGGACTTGGAAGCGCCGGCAAGGATGTCTGCCTGGACCGCCGCGCCGAGGGCAACCACTTCGTCGGGATTGAGCTCAGTGTGCGGTTTCTTGCCGCGCGCGCCAAGCCGGAAGAGATCGTCGACGAGGGCGCGCACTGCGGGGATGCGAGTAGAGCCGCCGACAAGAACGACTTCATCGACCTGGTCGGCGGTGATGCCTGCGTCCGTCAGCGCCTGCTTGCAAGGAGCAGCCGTGCGTGCGAGCACGGGCTCAATGAGGAGCTCGAAGACAGCGCGGGGAATTTCACGCTGATAGCGGTCGCCGTTGGGCAGCTCGATGTCGAAGCTGGCGGACTGCTCTGAGGACAGACGGATCTTGGCTTCGATGGCGGCCTTGCGAAGGGCCTGTACCGCGCCTGGATGCAGGCGGAGATCGACGCCGTGCTCAGCGTAAATTTCGTCGAGAGAGATGGTGAGTAGCAGGTTGTCAATGTCGTCGCCGCCGAGGTGGGTGTCACCGTTGGTGGACTGCACCTCAAAGATGCCGTCGCGAAGCTTGAGGATGGAGATGTCGAACGTGCCACCGCCGAAATCGTAGACGGCGATGGTGCCCACGTTGGCTCGATCGAGGCCGTAAGCAAGCGCTGCGGCCGTGGGCTCGTTGACGAGGCGCAGGACTTCAAGGCCGGCCATGCGGCCCGCATCCTTGGTGGCCTGGCGCTGCGCGTCGTTGAAGTAGGCAGGCACGGTGATGACAGCCTGGGTAACGGGCGCGCCGAAGAAACGCTCGGCGTTGCGCTTGAGCTGGCGCAGAACATAGGCGGAAATTTCCGGCGGGGTAAAGCGGAGTTCGCCAAGTTGGATACGCGGCACCTCGCCTGCCTCCACATCGTCTGCGAGGCGGAAGGGAAAAAGCCTGAGCTCATCCTGAATTTCTTCAAGGCTGCGGCCCATGAGCCGCTTGACGGAGTAGATGACGCGCTCCGGCGTTTCAATGAGGGTCTTGCGGGCACTGTTGCCGACGGTGACGGTGGGCCTCGAGCCGCCCTCACCAGGCATTGGGGCAACAATAGGATCTAGCGCCACCACCGACGGCACAAGATTGGAGCCATCGACACCGGGAATGACCACCGGTGCATCGCCCTGCATATATGCGACGAGGGAGTTTGTGGTTCCTAAGTCAATTCCGACAACGCGGCCAGATTGGTTCGATTCCGCCATGGATCTCTATTCGGCTCCCAAAGTTTCAGTTACATCACGTACGAGGTTGCTAAGATAGCGTCGCCTGTCGAGCAGAGCGACCATAGTTTTTTCAGCGGACTTGCGCGCAGGGGCGTCGCCGTTGTCCCACAATTGCCACTGCTTGCGCAGATCCTGATCCACTTCCTGCTCGAGGCTGTCGAATTTGCGTTTGGCCTGTTCGAGGCTGGCCTGTAATGCGGGATCGGTCTCGCCCATTTTACGGGCCATGCGCATTTCCTCAAGTTGCATGTTGAGCTCGAAGACTTCTTCGAGAAGGTCGGCCGGGACGCGCGAGGGATCTTTGCGGTCTTTTCCGCTGTGCTCTTCGCCAATCTCCGCTCCCCGCAGCTTGAGCAGGTACTCAGTGCGGTGCAGGGGATCTTTCAAGGTGCGATAGGCGTCGTTTAGCAGCGCCGTGTCAGCGAGGCTCCATTGGCGCTCGTTTTCGCCGGAGCGGGCAAAGCGATCGGGATGGACCTTGCGGCTGAGGCGGTGGAACTCGTGCTCGAGGGCCGCGAGATCGAGGTCAAGCCGCTCCTCCAAACCGAAGACCGAGAAATAATCGCCGCCCGGAGGGGGCTGAATCTTGCTGCAATGCGGGCAGAACAGGGTGACGTCGTTGTGCGCCACTGAGCAGGACCAGCATGCGACCGGAACTGCCGAATCGATAACTTTCAACATGACTGACTCCAGCGGGCGACTTAGGACGAGAAGGACGAACCGCAGCCGCAGGATCGCGAGGAGTTCGGATTGATGAAGTTGAATCCCTGCCGCATCAGCGTCTCCTCGTAGTCCAGCGTCATGCCGTGCAGATAGAGAAACGACTTGGGATCGACAAAGACGCGCACGCCGTCGAACTCGTAGATGCGATCGCGTTCGCGGGGCTGCGTATCGAACTTGATGGAGTAGGAGAGCCCGGAGCAGCCGCCGCCCATGACGCCGAGGCGCAGTCCGCCCTCTTCAGGCGAGACGCCTTCCTTGGCCATGGCGACACGAATGCGCTTGATCGCACGTTCCGTTACCTGCAGGCCCTGGCCTGCCGATGCGCCGGCCGCACTTACTGGCTTGGCATCTTGCGGCGCGGGCGCGGGAACAGCAAATGCACCTTCGGCCGGCTTCGATTCTATTGAGACTATGTTCGCCATACTTGCCTATTCGCTTTCAATTCCACTCGCCTCAAATGGGGCCTCGACCTTTTGGCCGGGGCCCCTTAGCGGAGAGGGGAAGCCTCTTAGTGCGCTGCCGAGGTTGCCGCCGTAGCAGGTTCCGCAACGCCGTTCTTTTTCTTCCAGTCGCCAATGGCCGCGCGAATGGCGTCCTCGGCGAGCACCGAGCAATGAATCTTGACCGGCGGAAGAGACAATTCCTTCACGATGTCAGTGTTCTTGATCGCGAGCGCATCGTCTACGGTGCGGCCCTTGATCCATTCGGTGGCCAGCGACGAGCTGGCAATGGCCGAGCCGCAGCCGAAGGTCTTGAACTTGGCTTCTTCAATGACCTGGGTCTCGGGGTTGACACGAATTTGGAGGCGCATGACGTCGCCGCACTCGGGAGCGCCCACCAGGCCCGTGCCCACTTCAGCGGAGCTCTTGTCGAGTTGGCCCACGTTGCGCGGGTTGTTATAGTGGTCGATTACCTTATCGCTGTATGCCATTTGCTACTCCTCCCGCGGGGAAGCCGCGCTTACTTTTGTTAGATTCGGCTACCTTGCTTGCCGATGCCTTGAAATTCTGTTTCGCGCTTAGTGCGCCGCCCATTGGATCTTGGTAAGATCGATGCCTTCTTGCACCATTTCGTAGAGCGGTGAAAGCTGACGCAGATGCTTGACGATGTCAATGACCTTGGCGGCAACGTAATCGACTTCCGCCTGGGTGTTGAAGCGGCCGAGGCCGAAACGAATGGAGCTGTGCGCCACATCGTCGCCGAGGCCCAAGGCCTTGAGGACGTAGGACGGTTCGAGAGTGGCCGAGGTGCAGGCCGAGCCGCTGGAAACCGCAACGTCGTTGATGCCCATGAGCAGCGATTCTCCTTCGACGTAAACAAAGCTCATATTGAGATTGCCGGGAAGGCGATGCTCCCAGGAACCGTTGACCTGAACGTAGTCGAGCTCGGACTCCAGCTTTGCCTTGAGGCGGTCACGGAGGCCGCGGAGATAGGCTGCTTCAGAATCCATTTCTTCGCGCGCGATTTCGCAGGCCTTGCCGAGGCCGACGATGCCGGGCACGTTCAACGTGCCGGAGCGCATGCCGCGCTCGTGGCCGCCGCCGTCGATTTGCGCGGCGATCTGCACGCGCGGATTGCGGCGACGCACATAGAGAGCGCCTACGCCCTTGGGGCCGTAAATCTTGTGGCCGGAGAGGGAGAGCACGTCGATGTTGTCTGCGATCACGTTGACGGGAACCTTGCCCACCGCCTGCACTGCATCGGTGTGGAAGATGACGCCCTTCTCATGGCAGAGCTTGCCGATTTCGCGGATGGGCTGCAGGACACCGATCTCGTTATTGGCGGCCATGATGGAAACCAGGATGGTCTTGTCGTCGATGGCGCGCTTGAGGTCTTCGAGGTCGATGAGGCCATCAGCCTTCACGGGCAGATAGGTGACGCGGTAGCCGTGCTTCTCAAGGCGCTTGCAGGTGTCGAGGACGGCCTTGTGCTCAGTGACCTGGGTGATGATGTGGTTGCCGCGCTCGCGATACATTTCCGCGATGCCCTTGATGGCGAGGTTGTTGCTCTCGGTGGCGCCGGAGGTGAAGATAATCTCCTTGGCGG
>Ga0302319_10016208_pt1 | contig 13746 bp, 12 predicted proteins | sample Bog_T0_2_FD_203319 | JGI IMG/M metagenome (GOLD analysis project Ga0302319, IMG submission 203319) | Peat permafrost microbial communities from Stordalen Mire near Abisko, Sweden - Bog_T0_2 | ecosystem: Environmental > Terrestrial > Soil > Wetlands > Peat | place: Sweden: Abisko, Stordalen Mire...
CGGCATCTCCGGCAAAAGGGTGCGGGGATGCACACACAGACCCTCGAGCGCCTCCGCATTCCCGGCAAGCGCTTCCAGTTCTTCCAGAGTATGCGCTTCGTCGATGGTGAACACCCCGGCCTGGGTACGCCTCAGCGCGCTCAGATGCGCACCGCAGCCTAGGTCCTGTCCAAGCTCATGGGCAACTGAACGCACATAACCGCCGGCGCTGATGCTCATTGCAAAACTGACGGCGGGGCCATCGATTGCATCGATTGAAAAACTGGCAATATGGACTTTAGCTGGCTTGAGTTCGACAGGCTTGCCTTCCCGGGCAAGTTTATAGGCTGGCTTGCCTTCGATCTTCTTGGCTGAGTAGGCAGGAGGCATTTGCTGCATCTCGCCATGGAAGCGCGCAGCCGTCGCGCGCACCTGCTCTAACGTAAGAGCCAGATCAGGCCCGGTATCCGGCCCGTCCGCTACGCCCTCGGCATCGTAGGTGTCTGTAGAGAATCCGAAGCGGATGGTGCCGGTATAGCTCTTTTCCGCGGAAGAAAAGTACTGCGCCAGGCGCGTATATTTGCCTAGCAAGAGCGGCAGCACACCGGTGGCCATGGGATCCAGCGTGCCCAGGTGGCCAATCGACTTTTCGCTGGTAATCCTGCGCAGACGGCTCACCACATCGTGACTAGTCATGCCGCCCGGCTTGTCTACAACCAAGAGCCCATTCACCTATCTACTGTAGTCGAACGGGCCTACCACTCATAGAACTCAAGCTCCCGATTGACGAACCAGCGAGAGGAACTCCGCGCGCGTTTCTTTCTGGCGGAAGCAGCCGACCATGGCGCTGGTCACGGTTGAGGAGTTCTGCTTCTCAATTCCGCGCATCATCATGCAGAGGTGGCGCGCCTCGATTACCACGCCGACGCCCTGCGGAGCAATCGCTTCCTGAATGGAGTCGGCGATCTGGCGCGTCAGCCGTTCCTGCACCTGTAAACGGCGGGCAAACACTTCAACCAATCGCGGTATCTTGCTCAAGCCGATGACTTTCCCCTTGGGGATATAGGCGACGTGTACACGGCCGAAAAACGGCAGCATGTGATGCTCGCAGAGCGAGAACATTTCGATGTCCTTGACGATGACCATCTCGTCGTAGTCCACATCGAACATGGCCCCTTGCAGAATCTTCGTCGGGTCCTCGTCGTAGCCCTTGGTCAAAAAGGCCATCGATTTCTCCACACGCTGGGGCGTGGACACCAAGCCGTCTCGGGCCGGATCTTCACCGAGCCGGCTCAAAATCTCGCGATACATTTCCTGCGTGGTGAACTCGCTCAGTCCTTCGTCAATTCCAACCGCCCTGCGAACCGACTTGCTCACTGCTATTGGCTGTGCCATTGTCCTCTTCCTTGCGCCCTGGGGAATTGGGCGCGTCTCACTTTCACCCTACTGCCCGGAATATTCAAAGAAATTGTTCTCAGTCTCTTCTACGCGCACCTGCACAAGCTTTGCAGGCTCCATTGTTTCATTCAGCAACTCGAATACTGCCTTACAAAGATTCTCCGTTGTGGGCACTTGATTCACAAAGAGCGGATCGCGATTCAGGTTGGTATGGTCAAATCTCTCCATGACCCGCTTGCGTACCACTTCATCCAAATCCGTCAGATTCAGGACCATGCCTGTCTGGGGATCGACCGCGCCGCCTACCAGCACTTCAACAACGTAGTTGTGGCCATGGCCGTGGGGGTTGTTGCATTTCCCGTAGGCCGCCCAGTTCTCATCAGCTGACAGCGCATCGCTATGCAACCGATGACTCGCGCTCAGCACATAGCGTCGCCCGAAGTAGGCCTTCACACCAACAGCGCTCATAGCCCGCCCCGGTACTCGGCAAAGATCTCCGGCGTCTCATACACGCGAACCCGGCTCAAGCAGGCTCCGCCGGCGGCTGTAACCGCTGGTTCCAGACGCTTCCACGCCGCAATCGCGATGTTTTCCGTGGTTGGAATCGCTTTTCCCGCGGCAAACTCCGACACTTCCAGGTTCAGGTGGCGATGATCGTAGGCGGCCAGCACCTCGCGCTCGATTACGTCTTTGAGCCACTTCAAATCGACCACGAAGCCGGTCACCGCGTCTGGCTCGCCGGCCAAGGTAACTTCCAGCGTGTAGTTGTGGCCGTGCCCGTTTTTGTTGGAGCAGCGGCCAAATACCCGCTCGTTTTTCTCCGGCGTCCAGGCATCGTTCCAGTAGTAGTGAGCCGCCGAAAACGTCGCCCGCCGTGTTAAAAAGACCATTCTTGCCCTCACAAGAGAAGATGCCGAAGCACATTCAAAGTTTCACAGGAGGCTAGAGGCTGCCTTTCACCCCGGGTACTCCCGCCCCTTCCAGCTTACGCGTTTCAGGATTCGATGCTGAAACCAGCTTCGGTAAAGCAGCACCACAAACAGCGGCAGCCCCAGCGGCGCCAGCGCGCAATCCGCGAACGGAAAGTTCGACTTGGCCACTCGCGCATAGAACCGGAAAAGCGTCCGCACCCAAAGAAGCGCCAGCACCCAACCGGCTCCCAGCCATTGCACCGAATGAGCCGCGAAGTGCGCGTTCCACAGTTCGATGGTCAGCACCGGCAGGCCCACCAGCAGCAAAATATCCAGCGCACGCCAAACGGCCAATGCGAGCGAGTTGTCGAACAGCAGCGCCAGGTTCTTGGTCCAGCCCTCGATCATCGCCCCGGTCGAGCGGTACATGCGCGTCGACACCGCGTCGTCCGCGTATCGGAAACGCAGGCCAACCTTGCGCCGCTTGGCCAGGAATGCCAGTTCGACATCCTCCAGCACCTTGTCCGACACGGAACCGTGGCCGCCAAGTCGCCGGTAAGCCTCCCGCTCCACCAGCAAAAACTGCCCATTGGCCGCGGCAATGCGCTGCGCCGGGTCCGAAACCTTGACCGGAGGATATGCCAGAGCCAACTCGCAGAACACCAGCGGCATCAGCGAGCGCTGCGCCAGGCCTGCGACAATTTGCCGCGGCGAATAGCTCAGCATCCCGGCCTTGTGCCGCGTCGCCTCATGAATTGCCCGCCGCAGCGCTCCCGCCTCATGAATCGTGTCCGCATCCGTAAACAGCAGCCAGCGGCCCCGCGCCTTCCGCGCCGCTGTCCAGATTGCGTTCGTCTTGCCCGTCCAGCCCTTTTCCAGCTTGCCCGCCTGCAACACGGACACGCCGGCATTTTCCTGGGCAATTTCTCCCGCGATCTGAGCCGTACGGTCTGTCGAATGGTCGTCCACCACAACGATTTCCCAATCTTTCCCCAACTCGAAGATCTCTTCGGACTGGCTCACAAGAGAGCGGAGACATTCGCCCAGGCAATCCTGCTCGTTGCGGGCGGGAACAATCACCGTCAGCTCAATCAGTTCCTCCGGCTCCGGCTGATCGAAGACGGTTCCGACGGCCCACCCCCACCGTCCCGGCACCGCAACCTGTTGGCCAGGCTCGTCGGAAAGGCCTAGAACGGGCGTGAAACCGCCAGCCCCGGCAACTCCATTTACCTTTGGCCCATCGATTCCCATGACGACTCGCCCTTTCGCTCCGTATTATAGAGACATGCGGTTCCCTCGTTCCCTGCTTGCCGTTGTTCTCGTGCCGCTGGCGTTGATATCCGCCTGTGACCGTGGCGCACGTCCCGGCATTACCGGCCAGGTCGCTCCGGACTTTACCGTCTCCGATGGCAGGTCGTCCATCCATCTGGCTGACTATCGCGGCAAGATCGTGCTGCTCAACTTCTGGGCCACTTGGTGCCCCCCGTGTGTACAAGAGATGCCAGGACTGATCGAACTTCACCACGACCGCCCGGACCTGGCCATTCTGGCCGTCAGTATTGACGAGGATGAAGGCGCGTACAAGCACTACCTCGATCGGCGCCACGTCGACTTGATCTCTGTCCGCGACCCCAACCAGACCGCAGCCAAGCTCTACCACACCGAGGGATGGCCTGAGACCTACGTCATCGATCGCCAGGGTGTAATCCGCCGCAAGCTGGTGGGTGACCCGGACTGGTCTAACCCGGAGATTCGCGCTTATCTCAGCAGCCTTTAGCGTCTGGAGAGCGTGGGCCTGTTCTCCCAGATATCCTTGACCTTCCGTATAGTGTATGCATACACTATACATGTGATTAAGAGCTATCGTCACAAAGGCCTGCGACGATTCGCTGAGTCAGGCTCCAAGACGGGCATCAAGCCGGAACATGCCGGGCGCTTGCGGCTCATTCTCACTGCTCTCGATGCGGCGACCGGGCCGGGCGATATGGACGCACCCGGCAACAACTTGCATCCGCTCCATGGAAGGCTCAAAGATTATTGGTCGACTTCAGTCAGTGGCAATTGGCGAGTCACGTTTGCATTCGAGCGTTCCGATGTAATCCTTGTCGACTACCTGGATTACCACTGAAGAGAAGGAAAGGATAGAAAATGATCTTCAATCCCGCACATCCTGGCGAGGTGCTTCGCGACTACCTGGGAGAGGTGACTGTTGGCGACGCAGCTTCCCGGCTGGGCATTACACGCGCCCATCTTTCCCGTATTCTGAATGGGCACGCAGGCATTACCGCCAATATTTCCTTGCGTCTTTCCGCAGCGTTGGGCACCTCGCCGGACTTCTGGCTGAGAATGCAAATGAACCACGACCTCTGGCTGGAACGAAAGCACGCATCCCGGCTGAAAATCCGTCCATTTCCTCACGTTGCGGCTGGGTCTGCTCCTCACCCCAGGTTCTCGGCACACAAGTCCTTGCAAGCTCGACGGACCCAGCCGAGCGGCAAAGGAAAGGCTGTTTCCGCCGCCGCAACTGCCTAGCGATTTCCCTGTTCCCCGCGCCTTGCTATCATTCCTCTATGACCACGGTGGAAATTCTCTATTCCTACAGCACGCCGCCTTCGGAACACGCGGTCCTCGCGCTGGCCAGCACGAAGGACGTCTACGGCATCCGCCGCCTCAGCTTCGATCGCGCCGCCCGCACTCTGCGGGTTGAATACGATGCAACTCGGCTGACGGCGGCCGCCGTCACCAAACTGCTCCTCCAGACCGGCCTTGAGATCGCGGCTGAGCTTCCGCTGATCCCGCCACAGCCTGAACCGGAGCCAGCGCCCGCCGTTTGAGCTTGGCTTGGAGCGTGGACTTTCGCGCAAGCCTTTTTCGGATTGCGCCCACTTCAAAACCCTGATAATCTGTGTATGGTTTTGCTTGAAACCACAGGTGTGCGCCCGTAGCTCAGCTGGATAGAGTATTTGGCTACGAACCAAAGGGTCGGGAGTTCGAATCTCTCCGGGCGCACCATTCCTTCCCGTCGCTATCTCCGGTAAAAACAATATTTTAACCCGCCCTCTTTGTTGGCGGGTAAGGTTTGCAACGGCCTTGGCTTGGGGGCTGCGCTGCATCGTAGCTTTTCGCATTGCATGGGATAAAGACCCCTTACCAGCCTGCCGCGAAAGTCGAGAATTCATAAAATACATCCCTCAGGGGCTAAAGCCCAATTGATTCCTGAGGCTTTGCGGCACGACTAGAGTCGTGCCCTTTCAAATCGGGACTTCTGCCATAGGTTGTTACGGCTTGTACGCGCCTGCGGTCTCAACCTGCAACGAGGCTTGCACCGGGAGCTTGTCGCTCGATCCACCCGCCAGCACGCGGATTTGTTCCTTTTCGACCCGCCAAACATGAGCCGACGCGTCCCAATAAGCAAGGTCATGCGGTTTCAGATCGAAAGTTACATCGCGTGCTGCGCCGGCGGCAATGTTTACCCGCTTGAATCCCTTCAACTCCAACTGAGGACGCTGGACTGCCGATCCGAGATGCTGCACATAAAGCTGAACAACTTCGTCTCCTGCACGCTTGCCCGTGTTCTTCACCTTCACCGTTACTTGCACTGTGCCGTCGGCTGACACACCTGGCGCGCTCACATGCAGGCCTTCATACGCAAAATTGGTGTAACTGAGCCCGTAGCCGAAGGCGTAAAGCGGCTTGTCTTTGGTGTAGAGATAGGTGCGGCCATGGAGCAGGTTGTAGTCGAGAATGGGTAGCAACTGCGCATCGCCGGTGGGCCAGGTTTGGGTTAGGCGGCCGGCGGGAGAATACTCGCCGAACAGCACATCCGCCAGCCCATGGCCTTCCTCCTGGCTGTTGTGCGCGATGTGGACGATGGCCGGCACATGCTCCTGGCTCCAGACAATCGCATAGGGGAAGCTGGACCGCAGAACCTCAATCGTTCGGGGATTTGCAGCAAACACCTGCTTCACCAGGTCTTCCTGCTCCAGCGCGATCGTCTTGCGGTCTACGTCCTCTTTGCCATTGGATGGAGTCGGGCATTTGTCCCAGCCGTCATTGCATTCGGGATGATTGCCGACGACAACGATTGCAACGTCCGCCTTGTGAGCGAGCGCCGCAGCTTCTGCAGGACCGGAGCCGTCGGCAAACAGCACCTTCACGCCAAAGCCTGCGGCTTCACGAATACCGTCCAGCGTTGTCACCGCATAAGGAGGCGTGCCGCTGTACCAATCGAGCAGCACCTGGTCGATCCACGGCCCGATCACAGCAATGGTCTTCAACTTTGCTTTGTCCAGCGGAAGCGTGTCGGCTTCATTCTTCAGCAGCACAATCGACTCATCCGTTGCCAGCCGCGCCAGCGCCTTGCTCGATTCCTTCTCCCACGGCGGAATTTCACCGTCGCTCTTGACGCCGATCTCCGCGTAAGGATCGACACCCGCTGGGTCCATCTCGCCCAGCCGCAGATACACGCGCAACAGATTCTTGAGCGACGCGTCCATATCGGCTTCCGTCAGCAGCCCATCCTTGAGCGCCTTGCTCAGGTCGTCCTTGTACGTATCCAGAAAGTGGTTGATGCCCGCCTTCACTGCTGCCGCCGAGCCGTGTTCCTTGTCGGGAAATGCCTTGTGCGAGGTGATCAGCAACCCGAGCGCGCCGCCGTCGGTGCAGATGAGCCCATCGTTTCCCCACTCCTTGACCATCACGTCTTTCAGGACCGGGTTCACCGTCATCGGCGTGCCGTTCCATGCGTTGTACGAGGCCATCACCGCACGCGAGCCGCCCTGTTCAAAGCCCATCCGAAATGGCACGGAGTAGTACTCGCGAAACAGCCGTTCATCGAAGTCGGAAGAGGTATGCGTACGCCCGTCTTCATTTTCGTTGGCCAGAAAATGCTTCATCAACGAGGCTGCCTGCCAGTGCTTCGGATCGGGGCCTTGCAAGCCCTGCGCGAACGCGACCGTCAGTGTGCCTACTAAGTATGGATCTTCGCCGTAGGATTCTTCGGTGCGTCCCCAGCGCGGGTCGCGGCTCAAATCGGCATTGGGCGCCCGCACCACCACACCTACGCCAGGGCGAGTGAAGGTGGGATTCTGATAGGTGTAGCGCGCTTCGAATCCTTCCAACGAGGCAATCTTCTTGAGCAACTCGGGGTCCCATGTTGCGCCGAGTCCCTTTTCCTGGGGGAACGTGCTGGTTGGAAGCGGCTGCCTGCCGCGGGTGCCGCCCCAGCCGCCGGGTCCCCCCAGCGCCAGCCCGTGCAGGCCCTCCACCTGGCCGGAGAAAACAAGGTGCAGGCGCGGGAACTGCGGATGGTCCGACATCAGGTTCACTTTTTCATCCAGCGTGAGCCGCCCCAGCAGGTCTGCAATGCGCTGGTCGTCGCCGAGTTTGGGATCGCGGAAGGGATAATCCGCCTGCGCCATGGCAATCCGTGTCAACCCTGAAACCAACGCCAATACAACCAGCCACGCCGCCGCGCTGCCCATTCGCCGCTTTGGAATCATTGTTCTTGCCTCCCCAATCCGAACAGCGAAGAGTATCACAGAGGAGCGTGCCGCTGCCCCTCACTTAAATCGATTGCGGCCGATGGTTACTTTGAGCGGCAAATAATCGGTGCAATTGGATGCTTTCCGAGCGCAATGAGGCAATATGATGTTTATTATGAGTTGCTTACAGGAACGCATCTGCTGTTGCTCGATTAATTAACTGCAAAGGTTACTAAAGATAGGAGGGGGAGGGGGGCTATGTAGCTGTGCGCGTTGGGGCGGGAACGAGAGGACACCCGCCCCACAGCCGGCCTGGAGACTGGCGCTGCTCCCCATTCATGCATTGCAATTGTGCGCCTTCGGGTGGAATTGGACTGCAAAGTTCGCAGAAAACAATTCCAGGGGAGCCGTGACATGTTGAGGGGGAGTCCAACTGCGAAAAGAGCGGAACGCCGGTGCGCTCCGCTCCTTCTATTCAACCTCATCAACTCGTCAATACAAGCGGAAGTTCACCTCGACGGTGATCATCACTGGGACCGGCGTTCGGCCGTCTTTCAATGCGGGCTTGAACTTGTATTTCCGCACCGCTTCCAGAGCCTTTTCGTCCAGGCCCATACCCAGTGCACGAAGCACGCGCGGATTCTGGGGGTTGCCCTGCGCATCCACGATCAGCGAGATGAGGCAAACGCCCTGGTACTTGGCCCGCCGCGCTTCGTCGGAGAACTCCGCTTCAACGCTGTTGAGTGGTACAGGCGCCGAGACTCCGCCCCCCACGTGATAGAGCCCGCCGCCGGCGCCGCCACCAGTGCCAGGCCCGTAGCCGTTGCCGTTTCCTGACCCGATTCCGCCGCCGGAGCCCGTCCCGATGCCGCTGCCAGAGCCCTGTCCGCCGGAGAGCACGCTCACGTTGGGTGATTTTGTTACACCGAGGTTTGGCAGCGTCGGGTTATCCGGCAGCGTGATGTTCGCCTGCACATTGATAGCCGGGTCCATTGCGAGCTTTGGCTTGTCCACGGTCTCCACTTGAGGAGGAGAAATCGGGTTTTTCTCGATCTTGGGCAAGCGGCCCTTGATGGGATCCACAATGCTGTGTTCCCCGCCGCCACCGCCGCCGCCGTTCGAGTCGGCGGCCTTGGGCGCTTTGGGCTGCCAGACGCTGACATCGACGTCGGTCGCATTCAACTTCTGCTGAGTCACGGTTTCGATAATCTTCTTGCCCACAAAGAAGAGCAAAACACACAGGATGGCGATGTTCACGGCGCTGGAAATACCGATGGCCCACGGGTTTGCTTTAACCGCCATCCGGTCCGGAACCGGGATGGGCGTCGAGGTCAGCTCCAGCGGTGGCAGATGGGGCGGGAAAAACACGTCCCGAATGCTCTCGTAGAGTCCGGTCCAGATCGGCTTCTCTTCAAAGGACTTGCCGAGAAAACCGTCGAATTCGTGCCCGCGCGTCAGGGCCGCAGCCTGGGATTCCGTGTCTGACATAGATGGTTCGTTTTCCATGGTTGCTGGTGCGCTGTTCGTTTACGAGTGTCCAGACGTTGCTCTTCCCACGTCCCGGACCCTAGTACCATTATGCTTGACCAAGGCCACCCTTGTCTTGGGGGAAACTGTTCCGGACTCCCAACTGTCATATTTTTGCCGGCGCAGAGCTCCCATAAACAATAGACGAGCAAGACGCAGCTTTGTTACCGGAGAATTGTTCGCCTCGCCATTTACACTAAGGATGAACAACTTCGCAACCTCCCAGGGAGAAACGATGTCCGTAGCGCCCGAGTTGAAGGCGACCCTTACCTTGCCTCAGACCGCCTTTCCGATGAAGGCCAATCTGCCACAGAATGAGCCACTTCGGTTGGCTCGCTGGGCCTCGATCAATCTATATGCCGAGCTTCGCAAGGCCGGCGTTGGCCGCCCCGCTTACATTCTTCACGACGGGCCCCCCTACGCCAATGGACCCATCCACCTTGGCCACGCCCTCAACAAAGGGCTCAAAGACTTTGTGGTCAAGTCGAAAACCATGGCCGGCTTTGATGCTCCCTACGTTCCCGGCTACGATTGCCACGGCCTGCCCATCGAGATCAAGGTGGACGAGCATCTGGGCCGCAAGAAGCTCGAATTGCCCATCGCCGCTGTGCTGGATGCCTGCCGCGCCTACGCGCAGAAGTACGTCGATCTGCAGACATCCCAGTTCGAGCGCATCGGCTGCTTTGGGCGCTGGGCCACCCCGTACAAAACCATGGCGCGCGCCTATGAGGCCCGTACCCTCGAAGCCTTTTATGGCTTCCTCGAAAAGGGCTTCGTTTATCGCGGACTGAAGCCGGTTTACTGGTGTATCAACGACCGCACAGCCCTGGCCGAAGCCGAAGTTGAGTACGAGATGCACACCAGCCCTTCGGTCTACGTGCGCTACCGGCTGACCTCCGACCCTGCGGGCATCCATCCCGCGCTGTCCGGCCGCGAGGTTTACACCATCATCTGGACCACCACGCCCTGGACCCTGCCCGCGTCCCTGGCCGTGGCCTTCCATCCCGACTTCGAATATGTCGCGTTGCAGCCAAACGCGACGCCCGCCGATCCAGATACTCTGGGTGACCACGAACCCATCGCTGCCCCCATCTACATCGTCGCCGCCGAACTGGCCTCCTCCGTCATCGCCGCCTGCAAACTCGGCGAAGTCGTCGAGCTCGCGCGCTTCAAAGGCTCGGTGCTGGAGCGGACCACTTACCAGCACCCATTTCTCGATCGCAGCGTCCTGGGCGTGCTGGCCACTTACGTCACCGCCGACACAGGCACCGGCGCAGTTCACACCGCACCAGCTCACGGCGCAGACGACTTCTACACCGGCCAGCGCTACGGCCTCGACCCAGTCTGTCGCGTCGATGCCACAGGCCACATCCATGTGGACGAGAGCGCGTGGAATCACGCCGCTCCGCCGGCTTTCGACGGCAAGAAAGTGTGGGCGGCGAACCCCATCATCGTGGCCATGCTTGAGGAATCCGGCGCGCTGCTGGCTACCGCCGACCTGAACCACTCGTACCCGCATTGCTGGCGCTGCCACAAGCCGGTCATCTTCCGCGCCACGGAGCAGTGGTTCATCGGCCTCGAAACACCGGTCGAGCGGGCGGACGGCTCGAAGACCACCTATCGCCAGCTCGCCATCGAGGAAATCGACAAGGTCATCTGGGACCCCAGTTGGGGCAAGGAACGCATCACCAACATGATCGCCACGCGCCCCGATTGGTGCATCAGCCGCCAGCGCATCTGGGGCGTGCCCATCGCCGTATTCCTGTGCGAAGGCTGTGACCGGCCGGTGCTCGATCCCGCCCTCAACCGCAGAATCGTAGACCTTTTCGACAACCAGGGCGCCGAGGCCTGGCACAGCGCAGCGACGGATGGACTGTTGCCCGAGGGCACTGCATGTGCCGGATGTGGCGGCAAGACGTTCCGCAAGGAAACCGACATCCTCGACGTCTGGTTCGACTCCGGCACCAGTTGGTTTGCGGTTGCCGAGAGCGATCCGGAGTTGAAGGACGCTTACACGGCATTTCAGAACAACGAGGGAGTCAAGGTCCTCTATCTTGAGGGCGGCGATCAGCACCGCGGCTGGTTCCACTCTTCGTTGCTGACGTCGGTTGCTCTGCGCGGCCGTGCGCCTTATTCGCATGTTTCAACCGCGGGCTGGACGCTCGACGAGCAGGGCCGCGCCATGTCGAAGTCGCTCGGCAACGGCGTCGATCCAGTCGATATCGCCAACCGGCTGGGCGGGGAGATTGTGCGGCTTTGGGTCGCGTCGGTCGACTTCCGCGAAGACATGGCGGCCAGTGAAAATCTGATGCAGCGGTGCGCCGACATCTATCGAAAGCTGAGGAACACCTTCAAAATTCTCCTCGGCAATCTGCATGGGTTTGATCCTGTGCGCGATCGCGTGTCCGAAGGCGAGCTTCTTCCGCTCGACCGGTATATGCTAGCCCGCACGCGCGAACTGACGGAAAAAGTCCTCGCTTGGTATGAGGGCTTCGAGTTCCACCGTGTCTATCATGCCGTCAATGAATTCGCTGTCGTCGACCTGAGCAACTTTTACATCGACGTACTGAAGGACCGCATGTATACCTTCGCGCCCACGAGCCACGCGCGGCGTTCGGCGCAGACGGTGCTGTGGAAGATCACGGAAGCTCTGGTGCGGCTGGTGGCGCCGATCCTCAGCTTCACTGCGGACGAGGTTTGGGAGTATTTGCCTGCTGTTGAGGGCCGTGAGGCTTCGGTGCATCTCGCACAGTTCCCGAAGCCGGAGGAAGTCTTCTCCGAAGATCCGGCAGCATTGTTGGAAGAGTGGAAGCAGATCTTTGCGGTCCGCGATGAGGCCTTGCGCACGCTTGAAGAAGCTCGCCAGGCCAAGCGCATTGGCAAAGGCCTTGAGGCCAAGTTGGAGATCGCGGCATCCGGCGAGCAACTGGCCTTGCTCCAGCGCCATGCGGTAGGGCTGAAGGAGATTATCAACGTCTCCGGCGTGAATGTCATCGAAGGGTTTGCCGCACGGCCGCTCGACATGGTCACTGCGCTGTCCGCATCCGGCTCGAAGTGCGCCCGCTGCTGGAATTTCATGCCTGAAGTCTCCAGCTACGGCATCTGGGAAAACGTCTGCACCCGCTGCCAGAACGCCCTTAGCGAAATGAACATCGCCCCGCCTCAGACCCCTACGGAAGAGGTTGCCCAGTGAGCCACTACTCTCTGGGTGCCCCCGGTCTCGATTCTGAGACCGGGGATACCACGAACCCCAATTCTGACTCGTCTACGGAGACCGCCCAGTGAGCTTCCATTTCCCTCGCCGGCTACCCTGGCTCATGCTGATCGCGGGGCTAATCATTCTTGCCGACCGCCTCACCAAGCGATGGATCGAGGCGCACATCTCTTTGGGCGGAGCAATTCCTGTTATTCCGCATGTTCTGCGCATCACGCATTGGACCAACGAGGGCGCGGCGTTTTCTCTCTTTGCCGAATCCGCCTCGCCTCACCTTGTGCGTTGGGCACTGGTCTGCTTCTCGCTGCTCGCCGCGCTGGTCGTGCTAGTCGCGCTGGTGCGTCTCGGCGACAAACTCACGCTCACCACGGTTGCCCTGGCGCTGATCCTTGCCGGAGCTCTAGGCAACGCACACGACCGCATTCTCTATGGCTCGGTGGTGGACTTCATTGAAGTCCACATCTTCAGCTACCACTTCCCCGACTTCAACGTGGCCGACAGCTCCATCGTCACCGGCGCCTGCCTGTTGCTGCTCGATTCGCTGCTTCCTAAGAAGGAGCCCGCAGCAGAGCCAGAACTGCCTTCCTGACAACCTTCTGAAACTCTTCCCTCAGGGGCTAAACAGGCTGCGGAAAAAGGCCTGTTTTCAGACGAGCTTCCCCAAGGACATCCCTCAGCGGCTAAAGCCGATGTTGATTCTATGCCACTTACGGCACGACTAAAGTCGTGCCCTTTCAAAGCGGCGAGTTTTTCCGCAGCCTGCAAAGCCCACCTTCATTTTCGGCCATTTGCGGCACGACTAAAGTTGTGCCCTGTTACAAAGCATTGAAGAAACGGGCATCTCGTACTGTTGTTTTATGAATTTGGGTTTGATCACGCACTTTCGAGCGAGACGGATCTTTTATCCGCCCTGCTTTGCGCCCGGCGCAGCAGCAACAGGTAGAAGAGCGACGTGAGGCTTGAAACCGCGGCCGCAAGATAGATCAGCGGCAACAACGCAGGGCTAAACCACGTACTGCTTGAATTCTGGGGAAAGACAAAGAAGACCAAAGCCGATAGCGCCAACATCAGCGCAGGTCCAACGCAACTTCCAAGCACCCAGTAAAACCAGAACCGCCAGGCGCGAATGTTGGTGACGATCAGGACCACCGGCACAGCGAAAACCCATCCAACCAGGCAAAAACCAAACGTCACGGCAATCGTCAAAACAACTTCGCTGCTGTGAATATTTGCC
>Ga0302319_10016210_pt1 | contig 13746 bp, 8 predicted proteins | sample Bog_T0_2_FD_203319 | JGI IMG/M metagenome (GOLD analysis project Ga0302319, IMG submission 203319) | Peat permafrost microbial communities from Stordalen Mire near Abisko, Sweden - Bog_T0_2 | ecosystem: Environmental > Terrestrial > Soil > Wetlands > Peat | place: Sweden: Abisko, Stordalen Mire...
GCGCCGGGGCTTGGCTGGCGCTGAGTTAGTCGAAGGTCGTGAAGGGGCCCTCCGCCATTAAATCGACTACCGCCAGGTCCCTTTTGGGACTACTTACCGGGCCAGAGCCAACGTCCAGAATATACCGAAAGATCAGTCCGGTAATCGAACTAGTCGGGTGAGATTATTGCTCTTTGGAGATCGCTAACAGACTTTCCAAAGAAAGCGGAGATGGTCCGGTTTCAACCAGTTCGAAAAGAAATCTTTTATCGTCCATAAACCAAGCGATCCGACGCCCGGGAAACGCACGTGCCTCGGTCGGTGGCGAGATCATAAAACACCGTTTTTCGCGGAAGTAATGGCACGCTGCATCAAGATTTTTGACTTCATAGCATATGTGATGCAGACCTCCCCCTCGAGCGACGGCGGCATTCAGTTTCCCTCCCGTCCCAATTGGGCTGATGAGCTCAAGCCAAGACGTTGCCCGGGGAAGTCTAAAAAATTGAACCCGCGCTGTTTGGAAATGGTCCTCTATTATTTCGCTTTCGACGGAATATCCTAAAATCGATCGAAAATTGGCAGCGGCATCTTCGATATCCACAACCAGAACGCCGATGTGATGAAGGCCAATGTTCTCAAACATAAGATCAATCATAACGAAATTTCCTTTATGGTTTCGGATTTCGCCGTAGGCCCCCTAAAATAGCAACCCACTTGAAGATCGAAGCCCTCGAGCCCTGCCACTAACTTTCGATTCGATCTCCTCTGAACTTTTGATGGGGATACAGGCCAAGACAAAGATCTCTTTACGGAATACCTCAGGGATAAAGGCACTGCTGCCTGATTAGGCGACTCATTCAAGTTTGATAGCGCGTGCCCTTCATGGGAAAACGATGGAGCCGCCATTTCGCTTCAACGGCCATGCAGCCGGCTGAGAATGGTCGTGATTTCGTCGCTATCGTTGGCGAAGAAAAACAAGCTGGCGCAAAAATAGGCATTGGTCAGAGCCACGGCCAGCGTCTGAATAATAGGGTTGCGATTATATGCGGCCAAGCGCGTCCGCCCAAGCCAAGTTTTCAGCGCGAGGCTGTAATAGTGATTGATGATCAAGCCGATCGCTTGGATCAGGCCAAAAACCGCGTAGGGCCAGGTCACGCCATGCCAAATTCCAATCAATAGGAAAACCGCGATAATCGGCAACACCACCGCGTGAGCGCCTGCGCCGGAACCGAGCATCCGCGCCAGCCACTTTGACAGTGGAGTAAAGACCACGTCGCGCATGAAACGGGTAAGCGTCATGTGCCAGCGATTCCAAAATTCCCTCAGATTGCGGGCCCCAAAGGGCCACGCGAAATTTTCTGCGACTGGAATTCCGATCAGCCCGGCAACTCCAATCGCGATGTCACAAAATCCCGAGAAATTACAGTAGAGAAACAGATAATAGGCGATAGCGGCGATCGGAAGGGCTTCCCATCCGTGCGGCACCCCATCAAAAAAAAGTGAGGAGTAGCTGGCTAGATTCAGGATGGTGGCGAAGAACTTCAGCTTCACGAGGCCGACGAGGATCCGTAAGAGCGACTGGCCAACGGGCAGCCTGGGTCGATCAAGCGCGGAAAAAGCGCGGCTGTGCTCCGAGTATGGACTGATCGGACCCAAGAGCAGCGTGGGTGCGAACAAGGCAAAGCCCAAGTAGGCCCAGAATCCGGGGCGCTTCACGATCCGATTCCGGACTTCGAGCACGAGATAGCTAGTCCGGAAGCAAAGGAAGGACAAGCCGATCTCCCCAGAGCCAATCTTATAGGCCGGATTCACGGCAAGCTTTTGGCGCAATTTTCCCAACAGCGGCTCCGACAGCCAGGCCGGAACCACATGAGCCAAAACCCAGACTTCGACCTGCGTCAGAAGATGGACCGCCAGGATCAAGATCGGAATCAGAAAGGCAACCCAACCCCATCCATCCGTCCGCTCGGCCCACCATCGAAAAGGCAGGTATTGAACGACCACGAGCGCACAATATGTCAGCAATCCGCTCAGATTGTGGTCCGCGGAATAATAAATAGCATAAACTGCGATCAGATTCAGGACGGCGAAGGCCGCCTCACGCCAACGGCTGTTGGTGCCGAGCACCCAGCGCTGAACCAGGATATAAATGCAACAAGTGGTGACCACTCCCGGCAGGTTCATTGGCGCGGTTAAAACCCGCCATACACAAGCGTGACTTCTAGCATCTGCGCCGGAACCAGCACGCAGACAGCGATGGCCCCGAGCGACAAAATCACCACCAGCATGAGCGTGAGTCGGTTACAAGTCTTACCAATTGTGTCCATAAATTAGCAGCAAGGCTGGCGTGATTGCAGAGGTAAACAGAACCTGGCCATTTTCGTTCAAATGCATTTCGTCAACGTAGTAGTTCGGCAGTTCAGCTGTCGACACACCCGCGAAAAGTCGGACGCCCGGAATGCCTAGAACCGGCAAAGGCATTCCATAGACGCCCTCCGGGCGCTCGCGTTCCGGAACGTAAGTCGAGCGGGATTCGACGCTGGTTGGTAGGTGCAGCACAATTAGCTGGACCCCGCGGGCCCGACATAATTCCGCCAAGCGTCGGGCAAAGTGCCGTTCATACGGTGGCGTCGTCGGGCCATTGAATGCGAATAAATTGCCGCCCCTAATCGGGAAAACCACGGCATCTCCTTCGCGTGAGGTCATCTTAGTGCGGAGCGAGGTAAAATTCGGTTCCGATTTATGACTTAGCCGCGAGCGGACAGAGCCGAGTTGCGCCACCAAGTCTCCTCCGCGAAAATTCGACGGCATCAGATCCGGGCCACGCGAGTCGATGGTAAAGACGACATCGTGGTGAAGCAGTTTCGTCAAATGCCGCGGTGTATTCAACACCGCCACCGCGTAGAGGCGGAGCTTGGCAAACCAAGAAAGCCCCACCAGTGATTCCGGCTCGTCATTCCAGTGGAACAAATAAAGTAATGCGATGCCCGGATAGTCCGGATAAGGACGGTCGGGAAACCGATTGTATTCATCGCAGATCACGATGGTGCGCACCCGCCGGTGATTCAACAGGTCGCGAACCAGATAATATTGCACATCATATCCGTAATTAGTCCATCCGAGGGTCAAGACATTGGCCGGTCGGCCGATACGATTGCTCAATTGCGCCTGCACATAGGGCGTGTTGACACCAAACATCATTTGAGACGCACCGACAAAAGCGAGATCCACGTCACCGTGTTCGGCAAATATCTGGAACTGAGCCCACCGTAAGGGCTGGGCCCGCGCGGGTATATCGCTGTAGTCGTCCCGGCGGTCAGTCGTCACCCCGATCATTGCCGTGAGGCCCGGCAGGGCCAAGAGCGCGGCGAGCAAACTCGCGAAGCCTATTGCTTGCCGGCCAGATGAAAAGGCCGGCCTCATGCGATCATTGTTCCGCCAAACGGCGGACAATCAAATCGGCAAACTCGCCGATATTCTTGGTCGCTTCAACCTCGCCCATACGAAAACGCACGCCGAACGCCGACTCGACGGCCAACAGGAGTGAAATATGAAAAAGAGAGTCCCATTCGGGCACATCCTTAGCGGAAAGTGAGGCAACCAGCGTGGGCGATTCGAGGAAAATGTCATCAAGAACCGTCTGCAGCTTTGCGATCGCGTCAGCTTGATTCATCGGATTCCGGTTCGAGTCGAATCTTGGTCGGACGCAAGTGGTAAGAGCGCAAATCCAACGCATAGCGGCCAGCGGCCGGAGTCACGGAATCGGGCTCGAAGCCCATCCGCGGGTAAAAGTCGCGCACCATTTCATTTTTCACCGTCGGCAGGTAAACGCCGATGAGCCGAACGCATTGTCGCGCCTTCGCCAGTTGGGCAATCGTATTTAGGGCAAGTTCCTCCACCTGCCGCTTGAGGACCCGACAGCTCATGAGCCAGGTATCGATCTCGATCTCGGGGCCGAGCACGCTACCGATTACGATTGAAATCAGCCCATAATCGCCAAACCGATCTTCAAGCCGCACGGAGAAAGCGATGTGGTCGGCCTCTCCGATCAGCGCTCTCACTTCGGCCTCGGTCCGACGCTTCGTCGTCAGATTGAATTGGTTGCTCTTGTTAATGAGCTGGGCCAGCCGGCCAACGTCAGTCGGCCTGAACTCGCGGACGAACGCCTTCATCGCAAGGGACTCGAGGTAAACATCCATGTTCGCCGCGGATGAAAGGGCTGCTTTGCGCTCTGCTTCCGCCCGATACTGCCCGGTTCGCTGGCGGTCTTCCGGCGTGATCCGGTGGGTCTCAAAGCACCCACAATCCTGCAGCCGCCCGACGTATTCGGCCGGATCAGGCGGCAAGAGAATAGTCGTTACTTCGGGGGTGAACTGACGAACGATCTCGATCTCCGCTGGATTGTCGTCGACGAAAACAAAACTATCCAGACCAAGGTTCAGTTCGGCGGCAATGGTTCGGAGATTGTCCGACTTCGGCTCCCAATTTGCTTGGAATGCCACAAAGTCCTGGGCCCGTAGGACCATCTCCGGATGTCTCTCAAACGGCTCCAAGGCCAGCGCCCTGTCGTTCTTGCTGCACACGGCCAGCAAGACGCCTCGTTGCTTCAACGTGAGAACGAATTTTTGAAACGCCTTGAAGGCTTCACCCCGCGGCGAGGTATCTCCGATCTCGATGCCTTCGAGGCCATCTTCGGCCACCTCTCCGCCCCAAAGAGTGTTATCGAGGTCCAGGGCCAGGAGCTTTTTTACCGGCTGGCGCAAGGCGCTGATTAGTCGAACCAGTTCCCGGGCGATATCCACCTGGAGGGCGGGAGAACAGGGTTGCTTGCTCTCAAACCAGCCCCGTGGATCTTGGGATGCAATTGCGCCGCGACGGCATGCCATATACTCCAAGTCGCAAATTTGCACCCACTCGGGGGCTTTTAGGCCCAATTCTAGGTTCACCCATTTTCGAAAATTCCAATCCGATGCGAGGGTTCGGACCCGAAGGGGCCCCGGATCACGCCTGGCGGGCAAAGGGAAATTTCCCAGAATCACCTCGCCTCCTGTGCGTTCGTGCGCGATCCGGCAGAGGTCCAGCAATTGGCTTGAAATCGCGTCCGCGGCGGCTTGGACGACTTCACGGGGGTCAAACATATCTTCCGAGTAGCTGCAGCGCTGGGGGCCTGGGAGCAAGAAAATCACCTGCGGTTGAAATTGGTAGAATGCCCCCCCCTCCTCCAGAATTTCTGCGACATAATTATCGTATTCGCCCGTAAATAGTTCGTAGGCGATTTCCTCTGTTTCAAGTAAATGTTCAATGATTTCGTGCAACGGGTAGACGTTGGACCCGCTAAGAAAGGCGATTCGAAGCGGCGGAACCGGCGTTTTAGTTCGAGAGTGCTGGCGCGCTACTGCCTTCTTTCTGAGTGAAGAAAGAAAGAAAAGCTGTTCGAAATCGTTGGCCCCTCGCGTGGCCTCGGTGAGTTTGATCCAGAAATCGTGATGCCCCGCCAGGAGCAATTGCTTGAGTTGATCACGCTCAGCGGTTTCCATAACGTACGAGGCAAATTAAAATCTTCGCTGTTACCTGTCTATCTTTAAGCCTAATGCTGCCAGCAGCCTGGTTCACCGAGAAAACGACTTTGACGACAGCGATCAAAGGTGGAACAAAATACCGAAGCGTTCGTGGAATGACTCAGGGGTTTCGGGCCTGATAGTCGCGACAAATCATCTGGGCTCGCGACGATAAGGGCTCGGGCGTCGGACCGGAGCTTGCGAGGCGCTCGCCGAGGACCTCGACCACGCGCAGCGCCCCGGCCGTTGTCCCGACTCTGCTTAGATCACGGCACCGCGTAGACTTCGATCAGGCCGGTGCCGCTGGGTCCGCCGGCGGCTGAAACCTGGACGGAGTAGGAACCCGGGGGAAGCGTGACGAGGACGGCCGAATCGCGGCTACCCGAACCCAGGCCGAAGGCTCCGGCAGTGGAGGCAGCGGAGGATATGGCAGCGGCGCTAGCTCCCGGGTAGGAGCTGTTGACCGTCACCGGCGTTCCCCATCCCGCGTTTTGGGCGAGGAGAGCTCCCGTACCGGTGTAAACATTGAGGGATGTGGCGGCAAGGACACCCGTCAGGCCCCAGGAGCCAAGGCCCGGGCCCACCCCGCGGATGAGCAATTGCTGCGGGGCGCTGCCGCCGATGACGAAACCGGCGGTAAGCGGTGAGCCGGGACTGACCTGCCCGAGAGAAGAGACATTAACCACGGCCGAAGCCTGGGTGAGGGGGCTGGGGCTGGCGTCATAGACCTCGGCCAGGGTCGTGCCCGTGGCACCCGCGACGCCGCTTATGACCAGGGTGTAGCTTCCGGGCGAAAGCGTGGTGGAGGCGGCCGCATCGATGCCGCCGGGGGTGAACGGGAAGGCGCCGACCTGGCTGAGGAGTGAAGCTAGAGCGCTGCTGCCGCCCCATCCGCTGTTGGACAGGAGGAGCGTGCTTCCGCCATAGAGTTGCAGGAGCGGAGCGGAAAGGGCCCCGCTGACCCCGAAACTGCCCAGCGTCGGACCGACCCCGCGCACCACCACCGGCTCCGTACCGCTGCCAGCGATGACAAATCCGGCCACGACCGCATTTTGCGCGGCGCCCACATTGCCGTAGATCGAGACATCGAGCAAAGGAGCGGGCGCCACGACATTGAAAGCGACGGTCGCCACCGGCGCCGCGAGATAGTTGGAGTTTCCGCCTTGGTTCGCCTGCACCGTTACGATTCCGGGGCTGCCCGTCAGCGTCACGGTCGATCCGTTGAGAGAGGCCGGGCCGCTCACCAGGCTGAACGTGACCGGCAGCTGGGAACTGGCGGCCGCCTGCAGGATGAAGGGCGCGGCGTTGCTGAAGACGGCCGATTGCGCGAAGGTGACCGTCTGCGGCGCGGGGTTGATCGTGAAGATGCCGCTGGCCGAGCCGGAATAGCCGGAATTGGTCACCGTTCCCACCAGGGCGTAGCTCCCCGCCTGGGCCGGCGGGGCCGTGCTACCGTTGTAGGTCAAACTCACCGTCAAACCGGGGGGCACGGTGCTCGCGGTCGCGCTCAAAGGCGAGCCGGTGTACGTGGCGGCAAGGCCGCCCAGCGTCACGGTCGCCGCCACCGTGCCCGAGGCCCCGACCAGGATACCGCTTGTGCCCGGCGCGCGGAATGCCAGCGAGGCGACGATGACCCCGCCTGTGCCTGAGGCAGCTTGGACCGTGGCCCCGTTGCCCAGGGCCGGCGACACCAGGGCGATGCCATTGGGGGCGGAATCGCCCGGCTGCACCGTGTAAGCGAACACGAGCGCGGCGCTGCCGCTTCCCGACACATAGCTGGCGTAGCGCACGGCCGAACCGACCATGATTTCCATCTCGGGGGTTCCCGGGCCGGCGACCACCACGGTCTGGCCAAAAGTGAGCGTGAAGTCGAGGGTCTGACCCGGCGTGTAGGTCCCGTTGGCCGGCACGCCGACGCTGACAGGATACGGCGTGCTCGGGCTGGTGGTGGTCACAATCGCCGGCACGGTCAGGGTGACGCTGCCGCTGCCGTAGCTGAGGGTGAAATTGACCCCGCCCGCGGTGATGGTCGCGCCATTGGCCAAACCGTTGAAAGTGCCCGAGACGACGCTGCCGGTGATGATGGTGTAGGTCGTGCCCGGCGGGTACGAGCCCGCGTCAGCGACGACTGAAAGGGTACCGGCGAGAGTGGCCGAACCGGTCACGGCGAGCTCGCTGCCCGTGCTGGGCGAAAGCTCGACCTGTAACGTGCTGCCCGCACCTTGCGTGTAGCTGCCCGAAATCGAAAGGGTGCCGATCGAGCCACCCGGCGCGACCGTGCCGCCGGCCGTGTTCGTCACGCTGCCTGATACCGTGCCGTGGCCGGTGAGCGTGCCGCTCGCCCCCACCGTCGCGCTGCCGGCGAGTCTGGCGCCGGCATGCGATGCATCGCCCACTTGGAGCGTTCCACCCGACACCAAGGTGGCGCCCGCGTAGGTGTTGGTACTGTCGAGGGTCAAATTACCGGTGCCGGTCTTGGTCAGGCCGCCGGTGCCGCTCAGGCCGGTAGCAAAGGAGACATTGTTGCCGTTGGTGTCGATGGTCCCCCCGCCCGCCCCCACGGCGGCAAGCTGGGCGGATATGTCCGTCGTCGTGGCCGTGGCCCACTGCAGTCCGCCGCCATTGAGCGTGACGTTGCCGGAGCCCAGAGCGGACGCGGCATTGAAATTGATCAGGCCGCCGGTCACGGCAAAATTACCGCTGTAGGTGGAGGCGACGGAAAGGGTTAAGGTGCCGTTGCCGGCCTTGGTCAGGCCGCCGGTACCGACCGGCAGGGCAGTACCAAAGGAGACATTATTCCCGTTGGTGTCGAGGGTCCCGCCCCCCGCCCCGATGGTAGCAAGCTGGCTGGATATGTCCGTGGTGGTGCTGGTAGCCCACTGCAGTCCGCCGCCATTGAGCGTGACGTTGCCGGAGCCCAGAGCAGACGCGGCGTTGAAATTGATCAGGCCGCCGGTCACAGTAAAATTACCGCTGTAGGTGGTGGCGACGGAAAGAGTTAAGGTGCCGTTGCCGGCCTTGGTCAGGCCGCTGTTGCCGCCCGGCAGGGCTGAACCAAAGGAGACATTATTCCCGTTGGTATCGAGGGCCCCGCCCCCCGACTGAAGGGCCAGACGGCTGGATATGTCCGTGGTGGTGCTCGTGGCCCACTGCAGTCCGCCACCATTGAGCGTGACGTTGCCCGTGCCCAGAGCGGACCCGGAATTGAAGTTGGTCAGGCCGGCGTCCAAAGTGGTGCCGCCGATGTAGGTATTGATTCCGGAAAGGGTGAACGTACCGGTACCGTTTTTGACCAGTTGCGCAACGCCAGAATAGACGCCCGAAAATGTCGTACTGGTGTTATTGCCGCCGACGAATAGATTGTGGCTTCCGCCCAGGGTGACGGTGCCCGTGCCGGCCAGCGAGCCGATCGTGACATCGCCGCCCGCATTGAAGTCGATGCCGCCCGTACTGCTGATGACCACCGCGCTGCCGGTGGGGATGGCGCCGTTCGCGTTCACTTGCACCCGTCCCGTGCTGGTGACCAAGGTCGACCCCGTGTAGGTGCTGGAGCCGCCGAGCTGCAGAGCATCGTCCGTGGTGTCATTTTGGAGGGTGAGCGGTCCCGTCCCGGTGACGCCGTTATTGATCGACAAGATGGTTGTCCCCGTCGGATTGAAGGTCGCCCCGCCATTCAGGGCGACGCTGACGTTTACGTTGTCGGTGCCAGCGGTGGTGTTGGGGTCCCAGAAATATCCATTGGCCCCCAGCGAAATGGGGCTGCCGCCGATGGTAAAATTCTTGCTTCCAATGAAATCAAACAGGATTTCAAACAGCTGCACCGATGACGCCACGTTGTAGTTGCTCGGCAGGTTGGCGCCGAGGCCGGTCAGGACCAACGTATCGCCGGAGGCGGGTGTCTGGCCTTGGGTGTAATTGGCGGCATTGGCAATGTTGCCGTCGACACCGATGGTCCAGTCGAGAACGGTGGCGTGCGCGGCGGGTCCGACGAGCGCGGCGAGAACCAGGCCGAGCGCAATGGACCATGATTTTACCCCATATCGCTGCCGATCTTTCCGGCCGAGGCGCAAGGCTTGTTCGCCAGGCGTTGGCCCGGTTGAAGGCGACAAACGGAGGTGAGTCTTGGGAAGTGGCATACTGCCGAAGTATCCATTTCGGACTCCCGTGATGTCAAAAGACAAAACGGCGGCGGCGGCGGAGAACGCCCGCGATCCCTCGCCATCCGGCGTCGGCTCACGGCGCCGGGTATGGGGGACCGGTCGGTCGGCGAACCAGCACGCACCCCACTAGCGGGGATGCTCCAGCCGCCATTCGTCGAGCCGAGCCTGCACCACCGGCGTGCCATCGGCCGGCGGGGCACAGTCAGCGGGAAAAAGGGCGAGTTGGCGTGACAAACGGATGGATGTATTCAGCCAAAATTTGCGGCGGTACCTTGTCGGCCAGCCCTTAATGCACGAGCCTAGCCCGCGTGAGGCGGTGCCGCCAGAGATTGCGGCCAGGGCGGCAGAAAACAAGCGTCTTACCTTTCGTCTCCCTTGCGACAGTGCTTAGGGGCTGACGGCGGCACATCGAGGGCTGGATTGCGCTCGAAAAAACCGTCCGGTTTCAGCGCAAATCCGATATGGACCACGGGCATGACCGGCCAGTCTTCAAGTCGCGGGATATGATTTGCCCCCATGGTATACCAGACAACGAGATTGGTATTCTCAATCGGGCGATTATTACGGACAAAAGCACCCAGATCCGACCCGCCGGGATTCTGGTTTGGATAATCGCCAGTCGCATATTTTTCGTCGGGATGATAGGGCGTCACCCAGAGGTGTTTACCCATAAAAGCCGCTCGTTTCATGACCGGCGAACTCTCATGCAGGAAGCAACGGACGTTATCGCCGGGAATCAAGCGATACGCCACCGGATCGCCCATGCGGTTGCGGCGAGATGGGTTGACGATTTTCCAAGTACGTCCGGCCAATGGATCGACCAGTTGCTGCGCCTGGCTTTCAGTCTCCAGCAGGGTGGATTTGGAGTAGAAGGCATTGCCGTAGGGGTTGTCGGGGCCGATCGGCTCGCTCTCGTTATGCGATTCGTAGATGGAGTTATTCTCCCCATCGAGCATCAGGTCGAGGCGGACGTTGAACATGTGCTGGTGGTTGGGCGCGTAGAGCTGGGGAGCCATCAGCCGGCCGTAAGGGCGCTTCTCGCCCGGGCGCAGCGTCGCACTGTGCATGATCCCCGTCAGCTTGACTTCGAATCGAATCTCCCCGTCTTGCTGGAAATACCAATAGAAGCCGTATTCGTAATTTCCGACGGTGGCGATGAAGGAGACCACCAAACGCCGGTTGCGGCGCACTTCGGTTTCGTTCGTGCGCCAGTCCATGTGCTTCCAAAGGATTCCGTAATCTTCCTCATGCAGGCAGATGGCGTTCTTAATCGTGGTGACATCCCCGCGGCTGGTCGAGAAATGGGCGTCAAAGTACCGGATTTCACCCAGGCAATCGCAGCCGAGGGCGAGCGAATTGGCGAATAAGCCGATGCCGTACTCGCCGCAATCGAAGGCGTTCTTGCGGAAATGGTGGGGGTGCGGATCGCCGTAGGGCACGACCATGTCGCACATCGAAGCGCGATATAACACCGACCGCTCGCGGCCGTCGTCATCGTAGCTCACCTGGTAAAGCACCAAGCCCTCCCGCGGGGTGAAGCCGATTCTGAATTTCCATTTTTGCCACCGGATTTGGGAGCCTTCGACCTGGAAACTGGGTCCGGCGGGTTGAGCGATCTCGAGGGGCTTCACGTCAGTGCGATAGGCCGTAATAAATTTGGTGGAATAATTGCCCGCTTCCGGCGGCAGCGGGATAACCTCGTCGTCCTCGAGACGAAGCACGCGCATTTGGTTCAAGTCGAAAATGGCGGTCAGCGCCCCCACGGGATGGGCGTACCCGTTGTCACCTGGCCCGGACCGTACCCAAGTTAACGCGCGGGTCAGGCGCATCCCGCTGTTATCCTCGGGCGATCCGTAGTGGCCCGTTGACCAGGGATCAACCATGATCAAGTCGAAATCGGTAACCCCCCGCTTGCGGAGGGCGGCCTGGAAGCCGGGATCCTTCTTCAGAGCCTGCTCACATTCCAAAAATTCGTCCGGTGTAATCGGCGGCTGCACACCCGGGACGCGCTGCCACCGCTTGATCCGCCGCGACGTCAGAGACACCACAGCCTCGTAGGTTGCGCCATCGGCATTGTCCAGAAGCACTAGAAACGCCTCGCGCTCCCAGGTTCTGCCCGGCTGGAAGGCCAAAACGTCCTTCTTGGGCGGCTCGTGAAGAGTGACGACGACAAAACGCACCCGATCATTGATCTTGCCGCTCTCCTTGACCAGGACGACGGCAGATCGTATTTCTTCCGGCAACAAGGGATCGAGCGGATGCGTGAATGCGACGGCACGAGGCGCGGGCGCATTCGATTGGGATTGATTAGGGAACTGGGACATAAATGAGGTCGGATCGACGTCGTTCATTCGCCCTGCCTCACGGCGACATGCCGCATGGTACGGCTCATAGTCGTGCCGAAGACACAGCCGACGTCGACAGCCACTTTTGCGGGGGGTTTCGAATCATTGCGATCGCGCATGGGGTCACGTTTCGGTGTCCATCAGTCGTTCGATTTGGTCAGCCCTTTCCCTACTGCTTGTCCTTCATCGCATCTCGAAGCAAACAATCGACCGACGTGGGATCAAAAGAACACCAGGGCCAACTACCGAACCGGAGTTAGCTACCTTCGGAGTATTGAGCACGCAGTCTGACGAGATCAGCCCTAATCGTATGGACCAAGGTTTCCGATCGTATGCGCCGTACGAAAAACCATATACAACCGGCAAGCATGTACGCCGCAAATAAATAGGGCAGGTAGTTAAGGGGTGGAGCCGGAGCGGGATAGACCGTGGCGATAAAAGCCGGGATCAAGAAGGCGATGGATATGACCGACAGGGCAACGGAGCCCCAGGTTAAGCTTCCGACCTTTTTGACGTAAACCATGGCGGCCAAGGAGACGAGGGCATAAGCGACGAGAAAGCCGTAGGTGGCGACGGTGCTCAGGTCGTTGAAAATATCGAGAACCGACATCTTGCAGACAAACAAAACGGCGGGGACGAGGAAGACCAGCAAGGAAGCGAGCGTCGCGGAATGGTGGGGGGTCTCGTTAGCCCGATGCGCTCGGCCCAAATGGGAATGGAGAACGCCGAGTCGGCCCAAGCTGAAAATAACCCGGGCTCCGGCGTTGATGCTGGCCAGCGTGCAGGCGAAAGTGCTGACGACGGCCCCGATTGAGATCAAGACACCGAAAAACGGCAGGCCCACCGCCACGGCCAGATCATTGTAAGGGGCCCCGCTGGCTCCCAGAGAGTGGTTGAGTCCTTTGAAGCCCAGGACGGCAATGTAAGAAGTAAGAATGAAGAAAAGCCCGGCGATGACGGCACTCCCAATCACGGCCCTAGGAATATTCACCAACGGATGCCGGCTTTCCGCCCCCAAGGTTGTCGCACTCTCATAACCGACAAAGCTGAAGATGGCCAGGATGAGACCGGACTTCAGTCCATTGACGTCCGTGGCCCGAAGTTTGAACTGCGATGGATCCCACCATTGGCGCCGATGGGCCAGAACAATGGCGCCCAGGATCAGGATTAAGAGCATCGAGGCCACCTCAAGAACCAGCATCAGCCGGGTCGAGAGCTTGACATCGGTATAGGCTATGTACCAGGCCGGCCCGGCTCCTAGGGCATAGAGCAAGAGCGTCGACAGGATCGGCTTTGACGGTCCGAACAGGATGGTACCATAGTTGACGAAACCGGACAGGGCCGCCATGCCCGTCAGGAGATAGGCCGCGATAAGACTCCAGCCGGCGACAAAACCTAAATTAACTCCCAGGCCAATGGAGATATAGGAATAGAGAGAGCCCGGGGAGGCGGAGCGCCGGGCGAACTGGTTGATATTCAGCCCGACGGCGATCAGTCCCATCGTGGCGAAAAGGTACGCGAGCCAAGTGCCGTTCCCGGCTGCAATAAAAACCAACGGTGCAATCATTACCGGTGTCAGCGTGGGAGCTATATTCGCCACACATTGGGATAGGACTTCCGGAAAGCTCAGGCATTCGTGTTTTAGTCCGTAGACTTTACTGCCTTCGGGCTTCGACGGGGGCGTCATTCGGTGGTAGGTGGCCT
>Ga0302319_10016211_pt1 | contig 13745 bp, 7 predicted proteins | sample Bog_T0_2_FD_203319 | JGI IMG/M metagenome (GOLD analysis project Ga0302319, IMG submission 203319) | Peat permafrost microbial communities from Stordalen Mire near Abisko, Sweden - Bog_T0_2 | ecosystem: Environmental > Terrestrial > Soil > Wetlands > Peat | place: Sweden: Abisko, Stordalen Mire...
CCATCCCGGCAACGGGGCTCACGCTCTCGCTCACACAGTTGCACGAAATTGCGACTGTGAAGGTAAACGGCAAGGTTGCAGGGACGATCTGGGCGCTCCCGTACAAGCTTCACCTGCAAGCGCAACTGCTTCATCTCGGTGACAATGAGATTGAGCTGGACGTCACGAATCTGTGGCCGAACCGCATCATCGGCGATCTGCAGCCGGGGGTCGAGCATCCAGTCACACACACCAACATTCGCAAGTACACCGCTACTTCGCCCTTGCTGCCCTCGGGTCTGGTTGGACCGGTCACGCTGACGCAGCCTTAGGCGCATCGAGAACGATTGGAGAGAGTTTGGCAACCTTGAATCGTCTTACGTATCTGCTCATGGGGGTCCTATCGGGCACCTCGGTCGTCGCCGCTGTCGCGCAGGCCCCGCCGACTCCACATACCTTTACGGTCTCCGGCGCGCAGTTTCTCTACGACGGTAAGCCGTATCAGGTGCTCTCCGGCGAGATGCACTATCCGCGCGTGCCCCGCGCGTATTGGCGCGACCGCTTCCGCATGGCCAAGGCCATGGGGATGAACACGATCACCACCTACGTCTTCTGGAACCTCCACGAACCGAAGCCGGGCGTGTACGACTTCAGCGGCCAGAACGACATCGCCGAGTACATCCGCGAAGCGCAGCAGGAGGGGCTAAACGTCATCCTGCGGCCGGGGCCGTATGTTTGCGCTGAGTGGGAGTTGGGCGGCTATCCTTCATGGCTGTTGAAGGACCGCAGGCTGGTGTTGCGCAGCGACAATCCGCAGTACACGTCTGCGGTGAAGACCTGGTTCGCGCGTTTGGGGCAGGAGATTCGGCCACTGTTGCTGGCCAACGGCGGCCCCATCATCGCCATCCAGGTGGAGAACGAGTACGGCAGCTTCGGTGACGACCACGCGTATATGGAGTCGGTGAAGCAGGCCCTGATCGACAGCGGCATGACCGGTGTTCTCTACACGGCGGACGGGCCCGCGCTGATACCGAAGGGCGGTCTGCCGGAACTTCCCGCCGTCATCAACTTTGGTACCGGCGGCGCGCAAAAGGCCTTCGCGGAGTTGGAAACACTGCGGCCCGATGGCCCGCGCATGAGCGGCGAGTACTGGGCAGGGTGGTTCGACCACTGGGGTGAGAAGCACCACTTGACCGACGGCGCAAAGCAAGCCGCCGAGTACGAATGGATGCTGCGCCAGGGCTACTCGGTCAGCATGTACATGTTCCACGGCGGCACCAGCTTCGGCTGGATGAACGGTGCCAACAGCAACGGCACCAACTATGAGCCGGACACCACCAGCTACGACTACGACGCACCGCTGGATGAGCAGGGCGCGCCGCGGGCGAAGTTCTTCGCCTTCCGCGATGTGATCGCCAGAGTGACCGGCCGGATGCCGCCGCCAGTGCCGCCCGTGCCTGCGCGCAGCACATTTCCAACAGGTTCGGCGATCCTCTCCGCATCGCTGTGGCAGAACCTGCCGCAGCCAGTGGACTCAAAGACGCTTCTTACGATGGAGGACCTCGATCAGGCGTACGGATATATCCTCTACCGCACGGGCATCGATGCCGGCGAGGGAGGCGAACTTGTCCTGAACGGACTGCACGACTACGCCCAGGTGTACATCGATCAAACGCTGGTGGGCACGTTGGACCGTCGACTCGGCACCACGCATCTCACACTGCCCATCATGAAAGCGGCGGGGACGCTGGACATCCTGGTGGAGAACAGTGGCCGCGTGAACTACACCAGCGTGATCCGCGGCGAACGCAAGGGGATCACCGGTGCCGTGACCCTGGGCGGCAAGGAGCCCCAACGGTGGGAGATCTACTCGCTCCCCATGGAGGAGCTCTCCCTGTTGCGCTTTCAACCCGGCACCTGCGAAGGACCCTGCTTCTACCGCACGTCAATGCAGGTCACAAAGCCGGCAGACACCTACATCGATACGGAGGGCCTGCACAAGGGCGAGCTTTGGCTCGATGGCCGCGCGCTGGGTCGGTTTTGGTCGGTGGGGCCGCAGTTCGCTCTCTACGCGCCGGCTCCATGGCTGCACAAGGGCGCGAACGATATCGTTTACTTCGACTTGATGGGCGACCGCCATGACGCTGTACGGACGCGCGACCAGCCTCTGTTCACCATGCCGTTGGTGATGCCATGACCGGCAGGCGCGCGGCGCTGCTGCGTTGTTTTGCCGGCGTCTTGCTGCTTCCTTTGTCGCTGAGGGGGCAAGCGCCGGGCGGATCCGCCGCGTTCCATCCGGGCGAGATCTGGTATGACACCTCTGGGGCCCCCATCAACGCGCATGGCGGCGGAGTGCTGTACCGCAAGGGCGTTTACTACTGGTTCGGCGAGTTCAAGACCGAGGGACCCAAGGGCAATCTGGCCAACGTCGGCGTCTCGTGCTATTCCTCGCGCGATCTTTATCACTGGAAGAACGAGGGCATTGCGCTCAAGGTCTCGCAGTACCCGGCCAGCGAGATCGTCGCCGGTTCTGTGATCGAGCGGCCCAAGGTGCTCTACAACGCGAAGACGAAGATGTATGTGATGTGGTTCCACCTGGAACTCAAGGGAAAGGGCTACGCCGCCGCACGCGCCGGGGTTGCTATCAGCAAGAAACCCGCTGGCCCGTATACCTTTCTGCGCAGCTTCCGGCCGGACGGCGAGATGTCGCGCGATATGACTCTCTTTGCCGACGACGATGGGAAGGCTTACCTGATCACCACCTCCGAGAACAACCAGACCCAGCATCTCTCGCAGCTCACGGACGATTACCTGGACACGACCGGCCACTACACCCGCATCCTTGCGCATGAGGCACTCGAAGGCGAGGCAATCTTCAAGTGGCGTGGACGGTACTTTTATATCGGCTCGCACACCACCGGCTGGGCACCCAACCCGGCCTTTGCAGCCGTCGCCGACGACCTGCGCGGTCCATGGAAGCCTCTAGGCAATCCTTGCCGCGGGGACGGCGCGGAGCTGACCTTCGGAGCGCAGAGCACCTTTGTTCTTCCCGTCGCTGGCCGCCCGGGAGCGTTTATCTTTATGGCCGATCGCTGGCGGCCCAAGAACGCCATCGACGGGCGCTATGTGTGGCTGCCCATCGTCCTCTCCCCAGTCCACTCCGAAGACAGCTTCACCATTCCATGGCTGCCTGTATGGAACCTCAACTACTTCGATGGAAAGACCGACCCGCGATGATCCTCCGTCAGACGATCCTCGCATCGCTTTCGCTGCTATGGATGAGCGCTGCACATGGCCAGGCCGCGCTTCCCGTGCATCTCAGCACCGGCGACGTGACCGCGCCGGCGCTTCGTCTGGCCTGGACGCTGGAGCCGCTGGACTCTGCGCGTGGAGTTCGCCAGGTCGCCTTTGAGATACGCGTGGCGATGTCAGCCGGGATGCTCTCCCGCGGCAAACCCGATCTTTGGGACTCGGGCAGGGTTGCATCGTCCTTCCTTCATGCGACGTATGCCGGCAGGCCGCTTCCCGCTGCATCGCCCTTGGTGTGGCAGGTGCGGACGTGGCAGACCGCGCTTGGCCACACGAAGCCGCATGTGTCCGATTGGTCGGCACCTTACCCCTTTATCACGGGCATCGGCCAGTGGTCTGCGCGGTGGATCGCTGCCACGCCGGACGCGTTGCCGGGCGCGCCGCTGGGAAGGGCCAACGATCTTCCGCTGCCGATCTTTCGCCGCACGGTCACGCTGCCCCACAAGCCGGTACGGGCCATGCTCTTCGTCTCCGGCCTGGGCCAGTATGAGTTCCGCATCAACGGCCGCAACATCACGCCGGATGTCCTCGCTCCTGGCTGGAGCGATTACAGCAAGGACATCCTGTACGACGCCTACGATGTCACTCCCGTGCTCGCTACCGGTGCCAACACGCTCGCAGTGCTGCTGGGCAACGGCATGTACAACGCGCTGGCTGTGAAGGGACGATACAGCAAGTTTTCCAACTCCTACGGGCAGCCAAAGCTGATTGCGGAGCTGCATCTCACCTTCGCCGACGGCACGACGCAGAAGGTGGTCTCGGACGCGAGCTGGCGAACGGCAGCCGGGCCCATTACCTTCTCCAACACCTATGGCGGCGAAGACTTCGACGCGCGGCTGGAGCAGACCGGTTGGGACAGACCGGAGTTCGACGATACAAGCTGGCAGACCGCGTTGGTGGTGGCTTCGCCGGGCGGCGTTCTGGTGCCGGACCAGATGCCGCCCATCCGCTTGCTGGAGCACTTTGAACCTGCCGCAGTCACGCACCCTCGCGACGGCGTTACCGTCTACGATCTCGGCCAGAACTTTGCGGGCTGGCCGCAGTTGACCTTGAGCGGGCCGCCCGGTGCCTCCGTCCATCTGCTCTGCGGCGAACTGCTCAACGCCGATGGCACCGTCACTCAGCGCTCTGCTGACGCTCGTCCCACAGCTCCAGCGCTGTTTCGCTATACGCTGCGCGGGACCGGAAGCCCCGAGACGTGGCATCCCCGCTTCAGCTACTACGGCTTTCGCTATGTGCAGGTGGAGAGCTCCTCTCCCGCTGTCACCGTGCTCTCGCTCGGCGGAGAGGCGATCCATCAGGACGACGAACGCGTCGGCAGCTTTACTTCCTCAAACGATCTGCTGAATCGAATTCACCGCCTCATCCTGAACGCTGTGCGCAGCAACCTGGTGAGCATCCTCACGGACTGCCCACACCGGGAGAAGCTCGGCTGGCTGGAGCAAACGCACCTCTTCGCTGCCTCGCTGATGGACAACTACGACGTAGAAGCGCTCTATCGCAAGATGGGCGACGACATGGCCGACGCGCAGACTGCCTCAGGCCTCGTACCCTCCATCGCCCCGGAGGTCACGAAGTTTCTCGACCGCAAAGGGAACTCAACCGACTTCCGTGACTCGCCCGAGTGGGGTTCTGCTGTCGTGCTGAGTCCTTGGGCGGCCTACCAGGCCTATGGCGATCCTGCCCCATTGCGAGCGCATTACAGCTCGATGCAGCGTTACGTCGCGTTCCTTGAAGGCAAGTCGAAGGACCACCTGCTGGACTACGGACTGGGCGACTGGTACGACATCGGCCTGCGGCCGCCGGGGTACTCACAACTCACCAGCAAGCGTTTGACGGCGACTGCGATCTTCTACCAGGACCTCACCACGCTGGCAAAGATCGCCGCTGTACTCGATCATCCTCAGGATGTGAAGACCTACACACAGCAGTCGGACGCAGTGCGCGATGCATTCAACGCCGCACTATTCCATCCCGAGTCGGGCACGTATGACCGCAACAGCCAGACCGCCAGCGCGATGCCGTTGGCGCTGGGCATCGTGCCAACCAGCGCGCGGGCAGCCGTGCTGCAGAGCCTGGTGAGCGATATTGAGGCGCATGGCTATCACGTCACCGCTGGCGATATCGGCTTCCATTACGTCGTTCGCGCTCTCACCGATGCGGGGCGTTCCGACGTGCTCGCACGGGTGCTTGCTCTCACCACCAGTCCCAGCTACGGCTATCAGCTGGCGCAGGGTGCCACCACGCTGACGGAGGCGTGGGACGCCAACCCCAACTCCTCGCAGGACCACTTCATGCTCGGCCACGCGGAGGAGTGGTTCTACCGCGGCCTTGCCGGTATGGATGTCGACCTCAGCCGCCCCGCCGGCCAACAGATACGCATCGCTCCGTATGTCTCCACTCCGGCTGCTGGCACAACCGACCACGCGGCGGCCTCGATCCAGACCCCGCTCGGCCTGGTTGCTTCCGGCTGGACACGAAGCGGTGCCAACGTCGTGTTGACTGTATCGATCCCACCTAACAACTCTACGTTCCTCGACCTTCCGTCCGCATGTCATAACTGGACGGAGTCGGCCCGTCCTCTCACACGTTCCCCTGGTATCCGGGTCACGACTGGGCAAAGCCTACGGATCGTCTCAGGCAGCTACCAGTTCAATGGGACCTGCCGCTAAAGTTTGCAATCTCCGGTGACGTTCCTTCCGCACCTCGAAACTATCGAGCGTTGTCTACGGAAAGTAGCGCCTTGTCTGCATGAAAGCATGTGCAGGAGTATGTCGCATGGGAGATTGAATAGACTTATGTTACGATTTTGTAATCGCGTACTTAAAATATTTCCAAGTGAGGCCCCGTGCTATGCGACAGCCGTTCCGCAGTTGGGTGAATGCAGCTCTTCTTTGTGCTCTGGTTTCGTTCGCCGGGAGTGCTCTTGCCCAGACCGCTGCGCAAGCAGCCGCGCCGGCCCGTCCGAAGATGATTGACCTGGTTCCCGCCGACTATACCGGCGAGGTTGCCCTGATTACATACTTCAGGGCCCAGCCGGGCATGATCGATGTTTACTCCAAGTGGATGGGATCGTCCGCCAAGGCCGTGGATGACTGGGCGGCAGCGCACGGAGCCTTTGAGAGCGTCGTCACGTATGCCAACCCCGACCCCAGCCCCAACGTTGCATGGACCCACATGCGTGTCTTTACCTTCAAGTCGCGTGAGCAGATGAAGGGCATGGGTGCGGTGATGGATGCCGCGCACAAGGCCGTTTATCCAGATGAGGCAGTGCGCGAGAAGGCCATCGGTCATAAGGAGTACATGCGCGAATCGGTTGGCACGGCCACTCTTACTGAGGTCATCAAGTAACGACGCAGCAAATAAAGTACGTATCCAGCCAGTCAGTGACGTGTGTGACGTTGCAACCATTCCAACGCGCAGCGGTTCTCTTCGCGGCGATCACCAAGACTTACGCCTGCGTTGTCTCTAGCGATACAACCTCCACTCCGGAATCTTCAGGAGTTGACTTAGGAGCTGATGATGACATCGAACCGTCCATTTAAGTCCTCGGCAACATCCTTTTACCACCGGTCGCTGGCTGTGATGCTCTTGATCTTCATGGGAGCTGTTGCGGCGCGCGCCCAGACACCCACCGGGGGCATTACGGGCCTGGTCAAAGACTCCACCGGCGCGGTCGTGAAGGACGCTTTGATCATTGCTACGGATGTGGATACCAAGGCCGTCTACAAGACCGCCTCCGCCGCCGACGGCAACTACAATTTTCAATCGCTGCCCATCGGGAGGTACAGCATCCAAGTCTCTTCGCCCGGTTTCAAGAGCGATGAACGCACTGGCCTGACGATTGTGGTCGATCAACACGCTGAGGTGGACTTCGCGCTCCAGAACGGAGCCACAACCGACATCGTTACGGTAAGCGCGGACGCCAACCAGACGGAGACCGAGAGCCACTCCATCGGTACGGTTGTCGATGAGCAGAAGCTCGAGCAGCTTCCGCTGAATAGCCGCAACTTCAACAGCCTGGCTTACATTATCCCCGCGGTGTATCCGCCGGTCTTCAACTCCAACCTTGGTTATCGTGGCGGGTTCAACGTCGCAGGCGCGTCGGAGGCCTCCAACAACTTCACCCTCGACGGCTTCGACAACAACAACGAGCAACTCAACGTCGCCTCCTATCGTCCCTCGGTCGACGCCATCGCTGAGTTCAAGGTGCTCACCGGCCTGTACAGCGCCGAATATGGACGCAATGACGGCGGGCAAGTTGTAGTCACTACCAAGAACGGCACCAATCGATTCCACGGCAGCCTCTACGAGTACATCCGCAACCAGTATTTCGACGCAGACAACTTCTTTGTTCCGGTGGGCTCCAAGCCCGCGTTCAAGCGCAATCAGTTCGGCGGAACGGTCGGCGGCCCCATTATCAAGGACAAGACTTTTTTCTTCTTCTCTTATGAGGGTCTACGCCTGCACCAGACAGTGACGGCACTTACCAGCGTCCCTGAGGCCGGCTGGGTATCCACCGGTAACCTGAGCGCGTATCCCACGGCACTGAAGAACCCCTACGCTCCAGGCACCTTCATCGCGGGCAACAATCTTTCCACGTTGCCGCAGTGGACCGGGCAGGCGGCCGTAGTGGGACGCGCTCTGGCGGCCTACTTTCCCGCACCCACCACCGCCACGGCAGCCGGTGCCCTGCCCACGAACAACTTCAACTTCAATGAGCTTCGTCCCGAGAGCTCCAATCAGTACACCCTGCGCGTCGACCAGACTTTTTCGCAGAAGGATTCGGCCTTCGCCGAATATAACTACTACAACGATGAGTCGTTCGAGCCCTCCAACTCCACCTGCGGCAGTCGCCTCATTCCGCTGTTCGGCTGCTACTCCGGTCTACCGCTGAAGGTAATCGGCGTCTCCGAGACCCACATCTTCACGCCCCATGTGCTGAACATCGGGAAGATCGGCTTCAACGGCTACGAGCAGTCGCGTCTGCAGCAGGACGTGAACAATAATTTTGTCTCTCAATATGGATTACAGAACGTCTTCCTCGGCAATGCAGCGAACAACACGGGTGTACCGCAGGCCACGGTCACAAGCTTCGCCACCCTCGGCGGCCCCAGCAACATCCCCCAGGACCTGGTGAACGATTCCTACCAGGTCGCCGACCAGGTGCTGTGGTCGAAGGGAGCGCACAGCTTCAAGTTCGGTGCAGATATCCGCCGCGTCCAGCAGAACACGCTCTCCATCTCCTCGGGCCGCGGTGCCTTCACCTTTACGGCGAGCACGGCCACGCCCACTACGGGCTACGCATTCGCTGACCTGCTGCTGGGGCTGCCAACCAGCACCTCCAACAACCCCTTCGCGCCGAAGATCTACGTCCGAACCTCGGGATTCAACTTCTACTTCCAGGACGACTGGAAGGTCAGTCCCACGCTCACTCTGAATCTCGGCCTGCGTTGGGAGCTGCCCACCCCGTTTACCTCTAAGGACAACCAGCAATCCTCCTTTAATACTGTGACAGGCACGCTCATCACTGCCGGTGTAGGCGGGGTGGGGCGCAACCTCATCCAGTATGACTACACCAAGTTCGAACCCCGCCTGGGATTCGCTTACAGTCTGGACGCCAAGACTGTACTGCGTGGCGGCTTCGGCATCAACGCCGGCACGCCGCCCACGTTTACCGGCATCGGCAACCTGTACTATGACCCGCCGATGCGCAATCCGCAGACATTCACCAGCAGTACCGCCTCGCAGATTACGCTGGCCAATCCGTTCCCCACCGGAAGTGCCGCTGTGGCAACCACGCTGGCAGCGATTGACTACCACTTCATTACGCCCTATATCGAGCAGTTTGGCATGGGCATACAGCGCCAGATCACGGCCAACACTTTGCTGGACGTCAACTATTTCGGCTCCAAAGGCAACCACCTGGTCGACGCTCAGAACATCAATCAGCCGCCTGCGCAAAGCGCCGTCACTACCGTCGCAGGCGTGAATGCATTGCGGCCCTACCCCGCGTATGGCAACATCACCCAGTACCAGAGCCGCGCAGCCTCGAACTATAACTCCTTACAGGTCAAGCTGGACAAGCGCTTCAGCCACGGCCTGAGTTCGCTCATCTCCTATACTTACGGCAAGTCGCTGGACGACTCCAGCGGTTACAACGGCCTCACTGAGCAGAACGGCAACCTTGCCCGGGACTACAGCCACTCAGACTTCGACGCAGCCCAGCGCATTGTGGTCAGCAGCATCTACAAGCTTCCCTTCGGCAAAGACGGCAAGTGGCTCACAACCGGCATTGGGGCGCTCTTTGCCGGTGGCTGGCAGATCAATGAGATCTATCAAGGCCAGACCGGGCATTACGAGAGCCCGCTCTACTCGGGCAACGTCAGCAACACATACAACTCCCGCGACCGTCCCAACGTCTACGGCAATCCCAACAACGGGCCGAAGACCGTGCAGCAGTGGTTTACCGTCGCGGATTACCTGCCCAAGGCCGCCACAGGCACCTTCGGCAATGCGCCGCGCAATTCCATTCTTGAGCCCGGTTATCAGGATCTGGATAGCGCACTGGCCCGCACATTCCCGCTACCCCGCGAAGCGACGCTGCAGTTTCGTGCGGAGTTCTTCAACATATTGAACCACCCTAACTTCGATCCTCCGAATGCAACCGCAGATTCGTCCGCATTCGGCACCATCGCAACTGCCGAAGATCCCCGGGAGATGCAGTTTGCTTTACGCATCACCTTCTAGCGACCACCTTTTGCCAATCGCAAGTGGCCCTCCGGCTCTTCGGAGGGCCACTGTTCTTCCCCGCACGATGCTTTGAACGCATGGCGCTCCACGAACAGCGCCGCCGGAGGTTCCACCGATGAAGCCCACCCTGCGCTCCCTTTGCGCGCTCACCATCGTCTACCTTTCGCTGGCTGCATACGCACCCGCTGAGACCACGCCTCACGGCGAGATCCTTTGGGACACCTATGGCGTCCCTCACATCCACGGCAAGACGGAGGCGGGCGTCTTCTACGGCTTTGGCTACGCTCAGGCGCAGAGCCACGGCAACCTCGTGATTCATCTCTATGGCGAGTCCCGCGGCCGCGCCTCCGAGTACTGGGGCAAGGAGTTTGTTGACTCCGACAAGTGGGTCATCATCAACGGCATAGATGAGCGCGCCGCCCAGTGGTACAAGTTACAGACCCCGCAGTTCCGCGCCGACATGGACGCCTTTGCCCAGGGAATCAACGACTATGCTGCCAAGCATCCGGATGCAATCGATCCGGCCGTCAAGGTAGTGCTTCCCATCACCGGCGTTGACATCATCGCCCACGCTCACAGGCTCACAAACTACAGCTATGTGGCCTCGGCGCAGCGCATTCTCGGCGGCCCGGCGCTGGGTGGCGGCTCCAACGCCTGGGCCATCGCGCCCTCCAAGTCTGCCAGCGGACATACGCTGCTGTTGGCTAACCCGCATCTGCCTTGGGCACCTGGCCCACTGACCTACTACGAGGCCCAGCTCGAAGGCCCCGGCATCCACATGTACGGCGCCACGCAGGTCGGCCTGCCCGTGCTTCGCTTCTGCTTCAATAACGACCTCGGTTTCACCAACACCGTCAATCAGGTCATCGGCGATACCGCCTACAAACTCACGCTCGCCGAAGGCGGCTACATGTATGACGGCAAGGTGCTGCCCTTCAAGACCCAAGACCGCATCCTCCGCATCAAACAGGACGACGGCACTCTAAAGAACGAGACCATCACCATCCGCACAACCGTGCAGGGGCCGGTCTTCGTCAAGGCAAGTGGCGAGACCATCGCGCTCCGCGTCGCCGGCCTGGACCGCCCGGGCATGCTGCAGGAGTACTGGGACATGGGTATGGCTCACAACTTCACTGAGTTCCAGGCCGCACTCAAGCGCCTGCAGGTTCCAACCTTCAACATCGTCTATGGCGACCGCCAGGGCCATATCCTCTACATCTATAACGGCATGGTTCCGGAGCACCCCAGCGGCGACTTCAAATACTGGCGCGGCGATGTCCCCGGCGACACCTCCAGTACTCTCTGGACCAAGATCCATCCCTATGATGATCTGCCCAAGGTCATCGATCCCGCCGGTGGCTTCGTTCAAAACACCAATGACCCGCCTTGGATCGCTAGCTGGCCTGCGACCCTCAAGCCCTCTGACTTCCCGCCCTACATGGCGCCGCTCACCGGCGTTACCATGCGCTCGGAGCAGTCGGTGAAGCTGCTGTTGAGCAAGCCTAAGCTCACCTACGATGACTTCGTTGCCTTCAAGTACACCAACGACGCCCTGCTTGCCGACCGCATTCTCCCCGAACTGCTCGCCGCCGCCTCCTCCAGCGACGATGTCAACGTCAAGGCTGCCGTCGCCGTTCTGAAGGATTGGGACCACCTCTTCAACCCGGAGAGCAAAGGCGCGCTGCTCTTCGAGATGTGGTGCACAAAGTTCATGGGCCCCAACTTCATGGGTGAGTCCAACTTCGCCAAGCCGTTCTCACTGACGGACCCGCTCGAGACCCCCTCCGGCCTCAAGGATCCGGCGGCTGCCGTCAGCATGCTCGCTGCCGCTGCCGTAGATACTAGAAAGCGTTTTGGTTCGCTGGAACGGTCCTATGGCGATGTCACCAAGTACACCGCCGGCGATGTCAGCGTGCCCGGCGGCAGCGGTTCCGGCAGCATTGGCATCTTTCCTTCCATGATCTTCGGCCGCTTCGGCAAAGACGGCACTCGCGATGCCGTCAGCGGCGAGAGTTGGATATCCATGGTGGAGTTCACCACGCCGCTCAAGGCGGAGGGCCTGATGACCTACGGCAACTCCACTCAGCCCGGAACAAAGCATCGCTCTGACCAGGTCGCGCTGTTCGGCGAACGCAAGCTGCGAACTCTCTGGATCACGCGCCCTGAGGTGATGAAGCACCTCGAAGAGACGACGACGTATTAGAGCAACTCCTCTGTTGGTGTATAGCGAAACTTTGTCATCTCGACCGGAGCCAAACAGCCTTATCGTTTGGTGTAGCGGAGAGACCCGTAGCTTGTTTGGCGCACCAACGCTTTACACCATGGCGAAATGGCTCTAGCTCAGCAGCAGCCGAGCCTCAGGTGCCGGCTGCGCCTTCAGCCCGCTCTCGTCATGTAGATTCTTCTGAGCGGCCTGTCGCATCGTTCACTCGCAGTTCAAATACATCGGGACGACGGTAGTGTCCGGCCACATCCAGGTCGAACTTTCCCCTCGCAATCTCATCGAGGTCCAGGTCAGCGTAGATCAGCTCCGTTCCAGACGCCGGTCCGGCCAGCAGCTCTCCCCGCGGAGAGACCACACAGCTCCCGCCCTGGATGGTTCCGCCAGAATCCGACAGATCGCCCGGCCAATCTTCGCGGCAAAGATGCTGGCACGCGCTCAGTACGAAGCAGCGTCCTTCATACGCAATGTGCCGCATGCTGATCTGCCACATCTCGCGTTCGTCCACGGTAGGCGCGCACCACAACTGCACACCTTGTTCATACAGGTTTTGCCGGAAGAGCGGCATGTAATTCTCCCAGCAGATGGCCATGCCTATCCGTCCCACCTCCGTATCCACAACGCGCATGGTCGTACCATCGCCCTGGCCCCATATCAATCGCTCACTGCCGGTGGGCATCAGCTTTCTGTGCTTTGCGATCATTCCCCCCTGCGGCGAGAACAACAGGCTGGAGCAGTAGAGGGTTCCACCGTAGCGTTCCACCACCCCAATCACAAGATGCAGCCGCAGTTGCAGCGCGAGCTTGGATAACGCCGCTGTCTCCGGCCCCGGGCACACAATGGCTCCCTCCCAGTAGCGCAGGAACAGGTCCCGGCCGGTGTCGCTGCGGCGTCCAACGGAGGCTCCGAACGTCAACCCCTTGGGATATCCGCCCAGCAATGCCTCTGGAAACACAATCAGGCGTGCCTTCTGCTCGGCTGCCGAGCGGCACAGTTCCTCCACACGCCGCAACGTAGCCGCGGTATCAAAGAGAACAGATCCCACCTGTGCGACCGCAACTCGGATCAAGCTCATCTCTCCTTCGCAGTCATCATACAAGCGCACGGAAGGCCACAATGAATCTTGTCGCAGTGGCCGAGAAGCCTTCGCTCTCTGTCTCAGGGGCCGGCTGCGCTTCCGCATTCGCTCATCCTGAATTCTTCGCTTCTTGAAGTTGTAACAAGAAAAGACTTGCCGTTTGTACGGAGCAGGCAATGTGTACGTCGCGGATCAAACGCGCACTTCCATCGCCCAGATCCCCCTCGCCACGCCGCCCAGCGTTACCTTCGCTGACACCAACGTCGGCACTGCCAGCTTTGAGCAACCCCCAAAAAGTCACCGTCGGCAACAACGGCTACGACCCCGCCAGCACCAACCCGCTGACCTTCAGCGGCGTCTCCACCGGCACGCCGAACTTCGTGCTTGACGCGACCAACGCCTGCA
>Ga0302319_10016213_pt1 | contig 13743 bp, 15 predicted proteins | sample Bog_T0_2_FD_203319 | JGI IMG/M metagenome (GOLD analysis project Ga0302319, IMG submission 203319) | Peat permafrost microbial communities from Stordalen Mire near Abisko, Sweden - Bog_T0_2 | ecosystem: Environmental > Terrestrial > Soil > Wetlands > Peat | place: Sweden: Abisko, Stordalen Mire...
CTTTTCCGCCTCTTTTGCCCCCACCCCGGGTAACAATACTTTTGTCTCAATTCGCGCCACGGCGCGCCCGATTTTTTTAAAATTCAAAGCTTGCAAATAATGATGCGGCTGATAGTATCCGCGCTCTTTTGAAACATATATGTCTGTAAAAATTCGCATGAAACGGGTGGGCACGAAAAACACCCCGGTGTACCGCATTGTGGTGGCCGACAGCCGCAGCCCGCGCGATGGCAAGTGCATCGAGGAAATCGGCACTTACCAGCCCTTGAAGCAGGGGGAGAATTACACGATCAAGCTGGATCGCGCCCAATATTGGGTGAGCAAAGGCGCGCAGCCGAGCGACACGGTGGCGAGCTTCATCAAGAAAGCGACCAAGGCGGCCCCCGCAGCCTGATTTGAGCCATGCAGGAGTTCCTCGAATATGTGGTGAAAGGACTCGTGCATAACCCGGGCGCGGTGACGGTCACGCCGGTGAACCGCGCGGGAGCAACGGTGTATGAGCTGCGGATGGACCCGGCGGATGTCGGTAAAATCATCGGCCGGCAGGGCGCGACGATCAATGCCATCCGTTCGCTGTTGCTGGCCGGCAGCGCCAAGAAGGGCGTGCGTTGTTCGGTGGAAATTGTTGAGGACGGGAAATGATTCGTTTTCGTCGTGGTCCTCGTTCTCATGGATAAACCTTGAGGATGAGGACGACGATGAGAATGACGATGAGTGCGAATGAAGATTGACGTGCTCACTTTGTTTCCGGCGATGTTCGCCGGGCCGCTGGATGAAAGCATCATCATGCGGGCGCGCAAGGCTGGTTTGCTGGACCTGAAAATCCACCAGTTGCGGGACTGGACGCATGACCGGCACAAAACGGTGGATGACCGGCCGTTTGGCGGCGGGCCGGGAATGTTGATGAAGCCCGAACCGCTGTTTGAAGCGGTGGAAAGCCTGCGGCGGGAAAAGACGATGGTGATTTTACTTTCGCCCGCGGGACGGAAGTTCAGCCAGGCCATCGCGCGCGAACTGGCGGAACAAAAAGATTTGCTGCTCGTCACGGGCCATTACGAGGGTTTTGACGAGCGGGTGCGGGAAACGCTGGCAGACGACGAGTTGTCCATCGGCGATTATGTGCTGACCAACGGCGCGCTGCCCGCGATGGTGGTGATTGACGCGGTGACGCGGTTGTTGCCCGGTGTGCTGGGTGACGACGAAAGCTCGCGGGATGAGTCGTTCAGCCACGGGTTGCTGGAATATCCGCAATACACGCGGCCGGCGGAGTTTCGCGGGCAAAAAGTGCCGGATATTTTGGTCTCCGGCAATCATGCCGAAATTGAAAAGTGGCGGCGCGAGCAGGCCAAGACACGTACAAAAAAGCAGCGGCCAGACATGTTAAACACGGATTGATTGATGGATGGATTCATGGATTAGTAATGGCAGGCGGGCGGATACCGCCGACCAATTGATCCGGCAATCCCATTATCTGGAATCCATTTAAAATTTATGAACCAGGCATTGTTGAAAAAAATTGAATCGGAGCAGTTTCGCAAAGATGACGCGAAATTTAACGTGGGCGACAGCGTCCGCGTGCATACGAAGGTCGTGGAGGGCGACAAGGAGCGCATCCAGATTTTCTCCGGCGTCGTCATTGGGCGCCGCGGCACCGGCATGAACGAGACGTTCAGTGTCCGCCGCATCAGCTATGGCGAGGGCGTGGAACGCATCTTCCCGCTGCACTCGCCGCGCGTGGACAAAATTGAAGTCGAGCGCCATGGCGATGTCCGCCGTGCCAAGCTCACCTACCTGCGCAAGCGCATTGGCAAGGGCGCCACCCTGGTGAAGGAGAGGGAAAAGGAAAAAGCGGTGGCCGCGGCACCTGCGGCCGCCAAGTAATTCCGGTTCAAATTTAAATAAACGGCGGAGCCTCACGGCTCCGCCTTTTTTGTGCTGATGCAGATCGTTTGTGTGCAATCCGCACCAAGAATTCTCTTAATGAATTACATCAATGAGAATTGCGGTCATTGTCACGGCTGTCATGCCACGGGTGGTCATGCCCCTGGGCGTCCCGCCGATATTTTTCGTTGCGGGTCGCCTGCTTGACCCAGTCTTTATGGTGCTTTTCCCAGTCATGGAAATAGCCCAAACGGTCTGCCGGCATGGGCAGCCATACTTGGTTTGGACCCAGATAATAATACTGGTCACCGATGAGTCCGACGTACTCAGACCCGTCCCAAGTGTACGCATCCGGCACTCCCACTGTCACCGAGACGCCTGGGGCGACAGACACCGGGGATTGTACGACCACTTGCGGGGCAACCGGCGGGGCGACGACGACCGGTGGCGGAGGCGGGGATACAACGATCACCGGCGGCCCGGCCAAAGTTGTCAAAGCCGTCAGGCCCAGAATGGCGGTTGCATAAGTTAATATTTTTTTGTTGTTCGTTTTCATACTTGCGAATTGAAAAGCTTGGAACGTGCCGAGAGCCCCTTTAGCGTTTTTGGCGTGGAAAAGCCCCTGCAAGGGATTTTTCGCCGGTTTTTGCGGGATTGTTAAATGCATTCTGCAAACGGATACGGGAATTCTGCAATTGGGGGGAACCGACCGTGCCCTCATTGCAAAAAGTCTGTTGCCAAAAGCCGTCTCCCGGGCTTCAGACTCTGAGTGACGTGTTTTTGCCGACCCACTCCAATTCACAAATCTGCAAAAAAACATTTTCCTTTTCCTGGATTGGTGCATTTTTGCAAGTGACAAAACCGTGAAAGAAATTTATCCATCACCGCCGCCGCTCGTTCACAACCAGTACGAGACGGTGCGCGAATTATTTGCCAAAAATGTGGTTCCCAGCTATGGCCGGTTTGAACTCGTCTTGAGCCACGGCGCGGGGAGCTACGTTTTCGATGTGGCCGGCCGGCGCTACCTGGATCTCGGCAGCGGCATCGCGGTCTGCTGCCTGGGCCACGCGCATCCGGCCATCACCGAGGCGCTCGTCGAACAGTCCGGGAAGCTGATCCACGTTTCCAATTTGTACTTTACCGAGCCGCAGGGCCGGTTGGCGGCGGAAATTATCAAGCGCATCGGCCCGGGCAAATGCTTTTTCTCCAACAGCGGCGCGGAGGCCAATGAGGGATTGTTCAAACTGGCGAGAAAGTTTGGCCACGACGAGGGCCGGTTCGAAATCTTGACGGCCAACAATTCATTCCATGGACGCACGCTGGCGGGCATCGCCGCCACCGGCCAGGACAAGGTGAAAAAAGGCTTCGAGCCCCTCATGCCCGGCTTCCGGCATATTCCTTATAATGACCTGGAAGCGGCGCGAAATGCGATTTCCCCCGCGACGGTGGCCATCATGATTGAGGGCGTGCAGGGCGAGGGCGGCGTGACGCCGGCCACGCCGGAATATCTGCTCGGACTGCGGGCGTTGTGCGACGAGAGAAAACTGCTCTTGCTCATGGACGGAGTCCAGTGCGGGTACTTCCGCACGGGCAGGTTTCAGAGCTATCAGCGGATTCTCGAAGGTGTTCCAGGCGGCGAAAAATTTCTGCCGGACGGACTTTCCATGGCCAAGTCGCTCGGCGGCGGATTTCCTATTGGCGCATTTTGGGTGCGGGCGCCCTACGCGGATTTGCTGGGGCCGGGCACGCACGCCTCGACCTTTGGCGGCACGCCCCTGGCCTGCGCCGTGGCCTTGAAAATCTTTGAAGTGGTTGAACGCGAAAAACTGGATGAGCACGCGCGCAAGCTGGGCGCCTGGATGCAGGCCGAATTGGACCGGATGGCCCAAGAATATCCAACGGTGGTCAAAGGTTCACGGGGGCTGGGCTTCATGCTGGGCTTGGAATTGATGGAAAAAATTCCCGCCCTTGCCGCCAGTGACAAATCGCCGGCGATTCAATTTGTAAATCGCCTGCACGCGGCAGGGTTGTTGACGATCCCGGCAGGCACGCAAGTGGTGCGGCTGTTGCCGCCGCTGAATTTGAAGCCGCAGGAGGCAGGCGAGGGGATTGTGAAAATTGAGGAAGTGGTGAAGGCGCTGGTGTGAAAAAGATGTTCCTTTTTGTTGTTTTACCCTCTGAGCATGGCGGAATGAAAGCTCCAAATTCCAAGCTCCAAGCACCAGAGAAATCTCAAGCTCCAAAAACCCAGCGCTCCGGGGCAGGCTACGGTGTTTGTTGTTTGGTGTTTCTCTGGAGCTTGGAGCTTGGACCTTGGAATTTGGAGCTTTAACAAATGACCCCCGAAGCGCACAAACACTTGTCCAAGCATGATCCGGTCATGCGGGCGCTTATTCTCGAACACGGCCAGTGTGCGCTGGTGCCGGAGAAGGGCCGGTCGCCGTTTCAATCGCTGGTGCAGGCGGTGGCGCACCAGCAGTTGCACGGCACGGCGGCGAATACCATTCTCACGCGGTTTAAGAAATTGTTTCCGGGCCGCAAATTTCCGCGCCCGGAAGATTTGGCCGGCGTCACCGATGAGCAGATCCGCGCGTGCGGATTCTCCTACGCAAAGATCCGCGCCATTCGTGACATTGCAGAGAAGACATTGTCGGGGGTGGTGCCCACGGGGCGGCAAATTGCGACCCTGACGGATGAAGAGATTATTTTGCGGCTGACCGAGGTCCGCGGGGTGGGGCGCTGGACGGTGGAAATGCTGTTGATTTTTCAGTTGGGCCGGCCCGATGTGCTGCCCGTGGATGACTTTGGCGTGCGCAACGGGTTTCGGGTGGCCTATAAAAAACGGAGCATGCCAACGCCCAAGGAACTTCATAAATTCGGCGAACTATGGCGTCCGCATGCCACCACGGCCGCGTGGTATCTCTGGCGGGCGGCGGATGCGGCGCGCGGAAAGGGCGACCCCTGATGGCTGGGACCAAAACATTCAACATTCGACATTCAACGTCCAACATCGAAGGAAGGCGCGGCCCTTGGGACTTAAAGGTTGAGCGCTGGATGTTGTATGTTTGATCGAGCCGGGGCGGCCATCCTTGACTGCTGTGGAGCCGGATTTCCAAGCCGGCAGAAAGAACGCCGCCCATCAGGCCGCGGCCGGATACTTGGCGAGCTGTTAATGAATTCACGCTGGGTCCGGGCGGCAAGGATGCCGCCCTCCACGTCAGGCAAGGATGCCTGACGCCACGGAAAAGAAGTGACGTATCGCCGCAGTTCGGGTAAATAATATAATTTGGCCATCTATTCCGAAGCCGAGCCGTCATGAAACATTTGCTGAAACTGGAAAACTTGCCGCGTGCGGATTTCGATAAAATCCTGCGCGACACGGCGGCCTTGAAACGCGAGCGCGGCCATCATCAACAGCAGCCCCTCGCCGGCCAGACTTGGGCGCTGATGTTCTCCAAGCAGTCCACACGCACGCGGCTTTCCTTTGAAGTGGGCATCCGTGAACTCGGCGGCCTGCCGATGTTTTTGAGCGCGGTGGACATTCAGCTCGGGCGCGGCGAGCCGATCAAGGACACGGCGCGCGTCATGGGCCGCATGGTTCACGGCGCGGTCATCCGCACCTTTGCCCAGGCCGACGTGGAGGAATTCGCAAATTATTCCGGCATTCCCACCATCAATGCGCTGACGGATGACGAGCATCCCTGCCAGATTCTGGCGGACATGTTCACGTTTCAGGAAAAGCGCGGTTCCCTTGAGGGCAGGACCGTGGCATTCATCGGCGACGGAGCATGCAACGTGGCGAACTCCTGGATTTGGGCGGCGTCAAAATTCAACTTTGCCTTGCGCATTGCCGCGCCGGAGCAATTCCAGCCCCCGCCGGAACTGCTGAAGCGGGCCGGCGGCAACATTTCGGTGACCAGTGATATCCGGGCCGCGGCGGACAGCGCGGATTTGCTGTACACCGATGTCTGGATTTCCATGGGCAAGGAAGCGGAGGCCAAGGAGCGCGTCCAGATTTTGACCGGTTACCAAATCAACGGGCCGCTGGTCAAACTGGCAAAAAAGGACGCGCTGGTGATGCACTGTCTGCCGGCCTATCGCGGCAAGGAAATTGACGAGGAGACACTCGAAGCGCACGCCGACACCATTTTCGAAGAAGCGGAAAACCGGTTGCACGTGCAGAAGGCGGTCATCTGTTGGGCGGTGGGGTGAGGGGTGGGTGAATTAATAGATTCAGTCCACCAGTCCGCTGTTCCCTTTTCCGTACAGCCGCAGATATTTCACGGCCACGCGGAGGTCTTTGGGCCATTCGCACTTGATGGAGAGCGGTTCCTGCGTGACGGGATGCGGCAGATTCATTTCTTCCAGGTGCAGGGCGGGCCGCGAAAGCAAGGGGCGCTCCTCGCGTCCGGGTTTCAGGTGGAAATCTTTTTTCAAGCGCGAGAGCCAGAGCTTTTTCCCGCCGTGTGCTTCATCGCCCACCACGGGGAAACCGGCATGGCTGGCGTGCAGGAGGATTTGCTGGACGCGTTCCATGCGCGGCGTGCAGCGCAGCAGCGACCAGCGCGAGAATTTTTCCAGCACGGCGAATTCCGTTTTTGATTTCCTGCCGTTCCGGGAGTCAATCCGCATCTGGCCGGTTAAACTGGGATGGGGCCCGATTTTTTCGGCCACAAAGAATTCATCCCAGAGCGGCACGCCCTGCACGAGCGCCAGATAGTTTCTGGATGGGTTTTCAGTGCTGAAGTAGTCGGCCAGCGCGACAAGCGCAGCCTTGGTTTTGGCCAGGAGGAGGATGCCGCTGGTTTCACCATCCAGCCGGTGGGCGTTGGCAAGATAGGAGAGATTGCGTTCGCGGGCCCACGGCTTGCCGGCTTCGATGCCGGCGTGCAGCAATGTCATCAGGCTCGGACGCTTCGGGTCCAGGCGGTCCGGCGAAGCAAGCAGGCCTGCGGGCTTGTCGAGGGCGAGCAGGTGTTCATCCTCATAAAGGACGGGGATTTCCCAAAACTCGTGTGTGGCGGGTGAGGAGAGCTTAACGGCGGCGCTCACGGATTGGCAGGCGATTTTTGGCTCATCATATCGGCCATGAGCGGCGTGTTCCGGAGTTCACGGTTTTCCTCAAGTTGCAGCCAGATATTGAATGCTTCCATTTCATGTTGATGGCGCAGTTGCAAAAGATATTTTGGCAGCTCCGAACTTTTCAACTGTTCATCCACGGGCAGGATTGATTTGACGAACAGCACGAAACCACCTTCGGCCGTCAGTTCAAAGGGGCTGATATGGCCGGGTTGCGTGGTAAACGCGGTGTTTAAGATCTCTCTCACATCCGCATGGCCTGCCGCCTCCGGGATGTCCTGGGTGGTCAATGAGAACGGTTTCAAGGAAAACGGCGTTTGGCCGGCGGCAAGAGCCACTTGCGCGAACGTCTGGCCCGTGGCCATCTTCACGATGGCACCATAGTAAAAATTGGTGCCGGCGGTCCTGGCCTGGAGGGCGGCCTGAAGATATTGATAGTCCCGTTCCACGCGGTCACGGATCAGATCAAGCGGCGGAATCTCACTCGGCAGACGATTGGCCAAGGCGATGATATAGATGGCGTCCGTGCCGCGAATCGGCTTGATGGAGAACGGCGAATCGGCATTCAATTCAAACGCGTCCTTTATCAGTTCCGGGGGCGCCAGAAATTCCTGCGGCCCATCCTCTTCAGAAAACGGCGAAGTGGTATGCACCGTCAGACCGTTTGTTTTGGCAAGCGTGACCAGATTATCCGCGCTGACCGGGGACATTGCGAAAAGGGTCTTAAGGAATTCCTTGGCGGCGTCCTCCGCCGAGACCGCCGCGGCCTGGCGCACAATCATTTCGCGGATTTTCGCCTTGGCTTCTTCCGGTGTTTTGGCGTCCGGCACGGCATCGGCGCCCTTCTGGGCATAATAGGACTCGGCTTGGGCGGCGATGTTGGTTTTGCCGAGCTTCTGTTCGGCGGCAGCCGCGAAGTTTGTCAGGTCAAATGCCAGATAATTCACCTGCACCCGGTCCGGCAACCGGTAGTGGGCCATGTAATTGGTGTAAAAAAGTCCCACGGCAGGTGTGGTGACAGAAACCCGCGAGAGATAATTTGACGCCGAAAAGAAAACCGCCTGTGCCGAATATTGCTGATTTTCCCTTTCAAAGAGCTGGCCGGCCTCCTGCGGCGGCACCAGCGCGCCCGACATGCCCATAACGTGGATTAACTGGTCAATGGCCAAATTGTCCGCGATGAACCGCTGAAAATCCGACGCATCGAGGCCTTCGGGCTGCAGCACTTTTTCGAGAAACAGGCTCATCGGCGCCGCTTCGCCGTCGCGCCCAAGTCCACGGAGAAAATTATTGGCTTCAATCACTTCCGCGTCGTTGCTCACGTGAATGCCGAGTTCCTTGGCTTTCGCTGACAAAAGCAGGCGGGTATAGGTTTCACGCTCGATGTCTGCGTGGGTCACTTTTGCCGTTCGGTCGGGAAACTCGGCGTGCTGCCGCCAGTAGTAAATGAAGTATTCGCGTTCCGCCGCGTTATAGTCCTCAGTGGTGATTTTTTTGCCGTAAATCGTGCCGAAGCCGGAGATCGCCGCGCCGCCATTACGCGTGGCCGGACTGGCACCCCACCAAATGAATGAAATTATCGTGAGGCCGGCGACTACCCACCACAGCCACGATGAATGTTTGCGAATTGTTCCGATCATAGTGAAAAAATTAGAACGTTTAGCCTAGCCTGCCGTGACACCCAAGGCAATCGGAAAAGCAATGGAAAATACAACGTCATCGGCAAAGCTCCGGGCGTGGCGGCAAAACTCCAAGCATCGCCGCAAAGCTCCAAGCACCAACATCCAAGCTCCAAAGAAACATCAAGCTTCAAACTTAGAAACAGATAACGAGCAGTTTTAGTGCTTGGGGCTTCTCTGGAGCTTGGATGTTGGTGCTTGGAGCCTCTTTACCCGCCCAGCCATTTGGCCACGTCCACCGCGGCATAGGTGATGATTATGTCCGCGCCGGCGCGGCGCATGGCCAGGAGGCTTTCCAAAGTGACGCCACGCTCATCAATCCAGCCGTTGGCGGCGGCGGCCTTGATCATGGCATGCTCCCCGCTCACGGCGTAGGCGGCCGTGGGCAGGCCGAATTCCGTTTTCACCCGGCGGATGATGTCCAGATAGGCGAGGGCCGGCTTGACCATGACGATGTCCGCGCCCTCCTGCACGTCCAGCGCCACTTCGCGGAGGGCTTCGTTGGCATTGGCCGGGTCCATCTGGTAACTGCGGCGGTCGCCGAACTGCGGGGTGGACTCGGCCACCTCCCGGAACGGCCCGTAAAAGGCCGAGGCAAATTTCGCCGCATAGCTCATGATCGGCGTGTCCGAAAAGCCTTCATGGTCGAGTTCTGTCCGGATGGCCCGCACGCGGCCATCCATCATGTCGCTCGGCGCCACCATGTCCGCACCTGCGGCCGCGTGGCTCGCCGCCGTGCGGGCGAGCAGTTTGAGCGTGGGGTCGTTCAAGATTTTTCCGCCCTGGACCACCCCGCAATGGCCGTGCGCCATATATTCACACAAGCAGACGTCGGTGATGACGAGCAGCGACGGCAGTTCTTTTTTCAACAGCCGCACCGTTTGTTGGACAATGCCGTTTCGGGCGTACGCGCCGCTGGCCTTGGCGTCCTTTTTCTCGGGAATGCCAAACAGCAAAACCGCCGGCACACCCAGCGCATGCGCCGCGGTCGCCTCGCGCACCACTTCATCGGGAGACAATTGAAACACGCCGGGCATGGCGTCCACGGGACGGCGCAGTTTCCTGCCGGTGCGGGCAAACAAAGGAAGCACCAGTTGCGAAACAGTCAACGACGTTTCGGCCACGAGCCGGCGCAGGGCGGGCGAGGTGCGCAACCGGCGTGGCCGGTTGACAGGAAATCCGGGCAAAGTCATGCCGACAGTTTAAATTTGAAACCGGCGTCCGCCAATTAAAAACCAAGGGGGGGCGCTGACGTGCCCACAGATCAGGCCTTCAGACAAAACATTGAGACGCCAAGAACGCAGAGAAACGCAAAGTTTCTTTCATTTCCGCACCTCTCCGTTCTCTCTGCATAGAATGCCAGTTGCATCGTTCCGAACTTTATCCGGCAAAAAGTTAAGGCGTGACCCCGAGAGCTGGTTTGTCAGATTTCACGCCCCGGTTGGTGGCATGGTCAACCATTTCACCGATATACCGGCGACGGGCGGCCAGGGGGAGATGATTCACCCGGGCCATCTCCTCGCCAAAGGCGCGGACGTGAAAATCATAAAAAGCCTCACGCAACTTTCGCTGCATAGCCGGCGCATATCTCTTGGTGCGTGATCCGGTTTTGTTCATGCCTCCAGCAACTTGAAGTGTTCGCGGACATTTGGCAACCATGCCATGGCGGCCGGATTGATGATTTGCGCCAGTGCTTCTTGGGCGTCGGAAATCATGCGGCGTATCCGACTAAGTCCGGCTAAACCTGAACGATTCGATTTAACCACAGATGAACACAGATGAACACAGATGCGGAGACTGCATGCCCGAAAAAAATGATGCACAATCAGTGCTTAATGCCCCGGTTGTACCAGCGTGGCACTGTTTTTATCTGTGTCCATCTGTGTCCATCTGTGGTTGAACGGAATTGTTCCTGCTAAACCTCAATTTGGCGACTAAATATAACTATTTCGTATTATTTTTAAAATTACACTTGCATGTAATATCACTTTGTTATAGTTTTGGGGATGCAAAGGTGTATTGTTCTTTGACATCAACTGACGGTTGGCAGTGGACGTGGCAAGAGAATTGAGGATGGAGAGCGTACGCAGTTGCTTCGAATCCGTGTCCACTTGCCGCGCTTTCTTGTCGCGTCAAAGCGCATCGCCGACAGTGCGCCGTTTCAGCAGGCCCGGTTAAAAACTAGCCAGATCAAGGTCAATCAAGTTAATCCAGGCCAATAAAGGCCAATAAAGGCGCTGCTGATTCGGATTTCGGATTTCGGCCTTCGGATTTAAACTCGGGTCACGCCGTTTCCGCATTCCCCCTTCTGCTATTTCTGTTCGCGCCAAAAACCCCTGCAAATCCAGCCAAATCCATGCTAATAAAGGTCAATCAAAGCCATCCCGGTTCGGTTCTCGGACTTCGGATTTCTTTCGGGCTTCGGATTTCGGCCTTCGGATTTCCCCAGCCGCCGGTCAAACCCGCGGCTTGATTGTCGGCAGCCAAATTTGTAAAGCTCCGCGAATGCAATCCGTCGCCATGGAAAATCAAACCATCATTGTCAGCGGGATGACGAACCGCGAGTTTCTGGAGCAATACGCGCAACCGGGGCGCGTGGGCCTGTGCGGCGGCATCACGAAGGTGGACCTCGCCATCCGCCACGCCCAGCGTCGTCTGCATGAGGAGCACCGCTGGAGCGACTGGTCGCACGCGTTTTTATTCGAGGGCAGACGCATTGACGGCCAGCACTGGGTGCTGGAATCAGACATCCAGATTCTCAAGAAGAACATCCAGCTCGGCGCGCAGGAGAACCGCACGGAGAAATATTTCGACGAAAAGATGTTTCCCGCGCTGGCCGTCCTGGACTTTGGCCTCACGGAAATGCAGGTGGCCACCCTGCTGGGCGAAGCTTTGGAACTGGTCGCCAATCGCCAGCGGTATTCGCTGCGCGAGTTGATTGGCACATTGGTCGCTCTGCGCAAGCCGGACCTCCGCGCGCAGGAAAACCTGCTGGCGCGGGAGCGCTGCGCCTACTGCTCGGCTTTCGTAAAAATGTTGTTTCTCGGGCTGGGCCTGGACATGGTCCCCGGCGTGACCGGCAAAAACACCACGCCGGAGGACATCGCCCGCTCGCCGCTCCCGCATGTGAAATACCTGCTCGTGCGCGAAATGCCCGGCTTGAAAATCGCCGCCCTGGGCAAGAAAATCAAAACCGGCGTTCGGGCCCGGCTGGGAAAAATCCGTCGGCGATAGGAAAACGCCGCTGCCTCAATCAATTCTTGCCCACGTGCATCTGTCCCACCTGAGACTCCGTGACTTCCGCAATTACGCGCGGCTGGACGTGGATTTTGCGCCCGGCTTCCACGTGCTGCTCGGTGACAATGCCCAGGGCAAGACCAACATCCTGGAAGCCATTTATCTCATGGCCACCTTGCGGTCCTTTCGCGGCGTGGGCGGCGCACAGATGATCCGGCACGGCGCCAAGGGCTATTTCGTGGGCGGCAATGTCGTCGGCCAGGGCGACCGCGAAATCAAGATCTATTGGTCGGCCCGGGAACGGAAACTGTCGCTGGACGGCCAGCCGGTGAAAAAGCTCGCGGATTATTTTGGCGCGCTGCGCACGGTGGTTTTTTGCACGGAAGATTTGCAGCTCGTCAAGGGCACGGCGCGGGCGCGGCGGCGTTTCCTGGACTTGCTGCTGGCGCAGACCCAGCCCGGCTACCTGTCCTTGTTGCAACGGTACCTGGGCGCGGTGCGCAGCCGCAACGCGCTCTTGAAACAGCGCAGCCCGGATGAGCCCTCCCTCGAAAGTTTTTCCGCCGAGATGGTGAAGCTGGGCAACGACCTCATCCGGGCCCGGCGCGAACTGGCGCCGAAATTTTCTCCGCTCGCGCGGCTGGCGTACCGCCGGATTTCCAATGACGCGGAGGAACTGCGGATCGAGTACCAGCCCAGCGTGAAGAATGATTTCGCGGTGGAACTGGCACAATCTCGGGGGCGGGAAAGGTCTTTCCGCGCCACGCTCGTGGGCCCGCACCGCGACGACGTGCAGTTGCTGCTGAACGAAAAATCAGCCGCCCAATTCGGCAGCGAAGGCCAGAAACGTTCGCTGGCGATTGCGCTCAAACTGGCGCAGGCGGAGTTCCTGGCGGGCATCCACGGCTCACCGCCGGTGTTGTTGATTGATGACGTCATGGGCGAGCTGGACGTAAAACGGCGTAGCGGATTTTTGCCCCTGCTCGACCAGGCTCGCAAAACGGGCGGCCAGGTTTTTATGACCTGTACGGAAGAAAACTGGCCGCGCGAACTGGGCCAGGACCTGCACCGCTGGCACGTAACCAACGGTGCATTAAGCAGTTGAAAGAAATTCGGCCGCGCCCGAAAACCTGATTCTCCCCTCCCCGTTTCTGATGATGCTTTTTTTATTGCATCGCCCGAATTACGTAGTATAGTTAATTAACTAACCCATTTAAAAGTGCAGCCCATGAACCGAATGCCGTCGCCTAATCCATTTCGCCAAGCGTTCACCCTGATTGAACTGCTGGTGGTCATTGCCATCATTGCCATTCTGGCAGCCATGCTGCTTCCCGTGTTGGCAACTGCGAAAGACAAGGCCAAACGAACGCAGTGCCTGAACAACCTGCATCAAATCGAAGTGGCATTGAACGTCTATGCCGGGGATTTTGTGGATAAACTGCCGGTCTATCTTAATGGAGAAGGCGCGGGCTGGCCGTGGGACATGCCAGATCCGGCGGCCCAGTTGATGTTGAATTCAGGCCTGACCAAGAAATCCTTTTACGATCCCGGAACGGAACCTAAATTTACCGATACGCAGAATTGGTCAGGACCCGGCATTGGCGCCAGTTCCACTTTGTGGAATTTTGGTGTGACAGCGACTCCGCCTGCGGCGACGGATTTCCATGTCACCGGCTATTCCTTTGCCTTTTCAAGCAATGTGACACCTGGAGCAGGCAATGACCCCTGCAAACTGTGGGTAACCAACCGGAATAAAACGCTTCAACCCGAAACCATTACCGTGGGGACAACCTCCATGCTGGTGCCGGTATCGGACCGGGTCTTGGTGGCATGTGCGGTTTTGAGCAATGGCTCTGCCACGCCTCCT
>Ga0302319_10016214_pt1 | contig 13741 bp, 13 predicted proteins | sample Bog_T0_2_FD_203319 | JGI IMG/M metagenome (GOLD analysis project Ga0302319, IMG submission 203319) | Peat permafrost microbial communities from Stordalen Mire near Abisko, Sweden - Bog_T0_2 | ecosystem: Environmental > Terrestrial > Soil > Wetlands > Peat | place: Sweden: Abisko, Stordalen Mire...
TGGTCCAACCAAGTCGGAGAAGCACTCCTTCGAGCCCATATACTCAACTCCTGGAGCACCCCAAAGAACCTCTTTAAGGCGTAGCGAAGCCCTTGAAGGGCGAGGAACCTATTTATGCAACAGGGCCGAACCGTTCTATACTCAGTTCCTCCGTAGTTCGTAGACGTCGTCTACGTCCCTGAGTGTAAGTTTTCCATCTTGTGAAAAATCGAAAAAGAAACCGAACGGGACGTTCCAGAACTCATGCTCAGAGAGAGCAATAAGTGGAAAAGGTTGCCCCTTTACTGAGATGACCAAATTCCCAGCTTCAGCGGTGGTTATCGCCTGAATGTTCTTGTCGGCTGAGGAATAGCTGCCCGCAAATCTGGCGATCGATTCAGGAGGAATGATTCGGGGTTTGAATGTTGGGATGTCGCAGGGAATCCCACAGCATATCTTGAATACACAATCGAGGATTTGTGCCTTGGGATAGACCTCGCCATTTGTGCAGTAAGCGATCGCCAGGCGGCTGTCGGGGTAAAACTGCAAGGAAGCGCCGAAACCCTCAGTCTTCCCGTTATGGCCGTATCCCACGTGGTTTGCATCGCCGTAAGGGAAAAGACCTTGCCCATAGCCATCCCGAATCATGGTCATTTGAGCCAAACTCTCCCGGCTGATGAGTTTATCGGCAAAAAGATATCCAATGAACGTCAGCATGTCTTGGGGTGTCGAGATGATCGCTCCCGCGCCACCGAAATTGTCGAGACAGGCCGCTCTGTCCTGCTTCCATGCGCCATTCTCGTATTTGTATGATATCGCCTCTCCGGGCTGGAAGCCGGTCCTTTCCCCGTAATAAGTGTGATCCAGGTGGACCTTTCTAAGAATTTTCTCGCCTAGGACGGTCTTATAGTCCTTTCCAAAAATCTGCTCTACGATATAGCCGAGAAGCAAGTAGTTGGAATTGTTGTAGTCGGCCTTCGTTCCAGGTTCAAAGTCGGGCTGCTGGTTTTGAATTAACGCCAGCAACTCTGCGTGGGTCTTTGGCTTATCTTTCCAGTCGTCGAATCCCGTATGATTCGTGAAATTGGCCAAACCGCTCCGGTGTCCAAGCAGTTCGGCGATGGTGATCCTGTCGGCGTTTGGCAGCTGCGGGAAAAATCTGCTCAGCCTGTCGTTGAGAGAAAGCCTTCGCTCGTCGACAAGCTGATAGATCAACACGGCGGTGAACACCTTTGATATCGAACCAATTCGATATTCAGTTTGGGGTGTTTGGCCCCGGCCGAAGCTACGCTGGTAAACCAGCTTTCCATGGGCGGAAATGGCCACGCTGCCTTCCGCCAGGCTATGGTCCTCAAGATTGGCGAACAAACGGTCCAGCTTCGAGCCATCGAGGGTCTCGGCACGAAGATTCCAACACAGGGTCAGGATCGCGATAATAACGGATATTCGGCGCAATGGAGGGTGGCTACGGGTTGAGTACACATTGCGTACGTACAAAGTTGCAATGATCGGGCAATATTTCACTTGGGCCGAGGGGAGAGTAAATTTCTTTTCTTAAACGGGCCGCGTAAAAGAAGCGTTGCAGTCTTGGCTAAGAATTCGTTGCGAGCGGATGCGCCGCTTCTATTTTGCCGCAGCGAGTGTCTCGTAAAGGGTCCTTTTTGAAGTGCGGTAGAGCGGTCCAGAGGACGGTGGGTTGTACGGACCACTCTAAGTTCGCACCGAGGCAGCCCAAAGAAAACCCCCTTGACCCTGGTCGAATCCATGTTCATTTAACCATTTGGTTAAATAACGCGACCCACAGGACATCATGCCCTCGGACTGCCTAAGCCTCACATTTTCAGCCCTGGCCGACCCCACAAGGCGGGCGATACTTGCCCGCCTCGTGGAGGGGGAGGCCTCGGTCAACGCCCTTGCGAAACCCTTCAAGATAAGCCTGCCGGGAATCTCAAAGCACCTGAAGGTCCTTGAGAAGGCGGGGCTCGTCAGCCGCAGCCGCGAGGCGCAATGGAGGCCCTGCAGACTGCAGGCCGCGCCGTTGAAGGAGGTGGCGGCATGGACGGATAGCTACCGTGAGCACTGGGAGCAGAGTTTCGACCGGCTGGGTGATTACCTCGACCGGATCCAATTGAAGGGAAACCCACATAAAAACCATGGAACAGAAAAATGACACCCCCGCGTCGGAATTCACGATAACTCGCGTCTTCGACGCCCCGAGGCAGCTCGTCTGGGAGGCCTGGACGCAGGCGCACAGCCTGGCCGAGTGGTGGGGTCCGAAGGGCTTAACGATGAAAGTCGCGAAGCTCGAGCTGCGGCCCGGCGGAACATTCCACTATTCCATGGCGACACCCGACGGGCATGAAATGTGGGGGAAGTTTATCTATCACGAGATAACGCCGCCAGAGCGGCTGGTCCTCGTAAACTCCTTCTCAGACGCGGCGGGAAATATCGTGCGCGCTCCTTTCTCTCAGGAATGGCCCCTAGAGGTCCGCAATGTCATAACGCTCACCGAGAGTGCTGGGAAGACGACCGTCACCCTCAGGGGAGGACCTATCAACGCCACGGAGGCCGAACGCCGGAAGTTCGATTCATTCCACGCGTCAATGAACCAGGGCTTCGGAGGGACATTCGACCAGCTCTCGGCATACCTCGCCCGGAATTAACACCGTGAAGACCGCGGGCCGCCGGAAACGTGCTGGCGGCCCTTTTTGACAGCGCGAATTCCGGGCAGCCGTGCCGGGGGCGTCACGGCAGCATCCGCCAGATGCCATGAACAACGAGCCCGGCATTCGCAACGATGACCCGCAGCCAGAACCGGCGGTCGTCCGGCGCCAGGAGATTGAACGCAAACGTCATGGGCAGGAGCGCGCGGGCCGCAGCCCAGTACCCGGTCCACACGTTGTCCCCGAGGATCCAGAATAGAAGCGCAAACCCGATTCCGATCCGCCACCAAGGCTCAGAAAATTGGGGCCGGAGCAGCAGGTAGAGCGATTGGAAGCAAAGGCTTACCGCAGCGACCAGCCCGAAGAAGAAGCGGGAGTCAAAATCGCCGTGCGCAAGGTGGGCAAGGGACAGGGCGCAGTGCCTCGCGAGGGCGAATCCCGGCCAATCGAAATTGTCTCGCCCAAGGACGTCGCCCTTGGGGAACATCCACGCCAACCAACCCACCCATGCCAAGAGCGGCAGACTCGCGCAGGCGCAGCGCGCGGCGGCCGCGAGCCAAGCCTTCCTGCCCCGGGCCTCGACCGGCCAGAGCGCCGCTCCCCCCAGGAGGGCGGTCTCGCGCGTGAGTCCCGCGAGCGCAAACGCGGCCGTTGACAGCCATGGCCGTCGCTTGGCGAGGGCCGCAACCGCTAGGGCCAGCAGAAACACCGAGAACAAGTCGTTCAGCGAATATCGAATGCTGTCGAGCGTACCGACCGAGAGCATGCATCCGGCCCAGATCGCGACGGCTCGCGCGTCGCTCGTGGGCCGCATCTCCCGAAGCAGGAGCCAAGCCAAGGCAATCCATATGGCGACGTTCTGAAGCGCAAAAACGAGAAGGACGGTCCAGGGATCGCCGCCGCCGATCACGTGGGCCATCCAGGGAAGCAGGATCCGGCGGGCCCGGTAGACCGGATTATCCAGCGCATTCTGGATTCCCGGGGTTCGCAGGTCCGGAACTATGGCCAGCTGCGCCCCAAATTGCCCGTCGTAGCCCGTGCCGGGGTCCTTTGCCACGGGCAATGTCCTGATGACCGGAAGGCGCTGCTCCCACCGCTGGCCGCCAAATGAAAGCAACGAGGTGAAGCCCGTGCGCGCGTCCCACCGAAGTGCGACCATTCCGAGAACAAAGAGCATGCCGACCGCCGCCAGGCTGAGCCGGCCAGGCGATTTCCAATAGGCCTCGCCGGAAGCGAGCCCGGGTTCGGTCGGTCCTTCGGGTCGGGTTTTCAAGCGGTTGGGTTAGGGTCGTTCAGCTTAGCCTGTGCCCATTCCCTCCCCGACGATCGCATGGGGCGCTGCTTTGAACATCGCGCGTTGCATTGCATGAGCGGCGATTAGCGTCGTCCCTTGAGGTCCATCTCGAGGTTCCACACGAAAAGGGTCACCTTTCGCCTGTCAACGTCGTCGGGATAGGAGGCGGGGCGGTCGCTTTGGAATACGAGGACCGTGTCCCCCGGGCTCAGCACGAGGCCGGGGAGGGTCACGCGCCTCATCTCGCCCACCGCCAGGCCGGCGCTCCAGAGGACCTTGCCCCCGCATGAGACTGATGCGCGGCGTGCATCGGCCGACCGGACGTGGAAGGCCACATCGGCCACGATGGGAAAAGGCTGGGGATTTCTTAAATAAATCTCGGACTCCCCCATGCTCCAGCGCCCAAATTGGAAGCGGGACTTCTTCGGGCCAAACCAGTTGCGGGGGCCGTAGGCCCCCTCCACACGGTCGCCGGTGTCCGGATTTGTCCTTAGCCCATGGGTGTCCTGCACGACACAGGCCTCCCTGTAGGGCGGCTTAAGGACGTCGAAGGAGGCAAGCACGCCCAGGTTCCCCGCGATCAGGAGAATGGGCCACCACCTCCGCTTGGGTACCAGAATATTGAACGCCAGGGTCATCGGGAGAAGGACGCGCGCCGCCGCCGAGGGATATCCCTCCCAGACGCTGTCCCCAAGAAAGGCCATGAGAACCGCATAACCTGCGCCCACCCGCCACCAGGGGTCGCGCCACCGGATCCTTGAGGCTATGAAGAAGAGCTGGAAAAGGAGTCCTCCCACCACCAGGAGGTCAAATATATCGTACCTAATGACGGCATCCCCCGCGCTGCTGTCGGCGATCAGGTTCGACGCGATCTCCGCCGCCTTCCCGGCCATCCCGCAGAACGGTCCGGAGAAATTCCGGGCGCCGACGTCGGCGCCCTTTCCCATCCATGCCGCCAGGCACGCCGCCCAAACGCCGAGCGGGAGGAGGACCAGCGCCACTCGCGCGAGCCACGCGAGCCACGCCCTTCGTGGGGCCTGGCCCGGCAGGTCCAGGCCAACCGCGCCCAGGATGTTCGTGTCCTTTCCGAGGCCCGAGATCCCGAGCACCACGGCCGCCATCCAGGGGCGATTCGACTCGGCCAGGAGAATGCCCGTCGCGATCAGCAGCAGGCTCGGGCCGTCAAGGAGCGCGGACCGCACGCTGACGATGAGCCCAAAGGAAAAAAGAACGGCCGCCCACCGGGCCCAGTTGCCCCAGCTGACGGGCGGGAACCACCGAAACAGGAGCCAGGCAAGCAGGTACCAGCAGATGATGTTCTGGGCCGCATAGGCATTCATCACCCGGACCGGGTTTCCTCCGCCGAGCAACCAGGCGGTCCAGAGGAAGAGGATCCGGCGCGCCCGATAGGGAAGCCCAAAGACGGCCTTCCCGAGCGCGGGGTCCGAGAGGTTCGGCCGCATCGCGATCTGGACGTAGGACCAACCGTCGTATCCTTCGGAATCCGGCATCTCGTAATGATTCGACGCCTTCACCTCGGGCAGGTACCGGGCATGTTCCTTCTCGCCGAACTCGACAAAGTACGTGAGCCCCTGGCCCGGGAGGTACATGAGCGCCACCCTCCACGTGAAGAACGCAACCACGGCCCCGCATGCCATCCATTTCAGCACATTTGCCTTCTTTCGGAGAAAGGATTGGAGCTGGGGCACGAAACCAACAAACCACCGCCCGCGGTGCCCCAAAGCAAGTTTGGATTTCCTCTCGCGCGGCATCGGCCCTCGAGCCACGACCCAAGTTTAATTCGACCCTTCGCGGTTTATTTGTCGCCATTGGCATGGCGGCACCGGCCCCGCAGCCCCACCCTGCTTGGCATGCGAAACCTCCTTTTGTTCCTCTCCCTTGCGGCGCCCCTGTCCATACGAGCCGAGGATCCGATGCCCGCGGTCCCCACAGGCCGGGTGGAGCGCATGGACGCGTTTCCATCCCGGTTCGTCGCCCCGCGGAATATCGATGTGTGGCTGCCGCCCGGCTATGACGGCAGTGTCCGGTGCGCGGTCATCTACATGCATGACGGGCAAATGCTCTTCGACGGGCGCCACACATGGACGAAGACGTCGTGGCGCATGGCGGAGACTACGGCCGACCTAATCGGCAAAGGCAGGATACCCAGCACGATCGTCGTCGGCATCTGGAACAACGGCCTGGAGAGGCACAGCGAGTATTTTCCGGAAAAGGCCCTGCCATTCCTTCCCAAGGGGATCAGGGAGGAGTTCACCGCCAAGGCGCTCACGGGGAAGCCGCGGGCGGACGACTACCTGCGCTTTATCGTGCAGGAGCTAAAGCCCGCGATCGATGCCAAGTATGCCACGCTCCCGGACCGCCAGCACACGATCATCATGGGCTCCAGCATGGGGGGCATCATCTCGCTCTATGCGATCTGCGAGTACCCCGAGATCTTCGGCGGGGCGGGCTGCCTGTCGACCCATTGGCTTGGAACCTTCGAGAAGAATGCGGCCATCCCGCTGGCGACCTTCGACTACCTCCAGGGTCACCTGCCCGACCCCAAGACCCACAGGATCTACTTTGACCACGGCACGATAACCCTCGACGCGCTCTACGGGGAGGCCCAGGCGTTTGCCGATGTGATGCTCCGCAACCGGGGCTATACGGAGAGGAATTTCATGAGCCTCGTCTTCCCAGGGGAAGGCCACACGGAGGATGCGTGGGCAAAGCGGGTCGCAACCCCGATCGCGTTTCTCGAAGGCCCCTAGGGGCGCCTCGAGGCTGCGCCTGTAGGCCGGGCCAGAATGCGTTGCAGCGAACCGGCTATCGGCTAACCTGGCTCCCGCATGAACCTGCACGTTGACAGGGCAAAGACCGCGGTCCTCGTCATGGACTACCAGCAGGCCATCGTGGGTATGGTGGCCGCCAGCGAACAGGCCCCCCTCCTCGAGAGGGCCCGGTCCGTTCTCGACGCAGCCAGGGCCGCCTCGATTCCGGTCATCTACGTCGTCATCGGCTTCCGTCCGGGATATCCCGATATAAGCCCCAACAATGCCGCGTTCGGAACCGTATTAAAGACCGGGGCGTTCACGCTGGGAGACCCGAAGGCCGACGTCCACCCGGGCGTGTCTCCCCAATCGGGAGATCTGACGGTCGTGAAGAAGCGCGTGAGCGCGTTTGCGGGGAGCGACCTTGAGGTCGTCCTCAGGTCGAAGGGAATCGACACGCTCGTCCTGATGGGGATCGCGACAAGCGGCGTCGTGCTCTCGACCGTGCGCCAGGCAGCCGATGGCGACTACAAGCTCGTCGTCCTCTCCGACTGCTGCGCCGACCGCGACCCCGAGGTGCACCGGTGTCTCATCGAGAAGGTGTTCCCCCGCCAGGCGACGATCATGAGCGGCGAGGAGTTCCGAAAGGGCCTGTAAGGGTTCTGCCGTTTCGAATTGGGACCTCCCTCGCCTGGCAACCCCGGGAGTTCCGGGGCCAGGTTCAAAGCCCCCCGTGGAACCTGCCGAATGCCCGGGCGAGCATGAGCGACATCACGAGGATGCCAGCACCCAGGACAAGAACGTGGCGCGTCTTGCGCAGATCGAACTTCCCCACCCGGCACACGAGCAGATAGCCGATCGCGAGATTGAAAAGCCCCCATAGGACGTTGACCGTCGATGACGAAAGTCCCTCGCCCGGCGGGTGGGCAAACGGGCTCTGAAAGGCATGGCCCGAGATCCCGTTGCCCAGGTGGGGGAGTGTGTTAGCCAAGAATGCACCACCGAAAAAGTAGGCCACGTAGTGGTACCATCGCGTTGGGGTCTGAGTTTCGGGTTCCATGGAGATGGCCTTTCTTTGGGCTAGGGATCCTCGCCGCGTCTAGCGTCGGGGCGCAAGCGCGCTGCAAAAACCCGGATAGGGCACAGGCTGGAACACCGGTCGACGACCTCGGGCTTCGGCGCTCGAACAAAAACCTACTTGGGCCAAAAGCAGCCGAACGTTCCGGCGGTCAAGGCAGCGTAGATCAAGCCGTCTACAGTCAGCCGGATCGAGGTGCCCAGGGATCGGCGGTACCAGATCGACATCTGCCAAAGCGCCGCCGCGTAGCCCAGGAATGAGGTCACTCCCGTAAGGCGGAAGACGCTCGTGTACCGCATTCCGGATGGAAACGCATGATAGGCTGCGTATCCGGTGATGGAGCTTACGACGACCAGGTAGACGAACCATAGGGTGAGGCTCTTTCCCATGTTAAACATCCCGCCCGGCATCACGGTCACCATCATGACCGGGCCCTGTTTCATCTTCTCTTTGAACTCCGGCGACCTCATCTCCGCCATGTTCTCACAATTTGGCACCATGTAATCGCCCGGGGGCGTGGCGAAGGGGCGCAGCGCGTCCATCACCTTGTCCTGGTCCGGCATCTTCAGATAATCGCGCTTGTGCCACCACGGCAGCGCCATGTGGATGATGGAGCTGGCGACGAAAACAAACACCGACGACAGAAGAATCGGAAGCCAAAGCGCATGCAGAAAACTCATGATAATCTCCTCCTGGGTTGTTGAAGCGACGCGCGGAATGTTGGGCGCAGTGGGGCGGGAAGGCAAACGGGAATGCCGGCCCTGGTAGGCCGTTGGCCAAAGGGCGGACACGGGGATGGACCCCCGCCCGTCGCGCCTGCCGGTCTTGCGCAGCTGCGCATGGCCTGCCAGGAATTGCCGGCGCAAGACCAAGCGACATGTCCGAACACAAGGCCACCATCACCTGGGTACGCCAGGGTCCCGATTTTCTGCGCGGCCAATATTCGCGCGAGCACACCTGGACCTTCGACGGAGGATTTGCGGTACCCGCTTCGCCGTCGCCGTCCGGTGTCCCGGCCCCCTACTCTAATCCGGCAAATGTCGATCCCGAGGAGGCGTTCGTGGCGGCCATATCGAGCTGCCACATGCTCACCTTTCTCTTTCTCGCCTCCCGCCAGGGGTTTCAGGTTGAGAGCTACCGTGACGACGCCGTCGGGGTGATGACCAAGAACGAGAACGGTGTTCCGTGGGTCAGTTCGGTCGCGTTGCGGCCTAAGATAACCTACGGAGGGCCGCGGTCACCTGCAAAGGAGGACGTCGATCGCCTCCATCACCAGGCCCACGAGCAGTGCTTCATAGCGAATTCCGTGCGCACGGAAATTGTTATCCGGCAGCCCGAGAAATCTAGTCGTTCAGAATAATGTATCCCTGCGCCTTCCAGGTGCCGTCGGAATCCTTGCTGAAGTAGAGCGTCTCGGTAGCCGACTCGCTGTGTTCGAAGGAGCTATCGAAATGGATTGTTACAAATTCCCCCTCGAGCTTCTTGCCATTGGGAAATGTCAGGGGCGAGTGATAACGAGCATACGCGAATTTGCGACTGAGGCATTTTCCAAGAGGATCACGCACACGCAGTGACGAGGCGTGCCACTGCTCAAGCGTCATACCCTTCTTGAAATCCGGGGAGGCGCTCTCCCAGCTCTGATCGTAGTGGCCGTCGTCAATTATCTTCAGCCAGGATTCGGCAGCGGCCTGCGCTGCGGTCTTGCCATCCGAGGCCTGGTCGGCCCAGACCGGTTTCACAAAGACGGCCGTGGCAAGGAACAGGCTGACCGTGAGCGCGAAAATGCCGCGCCGAGCAAGGGACGTATGGTGCGAGATCATGGTGATGCGTTGCTTGAGGTTTTGGAGGGTCTCCCCCAGCGCGAGGGCGCCATAGGGAGCGGGAGATTGGTGGGCGTGCTTTAGCGCCTCCACGAGAGCCTGGCTGTACTCGGGTCGCTCCAGTGGAGTGAGCCAGCGCAGTGCCGCCTCATCGGCGGCCAGCTCACGAAAATGGAGCCACTGGTGGGCAGCCCCATGCGCGATCGGGTTAAACCAGTGAACCACCCGGGCGAGCGTGAAGAGCCAATGAAGCGGTTGATCGAGAGCCCGATAATGGGCGAGTTCATGCAGCAGCACCGCGCGCAGCTGCGGCCGGGTTAAGGAGGTTGAGAGAACTTTCGGCAACAGAATGCGGGGGCGCCTCCAGCCAAGGATTGCGGGAGCGGCCACCCTCTCCGAAAGGATGAGGCCTATGGGTGCCGTGACCGATGCCGATGTCCTGCATTCGTCAAGCAAGCCCAGCAGGCCCGGATCCGCGCAGGGTTCCTCATTCTCCCACCGACGCCCGGTGCGAACGGTCTGGAACACGACCACCGAGAGCGAAGCGACGGCTCCGACAACCCAGAGCCAAACCAGGTAGCCCGCCAACGGGAGTGCCTTGACCGGCGCGGCATCTGTGCCCGCCTCTGAGGCCATTCGAAACCCGGGTTGGGCCAAGGTCGTGAGGGCGCTCTCGATCCGCGCTGGCACTGCTGGCGCCAGGTGCCGGATGGGGAGCCGCAACGGGAGCAAAAAAGCCGCTGCCACGATCGCCCACCAAAGGCGGCGACTCCGTGCCTGGATGCGGGTGGCCGACAGACGCTCCAATAGCCAGACAAGCCCGGTTAGGAGCGATCCGCGTAGCGTCAATCCTGCCAAAATCGAGAGCATCAGGGCTTCCGGGTTTCGCGAATGAGCGCCTCCAGCTCCTCGATGTCCTTCTTGCGCAGTCCGCGTCCCCGAGCAAAGTGCGCGATCAGCGGGGTAAGAGAGCCGTCGAACACGCGGTCGAGAAACGAGTCCGCCTCGGCCGCCAGGCATGCGGTCTTTGCAATCGCCGCGGAGTAATAGTAAGCCTTGCCCTCCTTCCGGAAGGAAAGCGCGCCTTTTTGCACGAGGCGGCTCAGCAGCGTCTTTATAGTCGTAGAACTCCACTCGTTGGGACCCGAGAGGGCGTCTATCACGCGCTGGGCCGAGCAGGGCTCACCCAGCTTCCATATGAATTTCATGACCTGCCATTCGGCGCGGGAGATTTGCGGCGTCTGGTTTTGCATCTACAACTGTAGTTGCACGATCGACTACTAATGTAAACAACAAAATGAACCGGCGTCCGAACCCCGCGGAGCAAGCGCGAAAGCGGCTTGTCCCCGAATACCCGCCAAAATCATTCGGCCTTGCCCGGGACTACCAACGGTGGCGGCCTTACCGGCGAGCGCGCGACGCTTGGCCCGGCACCGGCTCCTACTTCAGCCAGCGCCCCAGCCAATCGTGGACCTGGCCATACCAGAAAACCGAGTTCTGCGGGTGCAACACCCAATGGTTCTCGTCGGGAAAATAGACCAGGCGAGAGGGCACATTCTGGGCCTGGAGGGCCGCATAGAATTCGAGGCCCTGGTCGACCGGGACCCGATAGTCCATGCCGCCGTGGAACACGAGGGTCGGAGTCTTGAAGTGCGACGCATAGTTGATCGCGTTTTCCTTGTCGTACTCTGGGGTGCGATTCCAGGGTGACCCGTCCAACGCCCGCTCCTGCCAGAAGTTCGCGACATCCGATGCGTACTGCGTGTTGAAGTCCAATGCGCCGGCGTGGCAGACGATCGCCTTGAACCGGTCCGTGTGCCCGCAGACCCAGCATGCCATGTATCCCCCGTAGCTCGCGCCGAGAGCAGCCGTCCGGGTTGCGTCAAGGAATGGGAAATTTGCCAGAAGGTAGTCGGTGCCCTTCATGATGTCCTCAAACGGCTTTTCGCCCCACGCACCGTCTATGGACTCGGCGAACTTTTCGCCGAACCCGGTCGATCCGTGGCGGTTGATCCAAGTGGCGACATAACCGGGCGTCACGAACACCTGGGCGTTCCAGCGTGGCTGCCAAATGTCACCGACCATGGTGGCGGGCCCGCCGTGCATGAGCTGAAGCAGGGGGTACTTCTTCGATGGGTCAAAGTCTGGCGGGTAGATCATCCAGAGCATGATCGAGTCGCCGTTGGCGCCGATAAAGGTGTGCTCCTCCACTTTTCCCAGTTTGAGCTGAGCAAAGAGCGAGTCGTTTAGGTGTGAGCGCACCGAGGCCTCGCCGGTAGCAAGGTCCAGCGAATAGACCTCGTCGGGCCGCGTGAAGCTCTGCTTGAGGAAAAAGACGGATCTTGTCCCCGGCGCGATATTCGAATTTGTGCCGTCGCTGACCACGGCTGAATAGGTCCCCCCATTTGCCGGCGCCTTGAAGACCTTGGTGCGGCCATGATCCTCCGCGGTGAAATAGATGTGCGAACCGTCCGGCGAGGGCCGCCAGCCCCTCATCGAGAGGTCGACGCCAGGGAAGAGCGGGCTGATCTTTCCGGTCGCCAGATCGACCCGCATGAGCTTCGTGTTCTCTCCCTCCTGGTCGGTCGTCAACCGGCCGAAGAGGACGCCCGTCCCATCGACGGTGAATCGCGGAGCCCCATCATCGCCCGCGTTGTCGGCCGTGAGGTTTCTCCACGGGGAATCCGGTTGGTCGATGGAGATAAGGTAGACGTCGGCGTTCTCCCTTTCACGGTAGGGAGGAGGCGTTGTTCCTGCGGAGAGTGCTATCCATTTGCCGTCCGGCGAAACGTCGTAATGCACCTCCATATTGAAAAGGAAGGCGCGGTCCCAGTGAGGAGTGAGATCCACTGTGTTCCTTGTCCCAACGTCGACTACCATCAAATGGGTTGCGCGCTCGTCGGTAAGCCAAGTGTCGAAGAACCGGTAAAACCCGTTTTCGGTCACCTTTGCGGTGACTTTGCTTTCCTTCTGCTTCTTTAACTCGGCCTTGGTCGCCTTGATGTCCCCTCCAAGCTTCGGCAAGACACCGGTGGCGAACACGATGCGGTGCCCGTCTGGCAACCACCTGGGGGAGGAAATCGCCAGGGGAAGCTCGAGGATCTTCTGTGCCTCGCCGCCATCGGTTCGGATGGTGTAAAGCGAGGCCACCTCATCCGTGCCGCGCTTTGAGACGAAGGCCACGGTGCTGCCATCCGGGCTCCACGTCGGGTCACCATCGGTGCTTTCCGCAGTGGTGAGCTCCCGAGCAGCGCCGCTCGCGGCGTCCAAGAGCCAGAGATGGGTGACCGAATCGTTCTTCTCTAGATTGTACTCCTTGACGGCGAAAACCAGCCGTGTGCCATCCGGCGAAAGCTCAAGCGACGCGGGTCGCTTCACCGCCCACAGGTCCTCGGCCGTTATCGTTCGCCTGGGGTTGGCCACGTCGGCCCCGCAGGCAACCGAGGCCACGATGGTCAGCGCGGCAAACAGCTTGATGCGATGCGGAATAGACATGGGCGGGGATGGTGGGGGCAACGGCCTCGGGCGGCCAGCCCTTAACGCGGCTGGCAGGCTGTTGCCGCAGGCACCCGCTATTCGAAAAATGCCCCACACGCTGCGCGACCTAGTCATTCAATCCCTTACCCTCTAGAATACGCGGCCCTGTTGCATAAATAGGTTCCTCGCCCTTCAAGGGCTTCGCTACGCCTTAAAGAGGTTCTTTGGGGTGCTCCAGGAGTTGAGCATATGGGCTCGGAGGAGTGCTTCTCCAACTTGGTTGGACCAGCGTCTGGATCGGAGCGAAGGACCAAATGCGGCCTTCAGGCGGTGCATGGCGGATTCAGCAAGGGATCGCCTGTGATAACCTTTGATGCGCTTCCAGGCCCTGCGGCCAAGCAAGCGACACTCCCTGATAGCACAATCCCGCTCGGTCCAGCCGGGTTCAAGATGGAGGACGGCCTTCTTGCCAGGTGGGGTTATGTGGTGCCCCCGGTGTCGAGGCGCCGCAGCATAGCACGCTTTTCCAAAGTAGGCTCCGTCGCCAATGATCTCTGTGCCCTGAGCGGGATCGGCAACCCGGAGCACCTCAGCAAGCATCTCGGAGTCATGTTTTTGGCATGGGGACACGACTCCGCTCACGATACGGGAGGACTCAG
>Ga0302319_10016215_pt1 | contig 13741 bp, 9 predicted proteins | sample Bog_T0_2_FD_203319 | JGI IMG/M metagenome (GOLD analysis project Ga0302319, IMG submission 203319) | Peat permafrost microbial communities from Stordalen Mire near Abisko, Sweden - Bog_T0_2 | ecosystem: Environmental > Terrestrial > Soil > Wetlands > Peat | place: Sweden: Abisko, Stordalen Mire...
TCAGGCTCCTTCACGTGAAGCTCCACCAACTCCGGCAGTAGGCCCTACTCGCCGTCAATGAGCACGGCGCGGTGGGCGACCTTGAAGCTTGTGTCGAACCCGCCGGAGAGAAACGGGTGCGCGCCAAGCACCAGCGCCTTGTAGGCATCCGACGATAAACAGTCGGAGCAGGCCTCGATCCGAGGCCACGTCCCGCTCAGCCACGACGTTCCGGATTCAAAGATTGAGTCCGTGACCGACATCTCGCTGCAGCCGAAGCTGCGCCACAGCCGGATCACCGACTCTGACCAGGCGATGAAGGATGCGCGCCGCGCCGGGGTCACGCGCACCTCCAGTATCGTCCCGATCCGGTGCGGGATTGTCCCGAGATGCTCCGCGGGAAGGGAAAGCTTCCGCAGGACCTCGTCCTGCTTTATCCGAATGTCCGTCGCGTTGCGCTGCACAGAGAGCGAGCGGTTCTCCAGTCGCATGTCATAGCCGATGCCGGAGAAGCCGTCGCACCCGACCAGCTTGAGCGAGGCGCATCCGACGTACCACGCAAAGTGAAGGAGCGGCTGGATCGTCCCGTTCGAGGTGAAGAGCTGCCCGGCCTCCCGGATTTCCTCCCGGGTTCGCGAAAGAATTTCCGCGGACGCGAAGGGTCCGCCCTTCGTGTAGCTCACGTACTCCGGGAGCGGGCGCAGGATCGGATCATCCGGCCCGATCACCAGTCCCCTCCCCCGGAAGTTCGCAGGCCCGGTCTCCGGCTGGTCGACAATCACGACGGGAACGGAACGCCTGTTGGTCTCGGAGAGCCAGCAGCGCATCGAGGAGTCATGCGCGAAGAAAAATGCGGGCCGGTTTGGGGCGATCCACTTTTCCTGGCTCACGGCGTCGTTGATGAAGAAGATCGGGCCGGCCCCCGCCCTCAGCTCCTCATACCGGAAACGCGTGGGGCCGCGGCCGACGACCAAGCCGGTCTGTCCGGAGTAGCGGTTGCAGAGAGAAGCAAAGGTGATTCCGGGCATCGGGCTGGAGACGGCACTTTGCGTGCCTCCAGCATTCGACGCACGCGGCGGAAAATGGTTTCACCAAATTCCGCCAAGAACCCGAAACCGACTACTTCACCCGGCGCACCGTGACCCACGGGGCGTCGCCAAAGTACAACCTGAAGTACCCGGACGGGGCCTTGAGGATCTCGATCGGCGCATTCGTGACCGGTGCGACGAAGTAGCTGTCGCTGCCGACCTGCTGCCAGGTTTGCCCATTGTCCAGGGGGAACAGCGTCCCGCCCGACCAGCCGGCGAACTTTCCCGTCACGTGGGCGACGATGCGCACGATCTCGTCGGACTTTGCCTGGGCCTTGCCGGAGGCGACCGCCTTGGCGATCGCGGCCGGCTCCTCCTTTTGCTTGTACTCCGCCACGGCCGCGGTCGCCGCCTTCGTGGCCACCACCTCGTCATGCTTTTTTGCATACGACTCGACCGCATCGTCGACTGCGGCCGCCTGCGCCGGGGTGAGTCCCGCGAGCCCGAGGGCCTGCAGCTGCGCGGTGGTCAGCGACTCAACGAACCCCGCGCGGCAGAAGGGGGACACGGTGAGGGCCACGCCTATCACGAGGAAGAGACGGGGGAGTCGCGTGTTCATCGGCAATAAGTTCTGGGAATTCCTCAGCCCGACCGCAAGAGCCGCCCGCAAAAAAAGGGCGCCCGCATTTCTGCGGGCGCCCTGCTTGTCCTGGCAGGCTCTAGGCCGTGCTTAGAACTTCTTGCTGAGCTGGACGTAGAGGAACCGGCCCGTGGAGTCGTAGAGGAACCCCGGGTAACCCTCGGCGTTGCTGCCGAAGCCGGACGAGAACGGAGGATTGCGGTCGAGGAGGTTCTCGCCGCCGACTGTGAGCTTGGTGTACTTCAGGTACTTCCCGAGGCCGCCCTCGTTGTGGAAGGTGTACGTGAACTGGCCATCCCACGTCATCATGCCGCCGACCTCGAACGGGTTGCCGTTGCCGTCGAAGTCCTGGAACCCGCTATTGTAGTTCTGCGTGATGCTGACGTTGAACTGCTTGAAGGTCCAATCGAGGTTGGACTGCTCCTTCCAGCGCAGGTAGCCGTCCTGGCCCTGGCCGCCCGAGGCGTCCGTGTTGATTTCCTCGACCAGCGGCGTGCCGGGCACGATCGACTGGCGGAAGTGCTGGAACCAGGTGCCGCCGCCGCTCAAGTCGAAGCGGCCGATGGCGGTCGACATCACGTAGCTGGCGCCCATGTCGACGCCCTGCGCAATCGTCTCGCCGACGTTGATGTAGGGTGCGGTGACCGAGAGGACGGCGCCCGCGCCGTCGAGGACAACCTTCTCACCGGGCTCGAGGCCGCCCGGGGCGACACCGAAGAAGCGGTCGAGCGTGTTCTGCGGGTTCGAGTAGACCGTGCCCTGGCGCTCGATGCGCCAGAAGTCGAAGTTGGCGGTGAAGCCGTCGAGCATCGCGTACTTGGGCGACCAGACGACGCCGGCGGTGTAGGACTTGGTGTTCTCGGCCTTCAGGTTCTTGTTGGAACCGGAGATGGTCGGCGTCTCGGGGAGCTCGGTGCCCGTGCGGTTGTCCGTCAGGGACTCGAGGCCGTTGATCGTGCCGCCGTAGAGCTCGAAGAGAGACGGCTGGCGGATGCCCTCGCCGTAGGAGGCGCGGATCGTGATCGTGTCGATCGGGTTCCAGCGGATCGCGAACTCGGGGATCACCTTGCTCTGGTGGACCTCGATGAAGTCCTCGTTACGTGCGGCGCCCGTGATGACGACGGAGTAAAGGCCAGGGATGCTCTGCTTCGGGCTGAAGACCGGGATCTCGACCTCGGCGAACTCGGCCACGACCTTGCGGGTCGCGTCGACATAGTCCTCGGCGCCGGAGCCGTCATCGCCCAGGAGGGAGATCGCGTCCGGGTTCGCGAGGAGGGACTCGACGCGGTAATCAACACCGAACGCGAGGCCGACTCCGCCCGCGGGCAGGTCGAACAGCGATGAGGTGCTGAACGTGGCGAACGGGTTGCGAAGCTGGCTCGTGTCCTGGTCCTTGACGTAGACCGTCGCGTACGCGATCGAGGGGGCGTTCGTGGCGATCGGGGCTCCGGCATAGCCGAAGGGATCGTAAGGAATCGTGGTGCCGATGTAGACCGAGCTCGCCGGGTCGAAGATAGGGTCGTTGGCGTTCACTATCTGGTTGAAGCGGCTGTTCGAGACCAGCTTGGCGTTCTCGTGGCTGGCGACCTGCGAGTAGCGGGTGCCGAAGTCCAGGTTCCAGTTTCCGAAGATGTCCGTCATCTTCATTCCGGCCGTGGCCAGGAACGAGTCTGTGTCGTAGTCGATGATGCGGTTTCCGAAGTCAGCGAGGCGGAACTTCGTGCCGCCTGTGATATCGATGTTGAACGGATTGAACGGATTGTAGGCACCGGCAACGGCGGCGCGGGCGCGGCCGTCGGGGAGCGGATCAGGATTCGGCGTGTTGGCCGGGATCACGTACTCGACGCTGCCCGGGGTCGTGAATGTGCCCGTCGCGAGGGGGGCCAGCTGCGACTCCGAGAAAGAGTGGTTGTACGAGAGGTCGAAGTAGCCCTTGATGTTTTCCGTTCCGAAAAGCTTCTTCTCGCCGTTGGCGAAGATCGCGTGGCGCTCGAACTGGGGATAGGAACCTGCCGTCTGGTTGAAATCCCACACCGACTGCCTGCCGTTCGAGTAGATGTACTCGTTCGCCGGAGTGTGCCCCAGGTTCGTGGTGTTCGGCAGGATGTCGCCCGTGGGGGAAACGGAGTTGCCGTTCGCGGAGCCCGGGTATATTCCAGGCGTCGCGTAGAACACAGTGTTGGTGACCCCCGGGGGAAGCGTTCCCGCGGGAAGGCCGAGCGCCTGGTCGTAGGCGGCCTCCGTGATCTGCGCGTTGATCGGGGACGAGTTCGTGCTCAGGTAAGGGGGAACCGTAGAGTACGAGCGGTCATGCTGGAAGATCGCGGCGCGCGAGTAGTAGTTGGCACCCACGGTGATCGTCGTCGTGTCGTTCGCGGCACCCTCGACAAAGTTCGCGATGATCTCGTGCGAGTCCTTGTTGGTGGTGTCGCCGTAGCGCAGGTTAACCTCCGCGCCGTCAAAGTTCTTCTTGTAGATGATGTTCACCACACCCGCGACGGCATCAGCGCCGTAGATGGCGGAGGCGCCGCTCGTCAGGATCTCGATGCGATCGATGGCCGCGAGCGGGATGGAGTTCAGGTCGACGAAGGCGGTCTGGCCTCCGGCGCCGATCGGGTAGTCAGCCACGCGGTGACCGTTGATGAGGACCAGGGTCGCCTCAGGCCCGAGGCCGTGGATGGAGACCGAAGCGGCCGCCGGGGTGAAGCCCGTGGCGTTGTTCGAGATCGGGACGGCGCCACCGTTGGAGACCGTGATCTTCTGGAGGAGGTCGGCGACCGTCGAGTAGCCGCTCTTATCGATGTCGGCCTGGCCGATCGAAACGACCGGGAGGGCGCCGGCCTCTCCGGCCGTGAGGGTGGTCGGGATGTTGGAACCCGTGACCGTGTACTTCTCGAGGGTGACCGTCGGCCCGGGCGTGGCCGGGGCCGTCGTCGCATCCGTGGTCGTCGTCGTTGTGGTCGTGGTCGTCGTGCTCGGCGTCTGCGCGCGAGCGGCGGTGGCCGTCATTATGCCTGCAGCCGCGCAAAGAATCAGCGCAAGCGAGGCCCGTTTACCCATCATCGAACAATCATTCATAGCTCAGTTGTGTTTGTGGTCCTGACAGGCACCGCGGGTGGTAATCGCGGTGCGGTTTTGAGCAGAACGGGGCTTTTCCTGCTCGGTTTGTGTGCAGGGCAGAAAGGTGGCGTGAAATTTATTCGCAACTTTTTAGTCACTGAAACGTCATTTCATTCCCTCCTATTAGCCTAATCCATTCCACGCCAAGGGCGTAGTAGTTTTCTAACTACGGCATTCTGGTTGCAATAAAACGGGGAAAAGCTTCATTTTTCCCTCTGAAAAACGGCCGTTTTCAGGCCCGTTTTCGCCAAGACGTTCTCTTATATAACGCGCCATGGTTTTGGATCCCCGGTCTCCGGGGATCAATGGCAGCCAATTGAGTTTCCTTGGAAATCCTATGAAGGTCCAAATCGACCGTCCTGGGGCGTCATCGCCCGTTTTTGCGGTCCGGTCCGTCAGGCCAGAGCCTTGGCCACCAACGGGGACACATCGCGGCCGAGGATCTCGATCGCGCGCGCCATCTTCGCGTGAGCCATGGTGGCCACGCTCATCTGGAAGGTGATCCTTGAGATGCCGCCTAGGGCCTTGTTCACGTGGAGTATCTTCTCGGCCACGGTCTTGGCGTCGCCGATGAGGTAGGCACCCGTCGGGCCCCGGGTCGCGTCAAACTGGGCCCGGGTGGTGGGTGCCCAGCCGCGCTCGCGGCCGATCTTGGTGAAAGTCTGGGCGAAGCCGGGGTAGAAGTCGTCGGCCGCCTGCTCCGTCGTGTCGCCCAGGAAGCCGATCGAGTGCACCCCGACGGTCAGCTTGTCTGCAGGGTGTCCGGCACGCCGCCCCGCCTCCCGGTAGAGGTCCACCAGGGGGCGGAAGCGGTGCGGCTCGCCTCCTATGATGGCCACCATGAGCGGCAGGCCGAGCTCCCCGGCGCGCATGAAGGACTGCGGCGTGCCACCGACTCCCAGCCAAATCGGCAGGCGTTCCTGGAACGGGCGCGGGTAGACGGCCTGGCCCGTCAGGGCCGGCCGGTGCCTACCCGACCAGGTCACTTTCTCGCTCGCGCGTATCTTGAGGAGAAGGTCGAGCTTCTCGCTGAACAGCTCGTCGTAGTCGTCCAGATCAAGGCCGAAGAGAGGGAACGACTCCGTGAAGGACCCGCGGCCCACGACGATCTCCGCCCTGCCCCTCGAGATGAGGTCAAGAGTCGCGAAGTCCTGGAAAACCCTCACAGGGTCGTCGGCGCTCAGCACCTTGACGGCGCTCGTCAACCGGATCCGCTTCGTCCGGGACGCGGCGGCCGCCAGGATGACCGCGGGCGCGGCGTCCAGGAACTCGCGGCGGTGGTGCTCGCCTATCCCGAAGACGTCCAGGCCCGCCTGGTCCGCCAGCTCGATCTCGGCCAGGAGGTTTCCCATCCGATCGGCATGGCTCAGCGTGACGCCCGTTGCCGGGTCGGGGATGGATGACGCGAAGCTGTCTATTCCGATCTGCATGGGCAAAGCCTAACCTCAAACTTGGAAATTGGCCAACCCGGCAGCCGCCCCTACTGGATCGCGGTGGAGGAGGCGCCGTCCCAGTGCTTGTCCAGGAACTCATACCGGTCCCGGTGCTCATCGGCATGCGCCGACGCCGTGGGCGAGAGATGCATCACCTGGAAGCCGTCTGACGCGCCATACTCGGGCCATGCGGGAAGGCCCTCGCCGTTCGGGTTGCCCGTCCTGGCAAAGTTGGTCCAGTAGGACGCCATGAGCCCCGAGACCTGGTGGTCCTCCGGCCTCCAGGGAAGCTTCTTCCACGTGATTGTCCTGAACACGTACTCGATCTCCCACGAATGGTTGGCGGTCGGCTCCGTGCCGGGCGCCGCGTCGGCGGAAAGGGGAAGGGTCTGCTCGAACTTGTACCGGTAGACCGGCGAGCCGCCCGTCTGGCGGTGCAGCTCCATCCACTTCCATGTGCCGTAGGCGATGAACTCATCGCCCTGGAAGTCCGCCGCGGCCCTCCTGGCCTCGGCGTCGGTGCCCGCGGAATACACCTTGAGGAATTCGTCGGCGCTGGCGCCAAACTTGGCCTTCGCGAGGCTGGCATAGTTCGCGACGGTCTGTGGCTTGTTGCCGAAGTAACTCCCGGGCGCCCCTTCGTCGCGGTTCCAGCCCGCCATCAGGGGCACGTGGGCCTGCGATCCCGCCTTGTAGATGTCCAGGCCGGAGCTTGGGACCACGTAGCCGTCGATGTTCGGCTGGAACTCGTCGTCGTCGTGCTTGAGCTGGGCCCTGAGGAGGTCCTGGGCGGACACGGCCCTCAGCTCCGCGATCGAGCTCCTGCCCACCTCGCCGGCGAACGCAGCGCAGGTCGCCTCAGCCTGCGCGTGGCTCACGAGGCGGAAGTTCGGGGCAAGGCACGCACCGCTCTCGCCAATGGCCTTGTTGAACAGGCCCCGCGCCAGCGGCGAGGCGACAAGCGTGCAGACGGAGCCGGAACCCGCCGACTCGCCGAAGATCGTGACGTTGTCCGGGTCGCCGCCGAAGGTCGCGATGTTCGCCTTCACCCACTTGAGGGCCGCGATCTGGTCCAGGAAGCCGTAGTTGCCCGAGCCGTGGCCCGACTCCCTGTCGAGGTCCGGGTGCACCATGAACCCGAAGACGCCGAGCCGGTAGTTCATGCTGACGACAATGACGCCCTTCTTGCACAGGTTGCCGCCGTCCTGCCTCGGCTCCGAGGAGGATCCGGCCGCGTAGCCCCCGCCGTGGATCCAGACCATCACGGGCAGCTTGCCCTGGACGTGCTCGGGCCTCCAGAGGTTCAGGTACAGGCAGTCCTCGCTCGGTCCCGCGTCGTGGAAGACCATGTCGCTGTAGATGAAGCCCTGCATGGCGCGCGGGCCGTAGCCCTCGGCCTGGCGCACCCCCGTCCACGGGACGACGGGCTGCGGTTCCCTCCACCTGAAGTCGCCTATCGGGGGTGCCGCGAACGGAATGCCCTTGAACGTGCGCACCTTGTCGTCGGCGCTGACGACCCCCTCGATGACGCCTCCGGTGACGGTGGCCTGGACTCGGCGCAGCTCCTGCGCCTTCAGAAACAGGGGGACAGCCAGGAGGAGCGCCACGAGGGCGCGGTGCGGGGTTTTCATGGGGTATTGGGGTTGGGAACTATCTCACTTAAGTTGCTTCATGAGGAAACTAAAAGTCATCGCCGTCTCGAGGGCGCGCTGCTCGTTGTTCGCGGCGCCGCCCTCGCCGTGGCCGCCCTCGGTGTTCTCGTAGAAGAGGACGTCGTGGCCCTGGGCCTCCATCTTGAAGGCCATCTTGCGGGCATGGCCCGGGTGGACGCGGTCGTCGCGGGTCGATGTCGTGAAGAGCACCCGCGGGTAGGTCACCCCCTCGCGGGTGTTCTGGTAGGGGGAATACTTGCTGATGTAGCTCCACTCCTCGGGGATGTCCGGGTTGCCGTACTCGCCCATCCAGCTGGCTCCCGCCAGGAGGTGGCTGTAGCGCCTCATGTCCAGGAGGGGTGCCTGGCAGACCACGGCGTTGAAGAGGTCCGGCCTCTCCGTCGTCATGACCCCCATGAGGAGGCCCCCGTTGCTGCCGCCCATGATGCCGAGATGTTTGGGTGAAGTGACCTTGCGCGCGATGAGGTCCTCCGCGACCGAGATGAAGTCGTCATAGGCCCGCTGGCGGTGCTCCTTGAGCGCCGCCTCGTGCCACGCCGGCCCGAACTCCCCGCCGCCGCGGATGTTGGCCAGGACAAACACCCCGCCCTTCTCCAGCCAGGCGGCGCCCATGCCCCCACTGTAGAAGGGGTTCATCGAGATCCGGAATCCGCCGTACCCGTAGAGGAGCGTCGGGTTCGAGCCGTCGAGCACCAGACCCTTGCGCGAGACCTGGAAATAAGGGATCCGCGTGCCGTCCTTGGACGTCGACTCCCTCTGTGTCACCTCGAGGCCCTCGGCATTGAAGAAGGAAGGCAGCTGCTTCAGCAGCGTGCGCTCCCCGCCGGCGGAATCCAGGTAGAGGCTGGTCGGCGTCAGGAAATCCGAGACCGTCAGGAAATACTCGTTGGTGTCCGGGTCGACGGCCTCGGCCTCGACATTGCCGAACTCCGGCGCGGCGATGGGCTCGCGCGACCAGGTCCCGTCCGGCAGGGGCCGCCGCAGGTAGAGGCGATTCTTGACGTCATCGAGCTCGTTGATGACAAGGTAGTCCCTGAGCCCCGTCGCGCTGGAGAGCGCGACCCGCTCGCTGGGCGTGAAGAGCATCGTGAACCGGCGGTCGCCAGCAAAGAACTTGTCCCAGTTGATGGCCAGGAGCGCGCCCGCCGGGTAGTCGGTGCCACCGACGGACCAGCGCTGGCGCAGCGTGACAATGAGGTACTCGCGGAACGTGGAGGAGGTCGCGTCCAGCGGGACGTCGATCTTTGCGAACTTGCCGTCGCGCATCAGGAAATTCTCGCCGGTGTAGGTCGTGGCCGAGCGGCGAATGAACTCGCGGTGGAACCCGGGCTCGCCGGTCGCGTAGGCGAGCGCCAGGATATCCTCCTTCCTGCCCTCGTATATCGTCGTAGCCGATGAAAGCGGCGTGCCGCGCTGCCAGTTCTTCACGATCCGCGCGTAGCCGGAGTCGGTCTGGGTCCCGGGGCCGAAGTCGGTGGCCACGAAGATGCTGTCGGCATCCCGCCAGTACGCCCTTGTCTTCGCTTCCGGGACGACGAATCCGTCCTTCGGGAAAGTCTTCGTCACGAGGTCAAACTCGCGCACGACAAACGCGTCGCCTCCCGCCCTGGAAAGGCGGATCAGGCAGCGCGTGTAGTCGGGGTAGCGCATGTCGTCGGAATTCCAGACCCAGTTTTCTTTCTCGTCGGCCGCCAGCTTGTCGATGTCCAGGACCGTCTCCCACACGCAGTCCTTCTTCCTGTACTCCTCGGGTGTCGTCCGCCGCCATATGCCGCGCGCGTGGTCCGCGTCCTTCCAGAAGTTGTAGTAGAATTTCCCGGCCTTTGTGACGAACGGGATCTTTTCCTTGGAGTCATAGATCGCGAGGACGCGCTGGCGCAGCGGCTCGAAATCGGGGCCGGAGGTCAGCTCCCTCTTGGTGATCACGTCCTGCGCCTTCACCCATTCCAGGGCCTTGTCACCGGTCACGTCCTCTAGCCATAGGTTCGGGTCCGTTTCCTGCGCGAGGGCCTTTGCCGAGATCATGAGCCCGAGCGATAGCAGGAGCAGGGATTTCATAAACGGAAATTTACCCATGCACAAAAGCGCCGCAAGTACTTCGGCGCCGCAAGCGGCTCGGCACCAGAAGATCTGCGCGGAATTGACCGGGGTCGCGACAATCGGGGCCTCGCGGCCCAAGCTCTCTTGCCTATGCAGTGCCGGAGGTCCATGGGTTGGTCCGGCGTCGTTCATCCCCTGCCCCATGAAAAAGATAATCGCCCCGATCGCAGCCGCATGCCTGCTGCTCCTGGTACTGTCCACCCCGACCGGATTCGGACAATCCGGGCCTTCCACTACACCGCCGTCCGCGCCGCCGATCCTCCATGTCCACCGCCACTCGGCGATCCACGCCGCGATCGCCTCCCTTGAGCGCGCGAAGGCGGAGATGGAGGCCGCAGCGCACGACTACGGCGGGCACCGCGCCGATGCGATCGCCGCGTGCGACACGGCCATCGCGCAGCTGAACCTGGCGCTCCAGTTCGCGAACCAGAACAACGCGAGCACCACGACGCCCTGAGACGGGCGGCGGCTCAGGCGATCGCCAGGTCCGGGTCGACCGTGGCCGCGAGGCCCGCCTGGCCCTTGTTCTCCACGAACCCGTGCGCCACCGCATAGCGGGTGAGCCCGGCGATGTCGTGGATACCGAGGCTGTTCATGAGATGCTGGCGGTGCTTCTCGACCGTCTTGATGCTGATGCCGAGCTCGGTGGCGATCTGCCTGTTCGGGCGGCCCTCGGCCACGAGCTGAAGGACCTCACGGCCACGCGCCGTCATCTCCGGCTTCTTGGGCTGAGAGCGGCTCCTGGAGCGGGTCGTCTGGGCGTCCGGGCGCATGCGCCTCGAGATCGAGGGGCTGTAGAAGGTGCGGCCCTTGGAGGCCTCGCGCACGGCGGTCAGGAGGTTGTCGGCCGCCGTCTGCTTCACGAGGTAGCCGGACACGCCGGCCGCGGTCAGCTGCTCGACGTACTCGTCGTCCGAATAGGAGGAGAGGATGAGAATCTTCGAGGGAAGGCCCAGGGCTACTATCTGGCGAACGGCCTCCACGCCGTTCAGGTTCGGCATTGCCAAGTCCATCACGATCACGTTCGGCAAGAGCAGCTGGGCCATCAGGACCGCCTGTCGGCCATCCTCGGCCTCGCCGACGACCTCGATGTCCGCCTCGGCGCAGAGGAGGGAGCGCAGGCCCTGGCGGACCACGGCGTGGTCCTCAGCAAGCAGTACGGATATTGTTTTCATAGTTGGTTCCTGGAGGGGAGCTCGGTGGTGGCAGCGGGAAAAGTGATCCCGTCTCGCCGCCATCCATGGGGTGCTTGGATGAAGGGTCGAAGGGCACCTTCACGCGGACCCGCGTTCCCTTTGAGGGTGCGGACTCGATCGTGAAGTTCCCGTTCACGTGGCGGACGCGCTCCTTCATGCCAAGGAGCCCGAGCCTGCCCGTTGCCTTCTCGCCGAGCTTGTCGTCGACCAGGAAGGAGCACCCGTTGTCGGCCACCTCCATCGTCAGCCCGTCCGGCGACGCGGCGAACTCAATCTTAACGGCGGTGGCCTTGGCGTGCTTGAAGACATTGTTGAGCGCCTCCTGCGCGACGCGGAAGAGGACCTCGCTGCGCTGCCCGTCGATGCGGGTGAGGTCGGGGTGAGCGACAAGCTCGGTCTTGATCCCGGTCCTCTGCGTGAAGAGCGTAACATGCGCGCGCAGCGCGGAATGCACCCCGAGGTGGTCCAGCATCGCGGGACGCAGCTCCCGGGCGAAGCGGTGCACGGTCTCCATCGTCTGCTCGATCAGCTGCTCGGCGTCGGACACGCGCTTGGCGAAGGACGCGTCGGCATGCGCCTGCTTCTTGAGGACCGCGATCGCCACGTTCACCGCGGTCAGCGCCTGTCCGATCTCGTCATGGAGCTCGCGGCTGATGCGCTTCCTCTCGTCCTCCTGGACGGAAAGAACCTTGGCCGAGAGCTCGCGCAGGTCCCTCTCCATGTTGTGCGCCTGCTGGAACAGCTTGAAGTAATGGTCCTTGCTCTCCCTGAGCGCGGCCTCGACGCGCTGGCGCACATGGATCTCCTCCTCGAGGTTCGTGTTGCTCGTCGAGAGCTCCACGTTGCGCTCGGCCAGGACGCCGTTGATCTGCTGGAGCCGCTCGCGCGCGCCCCGGAACCCGCGGTAGGCCGCCTCGAAGGGCGAAAGGGCCTCAAGAAGGAATGACTCAAGCCCCGGCATGGATCCACCGGTGTCGCGGGGAAGCACGCCGTCGTGCAGGGCCTGATGGTGCAGGCGGATGATGTCGACGATCCCGAGGCCCGCATTCATGGCCGCCCGGCCCAGCTCGTAGGCCTGCTGGAGCGTGGCCTCGTCGGGATGGGCGAGATAATCCGCGAGTGCCTCGTGGTAGGTCACCGGCAGGTTTGGGAAAATCCCCCCTGCGGGTCCTGCTGCGGTTTCGGTCTTGGGAGGCATCATGGTCTAGGACACCATCCACCTGGCCATGGTAACCGTCGTCCCGGCGCCGAATGACGTCTGGTTGGCCTCGGTGAGGTCAATGGGCGGAATTTCCCCTGCGTGTGAACAATCAAAATGCATCAGTGGAATCTGGCGGTTGAAGTGGTAAAAATTGAACGTTTCAGCTCCGAAGCGATAGTAACGGAACGGTAGCAATGGTTCCTAAGATTCGCCCCCAACGCTAAGCGCATAGGGACAAGGGGATTGCATCGGGATATGCCTCTAAATCGCTGCAATGGTAGGTGAATACCCACGGGGTGAGCGCCCGCCTTCCCGGCATTATGCACACTAAATGAGGGCGTGGGGGGAACCAATCGGTCCCAGTCCTTACAATTTCGTTATTCCGGCCAAGCTGATGCTATCTTCACAGGCAAGGATTGGCGCCAATGCGGCGCGTTTTCCTGCCTTCCTATTCTCAAATGGGAAGGTCCGGTTTCCCGCAGGCACCCCAAACGCCCCGTGTAGCCCGGCCTAAGTGGCACGGACCCTCCCAACATCTGTGCCCTCGACATTGAAGTCAGCCAGCCCCTCGGTCCTGCGGATCTCCTTTGAATCCGACCTCGAGTCCGCCCGCGAAGTCTCGGTGGCCGTGCGCTGCTTTCTCGCCGAGCAGGGGATGCCCGAGAAGGAGATATTCTCCTACGAGCTCTGCATCGCCGAGGCGTGCTACAACGCCGTCGAGTACGTCGAGCCGGAGGCCAAGGGCGGAAGGCCGGTGGCCGAGGCGATCTTCTCCCAGGAGCTCATCGAGCTCCGCGTCACCGACTTTACCAGGGGATTCGACCTGCCCGCCAGGGTGCCGCAGCCGTCGCCGCTCAGCGAGCGTGGCCGAGGGCTGTTCCTCATCCAGGCCGTGATGGACGACGTTCGCTACCTCCGGGGCACGGGCGAGAACACGCTCGTCATGCGCAAGAAGAGGCGCCCGAGCGACCCCACCCAAGTCAAGCCTCTGAGCGCCTCCCAACAGCTTGCGGATGCCAGGGAGTCACTGGAGACCGTCACCCGGGAGCTGAAGATGCAGTCAGAGATCCTTGCCGCCGTCTTCCGGTGCTGCGCCGAGATGGGCCGGGGCGTCGAGACCATCGAGGGCTTCGGCGAGCGCCTTCTCTCGGACCTGCTGCACCTGACATCGGCCCACTGGTATGTCCTGCGGCTCCTCGCGGGCGAAGGCACGCACCTGGCGGTGGCGTCCGCCTCCGATCCCAGTCTCGCGAGCACCTCGATCACGATACCCACGCTCGGGGCCGCCGCGGGCGGCTACGAGGCGATGGTCGCCGCGAGCGGCAACCCGATCCAGTTCGCCATCCGCGACTGCAGCAACTCGTCCGAGCC
>Ga0302319_10016217_pt1 | contig 13740 bp, 11 predicted proteins | sample Bog_T0_2_FD_203319 | JGI IMG/M metagenome (GOLD analysis project Ga0302319, IMG submission 203319) | Peat permafrost microbial communities from Stordalen Mire near Abisko, Sweden - Bog_T0_2 | ecosystem: Environmental > Terrestrial > Soil > Wetlands > Peat | place: Sweden: Abisko, Stordalen Mire...
CAGGTTTGGACAGGGTATCAGAAGCGGCAATCGAGCAGGCGTGGGATGCTGACGGGCGTCCGTCCGACCACGGATCGCTTGGACTTCCGCCGGAGGCTGGAGGCCGCCTTTCCGCCGCGCTCGCGCTCGAGGCGGCGGCGCTGGCCGGACACGGGCTGGACGGCTTCGGCTACCCGCGGGACACGCACATGCTGCGCAACGGCCGCGACGGCACCATCCTGGTGCAGCGCCGCGGTGACCGCCGGATCGACAACCCGGCCAGCGGCCAGCCAGCCCTCGTGCGGCTCGACGGCACCGGGCTCATGGTGCGCAACGGGTCGGTGTCGGATGGGTGGGCCAGCGCCGCGGAAGGCGTGCCGGACCGATGCCCGGGCGGCGCCGCCGAGACGTGGTGACTGCCAAAGGGTGCGCGTTCAGGAAATCCGTCGGTCTGTTCCGCAATGCCATCGGTGCCGGGTGAGATTTCCGCCAGCGGCCAACGACGGCACCGCACCTCCCATGGACGGCGCTCCGTGGGCTGTCAGCGGCCCGCACCGTCGGCCACCTGACGCGCCGCCGCCTGCCCGGTGGCCATGACGCTGGCCAGCGGCAGGCGGTGGCGCACAGTCAGCCGTTGGGCATTTCGCCCGGCGCGGCGCCGGCGATCCTGCGGATCTCGTCGCCGGACAGGGTTTCCCGCTCGATCAGGGCGGCTGCCAGGGCGTGCAGCACGTCCATGTCGCGCTTGAGCAGCGCCATGGCACGCGCCTTCGCCGCGTCGATGATGCGCCTCACCTCCTCGTCGATGATCCGGGCAGTTTCGTCCGAGATCACGCCGCCCGCGCTGCCCGGCACCCGGCCGAGGAACGCGCTTTCGCCGTCGCCCGGATAGTGCACCGCGCCGAGCTTCTCGGAATAACCCCACGAGGTGACCATCTGCCGCGCCAGCAGGGTCGCGGTGACGATGTCGCCCTGGGCGCCGGTGGTCACCTTGCGCTCGCCGAAGACCGCCATTTCCGCGGCCCTGCCCCCCATGGCGACGGTCAGGTCGGCCTCGATCCGCTCCAGCGAGAGCGACAGGCGGTCGGTCTCCGGCAGCCGCACGACGAGTCCAAGCGCCCGGCCGCGGGGCACGATCGTGGCCTTGTGGACCGGGTCTGACGACGGCTCGCGGACCGCGCACAGGGCGTGCCCGGCCTCGTGGTATGCGGTCAGGCTGCGCTCCTCATCCGTCATCGCGAGCGTGCGCCGTTCCGCGCCGAGCAGCTGCCGGTCCCGCGCCGTCTCGAAATCCTCCGCGGCCACCGTGGTGGCCTTGCCGCGCGCGGCGCACAGCGCCGCCTCATTCACCAGGTTGGCAAGATCGGCGCCGGAGAAACCCGGGGTCCCCCGTGCCAGCGTCTTCGCCAGCGCGGCCTGGTCGACCGCGGGCGAAATGCTGATCTTGCGCATGTGCACGCGCAGGATGTCCGCGCGGCCCGCCAGGTCGGGGTTGGGCACCACGACCTGGCGGTCGAAGCGCCCGGGACGCAGCAGGGCAGGATCCAGCACGTCAGGGCGGTTTGTCGCCGCGATGAGGATGACGTCGGAGGCATCGGCGACCCCGTCCATCTCGACAAGCATCTGGTTCAGGGTCTGCTCGCGCTCGTCGCTGCCCACAGCCGGGGCGCCGCGGCTGCGGCCCATGGCGTCGATCTCATCCACGAAGACGATGCACGGGGCGTTTTTGCGCGCTGTCTTGAAGGTGTCGCGCACCCGGCTGGCGCCGACGCCGACGAACATCTCGACGAAGTCCGATCCGGAGACCGTGAAGAACGGCACGCCCGCCTCCCCGGCCACCGCCTTCGCAAGGAGGGTCTTCCCGGTGCCAGGCGGCCCGATGAGCAGGATCCCGCGCGGGATGCGGCCTCCCAGTCCGGTGAAGGTTTCCGGCCTGCGCAGGTAATCCACCACCTCGGTGAGGTCCGCCTTGGCGCCGTCGATGCCGGCCAGATCATCGAAGGTGATCCGGCCGGCGCCGGGAACGAGGCGCCGCGCCCTGCTCCGGCCGAAAGCGCGCATGCCGCCGCGGCCTCCCGACGACGCCATGCTCCAGCCGATGATCGCGAACATGAGCAGGGTCGGGATCCACGGGGTGAGCGACACCAGGGTGCTGGGCCGCTGCCGGGGAACCGCCCGGACGTCGACACCGGCCATCACCAGCGCGTCGGCGGGATGGGTGTCCTCCGGAATGGCGGCGACCGTCACCTTCCCGTCCGTGGTGACGGCCTGGGCGACCTGTCCGGACAGCGCGACCGATGCCAGCTTGCCGGTCCGCGCCAGCGCCATGAGCTCGCCGTACGAGATCGCCGGGAATACCCGCAGCGGCGCCGGCGGCTCGTAGTATTCGTTGAGTCCCAGCCAGGCGAGGCAGGAGACCACGCAGAGGATGGCTGCGGCCAGGATTTGCTTGCGGATTTTCAAGGCTCGTTCCTCCTGCCAGCGGGTATCTGCCGGGCGGCAGGCATCCGCTGGCGTGGCAAGTAAAATAATGCGGATGTAACGGCTGGATGGCAACCGTGAAGTGCGGACGTCATTCCGTCCAGGAGCGTCACGTGGCAGCCGCGGCGGCCCGCCGCTCCACGGCACGGCGGTGCAGGTCAAGCACCATTGCGCGCACCTCTGGCCGTGCCGCGGCTTCGCCGAGTTTCGCTTCCAGCGCCTCGTGCAGCAGCGTACCGTCCGCTGTCGCGTACGGCTGCGCTTCCTCCCTGGCCGCCTTCAGCAACGCGACAAACACGCTGGTTGACGCGGCGGCGACGACCTCGCCCGGGCTCGCCTCGTCCACAAGGCGGCTGGTGAGGTCGAAAACGTCATGCTGCACGCGGAGCGGGTGCCTGGTCAGGCCGGTCCCTGGCGCGAATGACCAGGCGCACGGCTCGTGGGCAAGGGCGTCGATGGCCGTTCGCATCGTCGAGCCGAAGTTGCACCACAGGGTGTCCCCTGCGCTGACCCCGGTTTTCTCGATATGCATGTGGCCGTTGAGGACCAGCTGGCAGCCCGGAATGGGAAAGGGATCCACCGCGCCCGGATAGGCCCCTTCAAAACCGATGTCGTGGTGGGTCGCCCACAGGACGCATTTGGCATGGGGGAACATGCCGCGCGTGTCCGACGGAATTTCCTGCCCGTAAGGGGTGAAGCCGAGGCCGACGGTCTGGCTGCCGATCGCCACCTCGAAAGCCGGGCCGCTTTCCCGCATGGCGCGCAGCGGCCGGCCCGGCTCGGAGATGACCGACAGGGTATCGGCGTCGCTGAGGCGGAGGCCCTCCTTGTCGTGGTTCCCGACGTTGCACAGCACCGTGGTCCAGCAGTCGCCGAGCGTGCGCAGGAGCCTGGTCTTGAGCGCCTCGCTGCGCTCGATCGGGCTGTGGAAAACATCGCCCAGCAGCACAAGCACAAACTGGTTGGCGTTGGCGATTTCCACGAGCTGGCGGACCTTGTCGAGACCGGCGCTGGCATAGTCGTCGCAGCGCCGGGACGGCGCGCGCGAACTGAGGTGCAGGTCGCCCGCGAACAGGATGCCGGACGCCACGATGGTTTCAATGGACATGCGCGTCAGGTGCCTCCTGGAGGATGTGGCCGTGCCCGATGCCCGGCGTTCCGCACAGCGGGCAGAGGTTGCCAATCCCCGCGAGCAGATCCGAAATCTCCACCGCGGCCTCCCGGGCCTCCGTGGCCGCGGTGGCGGCCTGTCCGCGAGCTTCCGCCAGGCGGCGCGAAACCGCAAGCGCATTGGCGGCGGCGCGCTCGGCGGCATCCGTCTCCGGCAGCCCGGGAGGATCGGGCGGCAGCCTGGCCAGCGCGGCGAGGATGGCCGCGGCGCCGGAATGCCCCGCGGCGGCGGACGCCCCGCGTGCTGCAAGCCGTTCCGCGCCGTCGGTGTGCGGCGGCGCGGGCGGATTGGCGGGAAGTCCCGATGCCGCATCCGCCACCGCCGCCGCCCTGGTGCGGGCGGAGCGCGCGCGCGCCAGAGTGACGCCGGCCGCCTCGGCGCCGCGGATCTGCTCGAGTGCCGCCCGCAGATCCGGCTCCTGCGGCAGGTTTGCGGCGGCTGCGGCAAGCGCCCGTGCCCTGGCCAGCCCGGCGGTGGCCGCCTCGAGGCGGGCGAGGCCCGCTTCCGCGCGCGCAAGATCCGCCTCGGCCCCGACCGCCCCGGAGCCGGCGGCGGTCGCCTCGTCCAGGCGGCACACCAGCGTGTCGAGCACATCCAGCCTGCCGAGCTGGCCGAGCAGCCTGGCCAGCTCCTGCTCGCCGTTCCGGACGGTCTGGCTGTCCCGCCCCCGGTCCTCTTTTGACAGTGCGATCATGTCCCGCAGCATCCCGGTTTCCCCGGCGACCGAGAGCACCGACGCCCGCTGCGATCCGGGCTTCTCGAGCAGGAACACGGGCAGCTTCTGGTGCGCCAGCTGGATGTCCAGCCCGTCCACGCGGGCGATGCCGATTTCCGCGCCCACCCAGTCGGGAACCTGCCTGCCGCCAGACTCGCAGCGGGTCCCCGCGCGGTCGGCCACGGCGCCGTCCGGTCCGGCGATGCGCCAGAGTGTCACCGGGTTGCGTTTGGGCTGGCGTGACCAGCCCAGGATCCGCCCGCCTTCCAGTCCGATGTCCACCTCGGCCGAACGGCACCCGTCGCGGATGTCGTCGTCATCGGATTCGCCGTAGGCAACGGCCCGCAGGGCGCGCTGCAGCCGCGACTTGCCGATGTCGTTCGCGCCCATGACGATGTTCAGGCCGGGCGACAGCGGGATGGTGACGTCGAGGAAACTGGAGAAGCCGCGGAGCTTCAGGAAACGCAGTCCGGCGCTGTCCGCGTTTTCCCATTGCCTCGCGCCCGGCCGCTGCACCGCGCGCAACCCCTCCGGGTCGGACGGCTTGCCGGAGATTTCGATGACGTTGACGTCCGGCCCGAGGCTCGACAGGCTGTGGTGCGTGATGACCAGGACCTGCATGCCGAGCGTGCCGGCCATGTTCTCGAGCACGCCGAAGAACGCCGGGATCCGGTCCGGCTCCAGCCAGCAGTCGGGCTCGTCGAGCGCCACGAACTGTCTCATGCTGCCGGAATTGGTGGCGATGGCGCGCAGGCCCATGCAGACGATGTTGGTGACCGAGCCGCCGGCGTGCTCCATGATGTCGGCCCGGCGCCCGCCCCGCTTCACGAAAATGTCGAGCGAGGGAAGTCCCCGCTCCATGGTGAGGTCGAGGCCGATTTCGATCGGCTTCTCCATCACTTCCTGCGCCAGCGCCGTCAGCATCCCGGCGTAATGGCCAATCTTCTTGTCATGCGCTTCCCGCTGGAGGGTTTCGAGCAGCCTGTCGACATCCGGCCGCGCCGTGCCGCGCGCCTTCGCGAGTGCTACGCCGGCCTCCAGCTCCACGCAGCGGCGGTTCAGCGCCTCGCGCTTCCCCTCGAGATTCGCCGCCAGGCGCTTCGCGCGCTCCAGCGCGCGGTCGGTTTCAATCCTGGTCACACCGTCTCGCCCAGGGTTTTCAGGTGTTCCTCCACCTCGTTCACCCGTCCGGCGTAGTCTTCGATGATCCGCGTGGCCTCGGCGCGCATCGCCAGGACGGCAGTCCGCAGATCGTCGATGCTCTCCTTGCCGAACTGCTCGCGGATGGCCGCCATCGCCTCCTTCTCCTCGGCTCCGAAGCGCTCCGCGTCGGCCTGTGCCCGCACCTGGATATCCCGCAGCTTCATGTGCTTGCGGCGGATTTCCTCGATGCGCTGGAGCGCCTGCTGGTCAAAACCGCCGGATGGCGCGGACGCCGTCCGCGGCATGGCCGTGGCTGGGCCGGCCTGCGGTGCCGGGCGCTGGGAAAACGGCATTGACGGTGGCATGGGCAGGTCTCCGTCCGGGGCAGTGCCGGGGAGCGCAAAGTAAACGCTGCCGCCTGGCATGTCAATGACCGCGTGCGGTTTTGCTTGCGCCCGGGGCTTTCTGGTTCAGGCCGGCGGCATTCCGGAGCGGACGGCCCGCCGCCGCGGGGCGCCGCGGGAGACAAACCCGTTGACAACCGGGCGTGGCCTGCTTAGTGCTTGTGAAGGAAAATCCAGTACGGAGCAGGCGTTTGACAGACCGGCGGCCATGTCCCGCTTTTCCCGCCGGGCGGCGGGTGCGTCCGGCGCCGGCTGACGTGACGGACGCTCCGATGGACTCTCCAGCCGCGTCACCCCCGCATCGGCGGGCAGTATGGACGAACCACATGAAAAGACTATCCCCGCAGGCTGCCCGCTCCGCAATGGCCATCCTGGCGCTCGCCGCCCTGGCCGGGTGCTCGGCGTCCGGGCTGCAGGCCGGGGCACATACGGCCGCCGCGCGCCGGGTGACGGTGACAAACGCGAATTACGTCCAGCCGCCGGGGAAGCCTGCCGGACCGGCGGCTGCCGATCCAGGCGCACTGGCGCCCGCCGCGGTTGCCGCCCTGCTGCCGGCGCTGCTGGCGCCACCCCAGCCGGATGAGCCGGGAACACCCGCCACCGGGACATCCGCCCCCCGGCCGACGCCAAGGCCGCCGTCCGCAGGGCATGCCCGTGACCTGACGGCGCCCGCTCCGAAGCCGGCGCCACGGGGACAGGTTTCGCAGGAGGCGCTTGCCGCGCCCGGCGCGGCGGCAAAACATGCCAGCCTGGGCGGGTTTGACCCATCGTCCAGGGCCGCCGCCCGCGCGCCGCGGGGAGGCCTCGGCGCGTTTGACCCCACTGGCGGCTAGGATTTGTGGCACGCAGGCCACGCCCGCCTGCGTTCGCGCAATTCTCCGCCTATTCCGTTGACACCGCCGGGCGCGTGGGAAACTCTTGGGTTCCCTTTCCACCCCAAGGAATTTCATGGGCCGCGTCGATCTTTCCTTTATAGGCCGCCTTGACACCGCCGAGGCGGCGGGCGTGCTTGCGCTGCTCGGCCGGGCCTGCGCCGGGTCGCGGATCGTCCGAGCCTCCGTGACCGCGCCCGCGACGGACGCGGCGAGGGCCGCGGCGGCACACCTGATGGATTTGCGCGGGGTGCGCCTGGGCCCGGACGGCGAGACGCGGTTTCCGCTCGCGGTGCGCGCCACGGAGCGCGCCGAGCGCGGGACCATCGCGGTCGAGCTCCATCCCCTGATGCGGGAAAAGGACGCGCTTGCGGTGTTCGTCGCGCACCTCGTGGGCGGCGTGCCCGGCAGGCTGGTCAGGCGTCTCTGGGGGCGGTGGGGTCAGACCGTCACCGACCCCACCGAGGAGCTCATGGAGGCGGTCGGCGCCGGGCGCATGCGCTTTGCCCAGTTTGGCGAGGAGGTGCTGAAGGGCGGCCTCTCCCGTGCCAGGGCGGTGGCCGACGTTGCGGTGGGCGTGACGACGGAGCGGGAGGGGCGCGGGTCGAAGGTTGTCAGGGTGGTGCTGGCCGTCGGTGACGCCCCGGCGTGGCTCGCCGGGGCCGATGACGCGGACGGTGCCGATCCCGAGACCGCGGCCGGGCATGCCGCGCGCCTGCCGGCCGTCGAGCGGGGTGAATTCTACAAGCTGGCCGTCCTGGCCATGCGGGGCGGACGGCGCCCGGCGGAGGCGTTCCGCGGCCTGCGCGACTGGCTGGCGGCTTCGGACGACCCCGCCGACCTCCGGCTGGCCGCCGCCGCGGGGGAATGCGCGCTGCGGGGCAGCGTGCAGCCTGTGGCCACCGCGCTCGAAGCCGTCCTGGCGGCGTGCGCACCGGACGCTGCCACGGGTCTCTGGATGCTGGCGAGGGACGGCGTGGCATGGCCAGACAGCGAGGCCGGGGCGGCGCGGTGCAAGGCATGGGCGATGCGGGCGGCGGGTTCGCTGGCATCCGCAGGGGTTCCGACCGCCCCTGCCATCCGGAGGCTGCGGGCCGCGGTTGACGTGGACGAGCGTGCCAGCGTGCTTGTCCCTGCCGATGCCGCCCTGCTCCGGGGAGCGCTGGACTGCCTCCACACGGCGTTCAGCGACCCGCTCCAGGCCGCCGGCGGCGCCAGGCCGCCGCTGACCGCCCGTGAGAGCTTCCGGATTGCCGCGGCGGCTGACACGGACAATGCGGCCGAGGCGCTGTTCGCGATGGCGGACGCGGCGGAGAGTGCCGCCGCATAGCGGACACCCGCCGGCCAGCGCCCGCTGGCGGAAATTTCGGGAATGGCCGCGACCCGCTCCTGATGATCAGCCGCCCCCATCCGGTTGAAAAGGCGCTGGATCGGGGCTGGAACGGAGAACAGGCAGGCTTCCCGAATGCCGCTCCGCCTCGCGTCATTCGGGAAGCCTGAATACGTCTGCCTCAGGGCTGACGGGCATCCGCAGCGGATGCCGCTGCGGACCTCTGACTGTCAGCGTGCTTCAGAGGGAGGCGTTCTTGGCTATGCTTTCCGCCGCTGCGCGATGCGCCGACCCAGCCATCCAAGGAGAACCGCGGCGCCGGGGAGCGTGCCTCCGGTTACTGGCAACGGCGCACCGTCTGTGGTGGTGCCGTTCGGCGTGGCAAGGAAGCCGTGATTGTTCCCGGAGCTGTCGGCGTAGTAGCCGACAATGTCCCCGGCGTTATTGATTCCCTGCGCCCATGTCCCATTGACTCCGAGGGGGTCATTGAGGCTCATGTAGGTGTCGTTGGATTCGAGGAAGCCATGGGATTGGCCGGATGTGTCCGTGTATGCCCCAACAATTTGCCCGGCGTCGTTGATGCCGTTAGCCGACGTGCCCTTGGCTCCCAAGGGGTCATTGATGGCCTTGTAGGTCCCGCTGGTGTCGATAAAGCCGTGGCCGACGCCTGAGCTGTCCGCATAGGACCCGACGATCTGCCCGGCGTCATTGATGCCTTCGACCTGCGTTCCCTTTGCTCCGAGGGGGGCATTGTTCGTAGTTAACGTGCCGTTGGTGTCTACGAAACCATGCCAGACGCCGGAGCTGTCCTGATAGGACCCGGCGATCTGTCCTGCGCCGTTGATTCCGTTGGCCACGGTCCCCTGAAACATAGCGGTTCCGGCTAGCGGGTCGTCGATGGTGGTGTAGGTGCCATTGGTGTCGATGAAGCCATGGCGGACGGTGGAGCTGTCGAAGTACCATCCGACAATCTGCCCGCCATTGTTCACGCCCAGCGAGAAGGTCCCAAAGACTCCCAGTGGGTCACTTAGGTTTGTATAGGTGCCATTGTTGACGAGAAAACCTTCGACGTGGCCGGAGCTCTTGTTCTGGTAGTAGCCCACAATCTGCCCGGCGTTGTTGATGCCTTCAGCGGGGGTATCATAGACTTCAAACGGATCGCTGATTTCCGTGTAGGTGTATCCGCTGCTCTGCGCCCTGGCACCCCCTGCGGCCATCATCATGCCCGCCGCGGCCCCCATCATGAGGGCGGATTTCAGCGCGATCCTGGAATTCATGATGGACATGGTCAGCTTCCCCGGAGGCCATCCGCATGCCGGATGCCATCTGAGCCAGTGTGACCGCATTCGGCGGCCAATGACAAGGAAAGAGTGGGCTGCGGCTCAGTCCGGGTCGTGCACAGGGCCGGTCGGCGGGATGACCGCTGGCAGCACCAGTCCACGGGCGGGCCGGGCAGATGGCGCGGCGGCTTCACTGTCCGCCGCGGGCCGCAGGCGCGCCGCAATCCCGGCGTCATCCGGCACCGCGGCCGCGTGCACCGCGGCACCCCACCCTGAGCACACTTCGGCTGCGGCGGAAGCGACCCCGCGGGGTTTTGGCAGGTCGAAGGACGCCTTGTGGCCGGCGCCGTCGTCGAAAGCCAGCCTCGCTTCAAAGGCATCTTCCTCGACCGCCCCCATGGATTTCAGGAGATCAGGGACGGCCATCCCCGCGGACTCGAACACCGGCGGGCTGCCGGCCGGAGGCGCGGCGCGCACCACAGTCCGCAGTTTTGCTTCCCGCCCCGGGATGGATACCGCCAGCTCGCGCTCCTCTCCGACTTTGAAGGCCGCCCCCGGCAACGCCACGGCGAGCTGCATCGCGCCATCGGCGCGCGCGCAAAGAAACCCGACAGCGCCGCTCCGGTCGGCATTGGCGCGGATGAGCTTCATCGAGATGCCGGCCGCGCCAATGGGGCCCATGACGAACCCCCAGTCGCCCTGCCCGCCGCCGTTGACGACGAACCCTCCCGGAACCGGGTGTCCGTCCGGGACCGGGGCGGAGCCGGCGTCGCCGCTGTCGCTGGAGCCGCTGTCACCCGGGGCGCCCCCGACGGAGGCGGCGGCCGCTCCAGGCTGGCCGACGGTCCCCGGCTCCGCCGCCCCGGCCAGTGCCGGCGCGGAGGACAGGATCAGGGCAAACGCGGCCGCGGCTGCCGTGGCGCAGCCTTTGATTCGGGGGCTGGCGCAGGAGACTGCCGCGGCTGCGCGGCTGCTGGTGGCGTTATGCATGGCTGTCTCCTGACAGGAAAAACTCCTGACCAGGGTTCCATGCGGCGGTGGCGGTGTCAACTCGCAAGGAGTTCCCCGCGCCTGGCAATCCAGTCCGGACCGGAGATCCCGGCGGCCGCCGGCGCCAGCGGACGGATCCGGGCCATGCCGGGGCCGCGCCGATGTGGCGCCATAGCCCGTACAAGGCATGCGGTTCCGTGCTTTCTTTCCAGGTTTGGATTAGGATTGAATCGGCGTTTTGCCAACAAATTGAGGGCGGCATGGACATGCGGTGCATCAGGCGTTCGGTCAAAAGGGCTCTCGGAAGCTGGCGTTCGGACCTCTCCGGCGCGGTTGCCGTCGAGTATTCCCTCATGGTTGCGATGGTGGTGATCATCGGGTGCGTCAGCATTTACGGCGGCTCGCTGGGGCAAAGCCTCGCAAACACGTTCCAGGCAGTGGCGAACGGGATTTAGGGCTTGCCGGTGCGGCAGTGCCCGGTGGCCGCCGCAGGGCAGCCATGGCGCCGGCAAAACGCCGGGGACGCCGGTGGGAGTGCCCACGGCCGGCCGGAGAGGGATGTCCGGGTTGCGGAAGCGTGGCTTGGCGCGATTGCGCGCCAAGCCAGCACAACCACGGCAAGCCGCGGTTCGCGGACGGCTGCCGTTCCGGCGGGCGGGCCAGCCGGAACCGATGGATGCTGGCCACGGACGCAGGCTGGCCTGGCGGTGCCCCCGTATCCGGCGGCGGAAATGCCAATCGGAGGCATCCGGCTGCAAAACCAGCCGGAGACCCGCTTCCGCGGTGAGCCAGCGCCTGTCGCGCTCCTGCCTTCACAGCGGGAGGCCCTGGATTTTCTGCTCCCGCTGGCGGCGGATTACCCGGGAATCGAAGCGTGGTTTCTGCTGAAGGTCGTTCCCGGGTTGCGGACAGGCACCAGGACCATGCTTCTGGTCGAGCGCGACGGACGCCTGGTTGGCCTCGGGATTGGCAAGCGGGAGGCGGCCGAGAGGAAAATCTGCACAGTGGTGGTGGCGCCGTCGCACGCGGGGCGCGGCATCGGCACCGGGCTTTTCGACGGACTGCTGCGGTGGCTGGACACGGACAAACCGGCCCTGACCGTCAGCGAAGGCAAGCTGCCCGTCTTCGGGCGGATTTTCGACCGCTACGGCTTCAGGCTCACGTCCGTCCACGCCGGGCTCTACGTGCCGCGCGCGGCCGAGCTCGGGTTCAACGGGTCCACGCAGGCGTGATCCGGCCCCGCCATCGGTCGGCTGGCAGGTGGCGGTGCCTGCCGCCGATGGCGGGGCCGGCCGCCGATGGCGGTGCCGGATCAGTAGAGCATCGTGCTCATCGTGATCTCGCTCCAGATCTCGCTCACCGTCCTGGTCATCGCCACCTTGCGGTCGGTGTAGTAGGTGTGCAGGAGGTGGTGAGCCTTCTCCGAATACGGATGCTCCAGGAAATTGGCGTACAGCGCCTGCACTTGGACATTGTTGTGCGACTGGCGGACGCGCGCTGCCCGGTCGATGCCGAACAGCGTCTCCCGGCGCTTCAGCGCGTGCGGCAGGTATGCCTTCTTTGACTTCAGGTGTCCGCCGCCGTCGACGCAGCCGCCAGGGCAGGCCATCACCTCGATGAAATCGAGATCGGCGGTCCCAGCGCGGACGGCCTCGACCACCTCGCGGGCCGCCTTGAGCCCGTGGCACATCGCCACCTTCACCGTCCCGATGGCGCCGCCAAGCTCCACGGCGGCGTGCCGCACGCCGGCGAACCCGCGCAGCTGCGTCAGCTCGATCTGCGGCAGCTCGGTGCCGTTCACGACGAAGAACATGGTGCGGACCGCCGCCTCCATCACGCCGCCGGTGGTGCCGAAGATTGCTCCCGCCCCCGAATACTCGCTCATGTACGGGTTGTCGAAGGACGACGGCTCCAGGCCGCGCAGATCGACCCCCTCCCGCCGCAGCAGGCGGGCGAATTCGCGGATGGTCAGCACCACGTCGATTTCAGGCACGCCGTCATGGACGAACTGCGGCCGGACCGCCTCTTCCTTTTTGGCGGTGCATGGCATGATCGAGACGGTGCGGATACGGGCCGGATCGATGCCCATGCGCTCGGGCAGGTAGGTCTTGGCGATGGTGCCGAGGCATTGCTGCGGCGACTTGGTCGAAGACAGGAGGGGGAGGATGTCCGGATAGTGCTTCTCGGCGAAGTTGATCCAAGCCGGGCAGCATGAGGTGAAGGTCGGCCGCTGCCCCTTGCCGAGGCGGCGGAGCAGTTCGGTTCCCTCCTCCATAATCACCACGTCGGCGGCGAAGTTGGTGTCGAGCACGATATCGAAGCCAAGCTTGCGGCAGGCGGCGATGATCTGGCCTTCGACGTTGGCGCCTGGCGGCAGGCCGAATTCCTCGCCGAAGCCGACACGGATGGCCGGCGCGAACTGCACGACGGTGACGTACCCGGGGTCATACAGGAAGTCGATGACCCGCTCGGTCTCGTCCCGCTCGCCCAGTGCCCCGGTGGGGCACACAAGCACGCACTGGCCGCAGCTGACACATGTGGAGTCCTTCTGGGAGACCCCGTCCCGCAGGCCAACGCCGGCGCTTTCGCCGGAGCCCGTGACCACCAGCGCGTCCACACCCTGGCCGTGGCGGCAGATGGCGACGCACCGCTGGCAGCGGATGCACTTCGTCATGTCGCGGATCAGCGCCGGGGATGATGTGTCAATCGGCCTGGCCGCCACGCGCGCCGGAGCGCGGAAGCGGTTCTCGCGCAAGCCGACGAACTGGGCCACGTCCTGAAGCTCGCAGTCGCCGTGCCGGATGCAGGTGGCACAGTCGTGGTTGTGGTCGGCAAGCAGCAGCTCAACCTGCAGCCGCTGCGCCTCGCGGACGCTCTGCGTGCGGGTGAGCACTTCGAGCCCGGGCTGCATCGGGGTGGTGCAGGACGGCACCATCTGAAGCCCGTCCTGCCCTTCGCAGCGGATCTCGACCAGGCACACGCGGCAGGTTCCCGGCGTGTGGTCGATGTCGTCCAGCTCGCACAGGGTCGGGATCGTGAAGCCGTGGCGGCGGGCGCAGTGCAGGATGGTCTCCTGCGGCTCCGCCTGGACAGCGGTGCCGTTGATGGTGGCATGCACGGTGCCGCCGGCCTTCGCCGGGATGGCAATCATCGGGATGGCATCAACTGGGATGGAATGGTCCATGGCGTCATGCCGCTCCTTCGGGGATGGGGTGTTCGGTGACGACAGAGTAGATGCGGTAGCAGCGCAGGCAGCGCCTGGCCTCACGGTAGGCGTCAGCCACGCTGATCGTCTGGTCCACCTCATCGAACATCTCCCGGCGCACTTCCGGGTCGAGCTCCGGATGGTGGACGCGGTATTCGTTCCGGACCGGG